>ENA-ORXI01000292-ORXI01000292.1-sediment-metagenome-genome-assembly--contig:-NODE-292-length-40650-cov-9.571858_pt1 | contig 40650 bp, 32 predicted proteins | sample MGYA00237861_ERZ511468 | MGnify/ENA primary metagenome ERZ511468 (study PRJEB26299, sample SAMN06266213) | sediment metagenome | isolation source: Hudson Canyon methane seep mesocosm | place: USA:Hudson... | reverse complement strand
TGAAAAAAATGAAATTGTAAAAGATGATGCCTTAAACGTTACAATATCGCAAGTTTACCAAAAAGCAAGAGATGAATTATCTCAAAACTTACAGAGTTTAAATGAAGGTGTAGCTTTTACATCAATTGCTAAAAATGCCTTAGATAAACAAAATCAATCATTAGAGAACATGCAAGAAGATTTATACAAAATTGATGGCAATACCCAAAACAATGCAACTGACATAAAAAACGGTCTTGCGGTGCATATTCAAGAGTTTAATGATATCGCTGAAAATACAACTTTTAAAAATGAACAAATTTTATTAAAAGATCAAAAAACAGAAAATATGAATATAGTGACACCTCAAAATGATTTCGTTATGGAACAAACCAATACAAAAGATATTTCAACAAAATTAATACAAAGTATTCATACCAACGAATTTAATTCACAAGAAGATGTTGACAAAGCTTTAAATAATGTAAAAACATCTATAAACGAAGTTTCAAAACTTCAAGAAAAATACGGTGAATTAGAAAAAAATATAGAGACTAACGCCAGAGACACTATTACAGAACAAATCAACTTATCAAAAGAGAATTCAAAAGCCAGAGTTATTGATTTTGGTTCTGAGATTTCTGATTTTAATAAATCAAATATAACATCAAATGTAGGACATTTGGTTGCTTCTCAAGCAAATATAGTACAAGAGCAAAGTGTAAGGTTATTGTCTAAGTAGACAAGAGTTAACAGCTACACCTTCTCTTAAACCATCGTCCAAAACAATTGACTCTTTTTTTTCTAAAACTTCAAAGATAGTTTTATAAATATAAATACCCACTTCGATAAACTCCACTCTCCCACTCCCTACCAATGCTGAAATATCATTATTAGAAGCGTTTTCAAACAGTTTTAAACAGTTATCTAAGTCATCTACATTAACAATCGTGCCATTAATTAAATCTTTATCATAATGAAAAAAGTCTTGACCCAGTTTAATAGCAGCAACCGTGGTAGGTGTTCCTGCTGTTGCTACAAAGGTATACTCATCTAAATTTATATTTAATGTCAATAAAAAGTTTTTGATTTCAAGTTTTTTTAGCTCTAAAAATTGATGTAACTTTTCATCGCCATAATGTTTTTGAGTCAAAGTAACGATTCCAAAATTAAAACTGTGTGAAGTATGACTATTTTTATCATTGATTATGATTTCAGTTGAACCCCCACCAATATCCAAAAGAATAAATTTTGATGAATTAATTTTTTCTCTTTTTAAAGCATATTTAACTGCCAAAAGGGTTAATCTAGCTTCTTCTATGCCATCAATGATTTTAAACGTTGCACCCGTATTTCTTTCAAAGTTATCCAATACATCTTTTGAATTTGTGGCCATTCTCATCGCAGCTGTTGTTACACAAATTGCAGTTTTTGGATCATAGTTTAATTGTTTTGAAGAAGTTTTTATTGCATCAATAACTCTTTGTTGTGCTTCAGCAGAAATAATTCCAGTTTTTACCATTCCATCAGCCATACCAACAACTTCTTGGTATTCATCCATTATTTTGTGATTAAGACAATCATATATTAAAACTCTAAAAGAGTTTGAACCCAAATCAATGGTTGTAACTTGTTTCATTATGGATGAGGAATTTTAATTTTTGAATTCAATAAATAACCAATAACTATCATAGAGATTAAAACAAAAGTTTCAGGAAGAATCCCTGTTAACCATACAAGGTAAACAACCCATAAAAGAATCGCACCCAGTGGTGTTGGAATTCCTACAAAGAATTTAGCGACTTCACCTTCTTGGGTATCAATATTGAATTGAATCAATCTTCTTAAACCAGAAATTACATAATAAACAAAAGCAAAGATAACTAATACAGTGTTTAATTCTAACTCTTTTCCATCAATTACTGCAAAAAAGATAAACATGGTTGGAACAATTACAATAGACAAAAAGTCCGCAAATGAGTCCAGTTGTACTCCAAACTCTGTTGAAAGATTAAATTTTCTTGCAATTTTTCCATCAACGATATCAAATGCTCCAGCAATCCAAGCAAAAAGTGCAGCGATAAAAAAACTGCTATGTGTTAAAAAATATATGGCAAGTACACCTGCTGTAATATTTAAAAATGTTGTTAAGTTAGCCAAATTAAAATGACTGTGTTTATTAAATAAAAAATCCAAATTTATTCCTTTAAATTATATATTGGTTTCGTCCGTTGTGTTTTGCTTTATACAATTTTTCATCGGCTGTTTTGTAGAGTTTGTTTGACGAGACATTCTCATTTGCATGGTATAATACTGCCCCCATTGAAACGGTTACAATATTTTCGACTTGACTTGTTTTATGGGGAATGTTTAAGTATAAAATCTCTTGTTTTATCTCTTTTAAACACTGTTCTAAAATATTTTCGTCAATATCAAAAAGTACAGCACCAAACTCTTCCCCACCCAGTCTAAACACATACTCATACTCTTTACTAAAGTATTTTTTCAAAGCAGTAGCAACTGCTTGAAGGGCAGTATCACCCTTGTCATGACCATAGGTATCGTTGTATTGTTTAAAATAATCTATATCAAACATCACAAAAGCACTGGTCCAATTATTTGCCGTTGAAATTCTGGGTAAATTGTCAAATATTGTATCAAAGTAGTTTCTATTGTATAACATAGTCATAGAATCCGTTATAGCTTCAAGTTTATATTTTTTATTTAAAATAGTTAGTTGATTGTCTTTTTTAATCAAAGAATAAACTATATAAATAATTATAAGTAATGATAAAAATACAATGGCTACTGCCATGAATTGACTTAGTCCAACATGATTCGTAAAGCTGATTTTAAAAATAAATGTGTTTGCTTCTTGTATCACCGCACCACTGCAATTCAATACAATCATCACAATGGAAACCACAACCAATATATTTCGTTTTGACTTTAGCCCTTGGTCTTCATCAATTAAATTTCTAAATTCATTTAATTTCATTTTTACCCGTTAAATATATTTAGCGTTCGCCAGCCAGTCTTTTCAAGTCAACAAGTGATAGATGCTTACATTCATCACTTGAGCCTGAAGTAACGAGCCTGACACATTAACGCCCTGACTTAATAAACGATCAACATAACGAATAGAAGTCGTTAACGCCTTTTCTCGCTCGCAGCAGTCGACAATCATCAACCCATTGTATCAGGATCGGCTTTCAAATCGGCAAAGAGTTTATCAGTAGATTCAACATTCGCACCAATACAAGCTGCAGTTAATGCTCAGAAGTGATAGTTAGGTTTAACCATTTTTTACTCCTCAAAAGGCCCTATTGTCTAGAACCCTAAATTACCGCATGCACCGAGTCATATTTAAAGCGATAATATTTTACCAACGTCGTACTGACTGGCGAAGCAAACTGTCACGTATTCTAGTGTAAACAAAAATACACCACAGTTTGCAGGTTATTGCGCAATGCCTTGCATTCTGCGACTTTTGTGAAATAGTTGCAGTTCAAGATAAATCCAATTTCACCACTCTTCGATAAAATTTCTGCGCGGATTGTCCCATCTGAAAGAACAAATACATTCACTTCCAAGAAATACTGATGACAACAATCTAAATTTATTACTCAAGCTTAAATAATTTATCTACAATACACTAACCATAAACCAGCTCACCCTTCTCTAGATCAAAAGGCACTGCGGTAAGAGTGAAACCATTCTCATAATCAAATTCAGGAAGTGGTTCTTGGAATCGATCTGTTTTGGGATAAATCAACATTAGTTGTTTTTGGTCTTCGCCTTTCAAATACTTATGACCATAAGCGTAGAGCTGGTACATATCTGTTTGCGAAATACCATATTTATTCCTGCGATCAGATGAGTCAAGCAGCTTCCACTTAGTATCCATCACACACACCGTTTGCTTGCCATTTAGCACCAGTAAATCAGGTTTTAATCTGAAGATAGCATTGCCATCATGCTCTTCGACTAGGGAATGCTTTGCTGCTTGAGTTTTGAGTATACACCCTGCATCAAAATATTCGTCTAGCTTAGGACTTAAACAATGCGCCACATAGTCTTCAAATATACGCTCCATAGGGTATAGAAGAGACAGGGTATTAAAATCACCAGTCGAAGCAGTTGGGCCATTGCCATTTAATAGCAAGCAACACCAGGCAAGAACATTTTGGTAGTAATGCATGCTTCTGCCTGTTTTCACTTTTTGAAAATCAGTTCGGATATCCGGACTGGTTGGTACATCTTCAAATACAAACCCCAGCTCTCGGGCTAAGCGTTGGTTTCTGGCACTTTGAGCGATACGAGCCACTAAGGCTAAAGTGGTTTTTATTAAACGGTTAGCGGGTCTATTCACAAGGTATTCATCGCATTCAATAGCGAATCGTTCAGGATGCAGCATATTTTTTCTTAGTTGCTGACTTACAAGTAATCTACCCTTTAAGAACTTAGCGTTTTTTTGTTCTCTAACATAATCTGAGCGAATACCGCGTTTTATTAATTGATTTGTTAAAGACAAAAACTGGCTTATGTACACCTCAAGCAATGGCATTTTGGTATCGCGAATATCTGCATTATTTGCTTGTTTAAAGGGGCTATCACGCAAACACCTGAGCATGGTAATTAATTGGGATCGAGTCGTTTCTTCTGATTCAACTTCATCATTCCGATAAAGTTTAGGGAGTACTTCTATCTGTGCGCCACAGGGGGTTTGAAGTACTCCCACATAATTCTGAACTTTGAGTGCCGTTTTGCGTTTAAAAGTTGTAAGTTTCAAAAACGGGGCAAAATCATGATCTCTTGAGTCATCCTGAATAAAAGACAATAAGTGTTTAAAAGCAGACTTTGGAATGCCGACTGCGTTTGAGGATGTGCCATGATTTGGGCCATCTAATAGATAGCCATATTCACGAATACTATAGGTAGACTTAGCTTTCATAAATACCAGTATAAGAAGCTAGTTCATTTAAAGCTGAATCATTACGACGGTATGATTTTGCTTCCTCTATCTCATAACCCAGTTCAGAGTTTTTTCCAAATAACTTTTCTGTATCGTAATCATCACCATTTACAGCAATGAACTGATACAAATTTTCTTTATTACCATCACCTAGCACTAAACGTATCTTTGCCCAATCTTCAAAAAAGTACTCCTCCAATAAGGGCAATATTTTATTCGAAAAGATGCTTGCTAACATTTCGAATTGCTTCTCTTCATCTTTTTCTAACTTCAAAGGCATAAAGAAAGCATGCCCCAAGGTATGCTCACGATCATAAAGTACTTCGATACGTTTATTCATGATCGTTAGCATTTCAGCCACATCGATCCCCTTAACATCTAAATCTTTCAACTTATCAATATCAGGCATCATTTCAACAAAATCAAAACGGCGCCGTAACGCTGTATCCATCAAGGCCAAGGATCTATCAGCAGTATTCATTGTACCAATCAAATATAAGTTATTAGGCACCTTAAACTGTTCTTTAGAATACGGCAAAGTTATCGATAAAGCTTCATCAGCCCCTGCTCGTTTACTTGGTTCAATAAGCGTTATCAATTCACCAAAGATGCTTGAGATATTGCCACGATTAATCTCATCAATAATCAAAACAGCGGGTTCACTAGCCTCAGGCAAAGCTCTTTGATCTCCTTGGCCTAATAAATACTGGACCATTTGAGGCACGACATTGTAATAACCCGTTACTATATAGGGGTCAATTTCTGTATCTATGCCTTCGTTCCACTTACTTTTCTTAAGGTCTTCGACAGATACCACACCAGACTCAACTAGCGCCTTCAACTCTGTAAGGATTGATATCGGGTAAAGCATTGTTTTACCCTTTGGCTTTTGAATATGCAAAAGCTCATCACTCACTTCAACAATACGATAACCATTGAACTGCAGACCGGGATAAAAAGAACGCTCACATTCACCAAGTTTGCTACGCAAATGTGCCGCGATGCCATTCACATAACTAGCGCAGTACATTTTCTCGGGCGTAATACCTCGCAACACTTGCTTGATCAAACCTATGTTTGCCGACAATTCACGCTTTTCATCTGATGAATGAGGGCTGCAGGTAAATGCGGTATTGCTGCCTTTATAAGAAACGGTAAATAATTTACCCGTAGGAGTTTTCAGCTCCATCGACTGCTCAGAAACATCTTGAATAAATCGACTCAGTACATCATCAATACTTAATTGACCAACCTTTTTACTCGCTGCCTCACAAGCCCTCTTGAATACACCCGACTCTACAGAATAACTAATACCCTCCTCGTTACTTGAGGCTTTGATACCTTCAACAAAGTCCTCATAACTAAAACTTTGGTGGAAGGTGACGAAGTGAATGCGGCCCAGGTTAGTCAGCTCATCAAACCTAGCCTTTAGCTTTAAACGAAATCCGCTATTTTCCTTAAGAAAGGCTGGATCTAGGATGCACAAAGCCTTGTCTATAGTGTTATATGTTTTACCTGTTCCAGGAGGGCCATACAAAATTTGGTTAAGAGGTTCTATACAGAGTTTATTCGTATTCAATTGATAATCTCCTTCGCTTCCTTCTGCTAATGGCATAGGTTTCGTTAAATCATCAGTAGAGTATGCTTGGCAAACATACAGAAAACTCTGTATATCAATTAAGTCTCGAGCCTTCCAACCTAAACCTTCAAGGGCCCGCTTAACCTGACTATAAAATTCAAACATCACTATGAGTTCATTTTCCTGGCCAATTACATTCCTGCCAGTCAAATCTTCCATCGATTTTTTCAACTCCTGAGTTTTTATAAATCCATATTTATGGACATCAAAGAGAGCTAATAAAAAAGAGGTAATGGTCCGAAGTTGAGCTGCACCTGGCTTATTAGTCCTTGAGATCAGCTCAGAGATATTAGTCTGAAAAGCATTTATCCGCTCCGCCAAGAGTGAAGTCCCATAAAGTAACTCAGCAACAGCCCGCACAAATTCGATAGACTGCTCATCACTCAGAGAGCGAATAAAGTCGGTATATCGCCAACCCACCAAATTCTGTGGTTTATTTTCCATGCCAACCAACTTTACGGTAAACAAACTCATTAAAGTCTTAGCTAGATCCAAAAGACCGTCCCGATTTTCAGGAGGGTTTTCAAGCCCTGCTCTGCAGCTATTTTCAAAAAGTTCCTTTAGCTCTACTTTGTAATCCCGCTCTCGATTAATATAAGCATTAGTTTGAAAAGCGTCGCACCCAGGGAAGTGTTTTAAAAACTCACTTTGGTACTCTTTCAACTTACTCAAATTGATATTCATTTGTAGATTCGCCGTCGCACCAAACCGCTCCTTCCAATAAGGGTCATTTCGGAATAAGTCATAGTCTTGCGATTTATTATTGAAAGTAAAATCAATGAGCGCATCACTCAAAGCTTTGCCGCGCTTAACTTCCCAAATTGTTCCTCGTTGGGTATAAAAGAACCATTCTTTTTTCTCAGGAAGGCGCTCCCAATCAACCTTAAGGTTTCGGCCATCACCCTTATTTTCTGTCACCATTCCAATAGCTTTGATACCCATGACAGATGCAGTATTACCATTTGCTTCAAAAGGAAGATTGTTTTTCTTTGTATAAGTCGACTTAATCGCTATTTTTTCACCGACTTTGATTCGTTTAACGTCATCCAGATGTTTATCGGTATAACCATTAATCCATATACCCTCAGAACAAAACTGCTCAGTTTGATCCTCTGTACCGTCATTAAAGGAAGCTCCCACAAACCAGCATGATGCTTTTTCTTTCGGCTCTATTTGAAAGCCTTCCCTTTCAAGCAAGCGAAAACAAGCTGTATCTTTTCCCCCTGGAAAACTACTTCGATCTAGTTCAACTTCATTAGCAAAAGCATTTGCCCAGGAAACCACTAACTTAGGTGGGTAGCGATTACCATCATGAATAAGGTCATACGTTGAGGAATGAGCACCTGAAGGAATGTCCTCCTCGTTTATACGGCCAATAGCACTGAGGATATCGTTTCTTGTTATGTTCTGTGGCACATCTGGCATGAAGTACTTCTCTGTAAATTAGTAGTTTTGTTTTTCGGGTATGACACCACGGACACCTCCGCGAGGGTTTTCCATACCGCCTTTGTAGCGAGGAATCACATGAATATGTGCATGCGGAATCGTTTGACCCGCTGCTTCGCCACAGTTAAAGCCAATGTTATAGCCATCTGGCGCGTATTCTTTATCTAAGCGGGCTTTCACTTGGTCGATCAACTCGAAAGCTTCAGCCTGCTCTTCTTTGTTTAAATCAAACCAGGTTTCTACATGACGCTTAGGCATGACCAAGCAATGGCCTTTTGAAACAGGATATATATCGTACCTTACGTAAACTAAGGTACCGTCAATGACGGGGTCATACTCACAAAATGGGCAATTCATTTTTCCCTCATACATTTCTTATAGATATTTAACCGCACTTATTCTTCTATTGAAATCAGACTAGCATGAAACCGTATCGACTAAGGATTGAAAATCACTCTCTTTCAATATCCGAATATCCACACCTTTACCAATCAAAGTCTCTGCTTTTAAATGCTTAGAGCTTTTTTCTTTCCCTGCTAGCTTGGTAACATCTTGATCACCCACAACTAGGTAGTTTGTTTTTTTAGTGACTGAGCTACCTACAGCACACCCAATGCTTGAAGCCATATCGGCGGCGATCTTTCTAGGGATATCCAGCGCACCAGTAAACACTAGTATTTGTCCATATAACTCGCCTTCAGAATTACCGTCTCTGGTAACTTTTGAAACGCTATTAAGCGTAGTCAAGTCAATTGGTTGCCCAACTCTGGTTAGCCACCCGTTCAAATCAAGCTCTGTTTTTTCTGACGCGGCAATTATGACGGCCCCACACGCTTTGGCATCTTCAAGTGCATCGTGATGCTTGAAATTGAAACCAATCAATTTACATACCTTTGCAAGCCCATAACCTTTCCAGGCGCATTCTTCCCATGCTCTTCTTGCCACTCTGGCAGAGTCTAACCAATTCGTCTCAATCGGGTTCAGCTTATATTTACGTATTACTTTATCCAAAGAAACTCGGTCAAAGTGGGTATGGCTGACACAGACTGTATTTGAAATTAACTTTGAAATCGTTTCATATACATCAGAAAAAACAGGCGCATCTTTCACATCACGCTTAGTGATGCCATGAATACCGACATTTATTGACGCAAAATAGTCTTGAGGATTTATGAGTGAAGACCACTCATTGGTCATCACCCCATCTTCATAACAAACAATTCCAACTTGGCATATTGATGCCATGTCTGAATTAGAGGTCTCAACATCAATTGCTACAAACCGATTCATATCTTCTCCTTAAGCTAAGTATCCAGATAGTTTTTCGAATCTAATGTAAAGACCACTTTCATACCGGTTCGCTGGCAAACCAATTCAGTTTCTTGAGCCATGTCTATGTTGAGGTCTTCCCCTCGTAAACCTTGCCATTGGGCTAAATAGTGAAGTGTTCCGTATTTAAACTCTTTTTGAATTTTTGTCTCCACGCCACCTTTTAAACCTAATACAGGAAGCTCTCCTTTAACGGCTAACTCGGCTAGTTCTGGGTCTTTCACTCTTATTTTCCTGCCAACTTCCCAACAGGTGATCAGAGCAAGGTCATCGCTTCCCCAACGCTCATCATAACTAGGATTAGTTCTATTTGGTTCATCAAAAGCTCTAAATAATTGTTGTGATATTTCCATATTTTAATCTCAGCGTTATATGATCAAAGATCATTTTTCCTAAACGGATCACTTCAACATAAAGATATATTTAGTCTATTTTTTGATTGACCATCATTTGCCAACGTAAAGGAGCAACACTAAATATCTTTCAGTATTTTATTTTTAGCATAACAAACAAAGCGTCAAATAATGTCGCAAAAATAAATATTTTAGGTCTGATTTCGGTTCTAATTCTTATTTATACCAGACTGCTAAAGCAGCCCCCTCTCCGCCATGGATGTTGTGGTTGATCCGATCACAAAGTGATCCAGTACTCGAACATCCATTAAGCTTAGCGCCTCTTTGAGGCGTTTAGTGATTTGAATATCTGCACTTGAAGGTTCTGCATGACCACTCGGGTGGTTATGCGCAAAAATCACGGCAGCTGCATTGCAGGCTAAGCCTGCTTTGACGACTTCTCTCGGGTAGATGCTGGCACCGTCTATCGTGCCACGAAATAGTTCACCATGTTGAATCACTTGATGTTGAGAATTAAGCCAAAGTGCATAGAAAACTTCGTGATCGAAATGCCCTATCAGTGCTTGTAAGTGGCTCGCGGCATTGGCTGGTTTTGAAAGAGTAAGGCCATCAGAAAAGCTTGATTGAATGTGATGGGTGGCCGCTGTGATTAGCTCATCACTGGTGATGGTGCAATAATTACCTTGAACATCTTTGATTTGAATTTGTTGTTTCATATTTGTGCCCTATTCCTTGTTGATGGCACTTTCAAAGACTTTCGTAAATGTCTGTGAAGCTAGTAGGTGGGCAAACTGGCGCGGACCACACGGGTGCCAGCCCACCCCGAAGGGCATACTTGCTTCTCAGACATAGAAAGTCAGAATTGCTTTTTAATCAACAAGTGATGGGGCTGTCGAGCAATGCGCACTAGAAATTAAGATGCTCTGGACTCAAGAATAAAAGTCTTTTATTCTTCTCGCACTTCTCAGAGAAAAAAATCACTAAAATGATGATTTACGGCATATCACTTTCTTTCCTTTCCAAGTTTGAGTTAACCGTGTTTTGCCTGGTTGTAATGATTGCCTCAAGTGTGGGGCTCTATGACGGTAGAATGGCAAAGATCAAAGCGGAGTTGACGGTAGTATTTAATGCAAGCAGCGTGGTCAAGATGGAGCTCATGGAGCACTATGCCAACACAGGGCAATGGCCAGATTCAGATTTGACTGCGAATAATTTTGTATCAATAGAAACACCTACCATTGAAAAACTTGATACCCATTCAGACGGAAGCTTCCAATTTCTACTTAGCTCCCCTTATAAAGAAATCGACCAAAAGATAATACGTTTTGAGCCGCTTAGCGAGACCAATCCAATTGCACTCATTCCTTTAAGGTGGCAATGTCGGCTTTATGATCAGCCCACCAACTCCCAATCCAATGACCTTCAGAAGATAACCGAAGGCGACTACACTCCTTACCTTTGCAGAGACTAACTTTGAAAACTAAAATAAATAGTCAGGACGACATCATTCAATTAGTAAGGCATATTGAGCACCTGATACTGAATGGACTAAGTCTTGACGAATCATTAGCTAAGCTCGACGCATCTCAAGTAGCTAAACCTGAACAACGTCAATTGGTTCGAGCACTACTTAAAAACGAAGATGAAGCGTCGAAACTCGAACCCTTTTACACAGGTAAAGGGCTACACGAAATATCTTCGCTAATTGCTACATTATACCAACACAGGTGCTCGCCAGAACAGGCAGTACCGGCTCTCAGCCATAGCCTATCGATCGATCAGAACTACATGCGCCAAATATGGGGAGGCCTGAAAAGCCTAACCAGTTATGCAATATCCGTTATCGTGATCGTTAGTGTCTGCTTATCGATTTTCTCAATGAAAGTCATTCCACAGTTTGAAGATATGTTTGATGGCTTCGGAGCACAACTACCGGAATTCACAACCTTTGTTATACACAGCGCCAATGCCCTCGGAAATGTCTGGCCATGGATTCTTCTCATTGCTGTCGCACTGTACATCGTATCCAAAAAACGTGCATCAAACCGCGGAGGCCTGAAACTCATGTATCGGTTATGGGCGTTGCTTCCTCTAACAAGAAGCCTCTATCAAATACACTATAGGTACCTATTGATTTGTTACACCCACATTTTGATAAAAGGAGGCCTGGGGTCAAAAGTCGCTCTTAAGAGTGCACTGAAACTCCTAGATAAAAAAATATCTGAAACTGAACAATTTGATGCACAAACACCATTGCCTGATTTATTAAAAGAAACTGCAGAACTAAGTAGTATTGCTGACGCCTATCAAATCGATACCGTTTCAAGAGAAATTGAATTCCAACTTGCTCGGATCGAACAAGACTACCTTACCGTCATCGCGAAGTTACGTGAACGCTTATCCAGCTTAATGCAAATGCTATTAGGGCTGATTGTCGGTGGCATTATCGTTGCGATGTATTTGCCCATCTTTTCTATGGGGTCAGTAATGTGAACATTAATATCAACTCGTACAGGACATATCTAATGAATAATAAAGGTTTCACACTGATCGAATTGATGATCGTCGTATCGATCATTGGCATCCTAGCCTCTGTCGCTATACCTTCTTATCAAACCTATACAGCCCGTGCTCAGGTAGCAGAAGGCCTAGTAATAGCCGATGAGTTGAAATTACATATCAAAGACTTCTACACAGCTAAGGGCCGTTTCCCAAACTCAAATAGCGAAGCTGGTATTCCGGCCGCTAAGTACCTAATCGGAAATTATGTCACCAGCATAGAACTAAAAGATGGTGCCCTGCATGTCGCAATGGGTAACAAAATTCATAAAGCCTTACAAAACAAAGTACTCTCTCTGAGACCGGTTATCGTTGATAACAGTCCTGCCAGCCCTTTCTCTTGGATATGCGGCAATGCGACGGCAGTTAAAGGGATGTCCGCCGTTGGTGACAACCTCACAACGGTAGACGAATCCTTTTTGCCGTCAGCCTGCAGAAATATTTAAACCACGCAGCTACTCGGAGGGCAATAAAATCCATATGGCGTCCAGCCAATTGATTTTTGCGCAGCTCGCCCACGAGCGGAGAACGGCAGAGGCCATTCCCCAGAATGGCGAGAGGAGAACGAGCCCCAGCGAGAGAGCCTCGACTCTGTTCTGGAAGCGCCAGCGCACCAGAATTGGCGCGCGTCCAGCGTGACAACCAAGTGAAGAGAGAGGAGCCCCAGCGACGAAAAGAAAACCTTGGCGCCCCAGCGTCATGTTTTCGGTTCTTCACTTCCGGCGTCATAGGCCGCCCTAGCGGGCGCTTGACTCCCTGCTTTTTCGGGCGCGTTCAGCGATCCCTTTAGGGACAAGGGCGTTCACAATTTCACATTGTGCCCGTAGCCGACAAAGGAGGGAGTCAAGCGCCAGCGCCGACGCCGGAGGGTGAATTTGAATAGTGACAAGCGTCCAGCGCCAGAGCTATTTAAAGAGGGCGTAGCCTTACCAAGGAATGAAGCGTTCAGCGAGAATGACGCGAGGTGAATTGAGTGCTGACGCGGCGTTCAGCCGCACGAGGCAATCAAGAGGATGGCATCCTCAAAATACCGAAACCCTAGTGGAGGTGTTTTGTTCTTTGGTTTTTAAAGGTCTGAGATGGAGGAATACGTTGGGAGAATAATATGGAAGAAAGCGATTCTCCAAGTCATTCCTCCACCTGCATTTAGTGTTTCATACCTAGCTTTATCAAGATTCCTACAGGGTTATCAAACCTTTGCTGACAACAGATCAGAGCTGCCCATGTTTGTCGGGGCAGCCTACCCCGCCGATAAACATCAAAGCCCTTAACTATTTAAAGACAGAAAGGATTAACTCGTTCGTTCCAGGCTTATTATGAAGCTATTCAATTTCAGTGCAAAAAAATAGTCACCCTATTTAAAATAACTGATCACTGAATAACTTCAATAAACGTATCTTTCCAAATATTTCCATGAGTATCTTCAATGTTCACAGCAAACTCTACGGCTTTACCTACAGCTTCAGGAGAATCAATAACCTGAGCACGGTGAAGGTTATTGTCTCTAGAGCCTAAATAGCTTGAATAATTAGTTTTATTTTGATGAGAATCAACCGTTTCATCCCCCCTTATCCATGCAACAGTAAAGTCGTAAGGGTTTGTAACGACAACGTATGGGCTATCTGAAGTAACTGTTATTTTAAGGTTATCTGCATGAGAGTTACCTAAGTTCTTAACTGCCACGTCAAATGCGGCAATTTCACCAGGGTTTAAGATGCCATCATTGTTCCCTAGCGTAGGGGAGCTAGGGAATCGTCTCAAGTCATAGAAGTTACTTCGCCCAACGTACTCGAAGGAGTACGGCTGAGTTGGCGCATTTTCTTCAGGCATATCTATTCGATAGTAGTCAAGGTCACCACGATGAGAGTAAGAGGTAACGGCCCCTCCTTGTCCAAGCACAAGTGCACTTTCATAAGACTCGTTAGGCTCATACCGTTGAGTTTCAGAAAAACCAGTCAAGCTGTTAGCTTCAGACTCAATGCCAAAACTATATGGAGTTTCTTGACTACTTCCTCTGTTAGCAAAAAGAAAACGATACTCCTGACCTGGATAATATGGAACCAAGGTCACTTTCTCTGCACCATAAAAATAAGGCCTAATTATTCTATTTTCTGGTGAAATTAGCACTGGATGGGATGCTCTAGTTGCAACATGATTCATCGCCATTGGGACCTGATAGACATCAAGCACTCCATAATCGGTCCATTGATTCCCGAATGCATCGGTAATTTGGACAGGTATTCTAATCTCGCGCTTTGTTTGGTCTAAGAATTTAAAAGAGATTTCAAATGGAATTTGAACTGAGCGGCCAGCATTGATCGTTCCAAGTACATTGCTAAACGAGCAATCTTCAATGAACTCATTGGAGCAATCAAACTGATAATTAAGTCCAATTGCATTTTCAGTCCCAATATTTTGAATTTCAAATATCCCGTCATAAGTCCAATAATTGCCAAATACATAACTGTCTTTCATGCTTGCAAATGATTTAAAGTTATATTGATTTAGGTCATTCTTTTCAACCGTCGTTGATATACCAGTATCATGAAATGAATCATCTACTTGAACTTCATATTCAAATAAGACCTCTTCACCATCTTGGCTTACACCTTTAAGATTATATTTACCTTGATCAATACCAGAGAAGTTAAACTGCCCATTTGCTCCCGTTTCAGTTGAAAATGGGTCGAAGAGCATATTAATATCCTGCAGCACAATTTCGATACCTGAAAGACCTTCATTCTCCAATACATCATCAACATCTATATCACCTAATGTCACTTGATCTGGAACTACAGGAGCACTGTCTATTTGTACATCAACAACGTTACCCACAACCGTTGCCGTTTTTTCCGTAGTAAATATCCCCTCAATATCAACGGCCTTCAGTAAATATTTATGCTCATCATTTTCAGCATCAACACGTAATAAATCAGGGTCAATTTCCTTCATTTGAGAAGTGTCAGTCTTCGAATCAATTGTTAATGCTTTGCCTGTATCTACATATAGCCAGTCCCCAATAAAACGCTCATTAGGTGACTCAGAGTCATTACCTCCACCGCCACCACAAGCAGAAATAAGTATTAATACAAGAAATATTGAGAGTAAGAAGAAGGGTATTTTTTTCATTATTGGCTGCTACGTGTGAATTTACTAATTTGGACGGACATTACTTTATTTTGAGACAATTTGATGTAAATCACAGAATACTTTTTTCTCGAATTGAAACATTGTCCCTCCAACAATTACGTGTACCATACGCGAAATGAAATCTAATAAAAACCAAGGAAGTCACGAATGAAAGTTTTCACAAAGGAGGGGGTTATTTGCCTTGTAGCTTTGACTATGTCGTCAGTGAGTCATGCTCAAACATCCGCTCAGTTAAATGTTGGCATCGCGAGCTATAAACTTGACTTGACTCAGGGAGATATTTCTATTGAAGATGATGTTCCGTATGGCCGCTTTGCACTGAGCCATGGTATTGCGAGTAATATTGCCATATCTGCATACTATGTTGCTTGGGGAGAAGGGTCGAATTCCTTTGAAGAACAAAGTACACGCCCAGGGTTAGGAAATGTTTCTGCAAATAGAAACTTTGACTTTGACCGGAACGAATACAGCCTAGCATTAAGCTTTGGCTTACCCCTTGATAACAATGCGTTAGATGAAGACGATATTATAGACAGAGGAAGATTAAGCTTAGTCACAGGTTATCGTTGGTCAGAAACAAATGCCACTTCAGTAACGAAAGGAGTAACAACGGGCTTTGACTTTGATCAGAAGTTTGAGATGAATATTGAAGCCAACGGGCCATATATTGGCTTGTCTTATCATCTGCCAAAACTTCCCATTGGGCTTATAGGGCTGAGTCTTGCAGCTGGACTTATGTCATTTGAAGCGACTAGTTTTGCAGAAGGCCAAGAAGGAGGAACATCATTTACGATTGAAGGTACTAGTGAAGATTCTTTTCTTAGTTCAGTAGTCGGAATTAAATGGTCAAACAACTTTGAACAGATCGGTTATGGACTCAGTGCAGAGTACTTCAATTATGAATACGATGTTTTATCTGAGAAATCTCTCGCACTAACAGCATCAATATCAACTGGCTTTTAACTCTTAGGATGTTCATCGTGAATTTCAATCAATTTGTCTACGCTCTATTTATTTTATGTTTGATAAGCACAGGGTCAACAGCTCATGCCGAGTTAGGTACACGATTCAAGGTAGGTGCGGGTTATGCACACTATGATTTAGATGTCGGAGAAGACACTTCATCTCAACCTTTAGGTTTCACACATTCTTTACCTTATGGGACTGCCGAAATTGTTGTACATGGAGATCAACTATTTTTATCCGCTAGCTACCTTCAAACAACCGAAGGTGATATAGAACAAGAACCTTTTGGTCAAACGTTAATGGGACCAGGGACAAGGAGTGGTGATTTTAAACACAACCAATTACGCGTTAAGCTTGGCTATAGAATCGTAAATACCTTTAGTCTTTATTTAGGTTATGAAAGAAGCTTATCTGAACTGAGTTATGCATTTGAATTCCCAAAGGCAGGAGATAATAATCCAAGCCTAAACCCAGGAGATCAATTTAATCTAAACGCCCAGTATGAATTCTCCACAAGCGGGCCTTTACTCGGTATGAACTACGCCTTTACGCCAAAAGAAGCTCCACTTTATCTATCATTGAACCTTGACGTTTCTGAACTAGATGGCAAGCTCGAAAACACTAACAACCAAGCTTTAATAAATGGCACCGACTCAGGTAGTGCGGATAATACTGACTCGACATTAACAGACCGATCAGCTGTAGCAACCCGAGTTGGTTTGAATCTTACATACAGATTTACTCAGGGCCAAACAGTGAAAACTAATATTGAAGTACAAAATAAAGATTTTGGTTTTAATTCTGAGAACATTTACTTTGCAGGTGTTGAGTATGGTTTTTAACAAAAACAGAGCCTCCATTTTAGGTATTTTTATTACTATATTGGCTTCGCTTCCTTGTATAAGTTTAGCCAGCGAAGTAAATCCCAATTGGGCACCAAACAAACGCGCTGCTCTCATTATTGGAAATGGAAATTATGAGGACAAAAAAGCATTTCTAAATAATCCGGTCAACGACGCTAAAGCCATTGCCGCGACTTTTCGCCAAATGGGATATGACCGAGTTGATTTAAAAATTGACTTAAAAAGCAAAGATTTCAAAAAATCTTTACGCGATTTCGAGTCTTACCTAAGCGACTCAATAGACACTGATGTTGTTTTCTTTTACGCGGGTCATGGCATTCAATTTAATGGGCAAAACTACTTAATCCCCACAGATGCTGATATTCAAAGAGAGCACGATATAAAAGAGCAAGGTGTTCCAATGTCTACCATTGCAGCTTATTTTGATAGAGACCGGCCAGGTGCAAACATCATTATTCTTGATGCTTGCAGAAACAACCCATTTACTGAAGGACAATCCAGGGGTTGGGGTAATACTGGTAGAGGCCTTACCCGCATTGACATTAATCATGAAGGAAAAGGCCCAGGCTCATACATATCATATGCGACCGCCCCCGGTAGAATAGCAGACGATGGCAATGGCGATAGTGAGCATAGTGTATTCACTGAAAGCCTATTAAAACGAATTATCCTTCCTCTACCTGTTTCAAATATTTTTCAACTTGTAAGATCTGACGTTATCACTACAACATCAAAAAAGCAGCAGCCTGAAGATCTTTCTAGGTTAACTGCTAATGTTTATTTTCAGGACGTGAAGCTCTCTAATACCAACAGCAGCACAACTAGTATTGCTCAAATTGAGAAAATGCGCGCCCAAATAGAAGCACGATACAAAGCCGAATACAAAGACAAGCATGAACGTATAAACGAAAAAGAGTTTCTTATTAATACCAAAGATCAACAACTTAAAGAAAAAGAGCTTGAAGTAGCTGAATTAGAAAAGAACGCTAGAAAGAAAATTAAACAAGCAAATAAGAAAATAAGAGATACCTCTTTTATGCCAGGGATTATGTAGATAATAATGTTTATGAACTTATTTAAAAAAAATTCCGCCTCTAATGTTGCTATCATGTTTTTGATTGCATTTTTCGTCTGCAATGCAGAAAGCAAAACCATCATAGGTACTGCTACCGATAGATCTATGCATGTAGCCAAAGAAGAAGCATTAAGAAGTTTAGCAAGCCAAATTCTAACCAACGTTAACGACACATCAGTTACCTATCAGAGTGATCAAGGCCAGTCGTTTTACAAAAGTACTTTAAAAATAGAAAGCGACATTCCTCTTTTCGGGGTTGAGAATTCATGTGAAGAGATCAACGCCTTAAACACCTGTGAAGCAATGCTCAATGGGGAAAAAGTAGCTATAAATTATTACAATCAACTCTTAAGCCTTCGCCAAATTATAGACCAGAACAATATTACTCTCAAAAATGGCCTCAAGTTTGAGCATTACTCTCAAATTAATAAACAATTAGCGCTATACGATCAGTTTGGGAAGCTTCAACTCATATACAACTTTATTTCAGATAAAACTTATTCGGGCCTGTTTCCAAAAACACCTTCAATAATATTAGAACAGGGCCTTCTTTCTCTAGAGAAAAACGTAGATTCAATCGAGCTGGCAGCCAGCATCCTTACCAAAAATATTAAACAAGAAAATATCTATATTCGTCCGCCAGTGATGACTAACTCTAATGAAATCACTCCATTTTCAGAATCATTAACTGATTACCTTAATTCTAAAACTCAAAGTGTAACGAACTTAGAGCATGCTAAATATATATTTTCTGGCGAATATGTCATTCACGACAAAGGCATTAGAGTTTCATATACTCTAAGTGATTTATTCGGCCAAAGTTTAAGTACTCATATCGTTCAACTTAAGCCGAAAAGCTATGCACATCTAAGAATCAATCCTTTGGTAAACGAGTTTGATCTTTTGCTAAATAGCTCTAGATATCAACATTCCAACAATCTTAGAGTCAGCTTACAAACCAATAAAGGAAAAAAGGCATTACACTTTAACTCAGGAGAGAAGGTTAAGTTACAGGTCAAAACAAACAAGCCAAGCTTTCTATATGCTGTAGGATATATAAAAACTGAAGAAGCAGAACTGTCTTATTTAATACCTTTAAATGACGGCAAAACCGACCAAAAATTTATATATGAAATAACTAAATCAAGACTCAATCAATGGATTGAATTAAGCAATTTCAAAATCACCCCACCTTTTGGAGTAGAAAGCATTCAGGTTTTTGCTAGCAAAAAAAGCCTTAAAGGTGCATTACCCCGCTACCAAAATGATGTTGTCCCAGGGTACGCAGTCATTTCTGATGATTTAATATCAGGTATTAATTTAAGTAGATCGCAGCTCAGTCAGCCCAATCAATTTTCAGAAGCAGCCTTGTTATTCACCACATCTAAATAAAAGCAAAATCATTCTGCCTCACGCAAACTTAGCTCTTGACTCAGATTATTGCGTGCTTGTTTTTCATACCTATTAAAAAAATAATCAGTATGAAAAATACGTTTAGTGTTCAGTGTCATCTCAATAAATCGTTTTCTGCCTTGTTGATATAATATTCTCGGTACACCAACAAACTCATCTTCTATTTGTTCTGTGTAGCGTTGGTATGCATCACCACTTACACCAATAATTGCCATATCAGCATCGAGAAATATCTGAGTATTCTCGTCTTGCTGCGGATTATTGTGTTGCTCAGTACACTCGATCATATAAGTAATTTGTTCAATCATCTCAACAGGCACATCCAAAGCACTCAGCGCTTTTTCTGCAAACTTAGCACTCTGCTTTTCGTTAGCCGTTGAACCTGGTTTGTAGATAATGTCATGAAACCAGACGGCAAAATGAATGCAATGAGTTGAGGGTAAGTTTTGATCCAAACCTAAACCCTCCATATCCTCAAAGATCGCCAAAAGGTGCGTCAAGGTGTGGTAGTGACGATGCGACTCAGAATGGCATTCGACAATCTGTTCATAGAGCTTGTTGATCAGCGGATCATCATGGCTATAGTGTTTAGCTAACTGACTCCAAAGCTCATCTAACTTAATATTCATTTTCTGACACATCCCTTTAATCACTTCAAGTTAGCGAGCTCTGAAACTAACGAACTCATATCAAACTCACTCTGTTTACCAGAATCAATTTCCCAAAGCTGACCAAAAGCACTTGATTCAATTTGCTTGTTAATACACTTCTGTTTCTTGCGCCAATCAAATTGGGTGCTTGTTCGCTGCTTCGCGCTATCTTCTGAATACCCTCTTCCAGACAAACGAGACTGCATTTCATTTTTATCGGCTCGTAGTAACAACACACGATTATTGCACAACGACAATAAATCATTCTCAGCAAGCAGAGCCGATTCCAATAAAATTACCCCTTGCTTACCCTGTAGAGATTTACGAAGTTGAATCATTAGGGGTTTTGCCATAATCTGATTTAACTGAAGCAATAACTGAGGGCGGCTAAATACCTGCTCCGCAATTTTACTGCGCTTTATTTTACCCTCTACACAAATATCAGACCCGAACACAGCGATCAATTTTGTTCTTACCTCTTGATACAGCGGAGATTCTAAACCATCAATAATCTCGTGCCCAAGTTTATCCGCATCAATATGATGAACGGATATTTTTTGGTCTCGCCCTTCAGTCACCAGCTTTTTACAAAAGGTTGATTTACCCGCCGCCATTTCCCCAGTGACCCCAATAATAACCTGGTTGGATATTTTAGATTCTAATGCCGCCTTAACGGCTAAGGGTACATATTGACTAATTAGTCCATGCTCTAATTGAATGCCTTTCACCACACTAGAACTTATATGCGCAAGTTCTGGGTCGGCAAACAATATGTGCGTATCAATACCGGCTTGTTGGCTTACACCCACCTGATGTAAGTGCTGCTCATAATTAAAGTCGACACTATTTCTGACACCCTTAACAATAACTTGCGCGCCCTCCTCTAAAGCAAAGTCCACCAACATGCCTTTAAAAGCAACCACACTAACATTGGGCAGATGAGATAAAGCCGCCTTCGCCAAGGTAAGGCGTTCTTCAAGTTTGAATAAATAACCCTTTGCTGGGTTACTACCAATCCCCACTATTACTTCATCAAAAATGGTACTGACTCGCTCAACAATATTTATATGCCCGAAGGTAATCGGGTCTGCTGACAAGGCATATAAGGCACAATGTTTGTATTCGATATTAAGACCTATGCTGGACATAAAACATCCCTCCTGGATGAACCAATTAGCTTAAAACGGTAACGAACAATTAATGGCAATGAGACAAACGCAAAGCCCCCTGCTAATAAGAAGTGAACTTCATAACCAAAACGACTGGCAGACAGACCACTAAGTGCCGCAGCGATCATACTGGCTAATACCACCAAACAAGCTTGAATGGTGAAATCACTACCCGCACATGCTAAGCGGCAGTGATCCATCATCACAGTAAATAACGCAGCTGTGGCTAAACCACCGGCAAAGTGCTCCATCGCACTCAGAGCATAAAGAAACTCAATACTCTCGAAGCCGATAGGAACCAAAGCCCAAGCGCTCACCGCAACCATTTGTATCAAACCAAACAAAAACAAGGCACCAAACCGACCTAAAAAATTCACCAGCCAACCGCCCACTAAAGCGCCGATTAATCCTGCTGCAAAACCTACAGTACCTAATATCAAAGCAATGTCTTTTACACCCAAGCCCTGATCAATTAATAAAGGGCGCACCATGGTGCTAGAAAAGTGATCACCAAACTTATACGTCAGAATAATCGCTAGCCATAAACCAATGTCCGGTAATTTAATGAAGTTAAAAAAGTCTTTAAGACCCAGCTCTTCCTGCTCTTGGTGGTGGTCTTTTTCATGAATAAACAAAGCAGGCACTGTGGCCAATAACAAAATAGCCGCTAATATCCACATGGAGTACTGCCAGCCCAATACCGTAAACCAAGCCAACAATAAACCGCCCCCTAGAATCATCCCCACACGGTAACCGGCCACCTGAATACCATTGCCTATTCCCCGCTCACTTTGACTTAATAAATTCACAGCAAGACTGTCGGTAGCAATATCTTGTGTGGCACTAAAAACATTCATCAACAAGAAACTACCAAACAAAATAACGATACCATCAGCCACCAAATCATGAAGCGGCATAAATGAAAGTATCAGCATTGATATTACGGCCAACAGATTAGCGGAGATAATCCAGGTGCGTCGACTACCCCACTTATCCAATACAGGTGCCCAAAGAAATTTTAAAGCCCAAGGCAATACCAACACAGCACTAAAGCCAATCGTTTCAAGTGCCATACCTTCCTTTCTTAACAACACTGGTAATGACTGAGTGAAGAAACCAAAGGGCAAACCTTGCGCAATATACAAACTACTTAACAAACCGAATTTCTGTATAGATCTCATAAAAACCCCTCATTCAAATCATTCAAGTTAATTGGTCAGACAACCAACTTACTAGCCAGATTACATTTACCAATAGCAAAATGCAAAGTTATTTGGTTAAATGACCAAATAACTAATGGATTGAATGTTTAGCTCAAAATTTAATGAAGGTGATTTCAGAATGGCCAGACCCTCGAACACAGCCCAACGCAAAGAAGAAATTGTGCTCGCCTTGCTACAAGTCATGGCTGAAAAAGGTTATGAGAAAGCCTCAATACAAATGATTGGTAAAGCAGCAGGCCTAAGCCCAGGGTTAATTCACTACCACTTCAAAACCAAGCAAGATATTTTACTCGCCCTAGTAGACTGGATAAGTAAGGCCGCCACTGACAGACTGAATACACTCAATGAAGGAGTGACTGAACCTTGGGATAAACTCACGGCATTTATCAATGCCCGACTTGCTACTGGCGATGACGCTATGCCAGAGATCGTTTCTGCATGGGTGGTTATTGCAGGCGAGTCTGTACGACAACCTGAAATTAAAGTGCTTTATCAAAATTTGATTGATCAACAATTGAAGGAGCTAAAGAAGTTAATTGCTGATGTATGGGAAGGAAAATCAGCTAGAAACAAAGAAGTGATTAATTTAGCTGCAATAGTACTTGCGGCGATGGAAGGCGCGTTTCAATTATCAGCGACGGCTAACGAAGTGATGCCAAAGAACTATGCGGCAGAGACAATATTAGGGGTAATTGAAAAAAAACTGCCCCTAATAATTTGCAAGTAAACTGAAACCCTCATGCTTATGATATACTTTTTAAAAAATAGAAACTAATTCAAACTACACAGACACCTCGAGGTAGTTTATTCTCTCATCTTGATAAACACGCTGCTTTCGATACAAATAGCCATCAATTCTGGAACTGACAGGTATTACTTCTTCATTTTTCATTTTTGATATAGAGGTTATTCTTTTCCCCTCAATACCGTTAATTGATCCACCAAGCCTTAACCCCGATTTTCCTGAAATCCACCACCTATCATGAATTGGCATTTCATTATTTAATGAAGGGATACCACAAAAAACAATATCAATGTAAGGCATGGCATCAGAGCTAACGTTCGCCCTCCAAAACGCTCTCATGACATCACTAGCGCTTGGTTCAGCAGCTGGAGCGATCAGCTTTAGATTAGAGTAGCTTGTCAAAATACGAATTGTAAAATTAGGGTCTTTGTTAGTTACCTCTCCAATAAACTCCAAATCTTCATGAGTAAAGTATGGGTCTATTATTATTAACTCATTAGCCTCTGCATCCAAAGTAGAAACCCATTCACCAACAAACTCTGTTGCTCTTTCACTTTCAGTTGTACCGAATACGATTTGCTCTCCATTGCACCCCAAGTTGTCACTAGTCTTCTGATTTAGCTCACAGAGCTCAGAAAATAGTACAGCCCCATTACTCAATGCTTCAAATATTGGCCTCATTTTACTAGAGGCCTGTTTCTTGTTTGATGCAAATACGCCCTGTGAATGAACATAGTAACTCATCATAGGATACGCATTAACAAAATCATAAGATGAGATGCTATCAAGAAAATTCAGATAGTCAGCTCTTTTATCTGGCAAATGATTTGACGCATTTAGCTTGCCCAACAAGCTCCAGATTAACTTTGGGTATTTAGTAGAAAGTGCGTTTTTCTTGATATCATTGCTAGATAAATCAAAGTCATCTCTATCTTGTTTCTCTGAATTTTTCTTTGAAATATTATTTTCAATAATCTTTTTTCTTGCAGGGTCATCATCAACAAGAGCTGAAAGCCCTATCGCGAAGTCTCGGTCCATAGTGTAGAGAGAGTCAATTAAACTTAACCTTTTCTCTTCATAGGCTTCTGTGTCTTCTGCTGCAGACAAAAGAACTGCACGCCTAACAAATTCTTTAACGAAAACAATATCAAAAGTCTGACCAATTTTTGACAAATATTCATATTTTGAAATACGCTCAAGTCTAGACGGTAGAGTATCAGTCAAACGTACAGCACTTCTAAGGAGATCTTTCTTAAGACTCAGAAGGTTTGCCGGCATAGATTCTATAATTTCTCCAAAAACAAATACTTTATCAGAATCAATTGAAATTCTATCTACTTCATCAATTAATTTTTTCCAGTCTTGCTCTGACTTATTGCTATTCAGGCTAAGTAGTAATATTTTGCAGCAAAGTTTATAGCCAACATGCTTAATATACTCATCACTATTAAACTTAGACTCAATAATTCTTTCAATCTCAGAACCTATCAAGTTCAATTGGGGGATACTATAAGTATTTGATTTCTTCCCCCTCACAATAATTTTAATAATTTTATTTAGACCGAAATATATTTTCGAGTCCTCAGTCATTTTTTTTACCAAATATAAATGGTCCTCAATCTCCTTAGAATTTATTTTATACTTATGGTTTTGTACAGGATCAAACGGGTCACCTAATATACATTTATTCAGCATATACCGCTGTACTTGATCCAATATATCGTCGAAGACACTAACATCGTCAGACACTATTGATAGTTTACGTTCAAACATCCCTCGACTATAAATAAATATCATAGGGGCAGCCCAATAAAAACCAACCGAAAACTCCCTGCAATAGTCTTCCCCAAGAGAGTCTAAGTTTGGAATTAGATGGCTCTCTAATATTCTTTCAAATAGCTCTGTTTTCCCTGCTAGATGTAGAACAGAAGCCAATCGAGAAAATTGTTTAATACGGGGTACCGCACCTGAAATACTGCAAACAATATCTATTAACTGCTTGAAATCGCGGTCTGCATTCACTCCATGTAAACACAAAAAATAAAAACTTCTAATGGCTAGATCTACAGAAAAAACCTGAGAGTCTGCTATTTCTCTACTGTTTTCAGCATTATTAAGTCTTAATGAGATTGCTTTTTCTTTATAACTATTAGCTACACTTTTATTGGATTCAATTAGCCGATTATGGATTTTGTATGCTGCATCAATTTTGTACCAATCCCCATCAATTCCTGCCCAAGATATTTCAGTAGCCTCAATTATATTTGTTTCTTGCTCAGAACAGTTCGAATTTACTTTGCTAGTGAGCAGTAATAACGATGTATTTATATTACATAAAAGGAAGTTATTCCTAACTTTGTTACGCAATTTTATCAATCTTTTCAAATCTGACTTTGATATAGTTTCTAATTTTAGGCAATATTCAAATAGAGCGATAATAGCCTCATTTTTATAATCCTTATTCCTGATCTTTCTGATAATTGAGCAAATCCTATCAATGGATTCTACGCATTTAATTTGACAAGCCTTTTTTGCCACCAAAGCATAAGCATAATCTCGCCGTGGCCGTGTATTTAACCTTGATGCCCATCTTGTTGAATTACTTAAAGAGAACTCTACCTCCCTAAGCAACGCATCTTTTATCATCATCACATGATCAGCAGTACTATTAACTAAAGAACTAAATGCTTTTTCTTTCTCCTTTTCAAAATCACAAACTAATACAAAGTTTTCATTTTTTAACGACAGAACCGACATTAGACTTAATGCTGAAAGTTTAATGGATATATCATCAATTTCATCAAGGATATACGTTACTAATTCCTGCTCCCTATCTGTTGATATCCCGTTATTTTTCTCAAAAATGGCTACACTTGCTTGGAGGCGCACAAAGTCTAAGGTTGGTCCTGTTTTTTTTAAATAATCAAAATTTGGTGTGATTTTTTCTAGTAGTTCCAACCCCTTACTTTTAGGCATATATTGAATAGACGTTAAAATATCTGCATATAAAGAAGCGTTTGCATGATAGTCAGTTGTAGAAACCACAAGCGACAATAACGCATCTACCAACTTAGAAGCCCCTTCATCTTCGGGAAAAGTATTTATCCAGTTTTTTAGAATAAAGATTGCATCTCCAGGCTCCTTGAAGCTATCTAGTTTAGATATAATCTTTTCAGCCGGGGTCCCCTTCTTAAATAGACCTAACATACTTAAAGCTTCTTTTTTCTTATCTTCAATCGTATCTAAACTATTAAGCAATGTATCGACATCATCCTGGCCTTTTTTAAAAGCTTCGATCGAAAGCCTAAAGAATGCATATTCAGATTTATTTCCCCCACCCTGGTCTAGCGAGTCCATTTGGTTAATTAAAGAAAGTGACATCTCGGGAAATGCAGGAAAAAGCTCTGCAGCAAGTTCAGCTGTTTTTTCAACACCCAAATACTCTGGGTCGATTCGAGAGAAATCTTCCAATATTCTGCGCTCAACATCCTCATCTACAGCATCTTTCTTTTTTTTCTGAAATGACGAAATAATTGCCAATAAGTGAAACCTTTCTTCCAACACTTTTGATGACGAGACAAGCCCTAATGCAGACTCATAATCTTCCTCTGTTAGATAACACAGAAGCTCACTTCCTAGAATATTTGATGTAGACATTACTGCCATTATTGATCGAGTGTGAGAGAACCTTAGAAGGTCGGTCTCCGAAGACACTTTTTTTGCGGCATTACTTCCCAGCCTGATCTGCTTAACAGCTTCATTTATACTAGCAGTCTCTCTGAACAACAAAGCTATATTATTATTTGTTAGTTGATCAATTATCTCGGGGTAATTGCCTAATCGATCGTAATAACTGTTAATTTCGGATAATGTATCATTATCTTTGGGGGAGCTACTAAAATTAGTAACGATGCTTTTTAAAGAGCTTGCTTCTATATCTTCTAGTTGCTCTTTAGCATATAACTTTAGACCGTTAGACAAGAATTTTGCTGATTCACTACTTTCTTCAATGAACCCAATTTCGCTAATAATCCTAAGAACCTCTTGAGTGCTAACATCCAGAATGCTAGCAATTTTAGATATTTTTAAAGGATGTATAGAAAAAGTTAGTAGCCCCAGAAAGTCTTTATATCTTGACACTTCTACAGTAGACCTTTCCCATTCAGCTTTAAAAAGGTCTGTATTAGCACCATTAGCGCTATAATTTTGAAGAATTTCCTCAGGAGGCATTCCACCATCAATTAGTCTTTTTATAACGTATAAACTTTCTGGCACACCTCTAAAAATAGCTAAGATATCTCTAATTATTGAACATTCAACTCCAGGCAATGCCTCCATAGCTTCAGGTTCTGAAAACAATAACATTTCAATCCTATGGAACTTCTGTTTAGACAAATACTCTTCAATCACATTATTACTTGAAGCAAATATGAAGCTAATATTTTTTGTCGTAAAAGGCATCAAATCCAATATATCATTAACTATGTAATGATCGTCTTTTGGAATTTCACCAAGACCGTCTATAAGAATGAACATCTTTTTATGCTCTTTCCTTAACGAAGTATCAAGTAAGTACATTTTTTTAATGAGAGCTTTAATATCTGCATATTCAGTATCTTTTGGCTCGACTCCATTTACTGCAAAACTAACTTGTCTATATAAATCACGAATTATGTTGTCTTCACTGTATGATTGCTTATTAATGACATCGATAAATACTGCTATGCAATTTTCTCTATGTCGGTCTAGGAATTGAGATAGCAAGACGGTTTTACCCATACCATCAGCCCCACAAACCAAAATAACTTTGTCTCCATTTTCAAAATAAAGATCAATTGTGTTTAACATAGAGTCCCGCTTAACTTCCATTTCAACTCTATTCGGTGTGAAGCAAGAAAAATCAGAAGGGTAAACAACTTGATTATTTGTTTCTTTATTTACAGTCATTCTGGGTAGCCTTGTTTAATAATTCTGAAATTCTTTTAAAGAATTTATAAATGAACAAAAAATATTTTTTATTGTTCATATGATTTCAGTGTTTAGAAGTAGTAATTGGATAACAACTCCTAGAGCTCTAACAACAAAAAAGCTTAACTAAAAACCGCTACCAACTCTTTGTCTTCTTGAGTGACTACGGTCTTATTTAAACTCAGTGACTCACGGTACTCTGCAGCTTCTGCCTTCATTGTCCAATGAACCTCATCTAAACCGGTACGATGAACAGCTTCTTTAATTTCAGTAATAGGCAGGCGGAAAAACTCTTTCCTTGGGTTTACCTTATTGACAGATTTATCATCAAAGAGTCGGTGCAGTGACTTTTCTAAAGCCGGTGCGTCATCACTGAATATCATAGCGTGAACATCAAAGCTAAAGGGAACAGAGGCATCACCTAATTCTTTAACTCGATCTAATGGTTCGAGGCGTCGGGTCATACCGACTTTAAATACTTCTTCACCAAAGCTTCCGATATTACTGATGACATACACATGGCCACGTTTTGTTTGTTGCGCCATAGACAAAGCGCGCTGCCCTTTTGCTTCGGCTTCACTAAGTTGCCCTTCAAGCTCAGCTAACTTTGCTTCATATTCTTGTCGTTGTTCGTCAGAGGCAGTTGAAAGTTCTTTTCGTGCTTTCTCTAACGCTTTTTGTAATAGACGCTCTTCTTTCTCAGCTTCTTTAATCGCTTTTTCCATTTCACGACGCGTTTTTTCTTCCTCTCTTATTTGTTCACGAATTGCTTTTTGCTCGGCTAATTCTTGTTGTCGAAGTTCATGAGTTGATACCGCCCATTTAAGTTCGTCTAAGCGTGTATCCAGATATTCTTGTAAAATTCGTGCATTGCGGAAGGGCTGGCCGTTGTGATTTACCAACGCAAAGGCATCGATAATTTCTTGCTTAATTTTGCCAAAGTTATCGTGTTTAACTTTGGCCATAGCGGAGTCAACTTTTCCATTAAACGCGTCGACTGCGAAGTGTATGGCGTAGGCTCTTCTATTTGCTTCCGCGTAATCGCAGTCCGCCGCACGATTGTTTTTCACCATCTCTTTGACACGTTTACGAATTAGCTTGAGCTGCTCTCCAGCTTCTTTATGGCTATATTCATCAGCTAAATCGTCAAGCACTGAGTGGTTCGGGATGATGTAATCATCTTTATAGCCTTCAATAGTATTCCTCATAGCTTTGATGGCAGCTTCATAGGTGTCTGCTTTTGCTTTCGCTTCTAATGCATCACCAGCTATAACCTTGGCTTGAGAGTTTGAATACTCCAAAACACGGTCAGCTTCCAACTGTCCCTCACTAATCAATACGTCAGCCTTCTCCTTTGCCGCGCTGAGTTTTTCCTTTGCGCTCGAAAGTATTTCCTTCGCCTGAGAGTTTGTAGTGGCTAGCGTTTCATCAGCTTTTTGCTCAGCTTGTAACAAAACGTCTTGAGCTTTTTGCTCTACTAGCTTTGCCTTCTCTGATATACGGAAAGCTTCGATTTCAACATCAGTAATGGGCTTCAATTTTGTTGCGAGCTTTTCTTTGACTTTAGTTAGGGAGTCAAAGTCAGCTTGAGATTTCAATAATGCTTTGTTGGTTTTATTATTTTTTATACGGTAATAAAGTGTTGTGATGATCGGCAATATGAAAATTAATAACGCACTAATGATAGCGATATTTACGTGATTTCCCTGCTCCATTTTATTTCTCTCTTTTTTATTCTTCTCAGTTGATTGATGTCAAGATGACATACAACCTACATGTTATAACTTTCAGTTATAACAGATGATTAAAAAACAAACTATAAAAAGATAAATGAAAAAGGGCTGAAATCGGAACAAACTACCGGCCAGACATAAATACAGCAATAATAATTTTTTCATATAACGTCATATTGAATCCTAACCAAATATAAATTTACTTAGTTGAAACAAAAAAATCACCGCAAGTTTTCTTGCGATGATCTTTAATGAGAGAAACGAATAGTAAGGCGCAGAAGTTACGATCGCTCTGCTAATAGACTAAACCTAGTCACTATTTTCATTCTTCGATTCTAAGTAAGCTTTTCTAGCCCTCCAATAGTCACCCATTTCATTTGGACGAAGGTGACCTCTCTCCTCATCGTCCTGTTTTTCTGCATAGAACAAATAGCACAAGACAATCGTTATCCCAGAAGCTATCGATAATGAAAGTATCGAAGTATTAAACAGTACGTAAGTCCAGGCCAATGAAATAAAGACCGTGAATAACTTTATCATAGGCATATTCTGTCGCTTAGCTCTGAGCCAAGGGTGTTCTAAGTCATAATCAAAATCCACGTCTGAAAGCGCTTTTGGTGGATAGTTCTTAGGTTTTTCTTTAAGTAGTTTTTTCATGTTAACCTCAGATTTTGTTTTTAATTAGACCGGCTCATTCGGCCAGTTTTGTAAGGCGTAGAATCGAAATTTAGATAGATGTATTTCAGTTATTGCTACTTGCTGGTCTTGAACAGGGATGGTCTTAATAGACATGAATACTCGCTTCAAACGCTCTGCAAATTTTTGGTCAGGTGATATATACGCGACCCACGCGTACTCACCTCGCTTAATTGCCTGCAAATAATTTGATATGAGAATACAAATACGCTTTCTCGACTTAATTGTGCGTTCAACTTCCCAAGGCACCCTGTCACCATTAGGTGCGATCGCAATGGCATCAGGCCGTTTATCAAAACGTCCTTTAAGGTCATGCCCTACAATAAAATTTGACCAATCATTTTGTTGAACCGAGCTTAAGTAAGCCGACTGGATGTCCAATTCGTGCTGTATATGGGAGGCTGACATTCTTGATGGCTGAAAGGTTCTAACGGGTTTAATTTCTTCATCATCTTGCCAGGAATCAAACACTCCTTTTTCAGTGATACCCCATAGGTTTTGCTTGATCTCATGAAAATAATGAGATTGAACTAATCCCTGGGCTTTAAATTGATTCAATGTTTTATATGTACCGGACAAACCAATATCAAATACAACACTCATTGTTTTCGGGTCAGAATAAGTAAAAATTTTTAAGTGATTCAGGCCCCTAATTTTTTTGCTTAGTATCCGTTCAGTTTTGGCTGTGTGAGTTTCAATCAACATTTACTAGCTCTCCTACAACATCAGCACCTACACTTCCCTCAAACTCTCGCGCTCCTGGAAATAACGTAGGTGGCGGGGTTTTATCCTTTTTTGATAGCCTTATGGGCGCAACTCGAATACGTTTGGCAATACCATCACCAAACAGAACTCCATGCCCTTTTTGTGATGCTAGAAATTCATTTGAGTCGATTAGAGGCCGAGTTGTGGACCTTGTTGTTCTAGAACCTATCTTCATTTCTGACAATGCTGAATTTGTTTCATAAACGCTAGATTCTTCATCAGACCGAATAGAGCCACTTAATCGAGACAAGTAGTCTGCTGTATCAGGATCATTAACTTCAAAAGCAATTTTTAGTCTGCAATTCTCAGAAATTGCGGCTTTTACAGCAGCTGGAGGTAAATTAATTTCACTACCGACTAAGTTTTCTAAAGATTGCGTCGCATATACAAACCTTCCCTTTTTGTCTCTCAGCGTTTGTGCTCCATATAGGCTCGCTAGGTTGAGACTAGTGCCCGCCTCATCACAAAATATACATACATTCCTAGATTCTGAACGGTCTCGATTTTCGATAAACTGAATGATTGCGAGTAGGATCATTCTCTGAGCTTTTTTTATTCTAGTATTTCGAATAGACCCTTTTATAAAAATCAATCCACCTCTCTCAATCCCGTTCTGCAGTGAAAAGCCTTTACCTGGCATTGCATTGATAGCTGCAACCCTCAATAAATCCTGCATGTGCATGTAGAATTTTGGGGCTCTTTTCTTGCAATCAGGGTTTTGTTTTAGGAAAGTTTGGAAATTAGAGTAGAGAGATTTATTCTGATCATATTGACGACTAAAGACCTGAATCTCTTCACGATCGATCATATTGTAATAATCACCATCACTGTCTTTATCTACAAATGCGGGTTCGTTACTGTCGAGTTCCTCGTGTTCCTGAACAGATTTCCCTCCGTGAAGGCATAGCTGTGGTTCATCACCTAGTAAGTCAATAACAGTCACAGGTAACCCTAATTTTTTTGCAATTTTGGCCAAAACACGAAGTATAAATTCGTCATTCTTGGGGTCAAAAACTATTACTGTATCGCCAAATTTCATGGCTTGAGCAAGGAGAATGGCCGCAAATAAGCTTTTTCCAGACCCAGTACAGCCTAGCAAGAGAATATGAGAAGTTGATATTAAGGACTTTGACAACAACAGCGGCGCATCTTTTATCATCAATCCACAGAAGTACATTTTTCGTGAAAAGTACTTCAAAGGATTAAACTTTTTATAACGTTCATGTTGTTTGAATAAGTTTCGAATATCAGTATTAGAGTCTTTTCCAAGTTGACTTTTTATAGTCGAGATTGAACCTAACTTATTTAGCAATAGACTTATGTATCTCCAAATAATGAAAAACGCCAAGAACCCGGCTCCTACCCCACCACACCAATATTTGATAGATAGCAACGATATGTAACTTTCATTACTTAGCCATTCTTCAGGGATGTACCCCTGTGTCAGGAACAACACAGGGTAAATAAGCTGAGAAATGAAGGTAATAACTATTGAGTAAATCACCCTCGAATCTCTAAGCATGTACGCCAAATACATTATTACCCCTGTAGCTAGTCCTGCGTATATGGGAAAGGTAGTAAGTATTAAAAAGACTGAGGTTAAAAAGTCGTGTGCCGCTACATTTACGGTGTTTTCAAATCCTTTCATTTTGAGACCTCCTTCGATTCAGATAGCCATTTTCTTACGCCCTCTACTGGCCATAACCTTTTTCGAAATCCGTTAATTTTTATATACGGTGGAAGCGACTTGCCCATTGAAACAGAGTTATTTAATGTTGACTGTTTTATGCTCAGCAGTAATCTGAGGTGGACATCATCCAGGTGCTCTGTGTTCCCGGGAAGCTTCAAATAAGCAAGTAAATCGAATGATTTCATTTTCTATCTCCAGTTAGTTTTGAAAACCAAATCATTACTTTCTTAAGAGATGATTAAAAAACAGCCAACTACGTCAAAGTACTTTAAGTAACAAAATGTTACAAATAAGGGCAATGAATTAGCCGATGGAACTTAAGATGGTTGAAGATTTTGAAGAATTGAAAACACAAAAAAATTTGTTTGTTGAAGTCCTTAGCCCTGCACCTTCAAGAACATACGCTGGAAACAATCTCTATAATCGATACAGTTCGTCTAAGATAACCTTTGACCTAGACGCGCTGATTGCATTTCACGAGTTCTTCGAAAAGGAGTTCTTCATTGAAACGAGTTACCGAGCCATACCATCTAACTTGATTTTGCTGGAGGCGAAAAGAAAGGAACTGCGCAACAAGGAGCCGCCTGCTCCAGAAGAAAATATTGTAACTGACAAGAAGTTTGCCTCATCTTGTACTACTTTGTTACGCGACAAATTCTTTAACACATTATGGGATTATTTTTGCAATCCTGAAAGTGGACTGCTGGAATTCCTAGAAGAACAAAAAGTCGATACCTTATATATGCCAATTAAAACGGGAACATTCAGAGGGGTTACATCTTGGTATATTGGTAAATTTTCCATACAGGAAGTCATGACTTACGATAAGAAAGACGCGTCAGATATTATAATGAAGAAAAAATATGATAGTTTGGATGAGTTATTTAAACATGTGAGCGAAACAGTAGCTTGCAACTGCAAATCAAGACTAAGAAGACTGGATAATGAAAAGCTGGTTCTGGGCTTGATAGAAAATGAGAATAGCGAGCACGTTACTGACGCAAAAAGGAATACAAGTCATAAGCAATCAACAACAAATATTTTCGAAGGCAAAAAAAATACCGGACTGGAGAGAGCATCCTACTATGAAGGCGAACATGGAAGATGGGTATTTCCTAAAAGGATTTCACTTCCAGCGCTGCTGAAATTCCCCATGACCGTAGCTGCGAGCTTCTTGTTCGTAGTCGCGGAATATGTCGCCTACCTGTTGAGTCATAAGCTAGGCCTTGACCCGATCTTCGTAGCTTTCATCGCCCTTCTTGCTATAGCACCTCTATTTTGGTCTTTGGTATGCATTGACACTCAACCGGTAATCAGTGCGCCATATATCTATTTAAGAGCTAAACCTGCGCTCAACCCTCAGATCCGCAAGTCTGAAACGGTTGGAAAATTTGGAATAAAATGGATTCATCTAACATACGAAAATTTTTTAGCCGATTGCCCTAGGTGCCAGGACGGATCCAAGTTATATATTAAGTGGAAAAACCCATTCAAAAGAGAAAGACTCATAAGCAAATGCGAAAGTAGCCCGAATGATCACGTATATAGCTATGATCCAGCCAAACCCAAAGAAGGATTTAGAGAGGACATACAGTAACTGTACATCTACTATACATCTATTTTTGATAAAATCAGTATGAGGGTATTTTAAATAAACTTGGTAAGTCATTGAAAGTAATGGTGCCCGGGGCCGGAATCGAACCGGCACGTCCCGAAGGACGACAGATTTTAAGTCTGTTGCGTCTACCAATTTCGCCACCCGGGCAGGGAGGGCTTTTCAAGTTCCAGCTGATGCCTTCACTTTAAAATGGAGGCGCGCGTCGGAATCGAACCGGCGTTAACGGAGTTGCAGTCCGCTGCATGACCACTCTGCCAGCGCGCCTTCTAAAAGCGGAAAGTTATGGTAGCAACTTTTACGCTTTTATAACAAAAAACCTCGGATAGAACCGAGGTTTTTCGAAATTTGGAGCGGGAAACGAGATTCGAACTCGCGACCCCAACCTTGGCAAGGTTGTGCTCTACCAGCTGAGCTATTCCCGCAATTAACCTGGTATAAATACTTTTTTTCACTTCTAAATTGACTGGTTAAGCCGCGACACATTAGGCTGTATCGCTGAAGTGGCGCATATATTAACGGATTCAATTTAAGAGTCAATAGCAGAATTCATATAAAATTTATTTTTTATCCTTCTTCTGAAAACAGGTATCCCCATGAGGCAGTTAGATATAAATACATTGACCAAATAGTGAGCGCTGATGCGATATAGATAAGAATCATACCAATAACAAAATACTCGCCACCATGAACGCCAAGCAACAGCAACAGGATTGACCACATCTGACAAGCTGTTTTGAGCTTACCCATATTGCCAACAGATACATTGTCACGCTTACCCCGCACTGCCATCCATTCACGCAGGGCTGAAACAACAATTTCACGCCCAATAATAATCATTGAAGGAACCGTCACCCACACATTCTGGTAATGCTCTATCACGACAGTCAAGGCAATCGCGACCATAAGTTTATCGGCGACTGGGTCCAAAAAGGCTCCAAAAGGCGTGGACTGATTTAACTTTCGCGCCAAATATCCATCCAACATATCTGTGGCGCCTGCTATCGTGAAAATAAGGCCACACAAAAGATAATTCCAATCTATTGGAAGGTAGTATGCAACTACAAATACAGGAATAAGAATAATGCGGGATACAGTCAGTATATTTGGTAAATTCATGAATATTTTATATATCTATATGGCTTACAAGTCATGGTTTAAATCACAGCAACTAAACATTAAAAATTTAGGCACTGTGAAGACTAAGGTAAATATGTTCAGCTAGTTTACTACTAATTCCTGTTACTTTTGCAATTTCGGTAGTCGAGGCCTTCTTAAGACTTTGAACACTACCAAAATAACGTAGTAGCTCTCGCCTTCGTTTTGCACCAACCCCTTCAATATCTTCAAGTGAAGACTGCCTTCTCGCCTTATCTCGCCTATTACGATGGCCCGTAATTGCAAAACGATGCGCTTCGTCACGTATCTGTTGGATTAAGTGCAGCCCAGCATTATCAGACGAACAATGAATCGCTTTTAACTCTCCCTGCTCTGCAGGAATTAACAACGTTTCAAAACCAGGCTTTCTGGTGACGCCTTTTGCAACTCCCACCACCATTAAGTTTTGCAAGTTTAACCCGTTAAGAACCTCAAGCGCTAGATTAAGTTGCCCTTTCCCACCATCTATAAAGATAACATCTGGCCATTTTTGAGGATTTTCTTTTAGTCTTTGGTAGCGCCGAGTTAATACCTGCCTCATTGCCGCATAATCATCCCCCGCCTCTATTCCGTCAATATTATAGGTTCTATAATCAGATTTAAGCGGCCCATCCTCATTAAAAACAACACATGACCCGACCGTTTTTTCACCAGAACTATGACTAATATCAAAGCACTCCATTCGTTTAGGTCGCACCTCCAGACTTAACAATTTACTCAGCGCATCCAATTTATGAAACACCGTTTCTTTATTCGCTAAGTAGGTACTTAAGGCGTTATCAGCATTAGTGAGCGCTAACTTTTTCCATTGAGCCCGAACCTGCTTTACCTGATAACTAAACTTAACTCCTCTATTTTGTACCGAATGAATTGCATCGCAAATCACATTTTCATTGAGGAGTTTTTCAGTTAGCACCACCTCTTTTGGAATATCTCTCGTTGCATTTTGACCCACATAATACTGCTCAACAAAGGTTTCTATCATTTCCTGCTTTGATAAATCTAAAGACACTTTCGGAAAGAAGTTTTTATGCCCTAATATTCGCCCCTTTCGTACATACAACATTGAAACAACTACTGCACCAGGACCAACACTTAACGCAATAACATCCAAATCCAATACACCTGATTCAGCCGACTGACTTTCTTGAACATGCCTTAAGTGATCAATCTGATCACGCAACTCTGCCGCTTTTTCAAACTCTAAGTCACCGGCAGCTTGATCCATTTCAGAAATAAGGTTTCGAATTAACTCCGGGCTTTTCCCTTGAAGAAACATCACTACATTTTGCACATCTTGTGCGTACTCTTCCTGACTCACAATGCCAACACAGGGAGCTTTACAGCGTTTTATTTGATATTGAAGACAGGGCCGTGACCGATTCCCAAAAAAACTTTCTTCACACTGCCGAACTTTGAATATTTTTTCTAGTAACTTTAAGCTCTCTCTCACTGAACCTGAACTTGGGAATGGACCAAAATATCGCCCAGTTTTTCCTTTTGAACGTACACGCTTTAGAGACAAAGAAGGGTATTCCTTGTCACTGGCTAAATAAATATAAGGATAAGATTTATCATCTCTAAGAAGAATATTATAGGGAGGTTTTAAACTTTTAATCAGGTTCTGTTCAAGGATTAAGGCTTCTGTTTCGCTATTGGTAAGCGTCACCTCAATACTGGCTATCCGCTTGACCAAAGCGGCTGTTTTAAGCGATAAACCCTGTTTAGCAAAGTAACTGGTAACCCGTTTTTTGAGGTTTTTGGCTTTTCCAACATACAGAATTTCTTGCTCTGCATTAAACATGCGGTACACGCCAGATGAATTAGCCAACTGAGCAAGAAAGGGTTTGTGATCAAATAATGGCTTTTCTAACGAAGGCTCTGATACTGATTTGTCTGAAGAAGTATTAATTTGGGCTATCTACATCGAGTAAGCCATTTCTAACAGCTAATAGCGTTAGCTCAACATCGCTAGAAATATCAAGTTTTTCAAAAATACGATATCGATATGAGTTGACAGTTTTTGGGCTCAAGCACAGTTTATCAGAAATAGCCTGTACCTTTTGGCAATCTATAATCATGGTAGAAATTTGTAGCTCTCGCTCAGATAAAGCATCGAATGGCGAATCGTTTGAGGTGCCCAATGCCATAGATTGAGCGATATCGGAACTCAGGTAACGGTTACCTGCATGCACCTGTTTAATGGCTTTTATCATTTCTGATATATGGCTACTTTTGGAAACATAGGCTGCAGCCCCTGATTCCATGACGTGCGCTGGATACGGGTCTTCAACACAAGCCGTTACGACAACAACTTTTGTTCTTTCTGAGTGACGCTTGATTTGCCGAGTGGCTTCCAAACCACCAATGCCCGGCATTTTGAGATCCATTAAAACAACATCAGGATTTAGTTTTCTGACATAATCAACAGCTTCTTCACCCGAGCAGGCTTCACCAACGACCTCAATGCCGCCGTCATCCAGAAGCATTCGAGCAATACCTGCACGAATCAGATCATGATCATCAACTACCAGGACTTTAATCAAAAGAACCCTCATACATCAAAATTATGGCTGCATTCTACAATACAAAACAGGTATTTACAGGACCATGATCACAATACCTTAAGCAGTTTCTCGCGACAGCTTTCTTTGCTTTTGAGTAAAACCTTGATCATTCAACCATTGGTTCGCTTGAACTGGACTAAAACAGACCTGTGTTTCATAAGGATGGTTTACTTTAAATACTTCTTCAAACTGATACAGCAAGTGACTTCGGTTAGAGTTACTAATAATGACCGCGACAGACCTCATTCCTTTGATATAAGACCAAGCATTTAATGCCTTGAAGGTTTCAATCTGAAAAGACTCAGACAATAATAAATCCAGACTTTGCAAGTTCATCACACACGCCCACTCTTGCGTAAAATAGCGATTCGCCAAACGTTTATAATCTGCTACATACTCTAGAGTCTGATCAGGACTCCATGTCCCTTTCAAATCGATATATAAAACATCATGTTGAGGATTAATAATATAATGTTCTTCTTGATTAGCCATCACTTGTTTTCCAAGAACCTAGTTTCAAAGGCTGCAAGCTATTCACTCACAACCTTAGATTTATGCTTCATTTTGATACTAAGTGTAAGCCAAATTTACTTAACTTGCGTATAGAGATACTAAAAATATTTTACTAATTCTAATTGAAGGTAATCTTCATCTTGAAAAATGACGGTTTTTGCATCTAAAGCTTCTCCACCATCAAAAACACGCGCCTCAATATTTAACTTCAAATCACTTGCTAAACGTTTATTCGCTTCAAAGGAGTATACAACTTCCTCTGTTTCCGGGTCATAAATAATACCTGCAAGAATTTCAGAAGAGTCTGCATCATTAAAAGCATAACGCCAGCCTGCAAAAATATCCTGTTCAAAACTGTGAGGTGCTAATTCTTTGCGATCATCGTAAAGGTACTCCATTAACCAACCTAAATCTGCACTACTTTCAAAAATGCCCACCTGTGTATATTCAAAGCCAGCAACCGCGGCACTATAACGCCTTTCCAAACCTGAATTGGTAATCCCTTCAAATTTTAATAACCATTCATCATAAATGTATTGAAGCTCCAACCCTGATTGATCAACGGTGTAATAAGCAGGTAAATACATAGGGTTAGCAAAATTGTTGTTAAATACTAAAACAGGGTCTCTACTGGTGCCTGAGAAGTGTGATATTGCAAAGTCAAAATCACCAATATAATGAGAATAACGCACTGCGAAATCACTATGCCAGCGCTCTGCACTAGAACCATAAATAGCATTATCGGTATCCACAACCAAAGGTAAACCTAAACGACCGTCTTCACCCGAAAAAGTCCGCTCTCGAAAGTAAGGTAACCAAAATAAATCAACGGTTCCCCAGTCCTGCTCTAATGACAGCTTAGTCATGGGCTGGCCAAGTTTATCTTCGCCATCCAGATTCTCAACTGAATCGGATTGGTTAATTACATCAACCAAATGGCGAGACTCAGTGACCCCCCAGAAAACCTTGCTAACGCCCGCTTTTAACTCCCAACCATTGCCAACATATGTCCATGACGCTTCACGAAGGTCTGCATGCGATCGTTCTGAATCTTGCTCATCGTAGCGCGCAAAAGCAATGACTTCGAAATCACTATTACCGGATGAGTATTGATACGTTAATTCACCACGTAACGAACTGTGAAACTTGTTTTGCTCGTTTAGCCCCTCCTCAAAAAAATAACGAGTCTCGACACCGACTTCAGCATCAATATCTGCCACCACAGCAGTCGAAAGCAAACTTAAACCAAGTACCAAACAGGAAATACGCAAAATGAACTCCAATAAAAATTTTCAAACAATATATAGCTGATCATGCAGTGCTGATTGAAAGGTTTCAATAAAATAAATGGGAAACTTTATTCCAAATAGTTTACAAAAGGCAAAACACTGTATACATTTACAGGTACTGG
>ENA-ORXI01000291-ORXI01000291.1-sediment-metagenome-genome-assembly--contig:-NODE-291-length-40682-cov-11.184657_pt1 | contig 40682 bp, 40 predicted proteins | sample MGYA00237861_ERZ511468 | MGnify/ENA primary metagenome ERZ511468 (study PRJEB26299, sample SAMN06266213) | sediment metagenome | isolation source: Hudson Canyon methane seep mesocosm | place... | reverse complement strand
CATGGGAACTATTTTGGTCGTTTATTTATTTCGAGTTACCTTAGTAGCCTAAAATAGCAGTGCTAAAGCACAGCGCCTCGATAAGCTTATTTTTATAGCCAAATTATCATGATTGGGTATGAATATTTTTATGATACCCCTAATAGAACCATTATTTTAAACTGAACAAGGATTCAAAACACCCGATCCTTAACGGTGAGATAGCCTATATTATTTCAGCTATAGAAATAGCCGCTAGCCAGGAGGCCATTGCATTTGTCGGCCACCTAATAAATGCAGGTGTAGATGAAAGACTTCTTGCCCACCTTTTTCATTACAATTAAAAACCGTCCTATAGCCATCATCAGCCAGACCTTCTTGCTTAGCTATTTTAATTGCCGTTGTCAGCAGTTTTCCCGCCAACTCAGAATCATCCAGCTCATTTAAAGTCGCCACATGTTTCTTGGGAATAATCAAAATATGCACAGGGGCTTGCGGACTAATATCCCTAAAAGCTAGCACACTTTCATCCTGATACACTATATCAGGCTTAATTTCACCTGCAGCCATCTTACAAAACAAGCAATCACTCATACCACCTCCAAAACAACATTCTTAAAGCATATCCCTTCGCCCTGTAAAGGCATGGGATAAAGTACCGCTATCAATAAATTCAAGCTCTCCCCCCATCGGTACACCATGCGCTATCCTGCTAGCCTGAACATTATGCTTCCTGGCAATTTCAGCGATAAAATAAGCAGTCGCCTCACCTTCCACCGTGGAATTGGTTGCTAAAATTATCTCTTTAATCTCGCCTGTTGCAAAGCGTTTTTGCAGTAAATCCAAACCCAGCTCATCTGGCCCTATACCATCCAGCGGAGACAGTCGACCATGCAGAACAAAATACAAACCCTTAAATACTGTTGCCTGATCAACCACCCAGACATCAGCAGGACTTTCGACCACACAGACAATAGAACTATCTCTGGAAGCTTGAGCACAAATATCACAAACATCCGTATCTGTTAAGGTTCGGCATTGTTGACAATAAGCAATTTCATCAACGGCTCGCAGCAGTGTATTCGCTAACTGCCTAGCCCCATTACGATCTCGTTGCAACAAATGAAATGCCATTCGCTGCGCAGACTTGGGACCGACACCAGGCAAACAGCACAAACTCTGAATCAATTGCCCTAGCAGCCCTTTTCCTTGCATTAGAATGGCATTTGAAAACCAGGAGGCAAAGGCAGACCAGAAGTAACCTCGGCCATTTTTTCTTTTTTCATTTTAGACACTTTATGCACAGCATCATTAAATGCCGCGGCAACCAAGTCTTCCAGCATATCCTTATCATCACCCAGCAAGGAATCATCTATCGTTATCTTTCTTACTTCACGCTTGCCTGTCATTACAACTGACACCAAACCACCACCAGACTCACCCAGAGTCTGCATAGCCGCCAATTCATCTTGTGCCTTTTTAACATCTTCCTGCATTTTTTGGGCTTGCTGCATAATATTGCCCAGTGCATTTTTCATCTTTTCTCCGCCTTATTTACTGTTATTTATAATGGCTCAATAGTACCTGGCATGACTCGAGCATCAAAATTTTCCTTTAATGCCTGAACATTTTCATCATTATTAATCGAATCAACCGCAGCTTGCTGCCTATCTTCTCGTTGCTGGCTAAGCTGTTGCGCCGGGGTTGTATTTTTAGTCACTTCCGACTTGATATGCAACTTAACAGGCTTACCACAGTAACCCTGCAATGCTTGCTGCAATTTCTCTTCAGCTTTAGAAGTGTGTAACTGCGTATGCCCAGGGGTCAACACCAGCTCACAGACCTTATCATCCAGACTAGTCAGCACACAGTTATTAGCTAGCTCTCGCGTCATACCTCCAACACCCATAGCCACCACAATACCTGCCCATTCCTTATCGCCAACACTCGTCACCTCAGCTTGATTTTCTTTCAACTCTGGCACTATTGCTGCAACTGCCTTGCTGACTACTGGACTGACGACTTTTTTAACCGTAGCTGGCAGCACTTTCAAGTTGCTATGCGAGCTATCAGGCCTAAAGGTTAGCATTCTAAGCATCACCATTTCAAAACCACTACGCAAATCAGGTGCCAACTCAAGGTCTCGCTGCCCGATAAGCGCGATCTGATAGAACAACTGCACATCCTCTGCTAACAAACCAGAGGCTAACTGCTCAATAATATCAGAATCAAACTGACTATCAACAAATCCAGGAATTGCTTGAGCCAAAGCAACTCGATGTAATACAGCTAAGATTTGTTGCAAAATATCCGAAAAATCAGGACTTAACTCAGTAATGTCTGCAATTTTCTGCATCAAATCAAGCGCATCATTATTCGCCAACGCCAACAAAATATTATCAACAGGTTGTTGAGCAACAATACCCAGCATATCACTGACTGCTTCCTGCCTGACCTCACCATCACCAAAAGCAATCGCCTGATCAAGCAAACTTAATCCATCACGCAGACTACCATCAGCTGCACGTGATAATGCGACTAAAGCAGCAGGATCAAATTCAATCTGCTCCCTAGCCAATATATAAGCCATTTGCGCATCAATCTGATCAGGCAATAAACGCTTAAGATTAAACTGCAAACAACGAGATAAAACGGTAACGGGTATTTTCTGCGGGTCTGTTGTTGCCAACAGAAATTTGACATGAGGCGGCGGCTCTTCCAGTGTTTTAAGCAAAGCATTAAAACTATGCCCGGAAAGCATGTGCACTTCATCGATTAAATAGACTTTATATCGCCCTTGATTAGGCGCATATTGCGCATTGTCCAATAGATCGCGCGTATCCTCAACCTTTGTTCTTGATGCTGCATCGACTTCTATTAAATCTAAAAACCGACCTTCATCGAAAGCTTGACAAACATGACACTCGCCACAAGGATTTGAATCCTGAAGGTTCTCACAATTAATTGCTTTTGCCAGGATTCTGGCGACAGTGGTTTTTCCCACACCGCGAGTACCTGTAAACAAATAAGCATGATGAAGCCTGTCATGTTGCAACGCATTACTTAGCGATTGACTCACATGCTCTTGACCAACGAGTTGGGTAAAATTCTGGGGGCGCCATTTTCTGGCTAAAACCTGATAAGCCATTACAGACTCTGGGAATTGAAAGTTTGGGCGGAAACCATGCCAGCCACATCTCGGCACACGAATCTGCTGCTACCGTTGCTCCCTTCCGGGCCTGGCGGAGTTTACAGCGTATCGTTGCGAGAGGACCGACACGGTAACCATAATGTTTTCAGTCAACAACTGAAAGAAGCGATATTATGCTTGAATTATTAAGATTAGGCAACAGTTGATTTACATTTTTCTTAATTACTCAGCGTAAAACAATGAGAATAGCTCTGAAGCCCTCTCCTGCTGGAGAGGGCTGGGTGAGGAGAGCTTAAAATAAATTCTTTTTTCCCTACTCTTTTTGTCTTCAGAAATAAAGAAAATAGCATCTTGCAGGAACAACTATCTGTCCATGTAGCCATCCCCAACCTTCCCCAGCAAGGGAGGACTTAAAACAAGCATCGTCAATACAACATCTCACGCTTATATTTTTCATTTACTTCCCTTTCAAATTTCTTGCTCGAAATTTAAGGGTAAGTCATGCTAGCGCAAAGGTAAAACTTACGGGAGCCTCCCTAATGATTAATTATGGCAGATAAACTTGCCACATCATTCCGCCTAAAATCTCACTCCTGCTGGCAGATAATTTACCGCCCAACAACATAGTCAATTCATTTACCACAGCCATTCCTATTCCATGCCCATGTATGTTTTCATCTGCCCTAACACCTCTTTGCAAGATATCATCCAGCCTGTCCTCTGGAATACCTGGCCCATCATCTTCTATCTGCAAAACAAATGAGAAATCGATATCATCCCCAGCCTTCAACTCAAGCAAACTGACACAAACATTTTTTTTACACCACTTAGCCGCATTATCCAGCAGGTTCCCAGCAATTTCATAGACATCACCTTCCTCACAATACATGAAATAACTTTCATCACGCTCAAAAGAAAAAACAATTTGCTTTTCGAGATACACCTTCTCTAAAGAGAAAATAATTTTCGCCAATATCAACGAAACATCCACCTTACCCGTCAGCTTTTTCTGCCCTTTTGCAGCAGCCTTTTGCAATTGATACTCAACAATCTCATTCATTCTGGAGATTTGTTCCGCAACACCCACCCTATCCACCCTTTCAGACTCTATACAGCCGGTTAAAATAGCCAGAGGCGTTTTTAAACTATGCGCCAAATCTGCCAGGGTATTTCGATAACGCTCCAAATGCGCCCTTTCACTAGTCACCAAGGCATTTAAATTCCCCGCCAAACCTTTCAACTCAGCTGGGTACTCTCCATCCAGACGAGTCTTATCCCCCACCTCTATAGACTCCAGGTCGGTCACAATAATTCTTAAGGGCTTTAAACTCCAACGTAACACCAGAAACTGAATAAAAACCAATAAAATAGCCGTAAAAAACAGCCATGTTCTGAGCGTTAATCTGAAACTCTCCAGCTGATGACTTATAGCTGATTCAGCTTCTGCAACAGAAAAAATATAATATTGCTCAAAACCCGCTTTATTTTCCCAGATAACCGCATAATGAAGCACAAAATGCCCGCGCCCATCTTTTACAAATACCGACTCACCTGCCTCCAACTGTACGGGCGAAGAAAAATCCATGCCTATTGCGGATACTGACCGCCAAACAAAAATCTTATTTATTTGAGTGATAGAGGCGTATAAGCCAGAACCAGGATTGGAAAAACGCGGCTCTCTTAATGTAGCAGGCATACTCAGCTCCAATGATTCGGTCAACTCAGCAACCGATATAAGTGAGTAGATATGCACCTGTAGCTTTTCTTTTAATGCCTGCTCCGCACTTTCTCTAAAACCCTGCTCCAAAACAAAAGCAACCAGAGCAAAAAAAGCCGTTAAGATAAAACCTGCGGAAATGAGCAAGCGAAAGCTTAATGAATTTGTTTTCACCTTAACTAGACAGCGTCCTGAGGAACCCTATAACCTCGCCCCCTTAAGGTTTCAATTGGCTTTGTCAGCCCTTGCGGATCAATCTTCTTACGCAAGCGCCCGACAAAAACTTCAATTACATTACTGTCTCGGTCAAAATCCTCTTCATAGATATGCTCAGTCAGGACAGACTTAGAAACCACCTCCCCCTTACGAAACAATAAATACTCCAAAACCTTGTATTCATAAGCTGTCAGCTCAACTTTTTCATCAGCAACAGTGACATCCTGAGACAAACTATCCAGTTTAATATTGGCAAAACTTAAAACAGGATGAGCCTTACCTTGTGAACGCCTGAGCAAGGCATTAACTCGAGCTAATAACTCTTCATAATGAAAAGGCTTGGCCAAATAATCATCAGCCCCCGCCTCCAACCCTTCCACCTTGTCCTGCCAGCGGCTTCTAGCCGTCAATAACAATACAGGAACATTTATTTCGTCCTTTCTTAATCGGGTAATCAATTCTATACCCGAGAAATCAGGCAAACCAATATCAATAATTGCAACATCAATCGGATATTCTTTTGCCAGGTACAAGCCATCACTTCCATTATGAGCAAGATCAACAACAAAACCTTTCTCTGAAAAAAATGTCTGAACTTGCTGACTTAAAAGCAATTCATCTTCGACTATTAATATACGCACAAGCTGTTCCTATTTAATCAACTTACCCGTATCAGCATCTACCTTTAAATACTGAACACGACCATCTGAGCTTAAAACTTTAATAACATGTACTTCTTTACCGTCAATAACTTCCGTTTTAGCCCCTAACACCTTATTTTTATCCTGCTCGATAATTTGTTTTGTGGCCTGGTCCAGACTGACGACAGAAAGCATTATTTCCGCGCCTGCAAACGCTGTCTGCACCAAACACAAGCTTAACAAAAAAATTTTAGCAATCATCAGCATAACGAATCCGAAATAGTTTATTCCACATAATTAACACAAACTGTATCAAAACAGATTGAACATAATAATACCTGATTCAGCATGAATCCAGACTGAATCTACACTTTGCTTATCGCAATGACATGCCTGTAACAGCACTACCCAGTGCATGACCAAATGATGCACCTAACTTTCCTGCAATCTTATCCAGCAATCGCTCTTGCGGGGTAAAATTCAATTTTTTATTTGCACCAATAACCTCTCTTGCCACCGAATCCACACTACCAAAGTCATCAGCCAAACCCAGCTTTACACCCTGCTCACCCGTCCAGACCAAGCCGGAAAACATATCTTCCGTCTCCTGCAATCGTTCACCACGCCCAGCTTTCACCGCACGAATAAACTGCTGATGCACATCATCCAGCAATGTTTGCATATGCCTGGTTTCCACTTCATTCGCTGGTGAAAATGGATCCATTAAAGCCTTATGCTCACCTGCAATAATTAGCCTTCGATCAACACCCAACTTCTCCATAGTGCTAACAAAGCCAAAACCATTCATAACCACACCAATAGAACCTATCATACTAGACTGGTTAACATAAATTTTATCCGCAGCCGCTGCAATATAGTACCCACCAGAAGCACAGATATCACTGACTACAGCATAAATAGGCAGTTTAGGATGTTTTTGCTTTATTCTTTTAATTTCCTCATAAACATAGGCTGACTGCACAGGACTTCCACCCGGCGAATTAATATTCAATACAATGCCTTTGGTTTTTTTATCTTTTACCGCATCTCTCAACCCTTCAATAATACTATCCGCATTAGCCACTTCATTTTCAGCAATAGCACCTACCACATCAATGATTGCGGTATGCTGCTTTTCACTACTATCCATACCGCTTTCAAATTTTGGATAAAAAGCAATTGCACCCACAGCAATTAAATAAACAAACATTAAGGTTTTAAAGAACACACTCCATCGTCTGGCACGCCGCTGCTCTGTGACTGCCGCCATGGCTAATTTCTCCAGCACTTCTCTCTCCCATACGGGTGAAGCCTGATTTTTATCCATATTAATATCTTGCTCGTTTTCCATCATTTAACCTTTATAAAATCTGTAATAATTCACTTGTTTGTTGTAAATTCAACAAGGGCTTATATTGCTGCAATTGTTGATCTGAATTTGCACCACACAACACTGCTACAGAAGAAACCCCGGCATTAATTGCCATCTGCATATCATGTGTCGAATCACCAATCATAAGCACTCGCTCTTTAGCCACACCCATTTCTTTAATAATTTCATCCAGCATATCCGGATTAGGCTTGGAGGCTGTTTCATCTGCACATTTAGTCACATGAAAAAAGTCTTCCAGACCCGTACCCTGCATAGCCTTATTCAGACCATGTCGACTTTTTCCTGTCGCCACTGCCAGCTGATAGCCCGACTGTTTAAGCTGTATCAACATTTCATCCACGCCAACAAACATATCTTGTTTACTAATCTGTCTGGAAAAAAACACCTCACTATAACTAGCAATTAATTTTGGCCGTATTTCTACATCCAAATCAGGAAATAGCTTATCCAGCGCTTTATGTATACTCAAGCCAATAATATCTTTCACATCCTGCTCATTTGGAGCAATACACCCATGATCCACAGCCGCTTTAGTCAGGCACTGTACAATCCAGTCGACGGAATCAACCAGAGTTCCATCCCAATCAAAAACAATCAAATCAAACTTATTTTTCATTCAACACACCCTACTTATCTAATTGAGATTGCAATTCATCGGGTAAAGGCGCTTTAAAATGCATGATTTCATTCGTCACTGGATGAGCAAATTGCAGCTGCTCTGCATGCAGAAACAGACGTTTAAATCCTCGATCTTTTAAGCGCCTATTCACTTCAGCATCACCATAACGCTCATCACCAACAATAGGATGCCCTAGCCAGGCAGCATGCACTCTTATCTGATGTGTACGCCCTGTTTTTGGCGATGCCTGCACCAGAGTCAGATCTTTATACTTTTGTATCCGTCTAAAACTGGTTTCAGCAAACTTACCCGCCCGACTCACCTTAACATTACGCTCTCCACCCTTCCCTGTACTCCTTAATAAAGGTGCAGTAACCAACATGCTTTTTCTCTCCCATTGCCCAACCAACAGAGCAAGATAGGTTTTTTTCACTTTATTCTCTCGAAAAATATCATGTAGCGCCTTTAAGCTAGATCGTTTTTTTGCAACCAACAAACAACCCGATGTTGCCTTATCAATCCGATGAGCTAATTCTAAAAACCTGTTATCAGGTCTGATTGCACGCAAGCCCTCAATCACCCCGGAACTGATACCACTCCCTCCGTGTACCGCAAACCCCGAAGGTTTATTTAAAACGATCATCACCTCATCTTCATAGATTATATCGTTTTCAAGACTTAGCTTTAGGGTTGGCTGTAAAATAACCTCATCATTTCGTATCGCCACACGCACGGGTGGTATACGCACGATATCGCCTGGCTTTAAGCGATATTTATTATTTATTCGCCCCTTATTGACTCTAACCTCACCTTTTCTGATTATTCTGTAAATACGTGTTTTTGGCACACCTTTTAACTGCGTAATCAAGAAATTATCTATTCTTTGCCCGCTATTTTCTTCAAAAATCTCTATGAATTTGACCTTAGGATTCTGATTATTTTGTACTGTATTCATAGCATTAATAATACCAGCATATCAATTTTTTAATTGTTTAAATTGATCGTATCGGGAAAGATTGTTATATTGGTGGAGTTTATCTATAGATAACCATGGCAAAAAAACACAATATGCCAGCAAAATCATACAAGGTTTTGCAAAGCAAACAGAATTTCGGGTTTTATCGTTCGACCCATGATGAACGATATTGTTCCTACAGAACATAAAACTTATAGCTAGAAATAAACATCTATTTCGCTATAGCAACAGAACTTATTTCGCCAACTAATACCAAGGATTTATACTTCAACCGGCTACCACTAGAAACATTGATTTTAGCCAAAAGCAGAGCGCTACATAGCCTCGCTTACAGTTACAAAAGGTTTCAGCACAGTAACTAGCAATAAAATCAATCGTAATAGAACTGACAGTAACCGTACCAGATAGATCTTGAGTATTAACTCAATTAAGAGCAAACCAACAGAATGCTCAAATTAGGCAAGAAGTTGAGAAACTTAGATATTTAGTGAATCGTTAACAAACATTCACTGTTAGCAAAAGTCTGTTCAGGAATAACATATTCCTTAGTAAATCTGATAGGAAGCAAGAAACTACAAGGAAACTAAAATGAAAAGAATGCTTATCAATGCCACGCAACCAGAAGAGTTGCGTGTTGCTTTGGTAGACGGTCAAAAACTTTATGATTTTGACATTGAACTCCCTACAAATGAACAAAAGAAAGCAAATATCTACAAAGGCATTATCACCCGCGTAGAACCCAGTCTTGAAGCCGCATTTGTTAATTATGGCGCTGAAAAACATGGCTTTCTCCCCTTTAAAGAGATTTCCGCTCAATACCGCACAAAAAAAACGGGCGATAAAAAACCGGAAGGCCGTCCAAACATTAAAGACCTGGTTAAAGAAGGCCAGGAAATTATCGTTCAGATTGAAAAAGAAGAACGTGGCAATAAAGGCGCAGCATTAACCACCTATATTAGCTTGGCAGGCACCTATTTGGTGTTGATGCCAAATAATCCCAAAGCAGGCGGAATATCCAGACGTATTGAGGGTGATACTCGCTCTGAGTTAAGAGAAGTGATGTCCGCGCTGGAAATTCCAGAAGATATGGGCCTTATTGTACGTACAGCTGGCTGCGGAAAAAACGCTGAAGAACTACAATGGGATTTAAACTACTTAATGCAACTATGGGAAGCTGTTGACCGTTCAAGCTCTGAACAACAAGCACCTTTTCTTATCTTTCAAGAAAGTAATGTCATTATCAGAGCATTACGCGACCATTTAAGAAATGAAATTGATGAGATTCTTATTGATAAAGAATCTTCTTACAAGCTGGTACAAAATTTCTTAAAACAGGTCATGCCTCACTTTTTGCAAAAAGCGAAGCTGTATCAGGATAGCGTGCCTTTATTCAGTCGCTATCAAATTGAATCTCAAATTGAATCAGCCTACAACCGTGAGGTCTCTTTACCCTCAGGTGGTTCTCTTGTTATCGACTACACCGAAGCCTTAACCTCTATTGATATTAACTCTGCTCGTGCAACCAAAGGCAGTGACATTGAGGAAACAGCATTAAACACTAATCTTGAAGCCGCTGACGAAATTGCTCGTCAATTACGCCTAAGAGATTTAGGTGGGCTTTTCGTTATTGATTTTATTGACATGATGGCCAATAGAAATCAAAAAGCAGTAGAAAACCAGTTACGTGACGCAATGAAAATTGATCGCGCACGCATTCAAACCAGTCGTATTTCTCGCTTTGGTTTACTGGAAATGTCCAGACAGCGATTGCGCCCTTCATTAGGCGATGCAACACAACTTACTTGTCCGCGCTGTAAAGGACAAGGTTCTATCCGTAATATCGAATCCGTTGCCCTTTCTGTTCTTCGTATCGTTGAAGAAGAAGCGATGAAAAAAGGCACAGAAAAAGTTGTTGCTCACCTACCTATTGAATGCGCAACATTTCTTTTAAATGAAAAAAGAGCGGTATTACAGGAACTAGAAACGCAACATAAAGTTGCTGTTGTGGTGTTACCGAGCAGACACCTTGAAACACCTGCCTACGATATTGAACGCATAAAATTAGCAGAAGCCGAAGATGACAAACCGAGCCATCTGCAGATTAAAGCCGAATCTATCGCAGTACCTGATTTTGCACGCAAAGCAAATCATAATACTGAGAAACCAGCAATAAAAGAGTTTCTACCTGATATGCCTGCACCCGCGCATAATACAAAAAGCTCAGCTAGTTTGATTCAACGCTTTTGGCAAAAACTGGTAGGCACTTCAGAGCAAGAAACAAACACAACTACTGCAAAAAAACCTGCGCCCACACAAGCAAAGAGGACTGAAGACAAGCCTCGTGATAATAGAAACAAAAACAGAAATAACAGAAATAACAGAAATAACGAGGGCGAAGGTCGAAGCAACCAAAACCGCCACCCACGTAAAAACAGCGGTAACAGACAAAATCAAAAAAACACGCCAACAGAGAAACAAGAAAATAGCTCTGAAAACGTGAAAACTCAAGCAACTGAAAACAATTCAGCAACGCCTGAGCAAAAAACCACAGGGCAGAAACAAAACACCCGCCGCAACCCAAATAATCGCAGACGCTCTCGCAACCCAAACTATAAAAAACCTGAGCAAAATCAACAGAACCAAAGCCCGCAAGCTGTAGAGAAAACAAATGAGACAGCAAAAAGCGTGGATAAACCTCGTACAGAAACACAGGAAAGCAACCCAAAACAGTTTGAAAAACCACGTTCTTATGCAAACAAATTTGCAGAAAGAAGCAATCAAACTGAGCAGTCAGAACAATTAGTTGAAAAACCAGCCACTAAACCCGCTGTTGAAAAGACTGAAGTGAAGACTCAGGTTAAACCTGCGACTGAAAATAAAGAAGTTAAGACCCAGCCTAAGGTATCTAACGACTCAGAATCTTAATTCTCGAAGTTAGTTAAAGATATTAACTGTAGCGAGGTCATCTCGCTACAGTTAATAACCTAGTCATCAAAAAACAAAGCAGCTTCATGATTTTATAATTAGGCATGCTAAAAATTGACCCTCCATACACAGCAAGTGAGAGAATAATCTAAAAAATCAACTTTTAGAACTCTAGCAATAGTCTAAAATTAAGACCAACCCTATTCCCCTTACTATCGCTTTAAGTTTTCTATGTCAGAACAATCAGCCTCATTATTTTCTATTACCGCCTGGAAACAACGTTTAGTATTCTGGATTGGTGCTATTTTTGTCGGCCTATTAATTGTTGCAATGACCTTACTCAGTGAGTGGGCCGCTGAAACTTATCGCAGCCTGTCTCAGCAGTATTTCTGGTTTAACTTTATTGTTGCCCCCGTAGGACTCAGTTTTACCGCCTGGCTTACCTTTCGTTTTTTCCCGGGCTCTGAACGTAGTGGCATTCCTCAAGTAAAAACGGCATTAGAAATAAAAGATAATTTAGAGGATAGAGACAGACTGATCTCCTTAAAAATTGCCTTTGGTAAAATGTTACTGCCTATTATGGGTCTATTATCAGGTGCATCAGTTGGGTTTGGCGGCCCAGCCGTTCATGTAGGAGCTTCCTTCATGGCATCTATAGGAAAAGCCGTAAAATTTCCCTCCCATTATATGGAAAGAGGCCTAATTCTGGCAGGCAGTGCAGCTGGGTTTGCCGCTATGTTTAGCGCCCCTTTGGCTGGTATTATTTTCGCCATCGAGGAAATGGGCCGTGCGCTGGAAGAAAAAATCAGTAGCCTGGTATTAACGGCGATTGTTTTTTCAGGTGTTACCGCTTATGCCCTGTTAAACAATTACATTTTTTTTAACGATAAGTCTTTTATTATGCCCTGGAGCCAGAGCTGGATCGCTATTCCTTTATGCGGTATCGTGGGTGGTTTTTTCGGCGGTGTTTTCAGTAAGATTCTTATTAGAGGCGGCCGCTTTCTCAATAGATCAGGCCTACCCATCGTGTTAATTGCTTTTGCATCGGGCGGTGTGATTGCTATTCTAGGCTATTACTCAAACGGTGATTCATTTGGTACAGGATATTCTCAGGCTAAAGCAATCTTAAGCAATAGCGAAACCATGGATCCCTTATTCCCCTTTTATAAAATGCTTGCAAGCTGCGCCACTTTCTTTAGTGGAATTCCCAGCGGAATTTTCGTACCTTCCATAGCCACTGGCGCTGGTTTTGGGGTTAATTTAGCTCACTGGTTTCCTGTCGCTCCTGCCTCTGCCATGATTTTATTGACTATGACGGCCTACTTTTCTGGTATGTTGCAATCCCCCCTCACCTCTTTTGTTATTGTGATGGAAATGACCGGAAGCCATGAAATTCTTATTCCATTAATGGCTACTGCTTTTTTTGCCACAGGTACATCCAAGTTAATTAATCCAGTCCCCTTGTATCGAGCACTTTGTAACTCTTATACTCCACCAAAAAGCCCCGAAAAGCCCAAAGAAAATACTGCAGATGAAAGCTAAAACATTAGCTTCTGGACTGTTATTAATAGGCTTAACTTTTTCAGTGATTGGTTTTTGGTTGCTTCAAAAGCCTACACCCGCTCCAAATGTTACTTTCACCACCATTACAGGCAAAAAAATAGAGCTACTCCAACTAAGGGGAAAACCAGTTATAGTCACCTTCTGGGCAACTGATTGTGCAGGATGTATAAAAGAAGTGCCGCATTTAATTGAGCTATATAAACAATTTCATTCCCAGGGACTAGAGATTATCGCAGTTGCCATGTATTACGACCCACCCAACCATGTCGTAGAGATGACTAAAGCCAAGCAAATCCCTTATCATGTCGCATTAGATTTAAAGGCTCAACACGCCACTGCTTTTGGGCAAGTGCAATTGACCCCTACAAGCTTTTTAATTTCACCCGCAGGTAAGGTTATTCTGCAAAAAACAGGGGAATTTGACTTTTTCACTATGCAACAACAAATAAAAAAATTAATACAAGGATAACAATATGCTCTGGTTAAAAGCCCTACACTTAATATTTATGGTTACCTGGTTTGCAGGGTTATTTTATTTGCCTCGTTTATTTGTCTATCACGCCATGAGTGATGACGAAACCAGCAACGAACGCTTTAAAATAATGGAACGAAAATTATTCTTTGGCATTATGACACCTGGCATGATTGCCACCTTTATTTTTGGCATCTGGATGCTAAATGACTATGCATGGGCGCTTTATTCTACGACAGGCTGGCTACACACTAAATTATCATTACTCGGATTGCTAGTGGTTTATCACGGCTACTGTGGCAAATGGTTATTAGACTTTAAACACGATAGAAACCAGCGTTCTCATGTTTATTATCGCTGGATGAATGAAGTACCCGTGCTATTTTTAATAGGGATTATTATTTTGGCTACCGTAAAACCTTTTTAATAACCAACAAAAATACTCAGTTATGTGACTTAATCACTGTATTCTAATTTAATACCCACTAATATAGATTCCGAGCACACCTTTTCTTACTTGTCTTAGCAGAGGTGGCCATCCATATTACAAAACCGAGGTTATTAAAATGATAGATTTTATGCTAAGTATTTTTTCTTCTGCGCTACAAATGGATATGCGTGACCATCATGATATCCCTTTTGCTCTACCTCTATTGATGGCCTGTTTCGTTGGCGGTATCGTCGGCTTTACTATTTTAAGATTTATAGGCAATGAGCAAAAACAGGATGCTCAAGACCTTACAGATAATCACTTAGGAAGCGATCTGTAATTTGGGAATCTTTAATTATACAAGCAGATATAATGCTCACGCAGTATCTGCTTGTAAACTATTTACTTTCTGTTTTAGTTAGTCTTTTTAATGTTTCTCTATCAACAATAGTGACCACACCTCTGCTTAATTTGACCCAGCCTTTGACTTCAAATTGCTTCAGATTCCTGGAAATAACTTCACGCGCCGAACCTAACTTAATGGCTAACTCTTGATGAGTGATATGCAACTCATCTGTACCTGCATTTAATAGCTCTTTTGCCAAACGCCACTCAATACCTTCAAAAACCACCTCACCCAAGCGCCCTATGACATTGGATAATCGTGCAGCAAAGTTTTTAAAAACAAATTCCCTAAAAAAAGCAGATTGTTCCAGACAACGATAGAAAGCATGTGAAGAAATAACAAATGCTGAAACATCCTCTTCAGTATAAGCCTCAGCAGGATAATGCTCACCACTTAACAAGCAGGATGTTGTTAACACACAAGAGTCTCCAGGGAGCACCTGATATAACAACATTTCCCTGCCATTTTCAGATAATAACTGCGCTTTTACCGAACCTTTGAGTAATAACAAATAATTTTCACATTCAGCACCCGAAGAAAAAACTTGCTGACCAGAGGGAATATTCACCAAAGTCGCACTTTCCATCAAGCTCATCATCTTTGACTCGCCACATTGTATAAATTCAGGAAAATGGGTTTCCCAGAGCAGTTGATGTTTAAGCACAGTATTATCCAAACAAATAATCAATCTGACACTGTATGCCCTAGATAAATTATTGTAAAGAGATAATAAGATAGACAAAACATAAACAGCGTTACAGTGCTTAAAAAATTAATTTATTAAAGATCTTGGATTATAGAGAAGGTAGAGGATGGGAAGTTAAACATGATTTTTTTCAATCAGCTCAAGCAAAACAACTTAAATGAAGCTCTAAGCCTAAGCTCTTCTATTGCCGGTATTTCAGCTGCAACTTTATCAGCACGTGCATTAACAAAAATCACCCAACTCGCATTTTTTTAACAGCCAAGTCAAATACTGAGAAAAAATAAACTTTGGCCATTTTTTATCTTTAATCACTCTTCTTTGAGACCAACCAGTAAGTAATCCCTAACGCCAGTACAACGGCAGCTGTTGCTAAAATATGCATAGGAGTTAACAGCTTATAATCAAAAACAATGATTTTCCTCGCGATTGCCATTAAAGCCGTTCCCATGACTAACTTTATAGGCAAAATATCATCTCTAATATAAAGCGTAATATTGGTAAAAATTTCAATTGCTATTAAAACGGCAAGAAAGGCACCAAACGTTTCAAAAATATCTGAAATATTAAGCAAGTACATGGGCGGAGCAATCAAGCGTTGATACAGTATATAAATCACATCACCCACACCCCAGATAATAACCAGAGTCATCAGAATAGCGAGTACTTTTACGGCTAATTTAATGGTTTTATGAAGAAACTGAATTAATGGATCTTCATTGTCTTCGGGCAATTCCTGATGATTAGCTCTATCTGTTTTTTCCTGTTTATCCATGCTTCTCTCTTTATTTATAAGTTTTATAGCATCTTTCAATCATCAATATCATTTAAACTTTCGTCATTTTTTTCAGGCAATACCTCATTGATAACAGCAAAACTATCAATACTTGCCCCACAATCTGGACAAACCCAGTTTTCTGCCAATGATCGAAAAGGTTCTTTACCTTGATACAGATACCCACACCGAATACAGATCGTCATCATCAGTTTTCTCCGATTATGCTATTCTAGAAACATTTTAAATAAAAGTTTCTCAACTCTTAACAAATACATCATTAATACATGAGCAAAAATCACCCTGTTGTTTTATCTTTTTCTGGCCATGACCCAAGTGGTGGAGCAGGTGTTCAAGCGGATATTGAAACACTCATCAGCCACCAATGTCACTCTTGCAGCGTTATCACCGCTTTAACTGAACAGGATAGCAATAATGTTAAAAAACTGATTCCACAAAAACCACAGGATATTATTGACCAGGCAGAGGCTGTTTTAAATGACTTTCAGGTCAAGGCTATAAAAATAGGCTTGATTGGCCATCATAAAACCGCAGCGGCAATCCAGTCGATTTTATTGCAGCATCCACATATTCCCGTTATTTTAGATCCTGTATTAGCAGCTGGCGGCGGTACATCATTGGCAAGCGAGCAGTTAGTTCATAGTATTATCGATAAATTACTTCCTTGCACCACCATTTTAACGCCAAATAGTGATGAAGCTCGCATATTGGCAAAACAAAACAATTTAACTGATTGTGGACAGACATTACTCAGCCAAGGTTGTGACTATGTTTTGATTACAGGTACTCATGAACAATCGACTACCGTCAATAATCAGTTATTTCAAAGCAATGCAAAAACCGAAACCTTTAGCTGGGGTAGATTAAAGAATAATTATCATGGCTCTGGCTGTACACTTGCCAGCGCTATTGCTGGCTTAATGGCTCAAGGTCTCGATCCCTTTACGGCGGTGACTGAAGCCCAGGATTACACATGGAATGCTTTAGACCATGCCTACCATCCTGGCCAGGGACAATTTAACCCTAATCGCTTATTCTGGATGGAGGATGGACAATGAGGTTTCCCACTAAAGGACTGTATGCTATTACTCAAACAGAAGGTAAGAATAGTGAGCGTATTATTCAGGACGTCAGCTCTGCATTAAAGGGCGGTGCCTGCGTCATTCAATACCGCGACAAAACCTCTAACGATAAAGTCTATTTAGCAAAACAGCTATTGCTTATCTGTAAGCGTTATAACGTGCCTTTGTTAATTAATGATGATGCGGTTTTAGCAAAAGAAGTTGGAGCCCATGGTGTGCATATTGGCAAACATGACGGAAACATTAGCACGGCTAGAAAAATATTAGGTCCTAAGGCGATTATTGGACTATCTTGTTATGATGATATTAATATTGCTCAGCAAGCTCAAGCGGATGGTGTGGACTATATTGCCTTTGGTCGGTTTTTTCCTTCCAGCTCTAAACCGTTAGCATTACCCGCTCATATAGAGACCCTTCGGCTAGCTAAAACACAGATTAAACTACCTGTTGTTGCCATCGGCGGCATTTTGCCAGAAAATGGCGGGGATTTATTAAATGCTGGCGCTGATTTATTAGCCGTTATAGGGGGTGTTTTTGAGCATGACCCTGAACAATCAGCCAGTGCTTATGTAAAACTTTTTGATTAGTAATAATGTGAGTTTATAAATGCTTAAAAGCCGTCGAAAATTTATAAAGAATCTGCTTTCTTTTACTGCATACAGCTTAACTTTAGGCAGTGATCTAGTCCATGCGACGATAGCTAATAGCTCATGGATAAAACAGAGTTTTAGCCTCAGTGTTTATGATGAAACCATCGCGCACTTATTTAACGGTGCGGAACTTATTGATAACCATAATAAAATAAAATTTGAACGGCTACCTCATATTGCTGAAAATGGTGCAGTCGTTCCAATCAAAATAATCAGCCATTTTAAAAAGATAACAAAGATTTTTATTCTGGTAGAAAATAACCCTCACCCACTCAGTGCCGAATTTAACTTATCAGCGACTGTTGCAGCAGAAGTGTCTGCCAGACTCAGGATGGCTAAAACCAGCAATGTCATTGTTATAGTGGAAGCCGATGGTAAATATTATCGAAAAACAAAAAAAGTTAAAGTGGCTATAGGAGGCTGTGGAGGCTGATATGTCCAGTATAAAAATAAGAACCAAACGACTAGATGGCAATACCCAGATTAGAACCTTAATCACCCACCCTATGGAAAATGGCCGTCATAAAAACAATCAAGGCGAATTAATTCCAGCCCACTTTATTCAAGAACTTTGGGTGGAGCATAATAAAAATAAAATTGTAAACTGTAATATGGCTGGCAGTATTTCAAAAAATCCCTATTTCGATTTTTTACTTAAAGGCGGCGAAGTGGGCGATACAATCACAATTTCATGGATAGATAATTTAGCTAAGACTGATTCTAAAGAACATACTATTAAATAATGATTACAACTCAACCCAATTGCACAGATATTTTTGAACCCGATTTACTTCCTGTTAGCCAGGCTATTTCTCATATTTTATCTTCTCTGCCCCTTATTGAGGAGGATGAAGTAATCAATATTGAAAAGGCTAAGTCACGGACATTAGCTCAGGATATTATTGCAAGCAACAATGTGCCACAACATGATAATTCCGCTGTCGATGGTTATGCTCTCAGTGCTAAGGACATACCCACTGAAGGTATCGCATCATTAACTATTATGGGCTCTGCTTTTGCAGGTCAGGCTTATACAAAAGCAGTCAGCTCGGGGCAATGCATTCGTATTATGACAGGGGCAATCATCCCCGCGGGCGTTGACACGGTCATCATGCAAGAGCAAGTTGAGGTTAAAAACAATACCTTATATATTGACCATCGCCATTCAACAGGCCAGAACATTCGTTTGGCTGGAGAAGACCTTCCTAAAGGCGAGACTGTTTTACATATAGGAAAATTCATCACCGCTGCTGATATTGGGCTGATGGCATCATTAGGCATTGCTAAAATAAAAGTCAGACGAAAACTAAAAATTGCCATTGCCTCTACAGGTAATGAACTTATTAATATAGCTGACACACCGAGTGATAACACCTTATATGATAGCAACCGCTACAGCTTATGTGCATTACTAGACCGCCCAGATATTGAAATCATTAATATGGGGATTTTACAGGATACCCCAGAGGCTTTATTGGCGAGTTTTAAGCAAGCCAGTGAAAGCGCAGATATGATCATATCCACAGGAGGCGTTTCAGTTGGGGATGCCGACCATACCAAAACAGCACTTAAACAATCTGGACAAGTTGATTTTTGGAAAATCGCCATTAAACCAGGTCGTCCTCTAGCTTTTGGTCATATTAATAACAGTGTATTTTTTGGCTTGCCTGGCAACCCTGTCTCTGTCATGGTAACCTTTAGCCAGTTTGTACTGCCAGCCTTAGAGGCTATGCTGGGGATTAAAGACAAACTGACAACACCCACTTTACAAGTTAAGTCCAGTGAAAATATCCGTAAAAAACCTGGTCGTACAGAAGTCATCCGTGGTATTTTACAACAACAAACTGATGGTGCCTATTCAGTAAAAACAACCGGAAAACAAGGCTCAGGTATCCTCAGATCAATGAGCCTGGCTAATGCATTTATTATTCTTGAACATGATAGAAGCTCAGTTCAAGTCGGTGAATCAGTTACTGTGCAACCTTTTTCAGGTTTATTTTAAACGTCCAGATTATGTTAACAACAACACCTGTAACCTGTAACAACTGTAGCTTAGATAACATTTGTTTTCCTAGAGGCTTATCAAAAGATGAAGTAAACCATATTAGTCAAATTATTAAACCTAAAAAGCCCCTGCAGCGTGGCGAATATATTTTTCGTGAACAGAGTGACTTTAAAGGGGTACTTGCCATTAAATCTGGCTCAGCAAAACTGGTAACAAATGATCATCATGGCAATGAACATATACTCAATGTTTTACTCCCTGGGGAGCTGTTAGGCTTTGATGGCATTAGTAACGACAAGTATCGTTGCTCTGCCGTTGCCCTGGACACGCTTAGTTTTTGCGAATTGCCCGCGAAAAACATGGATGAGCTTTTTAAAAACGTGCCCTCTCTAACCAAAGAACTTTTTCGCCACAGCAGTGAAAAAATGAATGTCGATAAAGAGTTTATTATTCTAAGCAAACGGCCAGCAGAAGAAAAACTAGCCTTTTTCTTGATCAGTCTTTCTGACCGCTTAAAAAAACGAGGTTTCTCCGCCTCAGAATTTACCTTGTCCTTAACCAGACAAGAAATTGGCAATCACTTAGGTTTAGCACTAGAGACGGTCAGTCGATTGTTTAAAAAGTTCCATAAAGACAATCTCATTATCGTCCAATCCAAACAGATTGAAATTACAGATATCCCTAGGCTCCGTGCCATTTTTTCTTATTCTGGCAATCCTCCGACCTAAGGCATAGGTATGAAATAATGTCGACAGCTTTGGTGGGCGAATATTTAGTCCGTAATTAAGTTTTAAAATATTGCTAAGGGATGTACAAAAAGGCTAGAGACGTTGCATGCAACGTCTCTACGGTCCAATGGCCTAACATAAACAGCTAAAAAGCCACTCTGCCCCTCTACATAAATGAATTTTCAAACAAGTTTTGTGACCAGCTAAACATATCTTGATAATGATCAATACTATGCATTTCTGCCTGGCCTAATGACTTTTTAATCGCCACCATTTTTTCCAGATCTTGATCATAAGCAAAACCAGCCGTTAACCAAGTTGCTGTATTAAATGTAATCGGACTGTAGCAGGCTGAATTCGTGGTTAAATTAGAAAGTCTCTGTAAATCATCAATCGGTTGATTTGCGATCATTCTAATAATCGCATCAGCACATACTTTAGCTTGAGAATTAGCCATATGCCCTGATTTAGGTTGATTTGTGCCACTGGAATCACCAATCACAAAAATTCCTTTATCACTTTTCAGCTCATAGCTAATGGGATTTACATCAGCCCAACTTTCATTTATGCTGGCATAACCTAATTCTGTAATAATTTTTCCAGCCTTATGGGTAGGAATTACGTTTAACACATCAGCTGTATACGAATCAGTTGTAGTCTTAATGGTTAGACCATCCACTCTTTCAACAATAACATTTGGGATATATTCCACAATATCAGCATAAATATCTGAAAATGCAGTAGAGAACATATGTTCCTCAACAATAATTTTAGAATTCATATCTAAAACAACCACTCTTCCACCACCTTTTCGCTTCATAATATCAGCGATAACACAAGCCCTTTCATATGGCCCAGGAGGACAACGATAAGGTGCTTTAGGCACAGTCATAACCACAGTCCCACCCGCAGGAATAGCCTCCAGTTGAGATTTTAACAAGGTTGTTTGCTCTCCCGCAATCCAGGCATGAGGGGCGATATTTTGATCCCAGCCAGGGATTTCATCCATAGCAATACCAGGTGCCAACACAACATAATCACACTTTTTTTGCTTTATAGTCGTCCCTGGGCCAGTATTATAGCTAACGACTTTACCCCCCTCAGCATCAGGGCCAACCCCTGTAACCATGCCTTTGATAAACTGCACACCATAGTTATCGCTTAACACGCTATGATCAAAAGTAATATCAGACATATTCAATTTGCCATTAACAACAAGATTACTCATCACACAAGAAACATGAGACGTTTTTGGATCAATAACAATGACATCAATCATATTGCCACTCCATAAACGTAGATATTTCGCCACAGTTGAACCAGCAAAACCGCTACCAACCACCACCACACGCGGGGCAACATTACCTGTTGCTGCTTTTAATAAAGAAGGCGTTGCTACTGAGGCAGCAGAAATACCCATTAACTTGATAAAATCTCGACGATTAAAATTATTCATTTTTGTTTCCTTATATCTATATAGTTGATATCACGTTGTTTTCTTGATATATTTTTTTAATCATCTTCTTCATCATCTTCATCTTCATCTTCATCTTCTTCATCTTCTTCATCTTCTTCGTCTTCTTCGTCTTCGTCGTCTACTTTTTCCTCTCCATTATTATTAGTAGTATCATTTGCATAATAATCAGCAATTAGCCAGATTTGATCATTGGTATAGCCTTGAATTTGTTTATGCATTACTTCATTTTTTTCCTCAGCTTTCATCTCCATTAATTCATCATAGAGTTCTGAAAAGCTATCACCCACAATACTATCGAAATCACCTAAGGTATTACCCGTTGTCCCATGACACTGAGCACACTGCGATGCTAGTAATCGGGCATCCATTGCAGTATCTGCTGTGGCATGGGAAGAAAATAAAACAATTAAACAGCTCATCAGAGCTATTAAAAACTTATGCAATGTAATTAAGATATTTTTCATATTAAGCCTCACTTTTTAAGTCACACTAAATTTAACAAACCTAGCAATTAAATCCGTGGGAATTATTTACACGAACTTTAGGTAAATATAACTTAGATCAGCCAATTGTGGTAATATTTACCACAATTAATTCGTAAAAAAAGTCCCGCCTTTGTTACAAGAAAGCCCCAAGCCCTCAGTTTTTATCGTTAAGGCATTTAAAAAAATGCTTAAACCACTAGTTAATTTATTTATTTCTAACGGCATCACCTATCCTGTTATAAATGAAATATTAAAAGAAATCTTTGTGGACGTCGCTGAAACAGAATTCATCCTAAAAGGAAAACAGCAGACCGATAGCCGTATTAATTTTTTAACGGGTATTCATCGCAAAGATGTTAAGCGCCTGAGAAATCAAACGGCCAATGATACCCAATCTACCGAAACATCGTCCTTAGGCGCGCTGCTTATTTCTCGCTGGTTAGGTGATCCCATTTTTTCTGATGGCCATGGGGGGCCCCTTGCTTTACCGCGTTTAATCAAACAGGGTGGAGAGGTTTCTTTTGAAAACTTAGTTATCTCAGTCAATAAAGACATTCGTTCACGCGCCATATTAGACGAGTGGCTTTATATGAATATTGTTTATCTGGATGAGAATAACAATATCTGCTTAAACCAAAATGCATTTATTCCTGAGCAAGGTTTTGAAGAAAAAGCCTGGTTCTTTTCTGCAAATTTACATGACCATATTGCAGCGGCTACTCATAACTTAAAAAGTAACCGCCCCCCCTTATTAGAACGTGCTGTTTATTATGATCAACTAAGTACAGAATCAGTTAAAGAATTGGCTGAATTATCTGAAAAAATAGGCATGGAGACTTTGATTAAAGTGAATAGTCATGCTCTAAAGCTACAAAATAAAGATAAATTATCAAAAACTGCAATCCACCGAATGAGACTAGGGCTATACTTTTACGATACAGCCAATAAACAAAATAAAGACCAATAAAATCATAACTTTATTCTTGCGTATTTTTAATGCTGAAACGGCAAACACTGAACAGTTGGCTATTGGACAAATGGTAACTGTAGCCGTTTCAGGTGTGGGGGGATGAAGTTATCGCCCAAGACATCCAGGTAATGAATATTGTTGCAGGTCCAATTACTGAGATTGAACCTCAATTAAATCGAGTAACCGTATTGGGTCAGCAGGTCCAATTATCTGAGAAAACTCACATCCCCCCAGACTCTGCCGGACAAACACAACTACAGAAAGGTGACTTACTCATCGTTCCTACGCTCCAGCGTCACTGCCATTAAGTTAAGAGAAATACAGCGTGGGGCGCAGTGCTTTAGCCTGCTATTTTTAGCTATGAATGCAGGCTAAAGCACTGCGCCCCAACGGACTAACCCCTTAACTTAATGGCAGTGACGCAGAGCATGGGAACTATTTTTGTCGTTTATTTATTTCGAGTTACCTTAGTAGCCTAAAATAGCAGTGCTAAAGCACTGCGCCCCGATATGCTTATTTTTATAGCCAAATTATCATGATTGGGTATGAATATTTTTATGATATCCCTAAAGGCCTGGGTACAGGAAAAACTGACTACGGCTTTAGACTTGGACTTTATAAAGTCATCGATAATTTAACACTTTATGCAAGAATAGGTTTCAAAGTCTATGGTAGCCCGCAATTAAATGATGTATTTTACACCTCCACAGGATTCAGCTATAAGGTACTCCCCACTGTATCAGCCGGTTTAGATTTTTCCTGGAGAGAAAAAGTGTCTAAAACTGGCACTGAAAAAAAACAATTAACAGCTTTTAGCAGTCAAAAAATCACGAAAAACTGGGGCTTACAAGAATACTTTATCAAAGGTTTTGGCCGTAGCATTACTGATTTTGGGGGAGGAATCTCCATCACTTATATATTTTAAAAACTAGCAAAGAAGTTTTTAACTCAACAGCAAGTTACTTATTTTGCTCAAACTGCTAAAATCAATAACGACAATACAGAGAAACAAAAACTGACACTTTAAGCCTGACTCCTATCAACGTTGCTTTGATGGATAGAAAATATGTCATTCTTAAAAGAATTTTGAAGAAGATAATGTTTTATTACCCCCTCTTAAGTCATTTATCCATCAAGTCAAAGTTGATAGACCACTAGCAGTTACCCGATTAAATATACAGAAAGAGACAACAAACCATGTTCTCACACCTTAAGCTCACCACTTTCTCCTGGATTCTTGCAATTATGATGGCCCTTTCTGCTGGAATGATCAGTGTAAGTGCTTTTTTCGTTGAAAATAAAATTGCTGTCATTAACGACACATGGGAGATCTATCAATCTGACCTCAGTGAAAAACCCCGCCTAGAAAGTATATTACATGGAGCCATAGGCTATGGGGGCATGATTCATCATTTTCAGAACTATGTCTTGCGTAATGATGATAAATATAAAGAATATACTGAATCGAACCTGGGAGCAGCTACTGCAACCCTAAATCAATATAAAGCACTGGAATTAACAAAAGCCGAATTAGTCGCCATTGAAGATATCTTTAGTGTCTTTGATGCTTATAAAATAGCCATAAAAAAAACCCAGTTGATGATTGCTCAGGGGCAGAGCATATCAGACATAGAACATAGCGTAAAAGTTAATGATCAACCTGCCATACGAGGACTGAAAGTTCTGCGCCAGGAAGTCCTGGCTATACAGAAAACTGACAGCAAATTTAGTAAAAGTCGTTTAATTGCAGATTTACGTTCTGCACTGGGTTATAACGGCATGATACACAAGTTTAAAAATTACATTCTTAGTCATCAAGAAATTCAGGGAGATGAACAAAAAAACATAAGACTAACGAATGAAATTAGAGAAAAAATAAAACTAGCCCAAGAGACCATCCAGCAATACAGACAACTGCTACCCACTGAAGCAGAAAAGCTGGCATTGAGTGATATTGAATCCACCATAGCACAGTATTCAATGCATTTCTCAAACCTCCATAACCTACTCAATCAGCAGCAATCAATCAGCAATATCGACCAATCAATTAAAGTCGATGATGCACCTGCTCTGCGCGGTTTACAGGTATTGGATCATGAAATAAATCAACAGCTGACAATACGATCTAATGCAGTGACTAAAGCACTTGAAGTAGTCAAGACGATAATCTTGTTAGGTAAATCAGCCAGTATTTTTACCGTCCTAATCATCATGTTCATGACGATTATTCTTATCCGTTGTACAGTCATGCAACCTATCCATAACCTGACCCATGCAATGATTCAACTGGCGGGTAACAATATTGATACTGAAATAACAGGGCATCAACTGCAAAATGAAATTGGTCAAATGGCTCGTGCAGTGATGATTTTCAAAGCCAATATGATACAACAAAAACAATCTGAACAAGCTCTGGCTGAATCAAACAAAGGCTTACAACAGCAACTCATAGAAAATAAAGACTTACGCCAGCAATCAGAACAACAAACCAACAAGGCCTTACTGATGTCTGAATATATGGTTGAAGCCCGTAATGCATCTGAAAAAGCCATGGCTAAAGCCGAGAAAGGTGAATTATTTGTCAGCGCGATATTAAATGCTGTTAGAGATGGCATTATCACCATCAGTGCTCAGGGTATCATTGAAACATTTAATCCGGGAGCCGAAGATATCTTTGGTTACAGATCCTATGAAGTGATGGGAAAAAACATTTCCATGTTAATGCCAGAGCCATCAAAAAGCGCACACGATGGTTTTCTCGAAAATTATTCAAATGGTAAATCAACTCGCGACCAAACTAAACCATTAGAACAAATTGCGTTGAGAAAAAACGGGGAAACCTTCCCTGTTGAAGTTGCACTCAACACGGTTTCCTTTGCCGACGGAATAAAAATTACGGGAGTAATGAGAGACATTACTGATCGTAAAAAATGGGAAACTCAGATTAAACGTCTGGCAATGACCGATCCATTAACCGGACTTGCTAACAGAAACCAATATGAACATCGCTTACTGGAAGCAGTTAAGCATGCGAAGCGATTCAAAACTCACTTTGCCCTGATACTTATCGATCTGGATAAATTTAAACCCGTCAATGATACTTATGGTCATCCCGTAGGTGATGCATTACTGCAACTGGTTTCCGAGATACTACTGACTTCTTGTCGTGAAGTTGATACCGTTGCTCGCCTGGGTGGAGATGAGTTCGCGATAATACTAAGTGCTATAACTGAAGTTGAAAATGCGGCAAAACCCGCAAATAAATTAATCAAAAAATTATCGACTCCATTACAAATCGAAAATAATTCTATTCAAATTGGTGCCAGCATGGGTATTAGCACATACCCAAATGACAGTATCGACCTAGAAGAATTACAGCGTATGGCTGACCAGGCGCTATACATAGCTAAAGAAGAAGGACGTAATACCTACCGGTTTTATAGCAAGATATCAAAACAACAAGCCTGATATCGTTACGTTTAGAGGCTTTCATCTTTTGTAAGCGATAGCATTATCCACCATGCCCCAAAGACATAAGTTGTCATGATTAGGTATGAGTTTCCGCCACATACAGCACACCAGATCCACGTCTTACCAGCAGGGATTGCTGGTATCCAGTGTATAGGGATGTACGATCTGAATAATTGCAGATACTTGTTTATACAATCCCCCCCCATCCTTGGATCCTGGATCTCGGCACAAATCTGTCTGGAACAGATTTGCATTTACCCAAAGGGCATTATGCAGGATAGCATCATGTGAATCCCTGCCGAGATGACGTATAACAGTTGAATCGGTGTTTTTATAAAATGGCTGAGACTCGTACGTAATCAGGTAAGTTGTTATAAATAGCTTCTCCGTGTACTTCGTGGTTGATATGTCATTAATAAGCTGGAATTAATTATTCAACTGAGGTTTTCCAGAGACGTAGAGACGTAGCATGCTACGTCTCTACAAAATACCTGACTCTACGTTTTTAAACAAAAAGTACAGGGTTAGATATTCCCACGCAGGAGCATGGGAACAATATGGGCTAGTTTTTTGCTAAACTGTAATTTGTTAATAGCCATGTATTTTTATAACAAAATTTTTCCCAGCCCCTCTTTTCCAAAGAGGGGGCTATTATTGATCAGTTTTTAATCCCAATACCTTTATGCAATAACAATAGACTTAACAACGTTAAAAATAAAATAAACCCACCCGTAATTGCAAAAGCAATTTCCACCTCTATATCTGATACCCCAATTAAGCCATATCTAAAGGCATTTACCATATATAAGATAGGATTGACATGAGCGATAGTCTGCCAAATACTAGGTAACATCGATACCGAATAAAAAACACCGCCTAAATAACTCAATGGTGTTAAAACAAAGTTAGGAATAATTGAAATATCATCAAAACTATCTGCAAAAACAGCATTTACAAACCCTGCTAAAGCAAATAACGTTGCGGTTAAAAAATAAACGCTTATTGTGACTAATAAGTTATTCACTTTAAGGTCTGTAAACAACATAGAAATTGCCGTAACAACGATCCCAACAAGTACACCTCTAGCAATTCCCCCGCAAACATACCCTAGTAAAATCACCCAGTTTGGAACGGGGGCAACCAACAACTCCTCAATATGACGTTGAAATTTAGTTGAATAAAATGAAGAAACTACATTTGCATAGGAATGACTAATCACTGACATTAAAATAATACCTGGAACAATATAATCCATATAACTCACGCCATTAACATCACCTATTCGGTCGCCAATCAAGCGTCCAAAAATCATAAAATAAAGCGATGTAGTTACAGCCGGCGGCAATAAAGTCTGAGGCCATATTCGGGCAAACCGTCTAATTTCTTTAGTAACAATAGTACGAAAGGCAATTAAGTTATTCATTAACTAAATCCATAAATAATTGTTCCAGACGATTAGTCTTATTTTTCAGACTTAATACATCAATATTTTTTTCCGTGAGTTGCTGAAATAACGGATTAAGCGTTTTCCCCTTTGGTACTGTCACATTTAAGGTTTTATACTCAGCCAATTCAAATTCATAACCATCAATTTTCGGCGTCTCAAAAATTGGCTTAGCTAAATCTAGTACAAAATGGTCTTTTTTTACTCGGGCCAATAAATCACTCATCCCCGAATTTTCGACAATCCTTCCATCATTAATAATGGCGATATTACGACATAAATTTTCTGCTTCTTCTAAATAGTGAGTGGTTAAAATGATTGTCGTGCCTTGTTTATTAACTTCCGTCATCATTTCCCACATAGAACGGCGGATCTCTATATCAACACCTGCTGTCGGCTCGTCCAAAATCAAAAGCTTAGGCTTATGAACCAAAGCTCTAGCAATCATCACACGTCGTTTCATACCACCTGATAAGCGTCTCGAAACGGTATCGCGCTTATCCCAAAGTGACATTTGTTTTAAACACTTCTCGGTACTTTGTATGGCCTGTTTTTTAGGCATACCGTAATAGCCAGCCTGATTAAGTACAATATTTTTAACGGTTTCAAACTGATTAAAATTAATTTCTTGAGGTACCAGTCCAATACATGCTTTAGCTTTAGCTTTCTCAGTTTTTAAGTCATGAGTAAAAATACTCACGGAACCACTACTTTTATTGACCAAAGAACTGATAATGCCAATAGCTGTTGATTTACCCGCCCCATTAGGCCCTAACAGTGCAAAAAAATCACCACTCTCCACCTCAAGGTCTATACCCTTTAATGCAGTAAAGCCATTACTATAAGTTTTTTTTAAATTTCGGATAGATAATGCATTCATAGTAACTAATACTTAACGAAAAGACAGAAATGAGTTAAATTACTCAGATAAACAACTTTGATAAACCCAGTAATTTTATCAGAATTTTCATCTCCGACAGAATAAATAGGATTAGATCGTGACAAACGAATTACCATCCAGCGTTGCAGCAATAGATTTGGGCTCAAATAGCTTCCATATGATTGTATGTAAGCTAGAAAAAGGCAAATTACGCACCATAGATCGCCTTAAAGAAATGGTTCGCCTTGCTTCAGGCCTTGATAATGAAAAAAACCTGACCGCTGAAACGCAGAAAAAAGCCTTGGAATGCCTGCAACGTTTTGGTCAGCGTATAGAAAACTTCCCCCCAGGCAGTGTCCGTATCGTCGGAACAAATACCTTAAGGATGGCAAAAAATTCTCAAGAATTCATTTCTAAAGCCGAGCAAGCATTAGGCCACCCTATTGATATTATTGCTGGTATAGAAGAAGCTCGGCTTATCTACCAAGGCGTTGCTAATAGCCTAGGCAGTAATGCTAACTCCCGTTTTGTGATGGATATTGGAGGCGGGAGTACCGAATATATTATTGGTGTAAATGACCTGGCCCATACCAAAGAAAGTTTACACATGGGCTGTGTGACTGTTAGCAATAATTTTTTTCCAGACGGTATTATTAGTAAAAAAGCATTCAAAAAAGCAGTGCTTTTTGCGCAACAAAAATTAGATCCTTTTCAAAGAGTATACAATAGCCGTCGCTGGGATGAAGCCATTGGTGCATCAGGTAGTTTACGTTCTATACATAAAGTACTGATTGCTACAAAATGGAGTCATTACGGCATCACAAAAGACGGTTTAGATAAACTGGTTGCCCATATCACTCAACATGATCATATTAATGAATTAGACCTGCCTGAATTGAGTGAAGAACGTTTACCGGTATTTTTAGGTGGCGTTGCTATTTTATATGCCACTTTTATAAAACTAGATATTGAACAAATGACTGTGTCTGATGGCGCTCTACGCGAAGGTCTGGTACATGACTTATTAGGTCGGATTTATGATCATGATATACGCTCAAAAACGGTAGACGTCATTGCTGAACATTACCATTCAGACAAAGAACATTCAGATCGCATTAAACAAACTGTGCACACTATGCTGCATCAATTAGACAGTAATTTATTTATTGAAACTACAAAAAACATCCACCAAGTCATAGGTTGGGCTGTCAGTCTACACGGTATAGGCCGAGATATTGCTCACAGCCAATATCATAAACACAGTGCTTACATAATTGATAATGGTGATTTAGCTGGATTTTCACGACAAGACCAACACCTACTCGCGGCTATAGTTCAAACACATCGTAAAAAATTCTCCCGCTCACGATTTAAAAAACTGCCTAGCCCCTGGAATCAAGACGCCCCAATTTTAACCATTGTGCTACGACTTGCTATTTTATTGCACCGTAACCGTCACACCCATGACACACCCAAATTTACTATTTCAATACACTCGACTTCAATTAAACTTCAATTTTCTGATAACTGGTTAGACAATGCACCATTGACACAAACAGACCTGCAACTTGAAGCTAAATGTTTAGATGCAGCCGACTACACCTTAAGTTTTTCTTAAGGAAAAAACCATGAAACAATTTAAAGAACGTATCTTGTTTCCTTTATCCCATCCCCTAAGGCTGCTTTTCTTTTATTTAGCAGCCCCTCCTTTATTAATCGCTATCGTTCTCGCTTATGCCGTTGAAAACACCGCAATCACAAAAAGTAACTGGTCGTTTAACCATACTGATATCCAAAGGGCCAAAATTATAATAAGCAATACGGCCTTAGAAACACAACAAACAATTCAACTCAGTGAAAAAGACCTGAATATCGCACTCAGCTATTTATTAAATTATTATATACACAGCACATCCAAAATTACGGTAGAAAAAGAACAATTACAATTTAAGATTTCTTTGTTGTTATCTAAAAATCCATTTGGTAACTACCTTAATTTTAGTTTTAATCTAACAAAAAATGCAGGCTATCCTGTTATAAATACCTTACAAATTGGCGCCATAAAAATAGCGGACGAATTTGCAGGCTTAATTGTTGAAAACATTATTAAATATACGCCGTTAAAAGAATATTACATACTTGCTGCACAACATATTAGAGCCTTACAAATTCATCCCAAAGGGCTCACTATTAGCTATATCACGCCTGATGATATCAACCTTAAAGCAACCCTTAGTCTTAATAACAAAAGCTACCAATCAGTTTTATTCTATCAACAGAAAATCACCACTATCATTGCCCAGCACAATCCAAAATGGCGATTATCCCTGGCTGAATTATTGCAACCTTTATTTAAGCATGCTTACCAGCGATCAAGTATTTCCAATGCTATTTCAGAAAACCGGGCCATCCTCATAGCCATCAGCACTTATGTCAATAAAAGTGAAATTCAAGCGATTATCCCTTTTGATATTAGCCCAGAAACACAACGCCAATACCCTGCTTCTTTATATAGAAGAACAGATATGGCAAAGCACTTTATGGCTTCTGCAGCCCTTGCTGCAACAGGTGCAGCTTCTCTCGCTAATTTTTTAGGTCAGGAAAAAGAAATAACCGATGCCAAACAAGGCAGTGGCTTTAGTTTTATTGATTTGGCTGGTGACAGAGCAGGCTTACGTTTTGGCAAAACAGCGATTGCATCAACAGTGCAAGCCAGGTTATTGCAAGAAAGAATGGCAGAAATTAAGGACTACACCGCCTTTATGCCTGAAGTAAGAGATCTGCCTGAAAACATGAACAACAGAGTTTTTAAACAGCAATTTGAATCTGTTTATAGTGCTAAATATCAGGCAATGTTAAAGAAAATTGATCATCGAATAGCTCAATTGCCTATTTATCAGTAAAAAAACAGGCCTAATCTAGGAAACAATAATTGAATAGCTAATATTTTTCATGGCTATTAACAAAGAACAAGTTAGCAAAAATTCAGCCCATCTTGTTCCCATGCTCCCGCGTGGGAATACATATCTATCTAGGTCCACTGCAGGGTATGCATTCCCACCGAAGACGGTGGGAACGAGAAACTATATCAACATTAAGGGAGATGTTTGTTTGTAAGGGTAGGAGGGGCCTATTGGCCGCGACTGTTCTTGATCTTGCTCCGGTCGCGGCCAATAGGCCCCTCCTACCGATAAGAATCGTGCAGGAATTTACTAATTTTTTATAAACCGGTGGTTTATATAGAGCCATTATATTTTTTAGCTTCATCCCAAAGATCATAAAGGGCTCTGCGCAAGATGAAATATGAATACGAGAAAGTATTTTTCATAAATCACCTGTATTGCCCAAAGCCCTCTATTATTCAAAACAAATCTAAACAGCTTGTCACCAACAACCTGATGTTGCAGGTGTTTTAACCCCCGTATGGGTTAATTCAAGATTTCCACAACTATCGTTGGCTTGCCCGCCAAACGGAGTTGCTCGTATAGTATAGGTATTAGCAGTAGCAGCCGATATCGTTAAGTCATAGTATTTATCATTCCCATCAATAGGGCTTTTTATTGAATAGATACGTGGAGTCCCTGTATCTTCAGGACTTCCTGATGTACCCGCCGCATCAGTATATGCACTTGTTTCGGTATAATATCTCTCCATTGCATTGGCAAAACCAAGTAATACTCCCTCAGCATCTCTACGACGTGATTTTAAAACACTATCCTGATAACTGGGGTAAGCAATTCCGGCAAGAACACCTATGATTGCTACAACAATCATTAATTCAATCAAGGTAAAACCTTTTTCTCTTATCATTATATATTCCTTAACAAGCCTATCTTAGTTGTATCCAAGACTGACGACCCGAGGTAGTTGGTGACGATTCTGTCGTTCCTTCCAATGCGCCAGTAGAGCCACTAGTATATTTATATTCTTTTTGCCCAGCATTTATAATACCAGGTGTTTTAATAATCCCAACGTTTGACTTTTTACCTGATGCACCCGCAGAATCATCAGAATCAATTTCTCCATCATCATTTGTATCAAAAACTTCTACTTGATCATCCAAGTTAATTTCATTATCTCCAGTTAAATCAAAAGGAGTAAACTCTAATCGTTGCCCCGTTAAAGCATCCAACTCCATCAACCAACTGGTACCACCAAAAGAACAACTCGCATCATCAGGTAATAAGGTAGAAAAAATGATTCTACTATTACGCAATAAAGGAAAAGAAACCACTCTTTCACCTGCCGCGGTACCTGGTTGAGGAGGGGTTACCAGATCCATATACCAACCATCTTTACTGGAATAATCAACAGCATTTTCAGAAGTCTGACGCACGTCAAAACCATCTTTCACACCTTCTGCATCAATTGTTTGTTCTACCAAATCGGAGCGATCACCCACTGCACTCGAATTATCTCTAATACCATAAAAAGTCTGAACCTGAGGAGAGTTTCCCACAATGTTATCCCCTGTCTCAAAATATTTCCCTGTCCCAAAATAAACTATCACTCCGCCATCAGGGTGACTACCGACTTGCGGCTTAGCTGTAATCGGTTGCGCCACATTACTGGAATCTTTAGCCTCATAAAGAGCATAGTCAACACCCCAACCACTTGGGTCATCACCTGTTACATCAAATTTCCACATATTACCTAACAAATCGCCTGCATAAATAGCATCAACAATTCTATCGTTATCTACATCGATGGCAATTGGTGTAGACAATCCATTTGTACCACCAACCCCAGTCGTTATTGATTTAATTAAGGCTCCTGTTGCAATATCGACAATATATAAAACAGCAACACCTTGATTGCTATTATAGCCATTACCAAACACGGCTGCGTACTGACCATTTGCCATTCGAACAACCGAGGCCTGCCCCATAGTCGCACCAAGATAATCAGTAAAGCCATAGACAAAACTAGTCGCTGGCCCACCCGATGTTATGCTAATAAGATCACTGGCAACAGGTGCTGTAGTCTGATTTATTTCCCATAAAACTCTATTACTGGAAAAAGCTGTTTCGGCAGTACTATAGCTGGAAGCTGGATCAATAAAAGTCACATCAAGCGCAAAAATACCGCCTCCCAAATTAGTTCCGGCAGCAGCACCATCACTACTTGTATTCCCTGCCCCCGTTGTTCCAACTGCCACAGTACGCCACTCTTTTACTGTATTACCATCAGCATCAAAATAGGCATCACCAGATATAGCAGAACCATCAACAAAATATCGATGTTGTCCAGCAGCAGTATAAGTAGGAAGCGTATATTCTGATAATTTACTCATTACAGAGTCTGGAACATAAGCAAAAACTTCTTTCCCACTATCAGTATTACCTACAGTTGCATTAAAAAAATGCAACATGCCATCATTGGCTCCCAGTGCAATTATTGGCTTTCTGGCCAAATAGGCAGAACTGGCACGAAAGGTAGTGTAACTATCTGATTCAACTGTTGTCCCATCACTTGCAGCTGGAAGTAAATGATAGCCTAAATTAGTATTCCCAATAAACCAAGGGTCAGAATTAACAACATCACCCAACAACCAATTAGTCCCACTTCTTTGTCTTAATAATCCAGTAGGCTGTTCCTGTGCCTGTGCCCCTTTTAAATATTCAACCTGATTTTCGGTAAGTAGCCCCTGTTGAATTGTACTTAAATTAGTATGAGAAAATGCAACGCCTCCAATTACAGAGCCACCATCAATTGTCGGGTTATAACTAAATACAGAACGATTAGCTAAACCTTGTGTAGTTAATATTGCCCCAGCATCCCAAGATGGGGTCGTCGCTATGCCACCAGTTGAATTAATAGCAAAAGATAAAAGTTGGCCTGTCCAATCTGCACTATTAAATTTAGCCTGATAAATCACCGTATTACTATCAAGACGGGTTGAGTTAGTTGCTACCGAAGCTGCAGAACCACTTTCTAACAATACAGTATCTAAAGCACTTGCTAATGAATCGGCAATTTCCTGAGGGTTAATAGCAAAGAAATAACGATCAGGTAAACCATCACCATCTTTATCCCACTCGGCTGTAATATCAGGGGTATCGTCATCATTTGAATCAACAAACCCTCCCCATTTAGCCGCATAAAAAAGGGGCTGTTCAAGACTAGAAGCTGTCGCAGTACCGATTGTATAGGTAACTAAAGTAGCAGGGTCTGTTAACTCACAGCCAGAACAAGAATTTGAAATTGTAGTATCCGTATATGAAAACCCATGAATACCACTATGAGCATGAAATCCATCATTAGTGGTACCATTCACAACATAGCCAAATGCCATTGGTGCGCCAGTTGATTCGTCAAAGACCTCAGTAGTCACCTTCACTTGCGTAGAAGAAACAGAATAAGTTATTGTTCCCCACATATCCTGATCATAATCACCACCCGCCTCAGCTGTTTCCCAATTTACATACACTTTACCAGTAGCAGGGTTAGCAGAATGATCTCGACTTACAATTTTATAATCTACGATTGAACAATTAGCATCTATAGATTCACGAGTGTTTCTACAAGCGGGTAATATTGTAATTTGTTGCGTTCCACCAGGCACAGGAACAACAACTTTGGGTACTGATGGTGTTAACGCAATACCATAGGTGGTCACTAACTGATCATCCTGACGGTCTGAACGTATACTGTTTGTATGAGCATAATGTGCTAGCCCTGCTATCTGATACGACCCCTGTAATCTTGGCGCATCAGGACAAGTTCCTCTTACAGAGCTCAGGTTAGAAACTGTTTTAGCAGTACAAAGCTGATTATTATCAGTCCCATTCTCACCAACAAAAAATTCACCTGACAAAGCCTCCCCTGTTCCAACTCCATCAGTTAAAGTATCAAGACTGGTTATACCTAGATCACTAGCACCAGATAACTCATCAGCATCATAAGAGCTGGTACTGGCATTAAACTGAATAACATTAATAGGTGCACACCACTCGTCCAAAGCTACAGGGTCTACAAAAGTAGCAGTCGTTAAGCCAGAAATAAATGATGAATCATCTATATTAAAAGCTGCAGTAGCATTTTTTCCAGCTAAATAGCGTAATGATTCTAAATAAATTTCAGATTGTGGATTTCCCCAATTAGTACAGTGCTCATTAGTTTTATCCAGATCAGTTACATGAAAGTCACATTTATCACTGTTATCTAAATTAAAATAATTACCATCTGAATATTGATATCCATAGATTCTAAAGCTATTTAAAGTGTTTATTATACTATCTGTAGGTAAGGGCGATTTAAACGTACCATCAGTAGAGACATTAATTTCATCGGACATCCCCCCTACATTTTTTCTTAGTACACCACCAGAAATATGCCTACGATAAGACCCTGTCATTAAACCAAAACCAATCTTATCCTCATCACCATAGTTTTGCAGAATACCAACAGGTTTTAACGATGTATCGTATGCCTTACAATCCTCGCGCCCTATTAATGCAGTACTAGCACAAACCTCTACACGTGCAATATAGTCATCTTCCCCCAACCCTTTAGTTGACTTATCTGGGTTACTACTTGCTGAATTTATTCCTGAATCTGCTGGGACATTACTATTGGAAGCACTTTTTTCCCCACTCCACCGACACTGCCAGCGCTCATTTGATGCCCACAATCCATAATCACCCTTCGCCACCCTTATTAAAGGTGCATCAGTTACATTTTGAGATCGAGCTCCAGTATTATTTACTGTCGTATTACAAAGAGTAATACCATTATCTGTATCAGGAGTACTAAAAGGAGTTAGCTGGTTTAAATCAGTCCCTGCATAAAATTTAGCAAAACTATGCGCATCATTGGGTATAAATGTTCTTTCTAATACCGTCAATGTCGCTGTATCAGTTGACCGATAACCGCCATAAAGCATTTTTCTAACGGTATCAATTCTAGCCATACTGGCCCAATTTAAAAAATTACCACTCCAATTACCACTACAATATTTATCACTATCTACATCTCCAGTAGGCTCAAAGCGATTATTAGTGGTGCTATAGTCATAACACTTATAACTATCGAAATAACCATAATAATCAAAACTGTGTTTATATGTTGTTTCTGGTGTGCCGTCATCATCCAAGTCTGAATAATCATCAAAAGCCTTAAAGTAAAGCTGATGATCATTCGAAATATTCAGCATAACAATGGGTTTAGCTGCTTGCGTCAAAAACAGAGGTGTTTGTGCAATAGTCAAAGCTGCCAACAACTGTGGTGAAATAATCAAACTAAATATAAAACCAATGAACCAGGCTTTGATTGAAAATCGTTTATTGGATAGAGGGGAATTCATAGCAAACTCCTTAAAAAGGAAGGTTAATTGACTTAACGTTTGTAAATTGATTGCACAACAGCTACAGCAGTTGTATTACTACCTTTTCCTATAGCCGTCACTCGAAAGTATTCTGATGTAGTAAAACTAGTCGCATCCAGGCTAGCCCCACCACCGCCAACTAATGGCATTTTCTGAATAAGATATTCTGGGGCTTCAGCAGTATTGATGAGAGTACCCGTACTATAGACCACAGTGCTACCCGCTGCCCATGCCGAAGTATCAGTTATATTATCCAAAATACTTTGTGCTGAATTTTCTGCATACATGCCATTACTATCATTAAATGCAGGTAAAGTTGCTAGCATCAAAACATCTTCCCCAGCACGCAAAGCTGACTCTGCAGCCTGAAAGGCTAAATTTTGACTCCGAATATTGCCCGCCATCTTTTCTTCTAAACTTGTTACTTGTACACTGGTGATACCAATAAGTGTTAGTAATAACAGCATAATTAAGCTGATAACTAGCACCACACCAGATTGACTTGTTTTTGAACTTTGTCGATAAAACATACTATCTCCTTGTTAAGGCAATCGGTTACGTACAGCAATCGTGGAAGAAAATACTCTACGTAGTCGGTTATCTGTAGGAGTCGTTGTTGCTCCGTTATATGTATAGGCTCTTGGTGTTGATGTTACGTTACCATCAATTGACCGTATCAATAGACTAATCCTTATACTAACGACTTTATTCATATCAGTTACTTGATTTGCCGATACATAGTAATCTACTGAATTATCACTATCAATACCATCCACTCCATATAATATTTGCATATTCTCGACACCTTCAATAAGTTCATTTGATATAACCCTGGCATTACCAGCTGTTATTTCAGAAGCCGAATTTAAAGTTGCTCTAAAAAGAGCTGGTTGAGCATTAACACCTGTTGCAATAAAATACCCTATTGCTTTTTGTCGCCGTATACTTCCATCTTCAAACTCATATGATGTTCCATTTGCAGTACAAGGAGATGGGACGGGGACGCCTAGCCCTTTAGTACAATTCCCAGGGTTAGTCCCACTCCCTGTATTATGATCAACAACACTAATCGTATTGTTATTATTCACATTACTCATTTGAAAGACTGCGGCATGACTACAATTAGATATAAGCAATATCTCGCCTTGCTTTAAATCATGGTTATCTTCACAATGAACAGAAGCAGCAGTAGGGTTATGACTAGCAATAACGCAGGCATCATCACCATTTGCACTCAATATTGTAATCGCATCTGTTCCTGCAATTGGAGCCCTATTAAAGATACTTAGCGTACTGGCAACATTATTAAAACCTTGAATGGGTTGATTAAAATTAATTTCCCAACTCGTTGCACTATTATTCAATGTATTAGCAAGTGTGGCATTTTTTGTACCACAACCGTTATAACCTGCCATACGTATATCTTTAGTCAAAAATTCCATTGCAAAACGACCATTTTCCTGCATTCTGGAAAGGTTTTCTTGTGTTCTATAAGTTTGATTAGTAGTAAGAAAAATCTGTATTATTCCACCAATTAAAAACGTACCAATAAGTAGGCTTATCATTATCTCTATAAGTGTCATACCACGTTGTTGATAATATTTCATAATTCAAAGCTCACTTGAAAATTAGGATCATCAGTATTAATCGCTCCATCACGATTATCATCCCAATTTATTGTAATGGTATACAGGTTTGCAACTGCAGTAATATCAGCACTGCCATTTGGTAATGCTGTTGTAAGTGCCGTTTTTAATTCAAACAAATCATTTTCAGCCATATCTGCTGCAGAACAACCAGTGGTTGATAAGCAGTTCACCTTAACGGTAGCGTCTGCAACTGCCATAAATGTGGTTACATAGTTTGCTGCTACAAGTGTATTAGCACGCATTCTATCGCTAATATCATAGGCTAATTGCGTAGCTTGACTTCGATTGTAAGCACTTTGATTATTTCTAAGACTAGTCGCCTGTAACCCCGCCATACCAAGTAAGCCTATTGCTAACACCAGCATCGCAATCAACACCTCAATTAAGGTAAACCCATTATTTTTATTTAGTCTAATCATGTGTTACTCCATGTTAAGGACAACTCGCTGCAGCTGATGAAACATAAGCTCGACCAACTGTATTGAGTGTAATTGCTCTTGATTTTGTGGTATCTGAACCTAGGCATAACCGAAAAGTATCACCCGCACTCCCTTTACTCATCCCCGTAGGTAGGTAGGCCACATAATCCTTTAACGCGCTACCACCCGTCCTAAGGGTAAAACCTGTTGGTAATGCATCATAAGTTCTTAATAAACAATCTTCAGTTGGAGAGCCATCGGCATTAGCCTCACATAAGTTAGTATCACCATCATCAGCAAAAGCATTATCGGCATCTTCATCTACAAAAATAGTCCAACCAGTATCCCATTGAGTACTTGTAGATCCTTTGCGTCTAATGGTAATTTGATAGCCTCTTTTTATCGCTTCACTTTTTGCCAAATTTAAAGTCCCCATTAGCTCATTGGCAGAGGTAGTTAAGCGGCTATTAATTATCGCATTATTAAAACTTGGTATCGCAACTCCTAACAAAATACCAGCAATTGCCATTGTCACTAAGAGCTCTATTAAGGTAAAACCATGTTGTTTTGTCTTCATTTGCATCATTTTCTATGAGTAAAGCCTTGTTTCAACCATCAATATTTTTAAGCTAACGAACCTGAATTAATTATTTCTATTTTTAATATCTTTTATTTAACTTTCAATCAAGACGATTTAAACCTTTAATTTACGAGCATCCAGAGATCACTCAACTTCGATTCAATCAGATGATTTTGTAAAAAACATACATAACATTCAAATAACTATAAAAACCGAACATGGCTTAAGCATAGCTTAAAAAATCTTTGATGTCTGTGAAATATAACTCAAAATAAAAGCTGGCTAAATTTGCGAGAGAGCTCCACAATTTTACCTGGCGAACTAGATTTAGATACAGTAATGATCTGATTGATTTTAAACCAGATATGCCTCACTATTTCACGAGATTGCTAGTAACCTTTCTCTCTGTCAGATGTTTATAAATATTAAACCAATTAACGCTATTTTGACTTAGCCTAAAATAAAAGTTTCAATTACTATGCTACAATTTTACTATTTGATTTAGGGAGGTTTTTATGGCACTGACCCA
>ENA-ORXI01000290-ORXI01000290.1-sediment-metagenome-genome-assembly--contig:-NODE-290-length-40712-cov-22.721767_pt1 | contig 40712 bp, 44 predicted proteins | sample MGYA00237861_ERZ511468 | MGnify/ENA primary metagenome ERZ511468 (study PRJEB26299, sample SAMN06266213) | sediment metagenome | isolation source: Hudson Canyon methane seep mesocosm | place... | reverse complement strand
GATTCGTACAGGTGCGAGAGTTCGTGCTTTTCTTTTTGTGAGCGAAAATGCAGCTGGTCCATTAACTCTAAAGCATCGCGTAAGGAGTAGCCGCTTTGGAATTTGCTTTTAATCTCACTAAAGATTTCACCAATTTTATATTCAATGGTATCTGGCGAAGAGGCGCGTTGTTTGAAGCCTTTTAGATAAGGAAACAGCTCATCATCTATATATTGAATCAGGTCGTCACCCGTTAGCGCTTTATCATGGTCAAAACTGCCATCAATACGTTTAGGAGCAGCCCAGCGTGACCAATGGTGCTTTTCATCAATAATAAACTGATAAGGCTTACCCACTAGCTCGGCTTCAATCGCGCGTTCACCCTCTAAATCATCCAGGTATTTGAGAAACAGCATCCATGAGGTTTGTTCAGTGTAATCTAGTTCGGTAGTACAGCCAGATTCTTTATGTAGAATATCATCTATATTTTTGAAAGTTTGCTCGAACATAAGTCCCTTTATTGTAGGTATCGTGTGGTTTTGCATGCTGCAAGAGCGAGCTAACATTGCTATTTACAGTCTATTCGTAACATTATCTAACAATGTCGCGTATAAAAGCAGTTAATCTTTACTCCATTTTCTAACAATAAGGAATAGATAGGCAGCAAGTTGTCATATTGGCTTCAAGTTTATGGAAAAGACCCAGTAAGCGAGAACGGGAGAATTTAGAAAAGACGTATTTAAAATTAGCCAATTATATTTTGTCGGAAAAGGTGGGGGGTAAAGATGTGCGAGCCATTTGGTTTTGTTCTTCACCCATTGTAAGCGAAACTATTTCAAATTTTTCAATCGACTACAATATTAGTTTGGAGTTTATAGTCCTTGAGCCAAGCACTGTCATGATTGATTCATCTCAAAAGCAAACAGAATTAGATAAGTTTACTGAACATGAGATAGCTGAGCGTGAATTAATACGATTAGAAAATGATTTTTGGGAAGATAGTTTTCCTGCTGAAATTGATTTGTATATTTCAGAGCGCTACTCAAGCGAATTAGAGAATATGCCTCCGTCTGCACTCGGTGGTTCGGTATTTTTCAAGCCCGATTTTTACGTCAACAATATGCTATAACAAAACCCAATAAATGACAGCACGGGATTAAATACCCCGTTAATAAGTATCGTAACAATTTGTTTTTAATGTTAATTGGTTTTTATATCCCCTTAAATGGGGCACTCAAGGGGTAGTTGAAAATGAAAAAGACTCGAATCGGCTACTTTTAGCCAATTTTCTGGTGGTTTTGTTGTAAGTGATTTTTATTGCTTTAGAGGTTGTAAAGCTGGTCTACGAGAGAAGGCTTTGAGGCTAAAATTAGCCTATTGTGTTGCAGTTTGTTGTTATTTTTTATATTCAAGTGTCCCGCCAGTGTCCCGCAGGCATAAAAAAAGCACTTAGCTTTAACGCAAGTGCTTGAATTATTTGGTGGCGATAGGTGGATTTGAACCACCGACCCCGGGGTTATGAATCCCGTGCTCTAACCAACTGAGCTATATCGCCATTCTGAGTGGAGTTAATTGATTAATCAACCCTAATAAAGAGCGGAAATTATATCCGCTCTTTGCTTGCTCGTCAATATATTTTATACATTAAATCGGAAATGTACGACGTCACCATTTTGTACGATGTAGTCTTTTCCTTCTAAGCGCCATTTTCCTGCGTCTTTTGCTCCTTGCTCACCTTTAAATTCTACGAAATCTTCATAGGCAACTACTTCTGCGCGGATAAAGCCTTTTTCAAAGTCTGTATGAATTACGCCCGCCGCTTGGGGGGCTGATGCGCCCACTGGGATTGTCCAGGCTCTTACTTCCATAACGCCAGCGGTGAAGTAGGTGGATAGGTCCAGTAATTTGTAGGCAGCACGAATAACACGATTTAACCCCGGTTCTTCAAGACCTAGGTCATCCATAAATTCTTGCTTTTCATCATCATCAAGTTGAATAATTTCTGATTCAATAGCAGCACAGACGGAGACAACAGCTGAACCTTCAGCATCGGCAAAGGATTGTACTGCATCTAAGAGTGGATTATTTTCAAAGCCATCATCTTGTACGTTGGCTACATACATGGCTGGCTTGATGGTTAATAAGAAGAGGTCTTTAATAATAGCTAACTCATCTTCTGTCAGGTCGAGCGATCTAACTTGCCCGCCACCATCAAGGTGATTGATTAGCTTTTCGTAGAGTTCTTTTTTTGCTAGCTCTTCTTTATTGCCGGTTCTTGCTGCTTTGCTGCTTTTTGTGAGTGCTTTTTCGATGCTTGCCATATCGGCAAGTGCAAGCTCTGTATTGATGACTTCAATATCACTAAGAGGGTCAATTTTTCCATCAACATGAACTACATTCTCATCTTCAAAACAACGCACCACATGAACAATAGCATCAGTTTCACGGATATTTCCTAGAAATTTATTACCAAGGCCTTCACCTTTTGATGCGCCTGCAACTAAACCGGCAATATCAACAAATTCAATTGTTGTGGGCAGTATGCGGTCAGGCTTTACAATTTCAGCGAGTGCGTCCATACGTGAGTCCGGTACTGGTACCACGCCGACATTGGGATCAATAGTACAAAATGGATAGTTTTCAGCTGCAATTTCTGCGTTTGTCAGTGCATTAAAAAGTGTTGATTTACCTACATTGGGTAAACCTACAATTCCACAATAAAGTGCCATAGTTTCTCTTGGATAAATAAAGTTAAGATTGGCCCAAAATAAATTTGGGTCGAGTAAATGTGATTTCTAGCCGGCTTTTCCATCTGGTCTTGCCGTGCTCAGTATAGGGGCATAGATAAAAGCAAATAATGAGAAAGCGGCTAACCATAAGATGGTGGCCGCATAGATAATATCAGCGTAGTTATCTGGGAGTAATAAGGGGAAAAATACTCTGAGTAGTGCGCCTAGGTTTATGAGTGCAAATGCAATTGCCATAGCTTGTGAGGCTTTTAATGCGCGCCCTGTATGTCCTAATGAAACGCGAGCCATCATCCCTAAGGTAATCACTCCAATACCACCCATTGTGAATGCGTGTAATGCGAGTGTTGGTGCCACTAGGTTGTAGGCGCTTAGCGCAGTTAAGATGAAGCCTAGAATAATCCAAGCATAGCCTAGATAAAGTACCCATAATAGAGGGACAAACCAAACTCTAAAAACAAACCAGTTGTTGATTCTTAGGCAATTGCTTAGTGTGGCTGCTATGGCGGCAAGCGCTAAATAGGTTCCCGATACTTGCATTATTGATAATATGAATACTAGGAGAGAAAATCCAATGGCAAGTCCATCTATAAGAGGGTTGCGTATAGGGATAGTCCCTTTTATTCCGCGCTCTGTGAAGAATGGAAAAACACGCCCAGCAATGACCAGTATCATGGTAATGATGAGTGTGATAATTATTTGAAATCCTAGCCACGCTGTGTTGTTAGTCCAGCCTAAAATATCTGTATGAATCAGGCCATTTCCCAGGGCCATAAGACTTAACATGCCAATAAAGATAAAGCCCCGGATGTACTGTGCTTTAACCATGGGTTGAATAAGGCATAGGGCTAAAGTAGGCAGGAAAGCAAAGTCAACGAGTGCAATTAATTCATCAGGAAGTAATTCGGAGTAAAAAGGCAGGATACGACCATAAACCCATAATAATGCAAGGCAGGCTAGGTTTGTTCCTGTTATTGTTGGTTGGCCTGTCCAATTTTGTACAGCAGTTAATAAGAAACCAGCGATAACAGCAACGGTATAGCCAATAAGCATTTCATGTGCGTGCCAATAGGTATTGGAAAAATAATTATCCATGACAAGGCTGCCATCATATACAGAGCGCCATAGAACCATCAGTACGAGTGCTGATAGGCCAGATAAGGCAAAAAAAGTTCTAAAGCCTAAAGCAAAGAACGGGATGTTAAAGGGGGTGTTATTCATAATTTATTGACTCTCTAACCAGGCTAGTTCGGTGGCACTGAAGCCAGCTTGTATGCGCATTTCTGTATTGAATGGGCCTTTGGGTTTACTTTTGTAATATTTTAAAATTAATTTTTGGAACTTTTGATCGGCATTGAGTTGTTGTTCTTGGCATAAATAATGGAACCAATGGGAGCCAAATTGAACGTGCTGCTGTTCATCATGTAAGATTCTTTCAAGGATTTGTACTCCCTCTTGGTCCTTAATACTGCGAACTTTCTCAATCATGCTAGGGGTGACATCTAAGCCTCTAGCTTCCATGCAGCGTGGAATAATGGCAAGCCTAGCAAGTATGTCATGAGAGGTGTCCTGTGCATGCTCCCATAAGCCTTGATGTGCTGGCAGGTCACCATAATCAATTCCTTGCTTGCGTAAATGTGTCCGTATTAGGTTAAAATGTATCGCTTCTTCTTGGGCTACTTGCAGCCAGTTTTGGTAAAATTCCCTTGGCATTCCCCTGAACCGATACAATATATCCCACGCTAAATAAATAGCAATAAACTCTATATGTGCTAATGCATGATAAAAGGCTTGAATGCCGGCTAAGGTGCCTAGTTTGCGTCGCGCCATAAATTTTGGTGCAAGCAGTAGTGGTTGTTTAGGAAAGCAGACTAGATTAATGCTTTTTGGTTCAGAAGTGTTATTAAAGACTAATTTGTCTTGCTGGTATAATTGCCATGCTTGCTCTGTAAGAAGGATTTTTTCATCGATATCGGTTCTATGCAAACAGGCTTCGGCAAAATCAAAAATATTATTCATTTACTCGGAATTGTACCGGAATTAAAAATATGACCGCTCATTATAACAAAGCATTGGATACGGCACAGCTTATCCTCTATTGCATCTTCATTTATTGGCTTTCTAACCAGCCATCATTGCCTTCCCCTATGTTATTTGTTCATCAAGATAAGGTGATGCATGCGGGAGCGTATTTTGTTCTCGCCTTTTTTGTATTGCGTAGTTTTAGGCATTTTAGTGGTTCGTTACCCGTTTTGGTTTTGTCTAGTCTTGTTTTTTCAAGTTTATATGGTTTATCAGATGAGTGGCACCAGTCATTTGTTGCAGGGCGTATGAGTGATGTAAATGATTGGCTAGCCGATACGCTGGGTGCTTCGTTGTTTCTTATTTTGTTTTGTTGCTATAAATTAAGAGCTTATAGGGTTGATTTTTAACTGTTAGAAGTGAGGGGGCGAGTGAAATACTGTATAAACAATAAGATTTACGTTTAATATTGATTTTATTTATTTTGCAAAGGAAAATGTAAATCTAACTTAGATTGTTAAGGAAGGGCTTTGATTAGAGTATTATTATTAGGGGTTGTAGTTGGCGCTTTTTTTTGGGGTCGTAGTATTTTAAAGAAGCCAGGACTAGAGCGAAAATCATATATACGAAAAAGTGTTTTATTGGTGTTGGTCGTATGCTTTGTTTTGTTAGCTGCCATGGGACGGCTTGGTTGGATTTTTGCCGCATTAAGTGTCGTTGTAGCCTTTATTGTACGATACATTCCTTTGTTATTAAGGTATGCCCCTCAGCTTCAGCGGGTATGGGGAGTGTGGCAAAATAAGCAAAATGGTGCTTCTTCAGGGCCGACAGGGAGAAGTTCAAGTGTGCAAGGGCAAGTAACGACTGTAGAGGCTTATAAAATTTTAGGTGTTAATGTCCGTGCAACAAAGCAAGAAATTATTGAGGCACATAGGAAATTAATTTTAAAAAATCACCCCGATAGAGGTGGCTCCAGTTATCTTGCCGCGCAAATTAACCAAGCTAAAGATGTATTATTGAATAAATAAACACAGTATGCAGCTTTGCAGTTTTATTTTTTTAAGGCAATTAAAGGCCCGTCCAATTCGTTGGTGTGGTGTTATTTTTTTGTGTTTTTTTATGTCTAGTTGCGCTACTTTTCAACAGCGTGCGCCTGTTCAGCCAAAAAAACGTGATTTGTCGAGTGGTTCATATTACACGGTAAAGAAGGGTGATACTCTTTATTCCATCGGATTTAGGTCTGGCCATGGCTATAAGCGACTTGCAGCATGGAATAAAATTTCACCTCCTTATGCGCTTTATATAGGTAGGAAACTAAAATTATTTAAGGGAGCTAAGCGAAAAAAAAGCGATAAAAAAAGAAAATATAAAAATAAAAGTTCAAATATTTCAACAATTAACAAAAGAGTGTTAAAGTTTCACTGGAAATGGCCGGTAAAAGGTAAAGTCTTAAGAAGCTTTTATCGTACAGGTAAGAAAGGGATCGATATAGCGGGACGTGTAGGACAGAAAATTAGGGCCACTGAGGCGGGAGTGGTGGCTTATAGTGGTAGTGGTTTAGTAGGTTATGGGAAGTTATTAATTATTAAGCATAATTATTTGTACTTGAGCGCTTATGGACATAATCGACGCTTACTGGTTAAAGAAGGTCAGAAAGTAAAGAAAGGGCAATTTATTGCTGAAATGGGTGTTGGGGTAAATGGGAAGCCAGCGTTGCATTTTGAAATTAGAAAAAATGGTAAACCTGTTAATCCAGTGAAATATTTATCTAAATAAAATTAGATGTAGATTCTTTGAGTGGTGCGAACTTATAGACTGTTAGGAGTCAATAGTGAAGGAAGACTTAATAAAAACTGAAGAAAACGATATATTTTCCACAGAAGGCGTAGGGGTAGGTCTTGATAGAGTTCAAGATGTATCGCCATCAATCGTAGATAGTAAGAATGACTTATCTTTTGATGCGACTCAATTTTATTTTAAAGATTTAGGGCGTTCGCAGTTATTAACTGCTGATCAAGAAAAGATGTACGGGAAACAGGCATTGCAGGGCGATAAGCAGGCCCGCCAGATTATGATTGAAAGTAATCTACGCTTAGTTGTTAAAATTGCACGCCGTTATTTGAATCGTGGCTTACCTTTACTTGATTTAATAGAGGAGGGTAATTTAGGTTTAATTCGTGCAGTGGAGAAATTTAATCCCGAGTTAGGCTTTCGATTCTCAACGTATGCTACTTGGTGGATTCGGCAAAATATAGAGCGAGCTATAATGAGTCAAACGCGAACTATTAGATTGCCTATTCATGTCGTCAAAGAGATGAATGTGTTTTTAAAAGCGCAGCGCTATTTGGCTCAAACATTAGATGTTGAACCTAGAGCAGAAGATATAGCTCAATATTTAGATAAGCCCATTGAAGTTGTTCAGAAAATGCTCAAATTAAATGAGCGGGTTACCTCGGTAGATGCACCAACCGCAATGGATTCAGAGAAAACTTTTGTAGAGTCTATTTTAGATGAGAGTGCTAGTCCTTTAGCTGAGCAGGTGCATGAAGAAGGAATAAAGGCGAATGTTAAAGTGTGGCTAGAGCGCTTATCAAAAAAACAAGCTGAAGTGATTTGTCGTCGTTATGGTTTGTGTGGATATGAGAATTCAACACTTGAAGTTGTTGCAAATGAGTTAGGTGTTACACGGGAGCGTGTGCGCCAGATACAGATGGATGGTTTAAAGCGACTTAAAGAAATTATTGAAGTGGATGGTTATACTCTGGAAAGTATTTTGCAATAAATGCTCTTTGACGGTAACGTAATTTAATTGGAAGGTAGTTGCGATAGAACGTCAACATTAAATAACTTCAATAAATTGATTAGTTTAATGATAGGAAGTCCAATTAGTGCGTTGGGGTCATCACTTTCGATACGTTCAAATAAGGCAATTCCCAGTCCTTCTGATTTAAAGCTACCAGCACAATTAAAAGGCTGTTCAAAAAGTACGTAGTTTTTAATTTGTTGGTCCGTTAGTGTTTTAAAATAAACTGAAGAAATCTCTATATCACTTTTGTAAGTATTGGAGTGGGTATCAAGTATGCAGATACTAGTATAAAATTTCACACACTTCCCAGATGACTGTTGTAGCTGTTGGATCGCGGTTTTTTTGTTTCCTGGTTTATGTAGTTGCATGTTGCCAATTATGGCTACTTGGTCCGAAGCAATAATTAAGTGGTTAGGGTAGGCTATAGCGAGAGCTTTAGCTTTACAGTGCGCTAAACGCAAGGCTTGGTCGGCGGGATTTTCATTTGTGAGAGCAGCTTCGTTAATATTTGGGCTTGCGCTGATAAAGTTGAGTTGTAACTTTTTAAGAAGTATTTTTCGGTATTCAGAACTAGATGCAAGTACTAAGTTATGGACTTTCATTAGAATTAAATTGACAGATTATGATAAAAACCTATATTATTGCACAGTTATGTTAGATCGATTACCTGAACTTATAGATCCTGTTGTATTTGCTGAGCGCCGAAGCCATTTGGTGGGGACGCTTGAATTACAAAGACTGGAGCGGCTTGCGGACCTTCTTTTTGATAAAGAGGGAGGGCTTAATGTTGACTTGCAGTTCTATAAAGAGGGTAGAGTTCCTATTATTGAAGGACGTATTGAAGGGCATTTAACTTTAACGTGTCAGACTTGTTTGCAAGAATTACCATGGACTATAGATAAGTCTGTGAAAATTGGGATGGTGCAAACCATCGAGCAAGCTGATCGTTTAGAGGATGGATTTGAACCACTTGTGGTTTCAGATCAAAAAATGTCATTACCTGCCATTGTTGAGGATGAAGTATTGATTGCTTTACCTGATTTCCCAAGACATAAAAGCAGCTGTATACAATATTCATCAACTGAACCTCTAGTTGAAGAACCTGAAGAAATAAAACAAGAATCTGACAGCCCCTTTTCTGTTTTAGCTAAACTAAAAATTACTGGAGACCAATAATGGCCGTACAAAAAAGCAAAGTAACTCGCGCAACACGTGGACAACGTCGTTCACATGATTCATTGACAGCAAAAACATTGTCACAGGATCCTACAACTGGTGAAACACATTTACGTCATCATGTTACACCAGACGGTTTTTTTAAAGGTCGTCAAATCGTAGCAAATGATGAAGATTAAAATCTAATAGATTGCAAAGTGATTATTGCAACTAATTAGTTAAGTACTTTGAAAGCCGGACTTTATGTCCGGCTTTTTTTATAATTAGGCCTGGAGTTTTTGTTCTCGTGAGTTTAGTAATATCAATTGATGCAATGGGCGGCGATCATGGCGTAGATACAACTGTACCTGCTTCATTAAAATGCCTGGAAAATAACCCTGATTTACAGTTAATAATGGTGGGTAATGAGCAGATTTTACAGCCATTACTTTCTCAGGCGTTGCTTGATTTTAAAGGGCGCTTATCAATTCAGCATGCATCACAATGTGTTGCAATGGATGAGTCACCCGCTAAAGCATTAAAAAATAAAAAAGATTCATCAATGCGTGTTGCTATTAATTTAGTGCGCGAAGGCCAAGCTGACGCTTGTGTTAGTGCGGGGAATACAGGCGCATTAATGGCAACAGCCCGCTTTGTTTTAAAGATGATTCCTGGTGTTGATAGGCCGGCAATTATGTCATCCATGCCATCTATTTTTGGGCATACGCATGTGCTGGATTTAGGGGCTAATGTTGATAGCTCTGCAGAGAATTTATTTCAATTTGCGGTGATGGGAGCTGAAGTTGTGAAAGCTCTGGAAGATATTTCTGAACCTAAAGTCGGTTTATTAAATATTGGCGAAGAAGAAACTAAAGGGAATGAGCAAGTTAAAGCCGCTTCTAAACTATTGGACAGTTCTTCTTTAAACTATATTGGCTATGTAGAGGGGAACTCTCTCAATGCTGGTGATGAGAAAGTGGACTTAATTGTTTGTGATGGTTTTGTGGGAAATGTTGCCCTAAAATCAATTGAAGGTGCTGCGAAAATGATTACGTCAGTGCTTAAAGAATCTTTTTCTAAGAATATATTTACTAAGCTTGCTGCTGTTATTTCATTCTCTGTTTTAAAAGCGATTAAAGATCGTATTGATCCTAGACTACATAATGGTGCAAGCTTTTTGGGTTTAAAGGGTTTAGTTATAAAAAGTCATGGTGGTGCTGATTCCTTGGCATTTCAAACTGCGATTCATGTGGCAGAAGTCGAAGTTGAAAAAAATGTAATTCAGAAGATTAGCGAGCAAGTGGAGAAATCCTTAAGTCAGAGAGAGGGCGCATGACAACTTACGCAAAAGTAATTGGTACCGGTGGTTATTTACCGGCTGAAATAAAAACTAACGATGACATTTCAAAACTTGTAGATACATCTGATAGTTGGATTTTTGAACGTACGGGTATTAAAAATCGGCGTATTGCTGCGGCAGATGAAACCACATCAAGTATGGCTGAAATTGCTGCTAGGCAAGCTATTGAGATGGCTGATATTGCGCCAAATGAAATTGATTTAATTGTCGTTGCTACAGGAACACCTGAAAATATTTATCCTGGTGCAGCGTGTATGTTGCAGCATCGCCTAGGTATTAAAACAGGCGTTGCTTTTGATATACAGGCGGCTTGTTCGGGTTCTATTTTTGGGATGGATGTCGCTAACCAATATATTAAGTCAGGGGCAGCTAAGACTGTTTTGGTGGTTGGTACTGAGATTAATTCACGTATTACTGATTGGTCTGATCGTGGGACTTGTATTTTATTTGGTGATGGTGCAGGTGCGATTTTATTACAAGCCTCGGATGAGGCGGGTGTTCTATCAACACATATACATTCAGATGGGCGTTATGAGGATTTGTTGAAATGTCCAAATCCACAAGCTCAAGGCATTGATGACAAGTCTGGTTATATTTCTATGAAAGGAAATGAAGTCTTTAAGGTGGCAGTCAATACTTTGGGGCGTATTGTTGATGAAACTTTGGCCGCTAATAATATGCAAAAATCAGATATTGATTGGCTAGTCCCTCATCAAGCTAATATTCGTATTATTTCTGCGACAGCAAAAAAATTAAAAATGTCGATGGATCATGTAGTTGTGACTGTAGAAGAGCAGGGAAATACCTCTTCTGCATCAGTATTATTAGCATTTAATGAAGCCGTTCGAGATGGGCGTATTCAGCGTGGCCAAGTCGTATTGTTAGAAGCATTCGGAGCAGGCTTTACTTGGGGCTCTGCACTTATTAAGTATTAAGAAGGTTTTTTTATGAGTGAACAAAATAAACAATTAGCTTTTGTTTTTCCAGGGCAAGGCTCGCAATCAGTTGGCATGCTAACTGATTTGGCAGCAGCATACCCTGAAGTTGAAGCGACATTTGCACAGGCGTCGAAAGTGCTAGGTTTTGATTTATGGGCGTTAGTTAAAGAAGGCCCCGCAGAAGAATTAAATCAAACACATAACACACAGCCTGCTATGTTGGCTGCTGGCGTGGCATTATGGAAGGTCTGGTGTGCGCAATCAGAAGTAAGACCTGCATTTATGGCGGGTCATAGCTTAGGTGAATATACTGCCTTAGTTTGTTCTGGTGTTTTAGATTTTTCAGACGCGATTAGCTTAGTTGCTGCGCGTGGTCGTTATATGCAGGATGCTGTACCGGAAGGTACGGGTGCCATGGCTGCCATTCTTGGCCTAACTGATGAGCAAGTTATTCAGGTGTGTGCTGATTCAGCTCAAGGTGAGGTTTGTTCAGCGGTGAACTTTAACTCACCTGGTCAGGTAGTTATTGCAGGAAGTAGTGCGGCAATTGATAGAGCTATGCCAGCGGCAAAAGAGTTGGGAGCAAAGCGAGCACTTAAATTGCCCGTTAGTGTGCCATCTCATTGTGCATTAATGAAACCAGCTGCAGAGCAGTTGTATACAAAAATGCAAGATATAGCATTTGCAAAGCCTGATACGACGTTACTACATAATGTGGATGTCAGTGTACACACAGAGTCAGAAGAAATAAAGCGTGCAGTACAACAGCAATTATTTGAGCCAGTACGCTGGGTTGATACTGTTAATGCAATGACTGAGCAAGGCGTAACAACTTTTGTTGAGATGGGGCCTGGCAAAGTCTTGATGGGATTAAATAAACGTATTGTAAAAGCGGCTGATCACTTTACCGTTAACAATCCAGACACTTTAACTAAATTATTGGAGCATTTTACTAATGACTAAACAAGTAGCCTTAGTAACCGGTGCAAGCCGAGGTATTGGTCGTGCAATTGCAGAGAAATTAACTGCAGATGGTTTTTTTGTGATAGGTACAGCAACCTCTGATGGTGGTGCGGATGCAATTTCGACTTACTTAGCTGAAAATGGCACCGGCATGAAATTAAATGTTGCTGATGCGGATTCAATTGCTGAAGTATTAAAAGAAATTACAAGTACTCATGGCACACCTGCAGTATTAGTTAATAATGCAGGGATTACGCGAGATAATTTATTAATGCGCATGAAAGACGATGAGTGGGATGATATTATCAATACCAACCTCACATCAGTTTTTAGAATGAGTAAAGCAGTCTTACGTGGCATGATGAAAGCAAAAGCAGGGCGCATTATTAACATTGGCTCAGTTGTCGGTTCTACAGGTAATGCAGGGCAAACTAATTATGCGACGGCTAAAGCGGGATTGATGGGTTTTACCAAGTCAATGGCTAAAGAGGTAGGTTCTCGTGGAATTACAGTGAATACTGTTTCCCCTGGATTTATTGATACTGATATGACGCGTGAGTTATCTGATGAGCTTAAGCAATCGCTATTAACTGGCATACCATTAGGCCGTTTAGGTGATGCGAAAGAAATTGCAAATGCAGTGGCATTTTTAGCTTCTGAAGGTGCATCGTATATTACTGGTGAGACGCTTCACGTCAATGGCGGTATGTTTATGGCTTAAAGTTATGTTATTTGCATAATTTTAAAGTATAATTGCCCCGCTTGTAAAAATAACTATAAGCGTAACCAGAATTAATAATAATAGTAGAGATGTTGCATAGTTTAATCAGCATCCATTAAGGAAAAAATAATATGAGTAGCATTGAAGAACGCGTAAAAAAGATTGTTGCTGAGCAATTAGGTGTTAAAGAAGATATTTCTAATGATGCATCATTTGTTGATGATTTAGGTGCAGATTCACTTGATACAGTTGAATTAGTAATGGCTTTAGAAGAAGAATTCGAATGTGAAATTCCTGATGATGAAGCTGAAAAAATCACAACTGTGCAACAAGCTGTTGATTACGTGAACTCTAACGGCTAATTTCTTAGTTCGTTATTAATTAATGGGTGGTATTTATCGCCCATTAATATCTATCTCCTTTCTTTTTATTTCTCTATTTCAGGTATCCTCCATTGAGTAAACGTCGCGTTGTTATTACGGGTCTAGGCGCTATTACGCCTCTTGCTAACACTGTTTCAGAAACATGGGACGGGATTATTAATGGCAAAAGTGGTATTAGCCAGATTGACTCTTTTGATATTTCAGGCCATGCAACTACCTTTGGTGGTGTGATTAGAAATTTTGATATTAGTGAATATATTCCTGCAAAAGACGCCAAACGTATGGATGGTTTTATTCATTACGGTTTAGCGGCGGGAAGCCAAGCGATTGAAGATTCAGGTCTGGAAGTGACTGATGAAAATGCAGAAAGAATTGGGGTTGCAATAGGTTCAGGAATTGGAGGCATTACGGGTATTGAAAATTGCCGTATGACTTTTGAAAAAGGCGGTGCTCGTCGTATTTCACCTTTTTTTGTTCCAGGTAATATTATAAATATGATTTCAGGGAACCTTTCCATTAAATATGGTTTAAAAGGTCCTAACTTCGCTATCGTTACTGCGTGTTCGACAGGAACACACTGTATTGGTGATGCGATGCGTAAAATTCAATATGGCGATGCAGATGTGATGGTTGCCGGTGGTGCAGAAAAATGTACTTCATCCATTACAGCAATGGGTGGATTTTCTTCAGCAAAAGCCTTGTCACGCAGAAACGATGACCCTCAGGCGGCAAGCCGTCCATGGGACCAAGATCGTGATGGATTCGTATTAAGTGATGGCGCAGGTGTTGTTGTACTTGAAGAGCTAGAACACGCAAAAGCACGTGGTGCAAAAATTTATGCTGAAGTGATTGGTTATGGAATGAGCGGTGATGCTTATCACATGACAACACCTTCGGTTGGTGGCGAAGGAGCTGCACGTTGTATGACTAATGCAATGCGTGATGCGGGTGTTAATGCCACAGAAATTGATTACATCAATGCACATGGTACATCAACTCCAGCGGGTGATGTGGGCGAGACATTGGCGATGAAAGCCGCACTAGGTGAGCATGCACATAAAATTGCTGTAAGCTCGACTAAATCAATGATTGGTCATTTACTAGGAGCCGCAGGTGGTATTGAAGCAGTACTTAGTGCGCTGACACTTAAAAACCAAATCGCACCGCCAACCATTAATCTAGAAAACCAAGATCCAGAGTGCGATTTAGACTATGTTGCTAATACAGCACGTGAAATGAAAATTGATACAGCGATATCAAATTCATTTGGTTTTGGTGGAACAAACGGTTCACTAGTTTTTAAACGCTACGAATAAACAATGGTTTCACCGGTGATTTTAATCAATGGTGAACTCAGTAAAACAATAGATATTTCAGATCGTGGACTTCATTATGGTGACGGTCTGTTTGAAACGATCGAAATATTTCAAGGACAGCCTATTTTCTTAGCGCAACATTTAGCGCGAATGAAACTAGGCTGTTTTGCTTTAAAAATCCCCTTTCCTAAAGAAGACTTACTGCATGCTGAAATAAAACAGTTGTGCACTGATGTTGAGCAGGGTGTTATTAAGCTTATGCTTACGCGAGGCTCGGGAGGCCGAGGTTACCGACAACCCCCTTCTGTTAGTGTGACGCGTATGGTTGCATTACACCCTTTCCCCGATTACCCCGATAGTTTTCAAACGATAGGTATTTCTGCTAAATTTTGTGACTTTCGTTTAGGCCTCAATCCCTTGTTGGCAGGTATTAAGCACAATAATAGGCTGGAACAAGTCATTGCTCGTTCAGAGTGGGAAGATGAATTTCAAGAGGGTCTAATGCTTGATATCAATGATCATGTTATTGAAGGAACAATGACCAATTTATTTGTGATTAAAGGCCAGATTGTATTTACCCCCGACCTTAAATTATCAGGTATCAATGGTATTATTAGACAGATCATTATTGACCTTTGTTGTGAGCATAAAATTCCTTTAAAAGTTATTACCATGAATGCAGCATTGGTAAAATCTGCAGATGAGTTATTTGTAACAAATTCAATTATTGGTATTTGGCCTATTTCACAGCTAGGTGATACGGTTTTTTCAGTAGGAAATGTAACAAAGAGTCTAATAGCATATTTTAAAGAATATAAGTCAAAAGGGGGATGCGAGTGATTGTGCGTATTATCGGTATTTTTGTACTGCTTGGTACTTTATTGCTAGGCATCTTATGGAATGATTACCGTACATTTACAAATCAAGCTATAGTCACTGAAGCGCCTATTATTTTAGAGGTGGTAAAAGGGAGTTCATTTCAACGTATTATGAACCGCTTAAGTTACCAGGCTCCAGCAGCAGATTCAATTTGGTTTAAAATTTTAGCGCATAAAGAAGGTTTAGCTACTCAATTAAAAGCAGGTGAATATAAATTAGCAGTCGGTTTAAAGCCGTTAGGTTTTTTACTGCAATTAAGTGAAGGAAAAGTCATGCAGCACAGCCTGACTTTTCCGGAAGGATGGAATTTTAAACAATTGCGCCAAGTTTTAGCAGAAAATAGCGACTTGAAGCATACAATTGAAAGTACTAGTGATAAAGATATTTTACAAAAAATAGGCAGCAAGGAGTCTCACCCTGAAGGTTTGTTTTTTCCTGATACCTACCATTTCGAAAAAAATACGACTGATCTGGTTATTTTGAAAAAAGCCTATTTTAAAATGCAGAAAGTTCTTAATTATCAATGGCAAAATAGGACGAGTGGTTTACCCTTAAAAACAGCTTATCAAGCCTTGATACTTGCCTCGATCATTGAAAAAGAAACAGGGGTAGTCTATGAGCGCCCGGTGATCTCTGGTGTATTTATTAGAAGGCTTAAAAAAGGAATGCGCCTACAAACGGATCCTACCGTAATATATGGTATGGGTGAAAATTATAAAGGTAATATCCGTAAAAGTGATTTACGTACTTTAACCGCTTACAATACCTATCGGATTAACGGGTTGCCGCCCACCCCGATTGCTATGCCTGGGCAACATGCTATTCATTCAGCATTACATCCTGATAAGGGCGATAGTATCTATTTTGTTGCAAAAGGAGATGGTAGTCATCAATTTTCTGCAACACTCAACCAACATAATAACGCGGTTAATAAATTCCAAAGGAAACGTAAATAATGAGAGGTCGATTTATAACTCTAGAGGGGGGAGAAGGTAGCGGTAAGACCAGTAATATTGCTTATATTAAATCGGTATTAGATGAAAATAAGATTTCCGTTATATTAACGCGTGAACCTGGCGGTACCCCTTTAGCAGAAGCAATGCGACAAATCCTTTTAGATAGTAAACAAGAATCAATAACGGAGCAAGCAGAGTTATTAATGATGTTTGCAGCGCGTGCCCAGCACATTGAACATGTTATTAAGCCAGCTTTAAAACAAGGCACTTGGGTTTTGTGTGATCGCTTTACTGACTCTACTTTTGCATATCAAGGAGAAGGGCGCGGTATGAAGCGGGAGATTATTCAATGGCTAGAGCAGTTTGTTCAAGAGGGATTAAAGCCAGATTTAACCTTACTACTGGATGTGCCAGTAGAAATAGGAATGCAGCGAGCTGCACAACGTGGAAAACTAGATCGTTTTGAATCTGAAAAAATAGCCTTTTTTGAAAAAGTACGAAATGCCTTTTTAACTATGGCAGAGCAACAACCTGAACGAATTAAAGTTATTGATGCGACGCAGCAACTAGAACAAGTGCAAGCCAGTATTTACCCACTCATTACACAATTTATGGCTAAATAAAATGCTCTATCCTTGGCATCAACCGTATTGGCAGCATTTATCAGCTTATGTTGAACAGCAGAGAATTCCGCAAGCTATTTTAATGAATGGAATTGCTGGTCTTGGTAAGCGAGCATTGGCAGTGCATTTTGCACAGTATTTAGTCTGTACAGACAAGCAAGGACAAGATTTCTGCGGGCAATGTGAGAGCTGCAGGTTATTTAGTGCGCAGACACACCCTGATTTTATACTAGTTGAGCCGGAAGAGCCTGGTAAGGCAATTGGTGTTGATTTAATTCGACAGCTTATTATTAAGTTAAGATTGAAGCCTCAATTTAGTGGTTTTCGGGTGGTTTTAATTACGCCTGCAGAGAATATGAACAATAACTCTGCGAATGCTTTTTTAAAGTGTTTAGAAGAACCGCCTGAACGCACCATGTTTATTTTGTTAGCACAGCAAATGCAGGTGTTACCAGCAACTATTATTAGTCGTTGCCAAAAGCTTCTGATTTCGCCTCCAATGCTTGCGGAGGTAAATACCTGGCTTAATGAGCAGGGCGTTTCTGAGCAACAAGAATTATTACTCAATTTAGCTGAAGGGGCGCCCTTATTAGCGGTAACTTATGCTAAAGAGGGGGTACTTGCACAAAGGCAGAATTACTTTTTAGAGTGGCAAAAAATTATACTATCTAAGGCTTGCCCGGTTGAACTGGCTGCCGTGTGGTATAAACTACCAGCGGGCCAAATTTTATTTTGGTTAATTACATGGACAGAAGATATTATTAAGTGTCATTATCAAGTTAAAAGTTCTCTTTTACGTAATGCGGATTTAGAAAAACACTTGAATGTTTTGTCGAAGCGGCTAGACTTACAGTGTTTGTATGAGTTTCATAGGCTGTTATTAACATCGACACGAAGAATTCATACACAACTTAATAAGCAACTTCTTTTCGAAGAAGTTTTGATCACTTGGGCGCAAACTGCGATAAATAAATAATTATGGCCGATTCATCTCCAGCACGACAAGGGATTCTATCCTTATCCATTAAAGAAAAAAATGCACTGTATGCTGCGTATATGCCATTTATCGCTAATGGCGGATTATTTATTCCTACAAACCGAGTTTATAAAATGGGGCAAGAGGTCTTTATGTTGCTCAATTTGATGGAAGAAACTGAACGTTTGCCTATTGCTGGAAAAGTTATTTGGATTACACCGGTAGGAGCAGAAGGTTATAGAACTGCAGGAGTAGGTGTTCAATTTAGTGATCAAGACGGTGGTCAAGCAAGAAATAAAATTGAGACTTATTTAGCTGGATCTTTAGAATCAGATCGTTCTACACATACTGTCTAATAAGTTGTCAATGACAAGCTGCTGTTTATTAGATATTTAAAATAAGTTATCCGGCTTCACCCTTTAGTGTTTCTTCAAGCGTAAATTAGTTTATTGCATTTAAGGCATAGACTTCTCTTGTACGGTTTTAAAAAATAAAACATTTACTTTCAATTTTTTCAATTAGGTTTGTATTATGTGTGGAATCTGCGGTTGCGGACAAAATAATTCAGAACATAGCCATCATCACGATCACTCTGATGCTGAATCAACACGGTTAGTTCAAGTAGAGCAAGATTTATTAAGTAAAAATAATCGATATGCTGAGCAAAATAGAAAATATTTTCAAGAGCATAGGATTTTTGCTTTAAATTTTGTTTCTAGCCCGGGTTCTGGGAAAACTACCTTATTAGTAGAGACCATAAAAAAAATACAACAGCAATTCCCTATTGCCGTTATTGAAGGTGACCAACAAACGACACATGATGCTGAGCGCATAAGAGCAACAGGAGCACCCGCATTACAAATTAATACTGGTAAAGCTTGTCATTTAGATGCGCACGGTATTGGTCACGCCGTTTTAGATTTAAAAGTAGCGGATTCCAGTTTTCTTGCGATTGAAAATGTAGGTAATTTAGTTTGCCCATCAGGTTTTGATTTGGGGGAAGCGCACAAAGTGGTGGTTCTGTCTGTGACTGAGGGGGATGATAAACCATTAAAGTACCCTGATATGTTTCATGCTGCTGACTTAATGATTATCAATAAAATTGATTTACTTGATTATGTGGATTTTGATGTCGATCGTTGTATTAATTATGCAAGACAAGTGAATCCTGATATCCAAATTTTACAAATTTCTGCTACCAAAGGTGATAATTTTAATGCTTGGATTAATTGGCTAGAAAGCCATCTGTCTAAATAACTAAGTAGCTTGGTTTAATTTTTTTTGGTTATTGGTAAAGTCATGGATCAAATAGAACCATTATTAAATGAAATTAGTTCACAGGTTTGGGGGCCTGTGATGTTGATAATGCTCTTAGGGATAGGCGTTTATTTAACCTTTGGCGTACGTTTCTTTACTTGGCGTAGAACTTTCTCAGCCATGCTTATGCTTTGGCAAGGGCGAAAATCAGATAAGAAAGGGGATATTACCCCCTTTCAAGCACTCATGACTGCATTATCTGCGACGATTGGCACGGGGAATATTGCAGGTGTTGCTACAGCCATTGCATTGGGTGGCCCTGGTGCAGTTTTTTGGATGTGGGTGACAGCTTTGTTTGGTATGGCTACTAAATATGCAGAAGCCATACTAGCCGTTAAATATCGTGAGATTGATGATCGTGGGAAGTATGTTGGCGGCCCGATGTACTATATTAAAAATGGGCTGGGTAAGCGTTGGGCATGGCTTGCTGTCGCATTTGCTTTTTTTGGTGCTTTTGCCGCTTTTGGTATTGGTAATATGGTGCAAGCAAACTCAGTAGCCGACGCGGTACACAGCTTGTTTAATATCCCAACTCTTTATACTGCCATTGTTTTAACCTTATTGAGTGCTATCGTTATTCTTGGTGGGATTCAACGTATTGCGGAAGTTGCATCAAGTATCGTTCCATTTATGGCTATCGCTTATATTTTTTGTGCTTTATGGGTTATATTTTCTCATGCTCAACAAGTTCCAGATGCATTTTTATTGATTATTTCCAGTGCTTTTACAGAAACCGCCGCGATGGGCGGGTTTACCGGTGCGACAGTTTGGGCGGCAATACGCTTTGGTGTGGCACGAGGTATTTTCTCTAATGAAGCCGGTCTAGGTAGTGCACCGATTGCTCATGCAGCTGCAAAAACAAACAGCCCTGTACAACAGGGTATGGTGGCCATGTTAGGTACATTTATTGATACTATTTTAGTCTGTACGATGACGGCCTTAGTGATTATATTAAGCGGTGCTTGGTCTAGCGGTGAAAATGGTGCAGCCTTATCTAGTTTAGCTTTTTCAAGTGCTTTACCGAGTATTGGAAGTTATGTGGTTGTTTTTGGCTTGGTGATTTTTGCATTTACGACAATTTTAGGTTGGAGCTATTATGGCGAGCGTTGTGCCGAATATTTATTGGGTACAAAAGTTATTTGGCCTTATCGGGTTTTATGGTTATGCGCTATCCCTGTTGGAGCCATGAGTAAATTGACTTTAGTTTGGCTAGTGGCAGATATTTTAAATGGCTTAATGGCAATTCCTAATTTAATTGCGCTGATTTTATTAAGCCCAGTTATCTTTAGAATAACCAAACAGTATGTTGCGACCGAGAAAGCTAAGTAACGTATCAAGCGCCTTTAAAGCAAAGTACTTTTAAACCTTTATTTTCTGCTTCAACAAAGACTTTGGGTGCTTTTATTTCTTCGCTATAACGATAGCTAGGGGCTAAGTCAGCCATATAATCGAGTAAAAAATCACGCTTTAATTCAGGTGCATTTAAGCATAATATTAGTGTCGCATCAGCGGCCATAAATTGATCAAGTCTGCGTAGTATCTTTGGGTAATCACGATTAATATCGACACTGCCTTTCTGGAATGTAGGTGGATCACAAATTAATAAATCAAAAGGCCCACGTTTCTTAAAACGGCTAAAGGATTTGAAAATATCAAGTTTTTCAAATTTTACGTGGTCTAAAGGCTGTTGGTTTAAGCGGTGATTTTCACGGCCTACATTGAGTGCAGCACTACTCATATCTACATTTAGTACAGATTTAGCATTACCCGCAATGGCTGCTACAGAAAAACCACAGGTGTATGAGAATAAATTTAGAATGCGCTTACCCTGCGCATTTTTTTGTACCCATTGTCGGCCATTACGCATATCAAGAAATAGCCCCGTATTTCGGGATTTGCCTAATGATATATTGAATTTAAGGTCATTTTCTTGGATAACCAGCTGTTCAATACTTTCCCCTTTTAGTGTATTGATGGGGCCTGCTAATTCATGTCGTTTTTGAACTTGTATGCTTTTACAGTTAGGTAGTTGACCGTGTAAATAATCCGCTAATGCTAGAACTTCACAATCATCTTCTGGAGAAAATAAGGTAATTAAGATGACAGGTGGCAGCCAGTCAATAGTGACATGATGTAAATTATTATAGGCATGCCCACGCCCATGAAATAAGCGCTGAGCTTGTAATAAGCCGACTTGATCAGTGGGGGGCTTTATATGTTTGGAAATTTGAGATAAATCTATCACGTATCTTTTCTATAAATTATTGAGCTGATTAGTATATTACACTTTTTACAGGTAGAGAAAGCGGAGCATAGCTTTGATGAAACAAATGATTAATTAATGAGATGACAATGACAGAGACCTTTACCTTATTTGCTATAAGTATTTCTTTGCTTATGTTGATAATTTTTACCCTGCAATTTTTTATTCTTAATAAAATTAAAAAATTATCTGCATTTAATGCTGATCAGGTCAGCCCCGAATTAGTGTTACAGCTTGAACAACTGCAAGGCTCTTTAAATCAAGGATTTCATGACTCACGTATAGAATTGCGTGAAGTGAGCGCTGATAATCGGCGTGAAATAAATGATTTATTTAAAGATTTTCAGGATAGTTTATTAAAACGTGTTTTGGAAAATAGTAGTGAACAAAACCGGCAGCTTGAATCTTTTAAAATAGCGCTGAACGATTTGTCTGAAAAATTAATTAATAACTCAAACGATTTTAAGCAAAATGTTAATGCTTCTTTTCAAGCATCAAGTCAATCACTGAGTAAAAAGCAAGATGAGTTTAGAGAAGGTACTTTAGAAAAACTATCGGATTTTGAAACAAGCATTAAAAATGATGCAAAAGAAAACCGGCTTGAATTACAAACAGGTCTGAAGTCATTTGAACAAGGGTTTACTCAATCAATCAAACAGTTTGATGAACAGTTAAGGATGAAATTTTCTGATTTAATTAAGCAACAACAAGATGCAAATGTTGTGGCTAAATCAAGCATTAATGAAATTCGTGAAAGTATAGAAAAACAATTACATTTAATTCGTAATGATAATACTCAGCAATTAAATGAAATGCGTAAAACAGTCGATGAAAAATTACACGAAACGTTAGAAAAACGCTTAGGCGAATCTTTTAAAATTGTGAGTGAACGCTTGGAGCAAGTACATAAAGGCTTAGGGGAGATGCAAACATTAGCGGTTGGCGTAGGTGATTTAAAAAAGGTGTTATCTAATGTTAAAACGCGCGGTATTTTAGGGGAATATCAACTAGGCAATATTTTGGAGCAAATTTTATCACCTGAACAATATGATATTAATGTGGCCACCAAAAAAGGGAGTCAGGCGAATGTAGAATATGCTGTTAAGTTACCAGGCCAAGCCGATGAAAAAACAGTTTGGTTACCCATAGATTCTAAGTTTCCTTTGGAAAGTTATCAGCTCTTACTCCAAGCAGTTGATGCCGGAGATGTGAGTCAGATAGAGTTAGCAGAAAAAACTTTATTAAAAGCCATTGAGAGTTTTGCTAAGGATATTAGTAGCAAATATATTGATCCACCCAATACTACCGATTTTGCCATTATGTTTTTACCAGTGGAAGGACTTTATGCTGAAGTACTTCGGCATCCACAATTATTTGAAAAATTACAACGACATTACCGCATTACTATTACGGGCCCGACGACCTTATCAGCATTATTGAATAGTCTACATATGGGCTTTAGAACCTTAGCGGTACAAAAGCGCAGTAGTGAAGTTTGGAATGTTTTAGCTGAAGTGAAAACTGAATTTGTAAAATATGCAGATCAGTTAGAAAAAGTACAAAAACACTTAAATACCGCATCTACTTCCCTAGATAATTTACAAACAACACGTACCAGTGTCATGGAAAAAAAGTTGCGCAGTGTTGAAGCTTTATCAGTAACAGCAGAGTTACCCCCTGTGTCATTAATAGAAAAATAGCAGTAACCTCGAATAATTAAGAAATATGCTTTTACCTGATCATTGCTTTACCTCGTTTAATAAATCTATCGCTGGTGACGACTTACCTGAAAAGTTTACCTTCCCGTTTTACTATCAGCCTCACCCTTTATGTTTATTAGCAGCAAAAGAGCTACAAAATTATTTGCAAAGCCAAACAGAATGGCAACATAATTTTGGCTTAACAGGTGAAATGGAAGCGGCGATTGGTAAAATGTTCGGTGTTTTATTGGTTGAAAATAAAGCAGGTGAGCTTGGCTATCTCTCTGCGTTTTCAGGAAAACTAGCAGAAAAAAATTTATTACCCAAATTTGTCCCGCCTGTTTATGATCTTCTTGCTGACGATAGTTTTTTTATTGAAGGACAAGTAAAGATTAACCAAATTAATAAACAGATTGAAGCGTTAGAAAGTAACCCGAATAAAGGTGAGTTAGAGCAGTATTTAGTCAATGAAGTTAACGAATCAAGCATTGAAATTAAGGAGCAGCGCGAGAAAATTATTGCTGGACGAAAAAATAGGAAATTACAAAGAGCTCATGCAAGCGATACATTGAATGAAGTCGATTTTGTAAAGATTACAGAAAAATTAGCTGAAGAAAGCATCAAGGAAAAACTACAATTACGAGACTTAAATCGTTATTGGCAGACACGTATAGAGGGTGTCGAAAACAAAATTGAACTCTTTACGAGTGAAATTTTACATTTAAAAAATCAACGCAAAGAATTGTCATCCGCATTACAAAATAAGATTTTTCAGCAATACCAGTTTTTGAATATAAGGGGTGAGTTAAAAAACCTAAGCCAGATTTTTTTAGGGTCAGCATTCGGAGTCCCGCCTGCGGGAGCTGGTGAATGTGCGCTACCTAAATTACTACAATATGCCTTTGAACATCAAATGCAGCCTTTAGCAATGGCGGAATTTTGGTGGGGCGCTTCCCCCAAATCAGAGATTAGAAAACATCTGAATTTTTATCCATCTTGTCTGGGAAAATGCCAGCCGATATTGGCACATATGTTAGATGGCGTAGAAATGGATGAAAATGCATTACTCATAAATTCAGCACAAGATAAGTCAATTGAAATTATTTATGAAGATGAAGTCATGCTGGTCATCAATAAACCTGCTGAATTATTATCAGTGCCAGGTAAAGAAATTGTAGATTCAGTTTATCAGCGTATTAGGCAGAGTTACCCTAAAGCAACAGGTGCGTTGATTGTGCATCGGTTGGATATGGCAACGTCAGGAATTATGTTGCTTGCTTTAACTAAAGAAGCAAATAAGAAATTACAAAAACAATTTATTAAGCGCACGGTAAAAAAGCGTTATGTGGCTTTATTAGAAGGGTGTTTAAAAGAAGAATCAGGCATAATTAATTTACCTTTACGGGGTGATCTAGATGACCGGCCTAGACAATTGGTATGTTATGAACAAGGCAAGTCGGCACAAACTGAGTGGCAGGTCATAGGGCGCGAAAATAATCGAACTAAAGTTTATTTTTACCCGGTAACAGGACGCACACACCAACTAAGAGTTCACTCAGCACATGTTAACGGTTTAAATATGCCAATTGTTGGCGATGATTTATATGGGGATAAATCAAATCGTTTGTACTTACATGCTGAGTCTATCGAGTTTAATCACCCGATAACTGGAGAGTTGATGCGTATTACTAAGGAGGCTGAATTTTAGGGTTTTAAATGATTTTTAATAAGTGATATGCCTTATTATTTACGCCTTTTGCGATTTCCCTGCTGTTAAGCTTAGCTAAGGGTTGTTTAGGCAGGGTTATTACTGTCAATAAATTTACATTCTATTGAATGCTTTTCTTGTATCTTTTGCATTAAAGCTAATACACCAAAAATCTCAGTGGCATAGTGCCCACCCGCAAACATGTGAATGCCATTTTCTTGGCTTTCATGCCAGTCATGCTCAGAAATTTCTCCTGTAATATAAGCATCAAGTCCTTCTTGTTTTGCTAAAGCCCAATCACTATTGGCGCCTCCGGTTATGATTCCGATAGACTCAATAAGTTGTTGCTCGTCAGGGCTAGCTAAAATAATGTCGTGATTAAGCAGTGTGCCTAGTTTTAGGCCAAGGTCTTTGGCTGAGATAGGTTCTGCAAGCATGCCTTTAATACCCGTAGGACAGCCTTTGTAATTGCCGAATGAACTTTGTTGTTGGCAGTCAATCAGTTTACCCAGTACTGCAGCATTACCAATTTCAGGGTGAGCATCAAGCGGTAGGTGGTAGGCAAATAAATTAATATTATTTTGTACTAACGGGAAAACTCGTTTGGCGATATGGCCTGTTAATGGCCGTGCGCCATGAAAGTTCCAAAATAAACCATGATGAACGACTAAGGCATCAGCGCCCATTTCAACTGCTTGGGTTATGGAGTCCCGCGTTGCAGAAACAGCAAAAGCAATTTTTTTAATATGCTCAGTGCCTTCAATTTGGAGGCCGTTTGGGCAATAGTCCTTAAAGTTATTTATATTTAGTAATTCATTAAAATAATCTTCCAGTTGGTTTCTAATCATGATTTTAAAACCTCAAATCTAGCCCATAAGGTTTTGAATGTATCGGTAATGGTAGGGCAGTCGCTGTCCATAAGTTTTCTAATTTCTTCGGTGTCAAACCAACGGCCATCATCAATTTCGCCATCTTCTAATATAAAAGGGCCGTTATGAGAGCAGCGGTAGACTTGTACAAACTCCATACCTGTTTCTGGTTTAGCGGGTAGTTTGAAGAGAAATTGTAGGGTTTTATCAACGCAAACACCAAGTTCTTCAATTGTTTCGCGGTGGGCACATACATCATAACTTTCACCTGCATCAACATGCCCAGCTGCTGAGGTGTCCCAAAGTCCGGCATTAACATCTTTAGTGAGTGAGCGCTTCTGTAAAAAGATTTGCTGGCTTTCATTAAAAACTAAGATGTGTACTGCTCTATGGCGTAGCCCAAGTTTATGGACTTCTTTTCGGGGTCTGTTTTCGATAAAGTTGTCTTGTTCATCAACAACAGCAATAAGTTCGTGATTCATAGGTCTCCAAGCAATTGGACTATAAAGAAAGTCTTTAGCCTTGTCTGCTAATGGGGTATTCTAAATCAATCTTAAGTAAGTGTGGTAGAAATATGGCAAGGCGCAGTGAGCATAGTCGAGAAGAAATTAAAGAAATGATTTTATTAGCGGCGGAGGGTATAGTTCAGGAGTTTGGCTTCTCAGCATTAAAAGTACGTAAGATTGCTGCTGATATAGGCTATACCGTAGGTAGTATTTACATGGTTTTTTCTGGAATGGATGATTTAATCATGCATGTAAAAGCACGTACGTGGAAAAAACTAGGCAGTTACCTTCAGACGTCTATGGCAGGCAGTGATACTCAAAAAACAGTTGAGGATATGCTGCTTGCTTATTTGGATTTTGTCACAGCTAATGAGGGGGGGTGGCGAATGTTATTTGAGCACCAGTTGCCGGTAGGTAAAGTGACTCCTGAATGGTATTTACAGTCTCAAGAAGCGGTGCTTTTATTAGTTAACCAGCAAGTAAAACAAATTAATAGCAGTAACTCTGACCTAAAAGTTAATCAACTGACTCGAGTGATGATGAACAGCATTCAAGGTTTGAGTATGCAATTATTAGTTATCGGACTTAGTGAGAAAAATATCAGTTCAGCTAAGCAGGATATAGTGTTACTAGCTGGCTGTTTTGTTAGTGAATGTCAGAAAGTTGAGCCTTAAATTGCCCAGTATTTAAAAAAGCTAGGGCTGAATATTTTTGGGTAATAAAAAAGAAATCATAAAAGTGATACATAAAGTAAATATACCTAAACTGAGCATGGCAATAATAGGGTCAATATCTATTGAGCTGGCATAGGTGTAACAACCAACACCTATTAACATGGCAACATTTTGAAAGAAATTTTGTAGTGCGACCGCTGCACCACTCCCAATACTTTGTTGTCCCAATTCTTGTAAGGCGGCATTGATAGGTACGATAAACATTCCTCCTGCACAGCCTATAGCAAGTAATACGGCACGTGCCCCCCAAACGGTATCTGTGAAACTTAATAGCATAATGAATAAAGCCATAACAGCAGCAGGAAAACGTGCTCGGCGTATGTTTTCTAGTGAAATGATGCGCGGAACGAGAGCGGATCCGATGATAATTCCAATAGCAAGAAATAGGGTTAATTCTGCGATTTCGCTCGCTGTTTTACTGAATAGCACCAAAGGGGCCCATGCAATTAAAATAACGCGTAAGGTTGCTGCCGCTAACCAAAACATTGAAGCGCCAAAAATGGCAAAACGTACGCGTGGTGTACTTAGGAATTCCTTTAAATGTTGAATAAACAAGAGAATTTTCCAGCCTGGCTCTACTGATTTTTTTGCATGGCTAGGCAGTGTTAGGGTGATGGCTGCAGAGAGTATGAAAACAATCATGGTAGCAATTAATGCCATTTCAATTGAGTAATCAGCCATTTTAGCGCCAACAACCATCCCTAGTAAGATGGCAAGAATGGTAGAGCCTTCTATCCAGCTATTTGCTTTAACTAATAAGTGATGTTCTGCAAGTTCAGGTAATATGCCATATTTTGCTGGGCTATAGAGTGCAGCACCTGTACCAACTAAAGCATAAGCTAATAGTGGTTCGACTTGTAGCAGTAATAACCCAGCGCCAGCAGCTTTAATTAAATTAGCAATAATTAAAACGCGAGATTTTGCATGTTGATCAGCAAAGCCACCGACCCAAGGTGCAAAAATAACAAAGGAAATTAAAAACATACTTTGTAATGCCGGCACATACCAAGGAGCAAGAGAGCTGGAGTGCATAACCATTGCAATAACAGTGAATAAAATTGCATTATCCGCAAATGCTGATAAAAACTGAGCTACAAGTAATGGGTAGATTTTTTTATTCATAAGTATATGTGGCTTTAGCTTTAATTGTGGCAGAGTATATATTAATTTCCATGCTGGCTCTTTCTATACTTCGCACGATATTGTTTTATCTGCGTTTTGTCGGTAAAAAAATTCTGATAGAAATCTGCAACTGTGATTGTACGAAGTATAAAGTACTAACAATAATATTTTAATAGTTATGAATCAAAATAAGGCTTATCAAATCCGGCGTAGTGCGCGCGCAAAGCGAGCACGAATTATCGTAACGTCAGAAACAATTGAGGTGGTTGCACCGTTTGGGATGCCCGAAAAACAAATTCATAAATTTGTTGCGGCTAAACAGGCTTGGGTAGAGTCAGCCCAAAACAAAGTTCAGTTGCATGTCGATAGCATTTCAAAGTTTTCACCTGAGCAATATAAAGAAGGCTCTTTAATTCCTTATCAAGGTAAGCAATATCAATTATCAGTAAAGTCGAGTCAAGGTCAGGCACTATCAATTAGCTTTGAGAAAAAATTTATTGCTCATGTTCCAGAAGGTGTGTTGAAAACTTTAAGTACTAAGGGGTTAAGTGAGCAATTACGGCACGCATTAATTAGTTGGATGATGAGCGCTGCAGCAGATAAAAGTATTGAATATATACATAAATATGCACCTTTATGTCAGTTATATCCACGCTCAATTAAAATTAAAGCATTGAAAAGCCGCTGGGGAAGCTGTGGTATTCATGACGATGTAAATCTAAATTGGTTGTTAATTTTAGCGCCAGTAGAGGTTTTTGAGTATGTCGTTGTGCATGAGTTGTGTCATATACAAGAGCGCAATCATTCGGCTGCATTTTGGCGTTTAGTTGACAGGTATTGTCCTGATTATAAACAAAATCGGGACTGGTTAAAGCAGCATGGATCGAGTTTAATGTTGGGTTTGTAGTAACGCTTATGAGTGCAGTGTTTGGTGTACGCTTAATTTCGTCATATAATAGAGAAATTTTTAATTGCAAAAGAAACGATATGACTAAACTAAAGTGTGCTGTGATTGGAACTGGGTATTTGGGGAAATTTCATGCAGAGAAATACGCCTCACTTCCAGATTGTGAATTAGTCGCTGTTGTCGATATTAATGAGCAAGCAGCTAAGGATGTTGCTGAAAAGCATGGCGCTGAAGCATTAACAGATTATCAGTCTTTATTAGGTAACGTTGATGCAGTGAGTATTGTGGTTCCGACAACATTACACCATGAAGTTTCGAAAGACTTTTTAAATGCCGGAGCGCATGTTTTAGTTGAAAAGCCCATTACTGTGACAGTGGAAGAGGCTGATGAATTAATTGCGATTGCTAAAGAAAAAAAACTTATTCTACAGGTAGGGCACTTAGAGCGTTTTAACCCAGCAGTTATGGGTTTAGGTGACTTAGAGGATAAGCCTTTATTTATTGAGTCACATCGATTATCGCCATTTAACCCGCGTGCTAATGATGTGAGTGTGGTTTTAGATTTGATGATTCATGATATTGATATCATTTTGGCAATTGTCGATTCTGAAGTAGTAAGAATGGAAGCTAGTGGTACTGCGGTATTAACTAAAGGAACAGATATTGCTAATGCACGGTTAACGTTTAAAAACGGCTGTGTTGCTAATGTAACTGCAAGCCGAATTAGCATGAAGATGGAGCGTAAAATGCGTATGTTCCGCCCTAATTCTTATATTTCTATCGATTTTCAAAATCGAGTATTAACGAAGCATTTTGCGGGTGAAGGTGAGATGTTCCCAGGTGTACCTAAAATTGAAACAGATAAATCAGTTTTTGAAGGGGGCGATGCATTACTGGAAGAAATTAAACATTTTGTTGGATGTATTCATTCTGGTAACACGCCTGATGTATCGGGCGAGGCAGGCCGCCGTGCATTGGATACAGCCATTGAAATTACAAAATTACTTCAGTAGTTTGTTCACTATAAAATAGTAGCCTGTATGTTGCTTACGAAATACAGGAATGAAAGGCATAGCGCCTAATTTTAGATTAATGATTGAAAGGTAGTAATTATGATCCCAATGGTAAACCTGAAAGCTCAGTATTCGGAAATCAAAGAAGAAGTAGAGCAGGGCTTGGCACAAACAATTGAAAATTGTTCTTTTATTTTAGGGCCAAATGTTCAAGCTTTTGAGAAGGAAGCCGCTGAATATTTAGGTGTTAAACATGCAATTGGTGTTGCTTCAGGTACTGATGCCTTGCATCTAGCTTTATTAGCAGAAGGCATTGCTGAAGGTGATGAAGTGATTACTACATCATTTACATTTATTGCAACGGCAGAAGCAATTCGTTATGTCGGTGCTACGCCTGTTTTTGTTGATGTAGATGCAAAAACATTTAATATTACGGCAGAAACAATTGAAGCAGCAATTACCGATAAAACAACGGCTGTTATGCCAGTACATCTATTTGGTCAGCCAGTAGATATGGCGGCAATTAAAGCCGTATGTGATAAACATAATTTAAAATTAATTGAAGATTGTGCGCAGTCATTTGGTGGTTCAATTGATGGCAAGCAAACAGGTAGCATAGGTAATGCTGCAGGTTATAGTTTTTTTCCAAGTAAAAATTTAGGGGCTTTTGGTGACGGTGGTTTAGTTGGAACCAACTCTGATGAAACTGCAGCAATGGTTAAGCAGCTACGTAACCATGGATCAAAAGTGCGTTATTACCATGATGTTGTTGGTTTTAATAGCCGTTTAGATGAAATGCAAGCGGTTGTGTTGCGTGCCAAATTAAAACGTATCGACCGTTACAACGACAGTCGCCGCCATGCGGCACATTTGTATTCAGAATTAATGGCTGACCTGCCTATAGAAACACCTTATGAAGATGGTGTAGGTGTCCATGTCTATCATCAATACACTTTATTATCAGATCGTCGTGATGAGATCTTAGAAGCATTGCAAGCGAAACAAATCGCCTGTTCTGTTTTTTATCCTGTCCCTCTGCATCAGCAAAATGTTTTTAAAGAAGACTGTGCAGGTTTAAGTTTACCCAATACAGAAGCAATAGCCGCGCGATGCTTGTCTTTACCGATTTGTTCGGAATTAAGTGATGACCAAGTAAGAGAAGTTGTTGCTGAAATTCGTAAGGTTTTTGAAAAATAAATAGTTTAACCTGTCTATTTTTAGTATTGCCATTGTAAGTTCAAATTTATTCGTACCTACAATGGCTCAGTTAATCTTTGCAGGTTTCTAAAATATTTTGTATGACTCTGAAATAGTCACTTCATCTTAAAAAGTTAAATGAATAAGCCCCTTATTTACGCATTAGATTTTGACGGCGTTATTTGTGATAGTGCGGTAGAAACAGCTATTACAGGTTGGAAAGCTGGATTAAACGTATGGTCTGATATGGTTGAAGCTATGCCATCAGACAATCAAATAGATCAGTTTCGTGAATTGCGGCCTGCTTTAGAAACAGGTTATGAAGCTATTTTGTTGATGCGCTTGGTTTATCTAGGTGAAAGTATAGATTCTATTTTATCTAATAATTTAGCTAGAGTGCATCAGTTGCTGCTTGAGATAGACCAGAGTGCTGATGACTTAAAGCGCTTATTTGGTGAAACACGAGATACATGGATAGAGCAGTCTTTGTCAGAGTGGGTTTGTATGAATCCTTTGTTTGATGGTGTCGCTAGTCAGTTACAGCAACTAACAGGACACGATTGGTATATAGTCACGACCAAACAAGAGCGTTTTGTAGAGAAAATTTTGCAAGCTAATCAAATTGAATTATCAGCCAAAAATATATTTGGATTAGACAAGCGCATGAGTAAAGAAGCTGTTTTAACTGATTTATTGGTTAAACATGAGGCTAATCAAATTTGTTTTATTGAAGATAGGCTGCCAACTTTATTAAATGTTTTGGCAAACCCAGCATTAGATAGTATCGATGTGCAGTTAGTGGATTGGGGTTATAACACCGCGGCAGATAAAGCGGTTGCTCATGAAAAAGGCATACAGTTAATTGCACTGCAGGAATTTTTACAACACTAGCATAAAAGGTGTGTGTTGTGGTTCTATGGCATAATGCACCTTCGCTAAAGAAAAGAGTGAGGTGAGTTATGTCTGAAGCTTATACAGAAGCAGAAATTGAACAGCGTTTAAAGCAAGACCTTCCGCATTGGTCTTATGAAAAAGGCTGGATCCGCCGAAAAATTAAAACCAGTGGTTGGAAAGCCAGTTTAATGGTGGTGAATACGGTAGGACATTTAGCAGAAAAAGCATGGCACCATCCCGATTTAACGGTTTCCTATGCTTTTGTCATTGTGAAATTAGTGACTCATTCAGCAAAAGGTATTACAGAGAAAGACTTTGCCTTGGCAAAAAAAATTGAAGAAGTGGTTATGTGGGATGCAGCAGAGGCATCACAAGGTGTTTTTGAAGGAACGCCTGATGACCCACGATTTAAATATATTAAACAAGATACATAGAGGAACAGCGAGTGGCTGAAATAACTGAAGTACCCAGTCCTTTTTGCGGTATTGGTACCGATGACTTGAGCATTCAAGTAGACGGTTTGTCGTTGAAAGTGAGTGAAAATGGTTGTGCGGTAAATACACCCGCCTTTGAACAGGCGATAACAGATACCAGTGCGCGAGTAGGTGGTAAAGAAGTTAGTTTGGAGGTTGCAGTAACTAAAGCAGCTGAATTATTGCGTGTAAGTAATCAGCCAGTTATTGGTGGCTGTGCAACGGATGTAAACGGCATGCGTGCCGTGATGGCAGTGGCAGATAAAGCGGGTGCTGTTGTCGATAATATAAATTTTACAGGTGCACGCCGTAACTTTTTGGCTTTACAAGATACTGGCTGGATGAATACTACGCTAGCGGAAATTAAAAACCGCTGTGATTATTTATTAGTTGTTGGTGTTGATTTAGAAGGCTTTGCACCTCGTTTTTTTGAGAAGTATTTGTGGAACAAGGAGTCAATGTTCTTAGAGGATACTAGTCAGCGACAAATTGTCTATTTAGGTAAAGCACCTTCAGGGGATGCCTCAACTTCTCCAGCTGGAGCAAAAGCAAAAGTATTGCAATGTGCTGATGCTGATTTACCAGAGGTTATGGAGGTATTACGTGCCTTAGTTAAAGGTAGAAAAATTGTAGCTGAATCAGTTTGTGGTATTGCAATTAGTGATTTGCAAATGATTGCAGAACAATTAAAAGCAGCGGAATATAGTGTTGTTACCTGGGCTGCTGGCGCGTTGAATTTTGATCAAGCAGAGTTAACGGTACAAATGTTATCGGAAATGGTTAAAGATATAAATACCATGGATACGCGTAGCTCTGGATTTCCTTTAGGTGGGAAAGAAGGTGATCAGACAGCCAATCAGGTGTGTGGTTGGACATCCGCATATCCCGCGCGAGCAAAATTTTCTGCTGGTTGCCCAGAGTACGATCCTTTCTTATTTGATAGTGCTGTGATGATAGAAAATGGTGAAGCGGATGCTTTATGCTGGGTTCAGTCATTCAATAGCGCTTCTGTTCCACCAAAAACAGAACTGCCAAGTATTGTTGTTGCACGTTCTGGAATGGTTTTTGATAAAGAGCCTGATGTTTTTATTCCGGTAGGAACGCCGGGAATAGATCATACAGGTCATGCGTATCGCTTGGATAATGTGGTTGCGATTCGTCTTAAAAAGTTACGTGATTCAGGTTTGCCAAGTACGGCAGATGTATTGAATGCGATTGAACAAGCATTGTAGGAAATATTCATGTTGATAAAATTAACCGGTGGAACCGTTTATGATCCTGCAGGTGGGATTGATGGACAGGTTAAAACTCTTTATGTACAAGATGGTCGTTTTATAAAACAACCACCAGCGGATATGCCCGTTGATAAAGAATATGATTTAAAAGGTAAAGTCGTGATGTCAGGCGCGATTGATATGCATACGCATATTGGTGGTGGTAAAGGCAATATTGCGCGTATGCTGATTCCTGAAGATCATCGTAAAGATCCCGTATATCGTTCAGATATTACGCGTTCAGGTTGTGGTCATGCTATGCCTAGCTCATTTACAACAGGCTACCGTTACGCTGAAATGGGTTATACAGCAGGTTTTGAACCTGCTATTTTGCCTATTAATGCGCGTCAAGCACATATGGAAATGGCTGATATTCCTATCTTAGATAAAGGTGGTTATGTCATGTTAGGTAGTGATGATTATTTGCTACGTATGCTCACGGCCAAAAAAGATCAGAAAGCAATTAATGATTATGTTGCATGGACGATGAATGCAGCAAAAGCGATTGGTGTAAAAGTTGTAAATCCCGGCGGGATTAATGCTTTTAAATTTAACCAACGTCAGCTAGATTTAGATGAACGAAATTCACACTATCAAGTCACGCCGCGTGAAATTTTACAAGTATTAGCCACTGCGGTTAAAGAGATTGGTGTTAAGCATCCGTTGCACGTACATGGATGTAACTTAGGTGTGCCGGGTAATGTAGAGACTACTTTAGATACTATTCAAGGTATCGGTGGCTTACCTATGCATTTAACGCATATTCAATTCCATAGTTATGGCACAGAAGGGGATTTTAAATTTTCTTCGGGTGGCGCGGCAATTGCTGAATCAATTAATAAAAATAAAAATATCACCGCAGATGTAGGCCAGATTTTATTTGGTCAAACTATTACGGCATCCGGTGATAATATGCGCCAACATGCTAATCATGGCTTTGCGAATCCTAATAAATGGGTTTGTATGGATATTGAATGTGATGCAGGCTGTGGTGTTGTACCGTTTAAATATCGCGACCAGAACTTTGTTAATGCATTACAGTGGGCAATTGGCCTAGAAATTTTCTTATTAGTAGATGACCCTTGGCGTGTATTTTTAACGACAGATCATCCGAATGGTGCGCCATTTACAACATATCCACATTTAATTCGATTATTAATGGATAAGAGTTTCCGTAACGATATGTTGGCAACGATTCATCCTGAAGCGCAAAAAATGACGACATTAGCTTCGATTGATCGTGAATATAGCTTACAAGAAATTGCGATCTTAACCCGTGCCGGTGCAGCTAAGTTGGTTGGCTTAGATGACCGTGGAAGTTTATCTGAAGGTGCGTGGGCTGATATTACGGTTTATACCGAAGATGCTGATCGCGAGAAAATGTTTGAAAAGCCTGATTATGTATTTAAAGACGGTGAGTTAGTGGTTGTTGACGGTAAAGTCATGCATAGCAAGTGGGGAACCACGCATATTGTCACACCTGAGTGGGATAACTCGGTAGAAAAAGACTTACAAAAATACTTTGATCGGTTTATGACCATGAAAGTGGGTAACTTTAAAATCAGTAATGATGAAATTACCGAAGATGGTCGTGGCAGTTTAACGGTACACAGCTTAAATTCAGTGTCGTGAGCGTTTTAGTTTTTGATACACATGATTTTGTACAGCGATTACAGGGTGTTGGTTTTTCTGAGGATCAAGCTGAAGTTTTAACACGCTTACAGCAAGAGTCTGTTAATGCAACTTTAGAGCAAGTTCATAATACTGAGATTGCGACTAAGCAAGATCTTAAAGAAACTGAGTTAGCCCTAAAGCATGATTTTAGAGAAATGGAGTTAAAACTCGAATTAAAAATTTCTGAAACCAATACAAAAATTGCTGAAACAAAGTCTGAATTAATACGCTGGATTGTAGGAGCGGGTTTTTTTACAAACGGCTTTAATTACCGCGTTATTACTTAAAATGAGTTCATAGATTATGATTATTAATGGTGTAAGCATTGATGAAACCTTCGCTGAAGCGTTTCCAATGAAAGCAACCCGTGCGATTATTACCGCACAAAATGAAAAATGGGCAATGATTTCTGCGCAGGCTATGACAGGTTTTGCAACCTCAGTGATTGCTTGTGGTTGTGAAGCGGGGATTGAGCGAGTGCTTGACCCATCAGAAACCCCAGATGGACGACCGGGTGTCTCGGTATTAATTTTTGCGATGGGGGGTAAAGGTTTAGCGAAACAATTAGAAACACGCGCTGGACAATGTGTTTTAACTTCGCCAACTTCCGCTTTGTTTGCAGGGATTGATGAAGGCGTACAAATTCCACTAGGTAAAAATTTACGCTACTTTGGTGATGGTTTTCAAACCTCTAAAAAAATTGATGGTAAACGTTACTGGCGTATACCGGTGATGGATGGTGAGTTTTTAACCGAAGCAACCACGGGACGTGTTGAAGCGGTAGGGGGTGGTAACTTTTTAGTCTTAGCTGAATCACAACCTCAAGCGCTTGCAGCATGTGAAGCAGCTATTATTGAAATGAAAAAAATGCCAAATGTAATTATGCCATTTCCTGGTGGTGTGGTGCGTTCAGGCTCTAAAGTTGGTTCAAAATATCCCGCTTTAGGTGCTTCGAGTAATGATGCATTTTGCCCGACATTAAAGGGTGTTACAAAAACAGACTTATCACCTGAAATTGAATCGGTTATGGAAATTGTGATTGATGGCTTAACTAAAGAAGATATTGATAAGGCGATGCGTGTTGGTATTCAGGCTGTATGTGATTTAGGTGCAGAAAATGGCATTAAACGTATTAGCGCTGGGAATTACGGCGGTAAATTAGGCCCGTTCCATTTTCATTTACAGGAGATTATGGCATGAGTGCATTAATTTTTACGGTAAAACAAGAAACAGCGCAACGTGTTGATATGTCACCTATCGTGTGTCATTTGCTTAAAGGTTTGAGTTTAGCTGAGATAGCTGCGATTGAGCTGCAGAATGGTAAACGTAAAGTTCGTGTAGATACATTATTTGATATTTCAGGGGATGATACGCAAAATATAGTTATTAAAAATAGCTATGCCAAACTCGATTTTATCGCTAAAGAATTACAAGATGGCACAATGACCATGCACGGCGAAGCCGGCGCTTATTTTGGTATGAGCATGAAGTCAGGTACTTTAATTGCTAAAGGCAATGTTGGCTTGTATGCTGCCTGTGAAATGAAAAATGGTTTATTAACAATTAATGGAAATGCTGGAGACTTTTTAGGTGCAGCTTTACCAGGAAATAAACAAGGCATGAAAGGCGGTACCGTTTTGGTGAAAGGTAATGTAGGTCAGCGTGCAGGTGATCACATGCGTCGTGGCAATATGCTAATTGAAGGGTGTGCGGGTGACTATTGTGGTTCACGTATGATTGCAGGAACAATTGCGGTTATGGGAACAACAGGGCGTTACTTAGGTTATGCAATGCAGCGTGGTACTTTGTTGCTATGGCAGCAGCCTAAATTATCGGCGACCTTTAATGATTGTGGTTCACATACTTTAGCTTTTCTACCCATTTTGTTTAAGTCGTTTAAAAAATTAGACTCTAAATTTGCAGATGCTTCAGAGGCTTTTGATCGTGTACAGCGCTATGGCGGTGATATGGCAGAAAAAGGTCGCGCTGAGGTTTTAGTTAAATTGTAGTTTTAATAAATTACGCCTCAATTAATTTTCGAAGTTAATTGAGGCGTTTTATTTTTTGTCTTACCAGGTTCCCTTACATTGACAGTTAGCATTAGCAATTTAGTACAAACACGTATTCCAACTAAATATGGTGAATTTGTACTGCACTATTTCAGCAATACTGAAGACAATAAAGAGCATGTCGCTTTTGTTTTTGGTGATGTCAGCAACAAAAGTTCTGTACCCGTGCGCTTACATTCTGAGTGTTTTACCGGGGATGTTTTTGGTTCGCGTCGGTGTGATTGTGGTGAGCAATTAGATACGGCACTGAAAATAATTAGTGAGCATGGTCATGGTGTTTTATTATATTTGCGCCAAGAAGGGCGGGGTATAGGGCTATTAAAAAAAATGCAGGCCTATAATTTACAAGATGAAGGGATGGATACTGTTGATGCCAATATTCATTTAGGACATTTGCCTGATGAGCGAGATTACACCATTGCAGCATTAATCATAAAAAACTTAAAAGTTTCATCTATTCAACTTATTACTAACAATCCAAATAAAATTGAACAACTGAAAAAATTAGATATTCAGGTTGATGGGCGTGTTGCAATAGAGGTTGAATCTAACAGTGATAACCATGCTTATTTACAAACCAAAGCTGAAAAAATGGATCACTTTTTGCGTAAGGAAAAAAGTAACTAGTCGGCCACGGCTTAAAATCAGAAAAGAGTGCCATAGGCCGAATATCATTCGGCATAATTTTTTTCTATAAGTTATGGTGTTAAAATTTCAAAAAGCAGATTTTGTATGCACCTTATCGAACGAATACTCATTCTCCAAAATATTTTCAGCCGTTTCTATTGTTATTTTATCGTTGTATTCACGCGAAGCCATCACAGCAACAATGCTTTCAAGACCGGTCCATTTGGGATGCTGTTGTTCCTTTAACCACTCAATGTTTGATGAGGCTCGCACGGTTCTCGGTTCAGAGTTATAAAAATATATCACCTAATTTATGCCGTTGCTTCCTATCAAAACGTAGACCTGGAATTGAAGAAAAGTGTTCGATTATTGAAGTGCTAGCGGGAAAATTCATAAATAAAAAATTCTATTTCTGTAAGTATTCAGAGCCCCTAGTTTATATTCTCAAGCTGCTAGTCAGGTAGCTCTCTCTCCTGCTGGAGAGGGTTGGGGTGAGGAGATTTAAATTAATATTCCCTCTATAATTCAATAACACTGCCGATTTAATAACTAATAATAACCAACACAACACCCTATATATGAACACACCCACTAAGCAGGTCATGTTACAACCCAATTACCTCACAAAATTCTCCTGTATCGGTGGTGAATGTGAAGATGACTGCTGTACCGGCTGGCAGATTTTTGTCGATAAACCACACTACAAAAAAATTAAGAAAGCGTTATCGTCAGAAGAAGGCGGCGATAAAACGATTAAAAAGCATATTAAAATATTTCGTGATGAAACCGCTTCTTCACAAAACTATGCAAAAATAATCTTAAATGAAAATAAACAGTGCAGCTTTTTAAATGAACAAAAAATGTGTGATCTCCAACAATGTCACGGTGAAGCCTTATTACCGGATGTGTGTACCACCTACCCACGCCAACAAGTCTTTAATGGGCAAAGCTTTGAAAGCTACGCCACGCTATCCTGTCCTGAAATTGCACGTTTATGCCTGTTAGCAGATGATGCGATGGTTTTAACAGAAGAAGAATCGACATTGGGGATGCATACATTTTTAGATAAGAATAAAATCGGGTTTTATGAACAGCCTTTAAATGATATTCGTTTAACCATGGCAAATCTATTAAACCCCGTTGACTATACGCTTAATCAACGTTTATTTTTAAGCCTGTTTTTTGCCATCAAAACTAAAGACTATTTTCATAAACACGCTACAACCGATGCAGGCGAACAGCTAGCACAGACAATGCAACATTTTTCTCAAGCCGCAGCGAAAAACGAAGTGTTAGAGCTTGTTAAGGAAATTAACGTTTCCACAGCACAGGTGTTCAAAATTATAAGAAATATGCTCATGAGCATAAAATCATCTGACAGCATAAAATTAATTATCACCGAAATTGACGCTAAGCCTGAAAGAAAAGAAGACACCAATCAAAAAAGCACTTTATCGCTGGATTTTAACAGCTTAATTGAGAAGCAAAGTGCCGCTAAATATGAAAAATACCATGACCGTGCAACAAAAATTGAAGCAGTTTATGGCACTAAAATTGATCAGTATTTTACTAATTACAGTTTAAATTTTTGGCTCGGCGAATGGTACACCGATTCTGAAAACTTAATGGTGCATACGCGGAAATTATTAGTGCGTATTGCCTGCATCCGCTTTATGTTTTTTAGCCATGACGCTATTTATAGCTTATTAGAAAAAGAGGATATTAGCGGCGAAGATGCGATGATTGATCGCATAGCGGTTGAGGTGTTTTATAAGTTTTCACGCGCTTATGAGCATAGCAAGGTGAAAATTGATCATATTGAGCAACAGATTGAAGATGCGGACTATGGTTTGCCGGTGTTGGCATCGTTGATTGCATTTTAGACTTTTTCCTCTGTTCTAACCCTCTCTTGCTGGGGGGGGGAATTGTCATTAATGACTGGTACACAGCGCTTTAGCCTGCATTCATGAAAAATGGCAGGCTAAAGCCCTGCGTACCGACTCGCTGGTGATAGTTAAGCCAACCTAAGAATAGCCACAATTAATCCTGCCACACCAACCAGCGCACCAAACATCCAACGCATTAATAATTTAATATCACTGTGAATACCCATGATTTCTTGATGCTGCTGTTCAAAACGTTTATCGACTTGTTCAAAGCGTTTTTCCACTTGCTCGAAACGTTTATCCATTTGATCAAAGCGTTTTTCCACTTGTTCAAAGCGTTTTTCGACTTGATCAAAACGTTGCTTCATATTTTCTTGCATTTCAAGAAAACGCTGATCCATACGCCCAAATCCTGTCAGCATCAATTCACGCTGATGCTTTAATTCTAATTCATAACGAACATTAGTGACTTCAGGCACTATGTGTTGAATTGACTGAGTAATTAATCCTTGTATTTGTACAATATCTTCTTGTTCCAGTGCCATATTAATACCCCTTTATGGTTATTCCTTATCTACTTCTAAAATAGCTTGAACGGATAATCCCGTTATTTTGGCAATATTATCAGGTTCCATTTTCATTGCTAACATATTAA
>ENA-ORXI01000288-ORXI01000288.1-sediment-metagenome-genome-assembly--contig:-NODE-288-length-40861-cov-13.823117_pt1 | contig 40861 bp, 39 predicted proteins | sample MGYA00237861_ERZ511468 | MGnify/ENA primary metagenome ERZ511468 (study PRJEB26299, sample SAMN06266213) | sediment metagenome | isolation source: Hudson Canyon methane seep mesocosm | place... | reverse complement strand
GATTTCTTATTTTTCTGTTCTTTGGCTTTTGTAAAAGCTTCGGTCGCTTTGGGGTAGTCTTTTAATTCAAAATAACTCATGCCTAATAAAATATAGGTATCGCCTTTACGCTTTATGCCGCCTTTTTTAAGCGCTTTACTTAAAGCGCTCACCGCTTTTCTCCATTGCTCACCTTCCACATAACTGTGCCCTAACTGTTTATAGAGCTTGCCGGTATCAGCCAGTTTTGAAGCGATCTCCAGTGCGGCAATAGCTTTATCGCCTTCTTGGGCAAGGGTCCAAGCGTTCGCTAATAATTCCCAGTTTTTAGCCGTGTGTTTAACTTCTTTTTTATTCAACGCCGCGTCTAACAGGACAGCGGCTTTCAACGGGGCTTCATTGAACAAAAACAAATGGGCAATCGAGACAATCTCTTTGCTTTTTGTGATGAGCCCGCGCTGATAAGCTAAGTGCTTTACCGATAGCGATTTCTTATAGTCTTTCAGTTGTATGTAAACGCCTGACAATTGAGTCCAATAGACTTTTTTATCCGGATATAACCGAACCAACTGCTCGAGTACGGTAGCGGCGGGTTGATATTGTTGCAATTGAAAATGCAAGGCCAGTTTGAGTTTCAACCACCCTTCAACCGGCTCTTTAGCCGCGTCTACCGCTTTACTGATAAAGGTAAGGGCTTTAGCGTATTGCCGTAATTGTGCATAAGCACTGGCCGTTAAGGCATTGATCCCCGGCGTTGGGTTCGGGTTATCTTTAAGCCAGAGCTCAATTAAATCAATGGCCTTTTGGTATTGTCCTTCAGCGAGATAAAGCTGCCCTAAATTAATTAATAATTGTTGTTCTTGATTATCCGGCAAGACCTCTAATTGTTTGCACTGCAAAAGGATTTTAATTGCCTTGGGGTATTGTTCATTCTGAATATAAACCGAAGCCTTAAGGCGCAGCACCACCGCTTCTTCATAAGTCCCTTTTTTGAGGTCTTCCGTTAAGCTATTAAGCTGAGTTAACGCCGCTTTATAGGCTTTGTCGGTAATCAACAATTCAATTTTTTGAAGGTTCTCAAATAAGCGCGGTGATATCACCGCCTTTTTGGCGGCTAATGCCGGTTCACACACTAACAAGAACCCTACCGATACTAACAATAAAAAACGTGTCATCATTTTCTAAGTTTAAATTCTAAGAGTTGTTCAGCGCGTTGTTCAAAGGCGATTCCTTCGATGACCTTTGCCTTGAATTTCCAGCGTTTAATAGCAGATAATGCTGCCCGATCAAAAGTGTGTTTAGGTTCCGAATCGACCACAACCGCATCGGCCACTTTACCTTCTTTGGTAATGGTAAACTGGACTTTAACCCACCCTTCAATACGCCGGTTAGCCGCGCGCATCGGATAGCGCGGGGCAATACGCACCAGTGGAATCACATTGGTACTGATATTACCGACACCGATCTCGACACCCTTCATCCCCATGTGCGACAGTTCTAACGGTAAATCCAGATCCGGCATGTCCATCTTCGGTTTCAGGTTTTTAATCGGATTTGCCTGCATTTTCATTTTTGGTGGTGGCGGGCGTTTATTGGGTTTAGGTTTTTTTGGGATTCTGCGGTCTCTAGTATTTAAGTTACTGTCTTTTTTCAGCCGAATAAATTCAGTCATCTGAAGATTGGCTGCTTTATTTAAACCTTGCTGATTATTAGTAATCATAAACTGCATTAACCAAAATAAGGCAATAGAAATACCTAACCCTGCGGCAATAATAAAAAGAGTTTGCTTCATTATTTATCGGTATTTGTGGCTATTGAAGCATTCATAATGCCGGCTAAACGAACCTGATCCATAACCTTAACTAAGGAATCGGTTTTACTTTCTTTATCCGCAGTAATAATAACGGCGCCTAAGGGGTTTTCAGCATGTAGCCTCGCGACATTAGCGCGAACCGCTCTGATATCCACTTCTCGCTTGTCAATCCAGATAGCCCCATTAGGCTTAATGGCAATAATGATATTACCTTGTTCTTTTCGCTCTGCTGTTTTAGCGGTCGGCCGATTCACATCAACACCTGACTCTTTAACAAAGGACGTGGTCACAATAAAGAAGATCAACATAATAAAGACAATATCCAACATTGGCGTCATGTCTATATCAGAATTGTGTTCACTGGTAGAACGGTGTTTACGTCGACTCATAATTAATCAATTAGTGAAATTTTAAGAGATCCGCCAGATGATGGGTTTCTTCATCAGTACGGTCTTCAATATAACGGCTAAAATACAATCCGGCGATCGCAACGACCATACCGGCCATCGTCGGAATCGTCGCTTGTGAAACCCCTGAAGCCATCGCCCGTGCATTACCGGTTCCGGTGACCGCCATAATGTCAAAGACATGAATCATCCCGGTCACTGTTCCTAATAACCCCATTAACGGACATAACGCAATTAGCATTTTAATGATCAAGGTCACTTTAGCCATTTCTAATTTTGCTTCAGAAATCATCGCAATGCGAATTGTTTTAGCGCTCGGTGAAGATTTATCGGATCGGGTATTCCAATCACTCACCCACTGATTTTTTAACAGCGGATAACGGCGTTTAAAAAAAAGTAGCCGTTCTACAATCAAGCACCAAAGGCAAATAGAGACTAATAAAATCAACCACAACACCGTGCCACCGGTGTTAAGAAATTGTGTAACGGCTGCGAATTGATCGCTAATAAAAAACATTATTTCTCAGCACGTCGGCTAATAATCCCAGCGGTTTGCTCATCTAGAATTTGAACTAAGGCTTTACTGCGCGACGCCAAAAGACTGTGTAAGAACAATAAAGGAATGGCAATACAAAGCCCTAGCATGGTCGTAACCAATGCCTGTGAAATACCATTGGCCATGAGCTTCGGATCTCCGGTTCCAAAAAGACTAATACTTTGGAATGTTTCGATCATTCCTGTAACCGTACCCAGCAAGCCTAACAAAGGAGCCACAGCCGCTAATAACTTAATCATCCCTAAGCCTTTTTCAAGCACCGGGACTTCACGGGTAATCGCTTCATCTAAAACTAACTCAAGGGTTTCAACATCTGGACTGTGATGTGATTCTGCATCTTTAATCACACGACCTAAAGGGTTATCAATAGCAGCCGTATCGCTAAGTAATTGCGCGGCCATTTTCTTGCCCGTTTGCAATAACTCATACAACCGATACAACGCAAAAATAAAGCCCATCGCACCGAGGGTTAAAATAATATAGCCTATAATACCGCCCTGACTGATACGCTCAAAAGCATTGGGCGTTTGTATCAACATGCTTAAAATAACACCACGGGTCGGGTCAATCCCTAAGTCAGCATTACCCGTCGTTGCGCTAGCAAACTCCTCGGCTAGGTCAGTAAATTGTGATTCCGGCTGACGGACTAAAACAGCTAATTGTTCAGATTCCGGTAAGTACCGTAAATAGTGTCCGTCCGATAACGCATTAAAAGCGCCAATCCGTATCACTTTACCTTGATGAGCCTCACCGGCTGCGGATAAGACTTCAGCATTAAAGTGCACCACTTTGCCCGACTCGGTCATTTCTTGTTGTAATAAAAACCACAGCTGTTCTAATTGCGCGATGGTCGGAAGCGCCTTGTTGTCAGCAATAAGGCTTAACTGCTGACCACGACCGGTGAATTGTGACGATACTAATGAGCGTTCAAAATCGACACGCAAATCGCCGGCGGCTTGCCGTGCTACGCCGAGCAACTCGCCTAAAACGCCGCCTTTCTTACGTAATTCAGACTCTAAAACGGTTAATACTTTTTCATTGTCTTCTAAGTGTTTTTTAAGTTTTTTGCTAATTCTCTCTTGTTTTTTACGTTCAATTTTTGCCGCTTTTAACCGCTGTTGTTGCTTGAGTTGATCAGCAATAAATGCGCTTTCACGGGCATGATTACGCTTTCCTTCAATCCCTTGGTTATTTTTAACATCTTCCAATAATTGGTCGAGCGCTAAATGTTCTGCCTGAATAATAGGGGAAACCAACACAGCCACTAAAAGTAAGAATAGTCTCATTGCCCTGCCTCCGCTGCCGGTAACGGCAGTGTTAACAAATCAGGAGCCGCTTCTTTACGGGCTATACGCAGGCCTTTAAGAATAGCCGAACTGTAACGAGAATCTAACAACTGCCACTGTGAAGATTCTTTATTCCAATAACCGGTTTCACTGCCATCAAGACGTTGATAATACAATGACAATCGACCGAGACGGAGGCACTCAACCGCACTGTCTTTACCGTTCAGATTGATATGCGTTCGATAAGCTTCGATGGTATTTCCATATTCATTTTCTATTTGGTAGGCTTCCAAAATACGACGGTATTTTTCAGCATTGGTTACGTCGGCACGAATCATAATTTTTTTCAATTCAGCCACTCGTTGTGTTCTTTCGGCCGTTAAAAAAGGCAAGTCTAGCGCAACAAATTTTTCTAAATTATCCAGCATACGGAGCATGAGTGGAACAATCTCACGTTGCGTGACTTCAATTTCTTTTAATTGTTTCTTAATGGAAACCATTTCTTGCTCTTGCGATTTAATTAAATCACGCAGGTGTTGGTTATAAACCAAAAGAGATTCAATTTGATGCGATACGGTACGGTATTCATCTAATAATACTTTGGTGCGCTCACTGACTTTATCGATTTTTTTCTGCGACTGCGTAGCGGCTTGATTGGTTTTACCGTCAATAGCGATACTTTCAGTAATTACATCGGCTTGAGCAACCGTGATGGGCAATAAAACAACAGATAAAGCAGCTATAACCGCTTTTTTAAAAAGAGAAGTCTTTTTCATAAAGGTTTGTATGTAGAAGATAAACGTGTTGGTTATTATAAAGAAATTAATAGTGCTGCTACATTGAAAGCAGCACATAGCCCTTAATTTCTTAAAAATTGAGCCAAATCACCCATTTGGAGGGGTATCATTTGGCTCAATACGGCAAAGTGAATTAATTTACTTTTTTAATCTGTAATTGTTTACTGCCGCCTTCTTGTTTCTCAGTCCAAAAAACTAGAAAACCTTCATCGACAGCGACTACTTTAGGATGGGTCGCGTCCATATTGGGTGCCGATAACGACGTTTCACTTAACCAAGTTTTACCCTGATCTAACGATTTACTGGTAATAATAGACATACCCATAGGGCCTGCAACATCCCAACTCGCCAGTAACTCGCCAGAATCGTTCACAGCAATATCACTATGAACAGCCATCCCTTCACCCATACGTTTTTCAGGCGTCCAGTTTTTACCTGCGTCGTTTGAGGATAAATAGTAAAGCCCGGCTTTTTCCGGCTTCATGGTCCCTACCATCGCATGTAACTGCACTTGATTGCCTTGTTCATGGACGGCTAAGGCGCCACCAACATGTGGGCAGCCTTGAAATTCCCAGTCAAATTCACCGACGCGTGCCAATCTTTTTGAAACCCCAGTGTCAGCCTCTACTTTGATTAACGCCATATCACTAGGCTTTTTATCACGGTACAGTGCATAGAGGTTATTTTGACTATCCGAGGCCAACGTATTCCAACAACAATAACAAGTTTTAGCATCTAAAGTGGTTTCAGGCTTCCATGTTTCGCCGCCATTCGTTGAATGCGCATATTGAAGACCTTGCTTACCGTTTCGACTGTCTAACCAAACAAAATGCATGCCTTTTTCATTAGCCGTTAATTCCATAAAAGCATGGGTGCCATCTTTCCATTGAGAAGCTGCCATTTCACCTATATTCCAAGTTTTACCTTGGTCATGCGAGTAAGCCACACTCATAGGACCTGAGCCGTGTCGGTTGGTATAGCCTCTGTTCATCCAGGCCACGACCACATTATCACCCCAAGCTGCAATCTGAGAGTCATTGCCACGGTGAAAATTAAAGACCGTTCCTTTAGGGGCAATATTGACCGGTGTTGTCCAACTGCGGCCTTGATCGTCCGAACGCTGATATTGCAACGTAGAAAAGTCTTGATCATTAATACCGGTTAAAATATGAATGTTATTGTTCTCTTTAAAAACATCCAAACTTAAAACGCCATTTTCTTGTTTATGCATGGTATGCATTTTCGCCTTTGGCGCCTCTGCATGAGCCTGTTTCGTGGCCACTTTAGGCGTATTAACCAGCGCCACCGGTTGTGTGCTACAGCCAGCGACAACAACGGCCGCCAAGGTTAACGATAATACTGTGCGAATTAGCAAAAATGTTCTACTTTTCATACCATCCTCAAATAAAAATTAAATTTCTTTAAAACTAGTATACAGTGCCGATTTGATTTTCCTAAATCGCACTGCACAATCATCAAAAATCAGATATAACGTCGGTAATAAAAATAAGGTAATCAGTGTCGCGTAAATAATCCCATAGGCTAATGAAACCGCCATGGGGATTAAAAATTGCGCCTGGGTATCTTTTTCAAGCATTAACGGAACCAAGCCTAAAAAAGTCGTCAACGAGGTTAAAATAATCGCCCGAAAACGCCGTGTTGCCCCGTCTGATACCGCCTTAAATAACGTCGTCGAACGCCTTTTAAGGGTATTAACACAATCAACTAAAACCAGACTATCATTAACCACCACACCGGTTAAAGCCACAATACCTAAAACACTGTAAACCGTTAGATCAATCCCAGCTAAAAAATGCCCTAAAATAGCTCCAGTAATGCCAAAAGGTATCACAATCATGACCATCAACGGTTGGAAATACGATTGCAATGGGATAGCTAATAAACAATAAATACCCAAGAGCACAAAAATAGTGCCGTAAAAAACGCTACCAAAGGCCTCTTCTTTTTCGCGCATTTCACCTTCTAACGAATAGTTAATGCTGGGGTATTGATACTTGACCTCATCCATACCCGAAACGATCAGTTCACGTAAAATACCTTCATCGGTCGATTTCTTATCCAGATTGGCCTTCACAGTGACTACACGTTTACGGTTAACACGATCAATATCGACCAAACCACGACTCATGGTAAGATCTGCAACATCGGAAAAATTAACTTCTACCCCAGTCTCCGTACGTATTTTCATGTTATTTAAGTTCAACAAAGATTTGCGTTGCTCTAAGGGGTAACGCAATAAAACTTGTATATCTTCCCCTTGACGCTGAAGCACTTGCACTTCTTCCCCGTAAAAACCTTGGCGAATTTGCCGTGACAAATCAATAACCGATAACCCTAACAACTCAGCTTCTGGTTTAAGTTTGATTTGAACTTCTTCTTTGCCTATTTCAAAGGTATCTTCAATATCATAAAGCCCCGGGATTTGTTCTAAAACCGCCCGTGTGGATTGTGCCGCCAAAGACAGTGTTTTAAAATCATCACCGTGTAATTGCACTTCGACAGGACTGGTCATGCCATGAAAGATATCAGACTTAAAATAAATCTTTTCAGCACCCGGGATGCTGCCCACACGCTTTCGCCATTCGGTAACCACTTCATGCCCGGTCCAGTCTAGGTTTCGCTGTTCTGGGGGTAAAAGACTAATCCTCAGATACCCCACATTCGATTGTGGATGTCCCATCGAGTCTTCCTTGCCATTAATAACCAAAATATTGGTAATTAATTGCTGCCCCGACTCAGGGTCAACAAATTCAGTTTGTAACTCTTTGGCGATACGGGTGATTCTATCGGTATGTTTTTTAGTGACTGCATAAGGGGTTCCCACCGGCATTGTCAATGTCGCTTGAATACTTTCACTTTCAACTTTTGGGAAAAAGACAAAGCGAATATGTCCACCCGCTGTCATTGACATCATAATAATGAACAAGCCAATAAAACCGCATAATGTTGAATACCGGTGTTCCAGTAAGCGCTCTAAGGTGGGTTTATAAATATGTTCAATAAAATATTTTAGCTTGCCATCAATACGGGCTTGTATTCGCTGCAGTACCGATCGGCTACCGTTCTCAGGGTTGGCAATCTTCAAATGCTTTAAATGGAAAGGCAAAATACACTTACTTTCTATCAAAGAAAATAATAAGACCGGAATCACCACCAAGGCAATCGATTCAAACATCTGCCCCCGTCGCCCCTCAATAGAAAGCAACGGTATAAAAGCAATCACGGTCGTTAAAACACCAAACGTAACCGGAACCCCAACTTCGTGCGTCCCTTCAATAGCGGCTTTTTCAGGGTCGTTATGTAAGGTTAAATGATGATAAATATTTTCGCCGGTGACAATGGCATCATCCACCACAATCCCCAGCACTAAAATAAAGGCGAATAACGAACTAATGTTAATCGTTACACCGAGTTCCGGCATCATCGCCAAGGCCCCTAAAAAGGAAATAGGAATCCCCGCACAAACCCAAGCCGCAACCGATAGTCGTAAAAATAATGTCAGTAAAATAAATACCAACACCGCCCCTTGTATTGCATTTGAAGTTAAGGTCGAAATACGACCTTGTACAATTTTGGCACGATCTCGCCAAACATTCAGGGTGACGCCCGGCGGTAAAAAGCGCTTAGAATCCGCAATATAATTTTTAACCCGCTGTGAAATCTCAATCGCACTTTGGTCACCTAAGCGAAAAACTTCGATAATAACGGACTGATAGCCATTAAAAGTCGCTTCCAATTGCTCTTCTTCAAAACCGTCTTTAATATCAGCAATTTCACCAAGCAGAACAAAGCTACCGTCATCCCGTTTTAAAATAGGAATTTGTCCAAAGTCTTCTTGATTGTAAGATTGTCCAAAAGTCCTTAATAACACCTCACCTTTGTCGGTTTTCATTGAACCTGCTGGCATACTCAATGAATTATTATTAATTTCCTTGGCAATTTTTTGAAAAGACAAGCCATATTGGCGTAGCGTTTGCTCTGAAACTTCTATAGAAAACTCAGCCGGCCGTATTGCGCCTAATGTGGCCTGCGAGACTTCCGGCAACATTAAAATTTCATCACGAATGCGTTTACCTAATTGCTGTAATTCTGCTTCTTGAAGTTTCCCTGACACCACCACGCCCAAGACTTCATGCTTTCTCTCGGCAACCGTTATTCTGATTTCATCCAACAATTCAGGAAAATCAGTAATGGCATCAACCCGTTCTTTAATGTCCCCTAAAACTTGTCGCACGTTAAAGCCAGAGTTAATTTCAATGCTAATGGATGCAAACCCTTCACTTGAAACAGAGGTTATTTCTTCAATGCCATTAATATCTTGAATTTGCTCTTCAATCTTGGCCACAACATGTTCTTCAACCTCACCCGGTGTTGCGCCTTGATAAGGGGCTTTAATATTGATGACATTCATTTCATAGCTGGGCAAAAATTCTGCCGGAATAGACGGCAAGGTAAAAAAACCCGCCGCAATAATCATTACCATCAATAAATTGGCAGCAACTTTGTTATGAACAAAAAAAGTAATGATAGAATGCATTACGGAGCAGCCTCAATTTGCGCGTTATAGACACTGACTTTCCGCCCTTCAGTGACAAAATTAATCGGCGTAATACATAAACGTTCGTCGACTGTTAATCCTTCTGAAATGACATAACTATTCTGATCTGACCAGAGGACTTTAACGGTGCGAAATTTCAGCGTGTCTTCTGGCGTAATAATCAACACCTTATTATCCTCACGTAAAGCAATGCGAGGAATTACAAAAACATTTTTGAGTACTTTCCCTTTAATACGCGCGGTCACATATTGACCCACTTTTAAGGGTGGATTATCGCCCACTTTTCCGTAGGGGTTTTTAACTTGGGTAACGATAAACAATTGCCGGCTTTTAATATCAATCGAGCCTTCTGCACGGGCAATATCTCCGTGCCATTGATAAGTGGTTAACCCCACTTGTGCACTAATTTCAACAGGGGTTTTTTTGGTATTGGTATCAGCGCTATCAAAATAGTCATCTTCAAAATCTAAAAACTCAATTTGTTGGTTATTCAGGGGCAGACGAATTTCAGCCACATCCACCGAATAAATTCGCGCTAAAACGGAACCTGTGGAAACAAACTGCCCGACATCGGCGAGTTGCTCAACAATACGCCCGTCATAAGGAGCAATAATTTGGGTCTTTTCAAGATTGATTTGTGCTTTTTCTAATTGCGCTTTCGCAGAATCCAGCGCTGCTTGTGCTAACTTAAGCTGTGGAATATGTAGCGTTAAGTCACTGGCCTTTTTATTAGGATTAATTTTCTGCCAATTTTTAAGCGCTAATGTAACACGGGCGTTTTCTTCCTCAAGACGAAACTGCTGCTCTGCTAAATTAGCTTCGGCAACACGAATATCAATCTTATAATTACGAGGGTCAATTTGAACTAAGCGTTGACCTTGTTTAAAAAAGCCACCGGATCTAAAAGCATCGGATACATGGGTGATACGTCCTGATATTTCAGGGATCAAGCTACTTTCAGTTCGTGCCTTAACGGTTCCTTGGGTTTCCAAAACGACGTTATAATCGGACGGTACCGTTGTGAATACTTCCACGGATAATGGCGGCTGGGGGCGGTGGAATTTCTTTGGCTTCTCACCCAAGACAACAAACAATACCGAGACTAAAAGACTCATTATTAAAATTATTAGCGGCAAAAAAATCTTTGCCGATTTGGGCGTTAAATTAATTTTCATCATTGGTTACTAATGGTTTACTTTGGGCATAACTGCCGCCGAGCGCCAAATGCAAATTAATACGATTTTGTACCCGTTCCATTTGTGTGCGAATCAATGTGGATTGGGTATCAAAAGATCGGCGCTGAGCTTCGAGTAATGTGACAATGTCACTTAACCCCGCTTGATATTGCTCTTGTGCTAACAGTTCAGCTTCTAGCCCTTCATGGGCAGATATTTGTACCGTTTCAAGTTGTTTTTTTAATTGTCTATCGGCATTCAAAAAAGACTCAACTTCTTGAAAAGCAATCAATGCGGTTTGTGCATATTGGGCCTGGGCTTGACGCACAGTTGCCTCACTTTGATCGACTTGCGCCCACAACCGCCCGCCTTGAAAAATAGGCTGAACAACATTGGAAGCAATATTCCAGACAAAAAAGTTAAAATTAAGAATATCTGATAGTTCTTGGGTTTGGTTACCTACTGATCCTGTGAGTGAAATATTTGGTAAAAAGGCTTTCTTTGCTTCGGCCACACGATGATCGGCAGCAGCCAAACGTCGTCGTGCGGCAATAACATCGTGCCGCCGTTCCAGTAATGTTGCGGGGATTCCAAGTGGAACCTCTTGTTTTATTGTCGGCAATTGATTTGAAATGGGTAATTCACCTTTGGGATAACGCCCCGATAAAACCTCTAAGGTCCTCACGGTATTATTTTTTACCACTTCTTGTGCATACAGTTGATTTTTAGCTTGTGCTAAATTTGACCGCATTAAACGCAGGTCCAACGCTGTAAAAATACCTTGCGCGTAACCTTGTTCTATAATTTCTAAATTATTTTTATAATTATTAACGGTATCAAAATTTAATTGATACAACACTTTCGCGGCAACTGCATCGGCCCATGAACGACCTAAATTGCCCGCAAGTGACAAATAAGCGGCTTTAAAATCCTCTTGCGAAGCTTCATACTCCAATTCAGTCGCCTCAACACGATTAGCTATCTTGCCCCAAAGATCAAATTCCCAATTAATATTTAAATTAATTCGCCAAGTATCGGTATAGGAACCACTGTTCACCCCAAAACCACCGCTGCTATTTCTTTTATTTCGGCTTGGGTTAAAGTTAGCCCCAATTTGAGGTAACTGGTCTGCACCGTTAACTCGTGCATTGGCGTGACTGATAAACATTGCAGAACGAATCGCTTCTAAATCATAATTTTTGTGAATAGAGTCATCAATAAAAGCATTTAGCAAGGGGTCATTAAAGTCTTCAGTCCACGGCCTAACATCTACAGGCGCATCATCAACACGCTCCTCCCACTGCGAAGGGATATCGAGTACGGTAGGTTCTGAGTCTTCCTTTAATAATGAGCTACAAGCCGTTAAATTAAAAAGAATTGTGAGTAACAAAACAATTCTCAACGATAAATGCGCCATATCCCTAGAAAACCCTCTACTAAAATCAGTTATCTACAAAAACGAGATCCAAGGTACTGAATTGTTTTTGAGTAATTGATTAGTAGAACACACCAGAAAGGCATTTAACTAGTAATATCGAACCCAAGAATTAGAATATCTTAAAAATGAGTCATATGGCCTATATTTTCATAAATCACAACGACCACTATCGATCAAAACACGAACACTCCAGGAGATCATTTGATTTCAAAAAGCAAACCTGCCGTAACGGGGACGACTGTACTGATGGAAGGTAATTTTGCCAGCGCCATCAGTGTTTTTAAACCGTCAGATAACGCATAATCTTCTATATTAAGCACAACGGGTTCCGTTAACGTAACCCACAAGGCATGATCACTCAAGGCACTCACCTGAACGCTCACAGGTAACGCTGCTTGAACGCCATGTAACTGAAGGTTTATGGTAAGTTCTTGGGTCATTAACTGACCTGGGATTAACGCATTGATTTCAGTAAGATCTAATGTTGTCACGGCCGTTGCTACAGGATATATATCGGTCTCAAAAAATAACTTCTTTAACCGTTCGTTTCTAACAGGAATTTGAGTTTCTACACTATTGAGGTTGATAGTGATGGATACTTCACCGTTGTCATCTACACCCCCTGATAAACCCGCCAGTGCATGTACTTCACCAACCGTATTTTTTTTGACCGAAATAAAATTTATCTGACTACTGTCTTGATTTAAAGTCCACTCGGCCATGACCGGGTGACTTAAACAAATCATTAACAACAGAAGAAATAGACGATCACGTTTCAATATTTTCATTAAATTATTTTAGCTTTTGGTAAATGTTACAACCTTAACTGAATGGGTATCAAAAAGCGAATAGCACCGCATTACACTTAAGTTGTATCGTTATAACTGACCCAACGCATCGGTTAAATACCAATCAACACGACGCTGTTTTGCTAATTCCGACTCCGTTTCTCCGAACTGTTCACCATAGCCAACTGTTATGATTTGTTCCGGGTTCACACCCAAATAAATCATCATCTTGGCCACTTCATGAGCCCTTTCAAAACTTAATTGTTGGTTGTAATGCGCGGGCCCTATTGAATCACTATAGCCTGCTAAAAATACACAGGTGTCTGAATGATGACTTAACTGGTCAGCTTGTTTGGCTATTAACTCAACAAAGGGTTGGCTGATCAAAATACTATCGTGACTAAAATAAGTAACGCCTTTTTTAAAGCCTGCAGATTGGTCTAAAAACGCATCTGGACTAATCAGCGTTGTGCAGTGTGATTGTGTCTGCTTATCAACTTGATTTACTTGAGCCGTTAAAGCTGTGGTTTTTTCTGTTTTTAACAGCGGATTAGCAGCATGACTAAATCCTGCCATAAAAAATAAGCTCAGTAATATCGATAATTTACAATGCATTAATTTAAACATACGACGGTCTCCTATACTTTAAATACACCTGACTAAAGGGGTCAATGAATGTGATGTTTATTAAAACATTAATCGTATTGACACATTACCAAGGAGTTATGAATAAATAATGGAGGAAAGCTGGGGGCATTCATCTGGCAACCCTTACGCTACCGGTAAGGTTAGAACTACTGATACGCCCGAGCCGTCCAAACGGTTGCTAACATGAATATGCCCCCGATGCGATTGAATAATATGATAAGCGATATACAACCCAATTCCTAAATGTGGACTATCTGCTGTGGCATTCTGACGAGGGATAATCCCCGTAAAAAGTGCCTTTAATACCGCGTCACTCACCAACGGCCCATCATTACTAATCGTCACGGAAACCCACCCGGATTCATACCCCAAAACAATATCAATACTGCCGTTTTGGGATAGATGATTGATCGCATTATCTTTGATCTTATCTAATAGTTGTACAAAACGAAGGTCATTGCCTTGTATAAGAACCTCACGACTAGAATCGCTATAGTTAAATTGGACGGCGGGATGCAATTGGCGAATATTTTCCACATATTCACCCAATAAATAAGCTAAATCAATGGTGGCTATGACATCGGTTGCCAAGGCTTCCTCAATATGGGCGGCTTCAGTTAATCGGCTAACAATCAATTCGAGTTGTAAAATGGAGCGCTTGGTTTTTTTAACGATCTCTGTCACTTTTTCAGGTGATGTTTCTAATTGCTGCAACCCTAAACTTATCGCATTGACCGGATTTAAGATTTCATGGCGCAGGGTTCTCGGGATGGTTTCTAAAAAATGCGTATAACGCCCTAACCGACCTAACAGTTCAGTTGCCCCGCGCGACAAATCACCTAAATCATCTCGAGCCTCTTTTTCTGATTGGATATCGGTTTTAACTAACCGCCCTTCTGAATTAATCACGCTATTTAATTCACTACTTAAGCGTAAAATTCGAAAAGACAAGCGCACTATAAATAAGAATATCCCAATAACCACAGCAATAATGACATACGCCAAACGATCAAGCGTCTTACGTTGATGGGTTAAAATATCTTGACTGTCTTTTTCAAGTAATACAGCGCCTATAATTTCTTCTTTAAGGAAAACAGGTTCTGCGCTCGCTATCACCGTACTCATCACTCCTTGTTCATTTTCACGCTGATAAGTAACCACTTGACTGGTACCCGCCAACGCTGAATCAATTAAATGCTCACTTTGCTCATTATTTTTATCGCATAGGTTTACTGTCTGGGTCATTGAGGGTGTCGCGGTCCGAACCCGTTGATACCGATCAACGACACAAATGCGCGTGCTTTCTAGTCGTTCAAGACCGGCAAGTATTTTTTGTAAAGGGTACGATAAAATAATTAATTGATTAAGTTCACCCGACCATTGCGCCGGCAATGTTCCGATCACTGTTTCTACTTGGCGTAAATATGAGTCATTCACATCCGCGACCATCACGACAAGACGATGGTCAAAACCCACCCAATCATAAGGCAATTGAAACTCGACTTGATACCCCTTTTTTGTCGGCTTCAAAAAAGCTTTAATTTGATATTCTGGCTCTCCTGTAACCGCATGACGCCAGTCTTCATGGACTTCAAAAGCGGTCATTTCGCCCGGTTGGGCGGCGACTAATACATACCGTTGTGGCAGACCATTCTTTTTAAGTATTAAACGAATATGGTCACTGTTATCGAGCCTGCGGTATTTTAAGGAATCTCTAAAGACCAATTTAGAATCCTCAACGGCAACAAACCCATAAAGGCTTTGTGCTCGTTCCCCTAATAACAAATTAAAGGCAAGCGGCTGAGAAAAACGACTGTCTTCAGCATAAAGAGCACTGTCTTGACTGTAACGGTGAAAAAAATCATCTGTGATGTCCCACTCACCCTTATAACCGTTAAGGGTAATGGGTGCGCGCAAATGAAAGACATTCAGCGAAGATTTTTCTATCCATTCACTATCCAGTTCGCTGGAATAAAAAAACAAATCAGAGCGTTCATGTAATACCTTAGCAATTGCTTGTGTTGACAATAATTGCGCTTCGGTTTGTACCTGAAGGTGGAGCTGTTTCATTTCCTGAAAATAACGATAGCCCAAGGTGAAAATCATTATCAGGAACAGGGTAATAATAACTAACGGTCCTCGACCTATCCGTAATCGAAAAGAAGTGTTATTCATTCCAACGATAATTTATAACCGAAACCATAACGCGTTTTAATCGCATTAAAATCCCCATCAATGGCCTTAAACTTATGTCGAATTTGAGCGATATGTGTATTAATTGTATTATTTTCAACAACACCCTGACGCGTCGCTTCTGAAAAACCATCATAGCTGACACCATCAGGACAATCGAGTAATCGTTTTAACATCGCAAACTCTGTTGGCGTTAATAACACACTCTGCTCATGCCAAGTGACTTTACAAGTCACTGAATTAATGCTCAATGGGCCCAATTGTTGGCCAGGGGTCGAGTTTGCTCCGACTTCAGAAGATAAACCTTGTTTGATATTAAATAATGAACGAACACGGGCTAAAAGATATTCAAAGGTAACCGGCTTAGTTTGATAATCCCAGGCACCGAGATTTAAACCGTATATTTCATCAACCTCATTGCCACGACTGGTTAAAAATAAAATCGGAACTTCACGCGGTTTAATCTGTTCAATAAAACGGCAGAGTTCAAAACCACCTTCTAAATCTTGCCCCAGCATGATATCTAAAATGGCTAAATCAGGAAGTTGTTGGCTAAACATTCTTTCAGCCTGTGCTTTATTTGAATACTCATCGACATGATAGCCTTGTGCTCGCAAGGCAGCACTATACTGACTGCGTTGTTGCTCATCATCTTCTACAATTGCAATTATTTTTTTAGCCATCAATAAGGTCTATTTATTTCAGCAAATCTTCTGTTGAGATCATAGTCTAACAAAAATGATCGACATTTACGGCCTTGGCATGAGAGTTCATCTTTTACCCATGATTTAACGGATTGAAAAAATAACACCCCGTCACGTTATAATAGAAATACACCTTATGGGCAGTTCTTGTGATTAAAAATAATCGTTATATTTGTGGCATTGATCTCGCTTGGCATTGTGATAAAAACAATTCAGCCATGGCTTTTGGCGAGCTTATGGACGGTGAATTAATCATTACTGATTTAATACCAAGCATAAAAACTATTGCTAGAATCCTCCAAAAAATAAAAGAAAAACCCGCCCTGACCGGACTCGCTCTTGATGCTTCTCTGATTATCCCTAATCAAACCGGGCAACGGATTTGTGAGCAACAATTAAATGGCTATTATCGATCTAAAAAGGCGGGGTGTCACCCGACCAATCAAACACTCTACCCCAATGCTGACAGTGTCAAATTGTCACAGCATTTAACGCAATTAGGTTTTTACCATTTAAATCATCCGGGCCGAGGATGTTGGCAATTAGAATGTTATCCACACCCTGCAATCATCGAATTATTTGCCTTAACTGAACGCCATCTTTACAAAAAAGGCTCCGTAGCGACTAAAATACAAGGCCAAATTAGATTGGCTAAATACCTTAATCGCCTGCACTATTCTCAGGTGCTAAGGTTGACTATTAACACTCCTTATCAATGCCATCTGGAGCCTGAGTATATTACCGCACTGAAAGGCCATACCTTAAAACAAAACGAAGATACTCTGGATGCCATCATTTGTGCTTATATTGGCGGATTATACGTGACCGGCGTTAAGAACCAGTGTTTCGGGGATACGGAAAATGGCTATATCTATGTCCCACAACAAAAATGCATCTAGATGAACCCGTTCATCTCAATCAAGCACTCCTGTTACTCGCCATTTCATCTATAAATAATCCTACTCTCTATGTTACGATGGCGGTACTTCAGTATTTTTTAATTAACTACGAGCGTTTAACTATGCATAAACTCATCACTTTACCCGTTTTACTTTTGGCATTATTTCTTCCCTTTACATCGATGGCGGCAGAAGCCGAAGAAATAACTCTAGATGCATCTTATTTCGCTGGAAGTTGGAAGTTAATTGCAACGGGGCCTAAGCTTTTCGCAAAAAAACCTGACCGTGTCGATGATAATCCGTTCAGTTATGTTGAAAAAAAGAAAATCCAAGAAAATCAAACCTGGACGTTTAATACTGATGGGAGTTTTAGTTTAAGCGCTATTGATCACCGTGCGGCTGCACCTTTTACCGTGACGTCAACATTTACTGTTGAAAACAACACCCTAATTATTAAACGTGTTGGTCGTTCGCTTTATGATCGCTATAAAGTATATCTGCGGGAAGGGAAAAAATTAGTTCTAAAAGGAGGCATGATGGGTTACGCGGTATTTGAAAAACTATAACCCCATCGCTAACGTTTAATTAATACCTATCTAGCGGACATTTTTTAATGCACGGCTAGGTAGGTTTTTTTAACACCTAACTTAAGAAACAAACAACGCCTAATCCTCTGGCCACAACCACGCTGCTCCACGAACGCCGCTTGAATCGCCATACTGGGCCGCACTTAGCTGTGTATTGACCGTATCTGAAAAAATATAATCGCCCCATAAAGCCGGCACACGATCATAAAGTTGTGTGATATTTGACATTCCACCACCGAGCACGATGATCTCAGGATCAAGTATATTTATAATACTGGCTAATGATCGCGCAACTTGGTCACAATATCGTTCAAAAGCTCTGGTTGCGCTCAGATCTCCTTGCGTCGCCTGATCAATAATTTCCCTACTATCAACATGACATGCATTTTCAGCATTAAACCGCTCCGCAAACCCTGGGCCTGATAAAAAAGTTTCAATGCAATTTGACTGCCCACAATAGCAAGATAAATCATCACCGTCAGAGGCTTTAAAGCCAGGCAATGGATTGTGTCCCCATTCACCGCCAATAGCATTGCAACCGGTTATGACAGTACCATTGACAACAATCCCTGCACCCACACCGGTGCCAAGAATAACTCCAAACAGGCTATTATTTTTTGCGCCAGCACCATCGCTATATTCAGATAATGCAAAACAATTAGCGTCATTCGCTAACCGTACGGTACGGTTAAGATAACTTTCAAGGTCTTCTTTTAAGGGTTTTCCATTCAGACAGACTGAATTAGCATTTTTAACAAAGCCAGTGTCCGGCGATATTACTCCTGGATGACCTACACCGACTGAACCACTAACGCCTAATTCTCGTTCACATTCATCGATCACGTGAGCAATGGTTTTGAGGGTATCGGAATAACTGTTTTGAGGGGTAGCTATACGCTGTTTAAATAACGTTAAACCCGTCGAATCAAGAGCAACCAATTCTATTTTAGTTCCGCCTAAATCAATTCCAATTCGCATAACACAGAAAAAACTATCGTCTTAAGCCATTTTGAAAAATGGCTCCACTTGATCATTAGGTAAAGAATAATCGTTAAGTACAGTGGTCATTCTTATACGGTCTTGTTAACCGTCCAACACCAACCAACACCCTTACTTACAATTAATCTGTAATAGAACCTACTCTTTATTTCTTAGCGGCTGCTTTTTTCGCTGGCGCTTTCTTAGCGGCTGCTTTTTTCGCTGGCGCTTTCTTAACGGCTGCTTTTTTCGCTGGCGCTTTCTTAACGGCTGCTTTTTTCGCTGGTGCTTTCTTAACGGCTGCTTTTTTCGCTGGTGCTTTTTTAGCGGCTACTTTTTTTACCGCTGCCTTTTTTGCTGGTGCTTTTTTGGCAGGTGCTTTTTCAGCCGCAACAGCATGTGTGCCGGTTTGTATTCCTAAGTTTTCCTTAATAAGGCCTACTACAATACCCGTAATGATACTAACTGCAATAATTGATTCCACTGTTGTTCCCCTCTAAATTTTATTTTAAAACAACCCTAAACGTAAACAAGACAAGAATAAATCAATTATTGTCGTAATCTTTAACATAGGGTCTTGATCTATTATTCAACAAAAAATGAATGATAAGTTGAAAATTTATAGTAACTTAATTTTGTTTTCAAAACACTAGTAAAATGAAAAAAGCGCGCTCTTAACAACATTTTCTATACACATTACTCATCATAATAATGTCATCACGCTAAATAAAAACTTAACGTTTATACTTTAGATTCATTCATGAGCGTGACCCATTCAGACTCAGAAATAACCTTTACCGCTAAGTCAGTCGCACGTGTGATTTTACTGGCGCCAACATTCTCTCCACACACAAGGTAATCTGTAGCTTGAGAAAGTGAACCCGGGACTTCACACCCAAGTGCCAAAGCTTGCTCTTGCATTGCTCTTCTACTGCGCAGCATTTTCCCTGTAAAAATTACTCGCTTACCGGACAATACAGATTCCGCAATGACCTTGTCTCGTTCTAACACGGTCTTTTCAAGGATGAAGCCTTGATCCATCAGAAATCTAATGGTTGGCCACTTATGTGCTAATTGCTTAACAACAGCCTGGGCAGTTAGCTCCCCAAAACCATTGATTGCCGACATTACAGGCACTGTCATAGTCGGTAATTGATCCAATGGGATATGCTTTAATAAACGACGCGAATCACCCACGCCCAATCGATTAAGACCAAAGGCCGCTAGAAAACGATAATCATCAACCGCTTCTGTCAGTGACCTTTCAAGTTGTTGAATAATATTTTCTGATTGTTTTGGACCAAAACCCATAGCTTCTAATTGGCCTTGTTCTAACTGATAAATCCCCTCTAAAGTGACCACTCCAAATGCAATGATTTTCGCAATACTTTTAGGTCCTAACAAATCGACATTACCTATAATTTTAAAAAAATGTTCTAAACTTGCCTGTAATTGCGCTGGACAATTCAACTCATAACAAACCAAAAAATCATTATCCCATTCAAGTGTACTCAGACAACTCGGACACACTTTGGGTATGGACGGGGAACCCTGCCCAGAAATTTTACGCTCATACTTAGGAATTACCTCTCCTGCTCTCGAGATTTCAATTTCATCGCCCGTAGCAATATTATCTTTTAAAATATTCCCTGCATGATGTCCAGTGACCCGCCTAATCGTTGCACCAGAAATAAAAACAGGCGTGACACTAAAAACCGGTGTTACCCGACCTGTTCTTCCAGTTTGCCACAAAATATCTTCAATAATCGTTTGCGATCTTTCTCCTAAGTCTTTTTTAGCGATTTGATAACAGTGATGATGATTAGTAGAACCCATTTCTAATTGAATTTCAGAATTGATAATATCAATAACTGCACCGTCTGTTGGATAACCACACGCCTTAACCGATTTACAAATACCCTCAAGGTCAATCATTAATTCAGCTATGCTTCCTTGCCAATTTTTCAATGCTGTATAGGGTACAAATTGTGCCGCACCGGCTAATAAAGCCGCTTCAGCATATTGATTTATTTTATCTGCACCAACAAGTCCCACCATAAAATTTCTAGGGTGGGTAAATTCATCTTTAAGAAATTCATCAAAATACCTAGATGTTAAGACTAATTCTCCTAAGCCCGTATCGTGACCCACATGCCGAACCCCTAAATCAAATACATGCGTGACATTAGTCCCTGACTCCCCATTACCACGCGTTGCTAAAACACCTTGCTCTAAAGAAGCGGCTAGACCATCCAATTTAGCCGTAACGCGAACTTTAATATCAGCATGATTAACCGCAATTTTATCCGCTGCTTTTTTTACGCGTTGAAAGAATCGCTCCATGTCGTCAATACTATAGGCCTTATCTGTACTTAACATCGGCCTCAGGTGTTTAACTTTTTGTTCCGAAAAAAGAGGTTCTTTTTCTACACGATGAAGAAGTTTGTGCTGAGGATAACGTCGTTGTAGCTCGGCTAAATACTCATGGTCATAAATAGAATCTTCTATAGTGGGTTTCCCTAACCGGTAAGCCTTATTAGCTTTCTTGATGACGTGTTCAAGTTCGCTATCGGTAAGTTCACTAGCAGGTGGATAAATTGCCATCGATAAAATCTACTCGCTTTGGAAATAAATGAAGGTTCTACCGTTATTATACGCTGTATATAATAGGATTATTTCATCGCTTAACTGATAGATTGAATTAGTATAAAGGGACTATCCCTTTTTCAAAAATGCTACACTGATTAGCAACTGTCATCTTGATGTTACCAACCCCCTATGCTCCACCAACTTAAATATATCCTTACCCTTTTACTCTTAATAATCTCTTTAACGGGCTGTCAGTCTTCCTTCGGACCCAACATTGTTAAAGAAACCCATTCCGGCTATAACAGCGCTATAGCCATGACTTTAAATCATCAAATGTTACTTAATCTAGTTCGATTAAAATATCGGGATGAGGCTTATTTTCTTAAGGTTAACAGTGTCACTGCATCGATGAGCTTTAGTGGTAATTTAGGCATCAGTTCCAGCTTAGATCTTGCGCCAGCTGGTAACTTAATTAAACCTGACATTGGCGTTGGCTACACAGATCGGCCCACAATCACTTACCAACCGGTGCAAGGAGAGGATTTCCTCAAAAATGTTTTATCGGGTATTTCTCTTGATGCCATCATGGTTCTAACGCAATCAGGTTGGAGTATCGAACGTGTTTTCGGCTTGTGTGTTGAAAAGACAAATGAATTATTCAATGCACCATCAGCGTCTGGCCCTACGCCTACAAAGGAACCTAAATTCAGAAAATTCAAGAAATTACTGCCGCTATTAAAACACCAGATTGATCAAGGCAATATTGAAATGGGTTCAGCAAATAATGATAAGGCAATAAATATTTTATTTAAAGCACACGATGATCATGAAATAAACGAAATGAATGAACTGGGTGCCTTATTAGGCTTTAACTTAGACCAGAATAATTCCGCACTCATCACCTTAAACACTAATTTCCTCAAGCAAGAAAAGAATCACCTCACTATTCGAACACGGTCGATATTAAGTATTATGTTTTATCTTTCTCAAAACATTGATATCCCTATTGAGCATGTGCATGCAGGCTTAGTCACTATTACCAAAAACCATCAGGGGGAAATATTTGATTGGAGTCATACCCCTGCGGGCTCAGTTTTTAAGATCTTAAGCAGTCGTGAAAAACCTGAAAATGCACACCTTGCTATTCCCTATCGTGACTATTGGTATTATATTGCCGACAATGACTTAAAAAGTAAAACGACGTTCATGTTATTAAAACAATTATTTGATATCCAATCCGGTCAAACTAAATTTTCCGGCCCTGCATTAACGATACCGGTTAGGTAGGTTTTTGAGTATTTTGGTAGACCAAAAAATGATGGACTACATGGCCGGCTTCATAAATTCGAGATAGTTGTAAATCTTAACCCCATAATGGCACTTTTTTTATCCTCATCAGATTGTAGCCAAACCACCTCGGCCATACCCGTCATTTTTTTTTCTTGAATTTCAAAGGTTATCTTTTCTTTCTTTTTAAATCCCACCGGCCCAATGATATAAACCATCATGCCTAAAGCAGAGGTATCCGCTGTCGTGAAATTATACGTTAAGCTCTCATGTCTTAGGGTGCCCTTTAAAGTCTGTGCTTGCCGATAAAATTGTCTTTTACTCTGGTTCACTAATGGGTCATACCGTGACTCATAGAATTCAAACCCCGTTAAAAACTTACCTGATATAGATTTACTCCACACCATCATGCAGAGTCCTGAAACACTAAGTTCATGAAAATTAAATTCAATTAACTTATGTTCACTAATTCCTTGAAATAATTCTCGCACGGTGGGTATTAATGCAGTCGGTTCAATTTTTGCTAAAAAACCGGTTAATGAAATATTAACAACAGAAATTATTAATTCTTCACTCCCTACCACAATATACCCATTGGTATTTAATGCGATTCGCTCACACCGTTCGTCCATAAAGAACCTTTTTTCTAAGCCATATTCTAAATAAACGTAGTCTAAAAGGAGGGCGCTTTCAAATGATTGATCCTGTTGAAAAATACCCTTAAAACGAAACCCTGTTAATTTTTAGCTTTATGAGGGATTGTGAACCTATGCCTACTGATGCAATATAGTTGTCATTAATCTAATGCGCAAAAAAGGAAATGCTATGCCTTATCTAAAATTAACCACTAATACACCCTTAAATGATTCTGATTCGGATGAACTTCTGACCCAATTATCACACTTAATAGCGCTCGAAACAGGGAAACCAGAAAACTACGTACTGGTCGAATTAAATCAAAACAATCACATGTTTTTTGCTGGGAACAAACATCCTTTAGCCTACCTTGAATGTAAAAGTATCGGCTTGACAACAAACCAGGCAAAGTCTATTTCGAAATCAATCAGTGAGTGCTTAGAAAAAACCTTGAACGTTGAACGAACGCGAATTTATATTGAATTCAGCGATTGCCCTGGAGAATATTGGGGGTGGAACGGAACCACATTCAGGTAATTTTTCTGGTGGACTCAACCACCAGAAAAAACCTTATAAGCACCTTATTAACTAGGTATATTCAATAGCCAGGAGAGGGTGTCCTTTTCTGATTAAGTCACCGTTGTTTACTAATACTTTAACTATTTTACAATTGGATGGTGCTGAAATCTCATTAAATAACTTCATCGCCTCTATGATAAAAATAACATCACCTTCATTGACCACCGAACCTTCTGAAACAAAAGGGTCAGCACCAATACCTGAGGCTTGATAAAAGGTTCCTGCCATAATCGCATCAATTGTATTTGGGTAGCTATCAGGCTTTATTTTCGCGGCACTGACGTCATCTTTAGGGGCTTCAACAGTTTTGCTTTCTTTAGGCGGGGGTGTTGGTGATTCACTAAGATGACTGGTATCAGTCGCTTGCGTTATCGCACCAGACCGTAAAGAGAGATTAAAATCTCCTTTTTTGAGCGTTAATTCATTTAATTGTAAATTAGACGCTTTTTCAATCAATACACTCATTCCATTGTAATCATCCTGATGCAAAATAGGGCTTAAGACTTCAGGGTGTTGCTGCTCAACGGTGGCTTGTGTTTTAACCGGCTCAACCACAACCAGTTCTTCTAGCTCAAGGTCAGCCGGAGTGGGAGGACGTTCATTTTCTGGAAACGCACGCCATTTAAAAAACTCAACCGCCACCTCAGGGAAAAGACAATACGATAAAATATCTTCTTCATTGGTAATAAGGCTTGGATCTGAAATAGATTCGCCTGCCGTAGGCAACATATCTTCAAGATCATCAGCAGGACGATAATCAATAGGCTCTTCATCGCCAAGTATTTTCTTAATAAAAGCCGTTTCTATCGCTGCCGGTGACTTACCGTAAAAACCTTTTACATAATTTTTTACTTCTTGTGGAACTATTTTATAGCGCTCATTACAAATGACATTCATAACCGCCTGCGCACCCACAATCTGACTCGTTGGAGTCACCAAAGGAGGGTAACCTAAATCTTTTCTAACCCGTGAAACTTCTTCTAATACCTCAGGTAATTTATCTAGAGCATCTTGTTGCTCTAATTGCGACCGAAAATTTGAGATCATGCCTCCAGGGATTTGATGATCTAAAATTTCAGAGTCAATAATAGGTTCATTACTGCGTCGCCCAGCGGATCTTTTAGGGCCTAACTCAGTAAAATATTGATTAACCGTTCTTAACGCGTCAAGATTTAAGTCAATATCAAATTCTGTTTCATCAAAAATAGCTAGCATCGTTTCAACGGGGGGTTGCGATGAAAAACCAGCCATAGAAGAAACCGCACAATCAATGGCTCCCGCACCGGCTCTAACACCGTCTAAATAGGCAGAACAAGCCATTCCACTGGTTGCATGTGAATGAATTTGAATGGGAATATTCAGGTGTTCCGTTAAGGCGGATACTAAATTAGTCGCTACCGTGGGCGATAATAACCCGGCCATATCTTTTACACACAAAGAGTCAATTCCCATTTCAACTTGCGCTTTAGCATCAATGACATACTTTTCAATGGTATGGACTGGACTAATCGTATAAGACAGTGTGCCTTGTGCATGAGCACCGCTTTTCTTAACCGCTTCTATGGCTGAACGCACATTCCTGGAATCATTTAGAGCATCAAATATTCTAAAAATATCAACCCCATTATCATGTGCAGTACCAACAAAACGCTCAACAAGATCATCAGAATAATTCTTATACCCGACTATATTTTGTCCTCGCATTAACATTTGCAACGGTGTTTTAGCCGCTTTTGATTTAATTAGTCTAAGTCGCTCCCATGGGTTTTCCCGAAGGAAACGCAAGCAAACATCAAAAGTAGCACCGCCCCACACTTCTAAGGAGTAGTATCCAATCGTATCTATAACATCAATAATATCAATAATATCTCCGGTGCGCATACGGGTCGCCCAGAGTGATTGATGTGCATCGCGAAGCGTAGTGTCGGTAATTCTTAGCGTATTATTTTCCATTTTTTAAATCAAATCACTGGGTAGTTAAGCTAAAGGAGACATTATAACTTTAATATATTACCGCAAAATTGCCGTAAAAAAGTCACTATGTATTTTTACCATCATCGCTCTCATAAAAACACCTTTTTTTCATTTAAACGTTATTTACTGTAAAGCTCAATCATGTTTCTCTAATCACTCCCATTTACGTTACTATATAACTACTTTTTATTTTCATTCTATTCATTGTTATGAACCTATCATTGAAATTCCTTACCCTTTTTTGTCTGGCTGCTATTTGTCAGGGTTGTGTCTTCACTAAAGTACTCTCAGTGCCTATGCGAATGGGTGGCGCTGTGATTTCTATCATCCCCGTGGTCGGTAATCAAGCACATGATTCGATTGATGCAATCGCGGATTCCGTCGATGATATACCGTTATAGGTACTCGTCAATGGCCGCTGAACAGTTACCAAGCTGATAACTTTTGTTGCGTTAATCGCCCTATTGGTTATTAAAATATAAAACCAATGGTTTGTTAATATTACCACTGTATTGTTAACGTAAGGTATCCTTTCCGATGACTAGAAACCAACACCTTGAGTTTCAATTAGATCCCTCAGTTATTCATCTTAATCATGCTGCTGTTGCGCCATGGCCTCAACGGTGCGTTCAAGCCGTTACGCAATTTGCCCTAGAAAACGGTGCTATGGGTTCGACAAATTACCTCAGCTGGCTCACCATTGAAAAGAAGCTAAAAAACCAATTAAAACAACTTATTAATGCCTCTTCAGTCGATGACATTGCATTGGTTAAAAACACCTCTGAAGCATTATCTTTTGTCGCTTACGGTCTGGACTGGAATCCAGGCGACAATATTGTTTCCAGCAACATTGAATTCCCTTCTAACCGAATTCCGTGGCAATCACTTGCAAGCCAAGGCGTAGAATTTAGACAAGCTAATTTAGAAACAAATAAAACACCTGAACTCAGTTTATTCTCAAAGGTCGATGCCAATACCCGCCTTATTACCATCAGTTCCGTGCAATTTGCAGCAGGCCAACATCTAAACCTTGAAATGATCGGAGACTTTTGCCGCCAACAGGGTATTTTATTTTGTATTGATGCTATTCAAAGCCTTGGAGCTTTTAAGTTTGATGCCCAACGCTACCATGCTGATTTTGTTATGGCTGATGGTCACAAATGGATGTGTGGCCCTGAAGGCCTAGGCGTATTTTATAGCCACCCAGATGCCAGAAAACAACTTAAATTAACCCAATATGGCTGGCATATGATTAAAGATACCCATGATTATGAAAATCAACCGTGGGAAGCACACACTTCCGCGCAACGTTTTGAATGTGGCAGCCCTAACATGCTTGGTATTCATGCCTTGTCAGCCAGTTTATCGCTTTTATTAGAAATTGGAATAGATAACGTAGAACAAATGGTCCTTGCCAACGCCCGCCATTTGGCCGCTAAAATACAACAAAACAAACACCTTATTTTACTCAGCGCCGCACCTTCGCAACTGAATTCAGGTATCGTGCTCTTCAAACACAAAACACTTCCCAAAAAACACTTATATCATTATTTACAACGCCATAAAGTTCTCTGCGCAATGCGAGGAGAAGGCATCAGGTTTTCACCCCACTTCTATAATACGGTTGAGCAATTAGATCATGCTCTAAAGATTGTGAGTGAGGCGACAACCCTTTAATTTTTTTTGCTCTATGCGCCAGCGTTTTAAAATAAAGCCTTAACGATTATAAAATAAGTTCTGAAAATTCAGGGTGCTTTGTTCTGCAATTTGTTCTACTGAGGTATTACGTAGCTGTGCTATGAATTCAGCCACGTAACGAACGTACAACGGATAATTAGGTTTCCCACGAAAAGGAACCGGGGCTAAATAAGGTGAATCTGTCTCAATAAGAAAACGATCCGCAGGTACTTTTTGTGCCGCTTCCTGTATTTGTTGTGCATTTTTAAACGTCACAATACCTGAAAAAGAAATATAAAAATTTAATGCCAATGCTTTTTCAGCCATGGCCCAATCTTCGGTAAAGCAATGAATAACACCACCTACTGTATCCGCACCTTCTTCTTGTAAAATTCGAATAGTGTCATCAGCGGCCTCACGCGTATGAACGATCAATGGCTTATTCACTAATTTAGCCGCCCGAATATGATTTCGAAAACGTTGATGCTGCCATTGAAGGTCACCTTCACTACGGAAATAATCCAAGCCTGTTTCACCGATACCAATAACTTTCGCATCCCGTCCTAATTCAACCAATTCAGCGACACTGGGATCATGACCATCTTGAACATTAGGGTGCACTCCAACGGTAACGGGAATATGATCAAACGGTTCCACTAATCGGTACATCGCAGGGTAGGACTCCCAGTCAATACTAATACACAACATGGAACTAATTTGTTGTTCTTGGGTGGCTACGACAAAGTTTTTAAAGTTGTCGTCATAAGGTGTAAGATCAATTCGATCAAGGTGACAATGAGAATCAATTAACATTAGAAAAAACTATAATTAAAAAATTACATTGTATAAGTTGCTCGTTCGCAATTCAAATAACCTGAGAGATGCTTTTCTATTTTTTTTTTAATAGTACCCTTTGTATCATTACAAAATTGAATACCAACGCCTTGTTCACGATAGTTCTCCGAATTACTGGGTGTAATCCAGATCACTTTTCCCGTAAAAGATAACCGTTCAGAATCATTAAGCAGCCGCAGTAGAAAAAAAAATTCGTGGTTTAATGCAAAGGTTTCTTTAGTCGCTATAAATAAGCCCCCATTAATAATCGATGGCATATAAGAACGATGCAGTTCATCGTGGTTACTAATAACGATCGGGAATATTTCTGAATTTTTCAGAACAACCATTTAAGACCTCGCCACTAAACAGCCAACCACCTAATAAAAAATCCTTCATAGGCCAAATTTTTATTAATGGGTCGTTTTAATTGAACTCGTAATTCCAATGTAGCCACATACAAATCATATAACTTCTGTGAGTCTAGATTATCTGAGAGTTTTTTCAAAGAATCATATAAATCAATATTCTGTACGCTTGTGATCGCCGATGTTTGGCTTATTTTCACAAGATCCACAATCCAAGAGTTAATCCAAGCAAGTAGATCAAATTGATGATGATCACAACAAAATGCAGCAACTTCTACAATAGATACCTTGTTACTGCGTAACAAACAAAACTGATTAAATAATTGTTCCCTAATAGATATTGCATTAGACCCTGCATATTCTTGGGCTAACAAGGGTGCTCCTTGCGTTAACTGTAATAATAAAGATAAGTCACCGGAAACCTTATTACTAGCCAACCAATGTGTCGCAGACTCAGGACTAGGGGTTTTTATCAATATCTTTTGACAGCGACTCTGGATAGTCGCTGGTATGAGCGATAATTGATCAGTGATCAAAATAATCGCTGTACGGTTAGGTGGCTCCTCTAAACCTTTTAAAAAGCTATTCGCAGCCGAGCGATTCATTTTCTCCGCTTGGTACACCACAATGACACGATATTGTTGGTATTGAACCGTTAACCTTAACTGGGCCAACAACCCACGAATCTGATCAACTCCAATATCTTTATCTTCTGATTCAGGTTTAATTTCCACAAAATCAGGGTGCGTACCAGAGTGAAAAAGTGTGCAGGAACGGCATTGTCCACACGGTGTAAATGTAGCATTGCACGTTGTCTCACATAACAATAATTGCGCAAAAAATCTAACTAACTTTCTCTTTCCGAGCCCAGCCTGTCCTGTGATTAGAATACTTTGAGGAATTCGCTCATTGGCAATATAGGCCCTCAATAACTGCCAAGCCGTGTCATGCCAAGGGAGGATATCCCTACTCGCAGTCATTTTTGTAATAACGGTAATAAATGTGCAACCATATCTTGTTGTACCAACTCTAATGACTGATTAGCATTAATAACTTGAATTCGATCAGGGTGATTTCGCGCTTGTACAAGATAAGCTTCTCTCACCCGCTCAAAAAACGGTAATTGTTCTTGTTCAAAGCGGTCATTATTCAACCGTTCTTTCACTCTTTGCATACTTACACTAATAGGGGCATCCAGTAAAAATGTTAAATCAGGCCTAAAGAGTCCTTGAACCCAAGTTTCTAATTGCTGAATTAAACTTACCTCCATTTGTCGCCCCCCGCCCTGATAAGCATAGGTTGCATCAGTAAAACGATCACTAATCACCCACTGGCCTTGTGCCAAAGCTGGGTGAATAACCTCCTTAAGGTGTTGGGCACGGGCAGAAAACATCAATAATAATTCAGTCTTATCTGCGACAGCCTCTGCTCTTTCTTCTAACAGTAATGATCTGATTTGTTCTGCCAAAGGCGTGCCTCCAGGTTCTCTGGTGACTACAACTGAAAGCCCCTGATTTTCTAAAAAACTTTTGATGAAATGAAGGTTCGTTGATTTACCAAGCCCCTCTCCACCTTCCAAGGTTATAAACTGTCCTGATTCCATAATTATTATTTCTGATAACGATTAACAGCTTTATTATGACTTTCTAATGAATTAGAAAAAATATGCCGACGATGGCCATTAGCCACAAAATACAAACTATCCCCTTGCGCTGGATGTAAGGCCGCATATATCGCCTTTCTCCCCGGCATAGCAATCGGGGTAGGCGTTAAACCCTTGTGCCGATAAGTATTATAAGCGGTATCCTGGAGCAGGTCTTGTTTCCTTATATTGCCCTGATATTTACGTCCTAATCCATAAATCACAGTAGGGTCAGCCTGTAGTTTCATATTCTTATCTAATCGTCGACTAAATACGCCCGCTATCAGTTCCCTTTCAGATGGAATAGCCGTTTCTTTTTCAATAATCGAGGCCAAAATTAACGCTTCATAACTTGTTTTTACCGGTAAATTTTTCCCTCTATTTTCCCACTCTTGTTGAAGAACTTCAGCCATCTTGATGTAAGCCCTTTTGATAATAGAGAAATCAGAATCGCCTTTTTTAAAAAAATAGGTATCCGGGAAAAGTAAACCTTCAATATGAGGGTAAGGGCAATTTAATAAACTTAATAGTTCTGGCAGGGTTACTACATCTAATGTTTGCCTGATTGCAGTTTGTTGTTTTAGCGTCTGCTTAATTTGGTTAAAGCTCCATCCTTCTGGAAAAGTTATGGCATGTTGATAGGAAACACCGGAAACAAATAAGACTAACAGCTCGGGTAATTTCAGGTCCGGTGTGATTAAATATTCTCCCGATTTTAGTTGCTCTTGCTGACCATTTAAATAAGCAATTATCTTAAACCAATCCCTATTAACCGCTATGTTCTCCTGTTCTAATTGTTGAACGACTTGCGATAAAGATTGGTTATCCTTTATCTCAAAAATAATTGCATTATCTTTAGTGATCGGTGAAGTCACCGCGACTTGATAACTTATTGCGGCAAAGACTAAGGCTGCTAACAATAGAGTCACCATTAACCAAAAAAACGACCTGATCATGAGTCAATTTCCTGACTTTTTAGTTTCTCTAAATAAGCGCTAATCTGACGAGTAACGGGGCCCAGAGAAAAACTGTGATTATCTATTTTTTTAACGGGCCAAACACCAATAACACTATTGGTTACAAAGATCTCATCGGCATGATTCAAACATTCTTTTGTGACTAATTGCTGTTCCGCAACAAAACCAAGTTCAGGGCAAAAATCTAAAATTAATCTACGAATAATCCCAGCCACACCACAACTATCCACTAGTGGTGTTATTATTTTTTGCTCTTTAACCAGAAACAGATTACTCATAGTCCCTTCAATTACATTCCCTTGTTGGTCACTCATGAGTCCTTCTTGGATCGATTGCGAAACCCATTCTGCACGCGCGAGTACTTGCTCAAGGCGATTGGTATGCTTAATCCCAGCGAGCACAGGATTTGAGCTCAACTGACCCTTACAGGAGGTTACATTTATCCCTTCTTGTGCAAACGAGTCTGGAAACTTAGGAAACGGATGCAAAGACAAGATTCGCGTAGGTGTCACAATATCTGGCTGTCGATAACCTCGGCCACCTGTTCCACGCGTTATTTGAATTTTCAGAACGGCATTAAACGTACCTTCAAGCAAAAGATCAATTTCACTCAAAAGAATGGGGTTACCTGGATAAGGAATATGTAATCGTTTACAACCCAGTTGCAATCGATCAAGATGACGATCAATAAAAACGGCTCGTCCTGAAGAGACTTCTATGGTCTCAAATAAACCATCGCCGTATTGAATACCACGATCAGTGATATTTAAATTGTCTTTCTTTTCACCATTAATAAGTACATCAGTCAACACTGTATGAAAGTACTCACATTACAGAAAATGATTGTTATGAAAAACGCTTAAAAACAAGGGTGCCATTGGTTCCACCAAAACCAAAAGAATTAGAAACAGCAACATCAATAGTCATATTTCTGGCAGTATTGGGAACATAATCAAGATCACACTCTGGATCTTGGTTATCAAGGTTAATGGTTGGTGGAGCCACTTGATCTTGAATAGCTAACGCCGTTAATACTGCTTCTATACCTCCTGCAGCACCGAGCATATGTCCAATCATTGATTTGGTTGAACTCACTGCCGTAGTGTAAGCAGCATCGCCTAGCGCCCTTTTAACCGCTTGGGTTTCAGCAATATCCCCTGCAGGCGTCGAAGTACCATGCGCATTAATATAGTCAATTTGATCAGCGTTTAACTGTGCGTCCCGTAAAGCATTAGTCATACAACGCGCTGCCCCTTCACCACTTTCCGATGGTGATGTCATATGATAAGCATCTGCACTCATGCCATAGCCAACCAGTTCAGCATAAATTTTAGCACCGCGTTTTTTAGCATGTTCCAGTTCTTCTAGAACCACAACACCGGCACCATCACTTAATACAAAACCATCCCTGTCAACATCCCAAGGACGACTCGCAATCGTTGGATCATCATTACGCCGAGAAAGTGCTTTGGCTGATGCAAAACCACCCATTGCCGTTGGTGAACTTGTACAACGTTCTGCACCCCCAGCGACCATAACGTCAGCATCGCCATATTTAATCATTCGAGCCGCATCACCAATATTATGCGTTCCCGTAGTACACGCTGTAACGATCGCAAAATTAGGGCCTTTAAGACCATATTTAATCGATAAGTTTCCAGAAATCATATTGATGATATTCCCGGGAACAAAGAAAGGTGAAATACGCCGTGGACCACTTTTGGTATAAGTTGCATGACAATCTTCAATACCCGTTATACCACCAATACCTGCACCAATAGCCACGCCAATGCGTTCTGCGTTTTCGGCAGTCACAATAAGACCTGAATCTTCAAACGCTTGAGAACCCGCTGCCAGCCCATAATGGATAAACCCATCCATACGCTTGGCATCTTTTAGTGGAATATATTGACCAATATCTAAATCCCTAATCACACCCCCAAAACGAGATGCAAAAGGTGATATGTCAAATGAATCAATATTAGTGATACCGCTTTTACCATTAACGATACCGTCCCATGTTTCAGTGACCGTATTCGCTAAAGGCGTAACCGCACCTAATCCAGTTATAACAACTCGACGAGAACTCATTTATTACCTTAAAATTCTTTGAAAAAAGCTATAAAAAATAGAACGGGGCTCAAACCAAACCCACTAATGCTATTTTAAAACCTTATTTATTAGCGTTAACGTAGTCTATTGCTTGTTGAACGCTTGTGATTTTCTCAGCTTCATCATCAGGAATTTCACACTCGAATTCTTCTTCAAGCGCCATAACTAATTCTACGGTATCCAATGAATCGGCACCTAAGTCATCAACAAACGAAGAATCATTTGCAATATCTTCTTTAACACCTAACTGCTCTGCAACAATCTTCTTTACACGTGCTTCAATTTCACTCATTTTAAATTTCCCTTAAATTACTCTAAAATTCGACTATCTCTACGGAACATAACGAACCAAAAGAATAGTCGCAATTGCGGCTAGATTATACGTCAATTTCTGGAAATGTCACTCAAGAAATTTGCAATCCAATACCCTTATTGAAATTGATTATCATTTCAATACCTTAGGGCATATACATGCCACCGTTCACATGTAAAGTTTCGCCCGTGACATAAGCTGCGCCATCAGAAGCTAAAAAAGAAACCGCATGTGCAATTTCTTCTGGTGCACCCAGACGGCTTAGTGGAATTGACGCTAATAAAGCTTCTTTATGTTGATCGGGTAATTCTCGTGTCATATCAGTATCGATAAAACCAGGCGCCACCGTATTAACAGTAATATTACGGCTACCCACTTCTTTCGCCATTGATTTAGTAAAACCTACCATACCTGCTTTCGCGGCTGAATAATTAGTTTGCCCCGCATTTCCAGTCGACCCAACAACCGATGAAATATTAATAACACGCCCAACCTTTGCTTTCATCATCCCTCTCAAACAAGCCTTACTCATTCTAAAAATAGAGGTTAGATTAGTATTAATGATGTCATCCCACTCATCATCTTTCATGCGCATCAATAAATTATCACGCGTTATACCTGCATTATTGACTAAAACCGTTGGCGCACCGTAGGTTTCGTTAATCATTTTAATAAGCTCAGTAATAGATTCGGAATCTGAAACATTTAATTTACAGCCTGTTCCTGATAAATTATTTTCGGCTAAATAAGCCGTAATGGCTTCAGCACCTTTTTCCGACGTCGCCGTACCAATGACAAAAAAACCATCCTGTGCGAGTTTTTCTGCAATAGCCCGACCAATTCCGCGACTCGCTCCGGTGATTAGCGCAATTTTTTTAGTCATTAACTGTCTCCAATACATTTTCTAGGGTTGAAGAATCAAGAATTGCCAAATGATTTCTACCTTTAGCAATACGTTTATTCAAACTCATTAACACTTTACCTGGGCCACATTCAATAAAATGCTCAACCTCTTGATTTTGTAGGTGTTGAACCGTCTGCACCCAACGAACGGGTTGAGATAACTGCGCTTTAAGTAACGACTTAATCATTTCAGTATCTGAATGGGCCGCAGCATCAACATTATGAATTAATGTCATCTTCGGCGAATTGATGGCTATAGGATTAAGTACCTCCGCCAGTTGATTAGCCGCAGGTTCCATCAATGCACAATGCGAAGGAACACTTACTGGCAACAGTAGCGCTCGTTTAGCGCCTGCATCTTTTGCCGCCACCATCGCTCGATCAACAGCGCCAACATGACCTGCAATAACAACTTGTCCCGGTGAATTAAAATTTACTGCTGAAACAACTTCGCCATTAGCCGTTTGTTCACAGATCGTAACAACCTGCTCATCCGTTAACCCTAAAATAGCAGCCATTGCACCAATGCCCTCAGGAACGGCCTCCTGCATTAAACGCCCGCGCTCAGCAACCAATAGAATGGCATCTTCAAAAGTTAGCGCTTCAGCGGCCACTAAAGCGGTATATTCACCCAGACTATGTCCTGCAACATACTGCGGTCTACTATTCGTTTGATTACACCAAACTTGCCATGTAGCCACGCCCGCTGCCAACATGATCGGCTGTGTGTTTTGTGTTTTGTTTAGTGCCTCAACAGGCCCTTCTTGAATTAATTTCCAAATATCAAAACTAAGAACGTCTGAAGCCTGTTCAAAAACGTGCTTAACTTCAGGATAATTCTCCGCTAGATTAGTTAGCATTCCAACAGATTGTGAACCTTGTCCCGGAAATACAAATGCTAAATTACTTTGTTGATCATTCATTAAAATATTCACCTCAAATTAATATTTTATTAATGCGGAACCCCAGGTAAAACCGCCACCAAATGCTTCCAATAAGATCGTCTGACCGCGTTGAATTCTACCATCACGAACCGCCTCATTAAGCGCTAATGGAACCGATGCCGATGAGGTATTCCCCTGCGTTTCAAGCGTCATGACCACATGATCCATCGACATTTTTAATTTTTTGGCCGTCGCCGCGATAATACGTGTGTTGGCCTGATGGGGAACTAGCCAATCAATCTCTGCTTTTGTCATATTGTTAGCCGCCAAAGTCTCATCAACGATCCGCCCCAAGGTATTCACTGCAATACGGAAAACCTCGTTACCTTTCATAACAATATGCCCCTCTTGATCCGATTCAATATCAGCTTGGGGATTTGGCAAATAGAGTAAATCTTGATATTTCCCATCGGAATGTATATGTGTCGATAAAATACCTGGATCTTCCGAAGCCTCAAGAATAACACCTCCGGCACCGTCACCAAATAGAATACAAGTCCCTCTGTCAGTCCAGTCCACGACACGGGTATTAAGCTCAGAACCCACCACTAATACTTTCTTAGCTGCTCCCGACTTAATATATTGATCCGCGATACTTAATGCGTAGATAAAACCAGAACACGCCGCTGAAACGTCAAAAGCGGCACAATTACGAATGCCGAGTCGTTGCTGTAGTAAACATGCTGCACTGGGGAAAACCCGGTCGGGTGTACTTGTCGCTAGGACGATTAAATCAATTTCTTCAGCCCCCATTTCCGCCATTTCAAGCGCCTGACGGGCGACAAATTCACCCATACTTGAAGCGGTTTCGTCGGGTGCAGCTACATGTCGGCTTTTAATCCCTGTACGTTCATAAATCCAACTATCTGAAGTATCAACGATTTTAGAAATATCGTTATTCGTACGAATTTCATCCGGCAAATAACCACCCGTGCCGGCGATACGTGAGTACACAGCCATTAGCTTTCCCTCTCAGATAAAACAAGTTGGACGCGTTCGCTTATTTTTTTTGTTACGTTGTGTGTTATTTCAACTTCAGCAATTTTCACTGCATTAGCAAATGCAACAACATCTGCCCCACCATGACTTTTTACCACAGTACCACGAAGCCCTAAAAATGTTGCGCCATTATATAAACGTGGATCAATTCTTTTTTTGAAATTGGCTAAAACAGGCATCACCACTAAAGCTACTAATTTAGTTAACAAATTCTTATTAAACGCTTCTTTGAGAGCAACACCGATCATTTTGGCTGCACCCTCAATTGATTTAAGTGCCACATTACCCACAAATCCATCGGTAACAATCAAATCCACTTTTGCTGAACCCGCATTTAGAGCCGTACCTTCAACAAAACCAATATAATTTAAATGTGAAGTTTCAAACAATTGAGCAGCCATTTTAACTTGCTCATTACCTTTCATGTCCTCTTCACCAATATTCAGCAGGCCAACCGTTGGATTATCAATACCATCTAGGGCTTTTACTAGCTCCGACCCCATAACACCGAACTGAAATAAGTGTTCCGCACCGCTATCAACATTAGCACCCAAATCAAGTACATGGGTATGTCCAAATACGGACGGTAAGGTAGAAATAATAGCCGGTCGATCAATACCTGGAATCATCTTCAAAACAAACCGAGCTGTCGCCATTAATGCGCCTGTATTCCCAGCACTGACACAAGCATCTGCCTCACCATCGCGAACTAAATTAATAGCAACACGCATTGAGGAATCTTTCTTGGTCCTAAGTACTTTTGCAGGAGAATCATCCATTTCAACCTTTTGGGTTGCATGTTGTATCTTAACCCGCTCGGAATTCTGCTGTCCTTGTGCTTTTAAATGCGCACTAATCTGCTTTTCATCACCTACAAAAATCAAGCTTAAATTCGCATTATCTTTAAGACGCTCTAAAGATGCAGGAATGGTAACTTCAGGCCCAAAATCCCCACCCATAGCATCAATCGCAATTATTGAACTCGTACTCACAAATAACTCCGGAACTCACTCATAATCAGAATAACCACCCACTTCATTTTCTAATCTTCAAATACAAAAAAACCACTGACCCCAATATAACGGGCTCAATGGCTGTAAAACATAAGGACGATTAATCTTCTTCCGTAGTCGAAACGATTTGACGACCTTTGTAATAGCCATCAGGACTCACATGATGACGCAAATGCATTTCACCACTCATAGGATCTTGCGTTAATGTTTTTGCGGTCAAACTATCATGTGCTCTACGATCTCCTCGTTTCGCACGGGTTTTACGACTTTTTTGAACAGCCATCTTTATACTCCGGTTTTTTTTAAATCTTTCAATATCGAAAAAGGAGATTCCTTTTGAACACCCTTTTCCAGTTCGTTTTCCGCCTTCCCAAGAATCTGCTCTAAACACAACTCCGTGTGTTTCGGGACATCTGGTATTGACAAAATAATTTCATCTTCAACAATTTCTCTAAATGCTATCTTATCTTCACTCTGTACGAATGGTTCAAGATGGTCCCCCAACTTGCCCATCTCTTCTATCGAATTAATTATTCCTAATTGAACAGTTTTCCGAATGTCATGCAACATAGGTTCCAGACAATTTTGACACTCAAGATAAACTTCAGCTTCAATTTCACCGGTTATAGTCGCTAATTTTCCTTGTTTTGAAAAAAACAGGTGAAATTGCACTCTCCCTTCACAATTAGCAAGCAATCCTGACAATCGTTGCATCGATAAGAGACTAAATTCCCCTTTAAATTCACGCCGCTTATCCGCTAGCGACAAAGGATTTACATATTCAGGTATTCGATCTAACATAACCATACAATGATATATTTATTGACTCAAATCGTCAATTCCTTTATCAATCAATTTGTTGGAGAACCCAATGCATGAAATTATTTTAGCCTCTACGTCCAATGCTAGAAAAACATTGCTTGAGACTATTAAACTCCCCTTTAGCACTGCAGCACCTACTATAGACGAACTGCATTACCGAAACAAGACACCCTCTGGACTTGCTATAGAACTGGCTCAAGCTAAAGCAAAATCGCTGTCAAGCCATTACCCTAATCACCTCATCATTGGCTCTGATCAAGTGGCCATGCTCAACAACCAGCAATTAACTAAGCCCGGATCAATTATAAACAATATAGCCCAACTCAAGTTATGCGCTAATCAGGAAGTTAAATTCTATACCAGCGTCAGTGTGCTCAATACCGCCTCAGGTAAACAGCGAACCGAACTTGATTTAACGACGGTGCAATTTAAGGCTTTAACAAATAAACACATTGAACAATACGTCAAAGTTGAACCTTCGATCCATTGTGCCGGTGGTTTTCAAATGGAAAAAAGAGGAATTGGATTGTTTAAACGGATAGAAACAGAAGACCCTAGTGCATTAATCGGTCTACCACTCATTAAATTAATATCTATTCTAGAACATTTTAATGTGAATATATTTTCACCCTGAACTCGAACCCAGTTAATCTACAGCGTCCTTGAAGGCTTCTTTTACGTTCAGCATTTCAGCTAAAGCCTGATGAAACGGCTCCGCCAAACTAGGATCAAAATGCTGGCCAAAAGATTCATCGATACAATTAACGGCCTTCTCTACGGACCAAGCCTCTTTATAAGGCCGCTTCGATGTCAAAGCATCAAAAACATCGGCCAGAGCAACTACCCGTGCAGAAAACGGGATATCTTCGCCACTCAAACCTAACGGGTAGCCACTTCCATCCCACTTCTCATGATGCCCAGAAGCGATCTCTTTTGCTAACAGCATGACCTCAGAGTGATTATTATTGCCAATAATTTCATTGCCCACCTGGGGGTGAGTTTTCATGACTTCCCATTCATTAGCATCTAACGGTCCTTGTTTGAGCATGATGACATCGGGAATACCAATTTTTCCGAGATCATGCATCGGTGCCGCGACTAAAAGTGCTTCCAGCCATTCTTTATTTTTAATCACCTTACTCGCTATAATTTTGGCATAACGACTCATTCTGTGCACATGTGCTCCGGTTTCGTTATCCTTATACTCACCCGCACGTGCTAATGCATACAATACTTCTGACTGAGCTTGCGCTAACGCTTCTGTGCGTTGTTGCACCTTTGATTCTAATAATCGCTCCGTTTTCGATAAATTGATATGTGTCTTCACTCTAGCCTTAAGAACATTAACATCAATCGGCTTGGGTATAAAATCTACACCGCCCTCACTAAACCCAGAGGCTTCGGCGTGTTTATCAGTATGACTGGTCACGAAAATAATCGGAATCTTGACTGTTCTAGGGTCATTTTTTAAAAAACGACAGACCTGAAAACCATCTAAACCAGGCATTTCTACATCAAGTAAAAGTAAATCGGGCGGGCGTTCTTCTAAACAAATATCAATTGCTTGTTGACCATTTTCTGCAGATAGAACGCAATACTCTTGCTCTAATATGGCTTCAATAACCATAATGTTCTCAATGGCATCATCAACGACAAGCACAACGCCATTGTCAGTTTTTTTATTTTCCCAACTCATGCTCAACCCCATTAATCTATCTACAAAGAACCTCATAGCTGACGAGATTCTTAAGCTCACTAAATTAATGTAAAATTAGTAACACTAGGACATATTACAAGCCTGATAACCCATAAAAAACGGCAAAATGGCTAGTAAAAAACGCTTTATGTATTACAGATCACCGTCTTGTTTTAAGTAATTTTCAATATCACTCTTAGAAAAACCGACCTTTTTAGCGACGCGATCTGCATGACTATTACGTGAAATACCCGCAATCAATCTAAAGCTAGGCTCCTCATGTTTAAATTCAACCTGACAAGGCAAACCAATAGATCGCTGAAAAAAATCATCAACTAACTGATGATTATGGGTAATGAGAATAGTGCCATTTCCTTTCTTTAAAAATCCTTCCATGACATTCCGACCGGTTTCTATTCTTTCCTCAAAAGTAGTCCCTTCGGATAATTCATCTAAAACGACCAAGCTCTTTGCTGTAGAAGATAAAAAAATATTTTTGGTTCTTTTAAGTTCAGTACCAAAGCGCCCTTCACCATCATCTAACTGGCTAATCACCGGCACTTGATAATAAATTCTATCGGCAATAGTTAAAGACGCCGCTGCTGCCGGTACAAAACACCCTATTTGCGAGAGCAATTGGATTTGCGTTAACGTTTTACAAAAAGCAGT
>ENA-ORXI01000287-ORXI01000287.1-sediment-metagenome-genome-assembly--contig:-NODE-287-length-40866-cov-25.937115_pt1 | contig 40866 bp, 39 predicted proteins | sample MGYA00237861_ERZ511468 | MGnify/ENA primary metagenome ERZ511468 (study PRJEB26299, sample SAMN06266213) | sediment metagenome | isolation source: Hudson Canyon methane seep mesocosm | place... | reverse complement strand
ATAATGATGGGTTTCGCAAAAAAAACGCTCTACCCATCCTACGTAAAATTGTAATATAAAATGTTAGAATAATTATGGTTGTGTACTTAGTATGCATACAACTCTCAAATTAGCTGACACACATCTAGCCTTATCACTAAACTGAATTCATGATATCAATCCTGCGCCCCATTGTTACTGTCTACTTCATTATATTTAGTATTTTTTGCCTAGCTGATGACACCGTATCTACAGAGCAACAAACGCCTTTTACGGTTATCGTTGAAACATCGGTACAACAAATCACTGATATTAAAACCATCAAATTAAAACAGTCCCAATTAACGCCAGAAATTGAATCATTTGCAACGCTAGTCAACTTAGTGCCCTTACTCCAAGCTAGAGCCACTTATTTTAATGCACTCGCACAACAAAAACAGGCACAGTTACAGTTAGATCAAGCACAACGTGACATGCAACGTGTACAAAAATTACACCAAGAACAGGCTGTTTCAAAGCGAAAATTAGTACAACACAAAAATCAACTTGAGCTTACTAAAGCACACTTCCAAGCCTCTCGATTAAATAGCACCACTTTGCACTTACAAACTGAAGCACAATGGGGAAAAAAAATTAGTCACTGGTTTTTGAGCGAAAACAACCCTTCTTTTCTTGCTCTCAGTCAATCTAGTCAACAGCTCTATTTAGTTCACTTACCCTTAACAATAAAGAACGCATTAAACAGCATTTCTCTACAAGATTTTTCTGCGTCTGAACTTACTCAAACAGCGCAGTTAATATCAAGTGCCCCTATTTTTACAGCAGCTCAACAAGCCGGAACGCCTTACTTTTACTTAAGTGAATCTAGTTTTAAGGGCCATTACCCTAGAGTCATTGCACGCTTACCTACCCAAGAAAATCAAATCACTGGAGTTATCATTCCTAGTTCAGCACTTATCTGGCACTTAGGACAAGCTTTCGTTTATATACAGGTGGAAGATGAGCAATTTAAACGTATCAAAATTGACCATAAAAAATTAATCAATGCTGACCATTACTTTATCCAGCACGTATTACAACAAAATGACTTATTAGTTATCAACGGTGCTCAAATGTTGTTATCGGAAGAATTTCGTGGGCAAATCCCAGCTGAAGACGATGACGATGACGATGACGATGATTAGTCTATTCAAAAACCGTAAGTATTCAGAGCCCCCTAGTTTATATTCTCAAGCTGCTAGTCAGGTAGCTCCCTCTCCTGCTGGAGAGGGCTGGGGTGAGGAGAATAAAATTAAGACTTTTCTTATTTCCCCTCATCCAACCTTCTCCCGCTGGAGAAGGCTTTCGCCGAGAGATAAAGTGAGGGTCTCTGAATACTTACCAAAAACCAGCTATTAAGACAACTCTGATTTACAAATCTACATTCTTGTAAAGAATGTGAAATTCAATCTAGCCACTCTACCCAAAGCATAGTAAAGTATCGCCACCCATCAAAGTATTAGTAAACTTGAGGTTATTTCTATCATATCAACCACTATAGAGCAGTGCCAACAACTGGAAAATGTATCTGTTGACGAAGTACCTATCTCCCCCGATGAATATAACCAAATCTCAGACCTACAATTAAAAATATTAGAAATGTTGGCTGCTCATGAAAAAGTTACCGACGTACTCGCCCATTTATGCCAATTAGCTGAGAGTTTATTACCGAACTCTATTGCCTCAATTATGCTCAAAAATCCAAAAACAGGATTAATGAGCGTACTTAGCGCGCCATCAATTCCACAGATAGGCATCGATGCCTTAGCTAATTTGAAGCCTGGGCCCGGAGGCGGCTCGTGTGGAAATGCAGTATTCAGAAATAAAGCACAATTTGTCCAAAATACTTTTGAGGATGAAAGGTGGGTAGACCTACGTCAGGTTGCGTATGACTTTAATCTTTGCTCATGCTGGTCCTTACCTGTCCGTAATACTAATAACGAAGCTATCGGCACCTTTGCATTATCTTCATTTGAACACCGATCACCAGCCACTTTTCATAAAAAATTACTTGAAACCAGTGCAGCTATCGTTCGAGTAGTCCTTAAAAATCAGGCTAATGAAGAACGGATACAGCTATTTTCTACTGTCATTCAAAGAGCCTCTGAAGGCATGATTATTACAGATATAAATAATCATATTATTGAAATAAACCCTTCATTTGAAAATATTTATGGATACACAATAAAGGATGTTATTAATCATAGCCCAAGCATACTGTCCTCAGGAAAACATGACAAAGGATTTTATAAAAACATGTGGGCAGATATTAATTCTAGTAACCAATGGAGTGGTGAAATTACTAATAAAAGAGCGGATGGTACAGAGATAACACAATGGATGAGTATTAGCCGAATCTTAGATGAAAATAAACAAGTACAAAATCACCTTGCTGTTTTTTCTGATTTAACTGAATTAAAAAATGCGCAGAATAAAATTGAAGAAATGGCATTTATTGACTCTGTCACAGGGCTTTATAATAAAACTTATCTCGAAAAGGTTCTGGCATCCACGGAAGAAAATGCAACACTCATTTTACTGAATGTTAATAACTTCAGCTACATCAACACTGCTTATGGCTTTTCTGTAGGCGACCAACTACTCATACAGGTCGCTGACACTTTAAAGTCAAAGTTTGAAGCTGATAGCGTTTTCCGCCTTAATTCTGATGAGTTTGCTTTTATTATTCATGAAAAAACTGACATTAAATCTTACATTCAAAATATTCAGAATTATTTCTATCAAATAAATTTTCAAATTAATGATATCACTTTAAATATATCATTTACTTATGGCGCTGCATTTGGAAACGCAGTGCTATTACAAAGCAGTGCTCTCGCTCTCAAACAAGCTAAAGAACTCGGTAAAAATCGTTTTCATATTTTTGATGATACGGATTCCAGCATAGATGAATCACAGCACCGAGCCTTTATCACAGCGAATAATATACTGCACGAAGCGCTAGAAAATGACCAAATCATTCCTTTTTTTCAAGGTATTCGTGATAATAAAACCCAAAAAATAAATAAATTTGAAGTTTTAGCGCGCATTAAGAAAGGTGCTGAAATTATTTCTCCTTATTATTTTATAAAACCTGCTCAGATGTCCGGTTTATTGCCAAATATCACTAAAACAATAATTGATAAAAGCTTTAAAATCATGGCCAACAATGATTTTAATTTTTCTATTAATATTACCGAAGATGATTTAAGTAGAGACTATTTAAATAACTATATAGGTCAAAAATTAGAAGAGTATCAAATTTCCCCTACTCGGGTTATTTTAGAGATTCTAGAAGGCGTTAGTTCAACGGGAAAAAAGAACCATATCAAACAGTTAAATTCACTTAAAAGCAAAGGTATTGCTTTAGCCATTGATGATTTTGGGGCGGAATATTCTAACTTTGAAAGAATTTTAGATTTAGACGTAGATTTCTTAAAAATCGATGCTAAATATATTAAAAATATTGATACTGACCCTAAAAGCTTTGAAATCGTACGCGCCATCACTTACTTTGCAAAAAATTCTAATATCCCCTGTATCGCAGAATTCGTACACAACGCACCCGTTCAAAAGATTGTAAATGAACTCGGTATCAACTTTTCTCAAGGCTATCACTTCTCTGAACCTGAAGAGTTTCCACATGTTTAGTGTTTTTATACTTTAATGACTTATAAGCCCTCCTCAACAAGGACATAGGTATCTACACAAGTCTTAAAGCCTTCTCCAGAGGGAGGAGGTTGGATGAGGGGAAATAGATAAGTGCCTGATTTTATCTCCTCACTCCCGCCCTCTCTAGCAGGAGAGGGAGTCATTGAGTGCTATACCTCATTGTATTTTAATTGTAAAAAAAGTTGTGTAGATAGCTATGCAACAAGAGAGAGCTTTAAATACTAAAAAACATTTTATCTACCCGGATAATTTATCTGTTTATTTTCGCTTTCAAAAAAAACTATAGAGTAGTTTTTGCCCCTATATTTCGAATATATTCCCTCTAAAGAAGCCCTCCTATGCTCGCATATCTTGTTAGATTTTCAATTCGTTTTTATGGCATTGTCATTGCCCTGGCCTTATTAATCATACTATATGGAAGCTACCGCTTTACCTATGCAGGGCTCGATGTTTTTCCTGAGTTTGCCCCTAAACAAATTATTATTCAAACTGAATCGCCTGGTTTTTCAGCTGAACAAGTTGAAGTCTTAGTGTCTCAAAAAATTGAAACGGCTCTTAGCGGCTTACTTAATTTACACACACTGCGTTCTGAATCTATACAAGGCTTATCCATTGTTACTGCGATCTTCAACGAACAAAGTGATATTTACCGTAATCGACAGCTAGTTACTGAACGGTTATCTAGCTTAAGTACTCAACTACCTAGTGGTGTACATACCCCCATTCCAGTCCCCTTAACCTCCTCCTCAGCAACTGTATTAACAATTGGCCTAAACTCTGATCATAAAGACTTAATGCAACTTCGAGACCTCGTTGATACCTTGCTCGTTCCTCGCTTATTAGCCGTCCATGGGGTGGCTGATGTTAATATTTTTGGCGGTGACATTCGACAAGTTCAAATCCAATTAAAGCCCGCTAAATTGCGACAATTCAATCTTTCTATTAATGAAGTTATTGCAGCGGCTTCTCAAATAGGAAAAATTCAAGGCAGTGGCTTTATAGAAACCAGTAACCAACGATTTACTCTACAGGTCACCGGCTTAGCTTCAACCCCTGAACAATTACGACAAAGTATTATTCGCTATGACAATAACAACACTCTACTGTTAGGCGATATAGCTGATATTAAATATGCGCCTGAACCCGCTATTGGCGCAGCACAAATCATGGGAACATCAGGTATTGTAATGATGGTCATTGGCCAGTTTGATGCCAACACCTTAACCGTTTCTAATTCAGTAGAACAGGCCTTAATAGAATTTGAACCTTTATTTTCTGAACAAAAAATTAATTTCTACACTCACTTGTTTAGGCCCGCAGATTATATTCAAAATTCAGTACAAAACTTATCGAGTCATTTGTTATTAGGAGGTTTTTTTGTACTGCTAATCTTATATTTATTTTTATATAATTTACGGACCGCTTTTATTTCAGCCGTTGCAATTCCCGTGTCTTTAATCAGTGCGGCTGCAGTTTTATTAGAGCTGGGCGTTAACCTTAATATTATGGTCTTAGGCGGGTTAGCGATTGCTTTAGGTGAAGTTGTTGATGATGCCATTATTGATACTGAAAATATCTTTCGTCGCCTACGCGAAAACCGTGATTTACCAACGCCCTTACCCACTGCACAAGTCGTTTATGAGGCGTCTATAGAAGTTCGTAGCTCAGTCGTTTATGCCAGCTTTATTGTTGCCTTAGTTTTCGTACCATTGCTGACCTTAGAAGGGGTTGCAGGGCGACTCTTTGCACCTCTGGGCTATTCTTATATTCTAGCTATCTTAATGTCCTTAATTGTGGCCTTAACTTTAACGCCTGCTTTGTGCTTTGCTCTTTTAAGTAACAATATACAGTTCAATAATACACCGCCTGTTATTCGGCTTTTAAACCCATTATATACTCGACTACTTAAAACAACCTCCACACACTTTAAGCTCATTTCACTACTTTGTTTACTTATTTCAGCCTTTGCCTTAAGTCAATTTTTCACACTCGGGAATAAGTTCTTACCTGAATTACGTGAAGGTCACTATATTGTTCATACCACCAGTATTCCGGGCACTTCACTGCAAGAATCAATACGCCAAGGTAAACAAATTACTGAACAATTTAAAAAAATTCCACACATTGAATCCATCTCTCAATGGGCTGGGCGTGCAGAGCGTGGCGCAGATACTTATGGTAGCCATTACAGTGAATATGAAGTTCGTTTAAAGCCTCTTTCCGGAGCAGGTCAACAAACAGTTTTAGAACAAATACGCGATATTTTAGACACGTTCCCAGGGCTTCTTTATGAAGCAAATACCTTCTTAACTGAGCGTATCGATGAAACCATTTCTGGGTACACCTCTCCTATTGTGGTCAATGTTTATGGAAACGACCTAAATCAACTTGATAAAAAAGCACAAGAGATTGCCACCTTAATGCAATCAATCCCCGGAGCGACAGATGTGCAGTTACGCTCTCCACCTGGGACACCTTTAATCCAAATTCAACTAAACCAGGACAAACTTAAATTCTGGGGCGTACAAGCTAACCAAGCTTTACAAACCATACAAGCAGCCTACGATGGTCAAGTCATCGGAAAACACTTACTAGGCAACCGTGGCTATAATATAGCTGTCACTTTAGGCCCTGAATGGCGTCAACACCCCGACCTTATTTCTGAGCTTCCGGTACGAACCCTAAGCGGCAAGCTCATTACCCTTAATGAAATCGCAGAAATTAAACATAATGAAGGCCGCTACAATATCCTGCACCAAAATGCACAAAGACGACAAAGTATTACCTGTAATGTTTTAGAGCGTGATATTTCGTCTTTTATGCAAGAGCTAAAAGAAAAAGTAAATAAGCAGATTAGCTTTGAAAATAGCACCTACCCAGAATTTACTGGAGCCGCTATCGAACAAGCTCAAGCTAAACAAGATTTAATCTTACATGCGCTACTCGCAAGTATTGGGGTTCTCATGCTCATCTACCTTGCCATTAATAATTTACGCCATGTAGGCATAACCTTACTCAATATCCCCTTTGCGCTTATTGGGGGCGTTGCTGCCGTGATTTTAAGCAAGGGTACCTTATCTATTGGCTCAATTATCGGCTTTATTACCTTATTCGGCATAACAGTACGAAATAGCATTATGCTACTGTCACACTACCAACACCTCGTAGAGCATGATGGTTTGAAGTGGAATAATGAAACTATGTTTAAAGGCGCTCAAGAACGCTTACCTTCCATATTAATGACAGCCCTAGTGACTGCACTCGCTATGTTTCCAATCGCGTTTAATAGTGATAACCCTGGCTTAGAGATTATGGGCCCCATGGCGGCGATTATTATTGGTGGGCTCGTATCATCTACCTTACTAAATCTACTTTTATTACCCTTAATGCTATTACGCTATGGGAAATTTAAACCACAAGATGCACTCAGCAGAAATGATTAACTGCCTCTAAAAAAGAGTGAGATCACCCTTAAAAAATACTAGCGCACTACTCGCTATTTATAGCTTATAAAAAAATAGTTATAAAGCATCTAAGAAAGAAACACCAAGCCATTGATATGAAATAAAACATTTCCAATAAATTCTTTTCAGAGCCTTATAAAAACAATAAAATAAACCTTAGAAATTAAAATAGTATTGACACGAAACTAAGCCTCATGATAAAAATACACCCGTCGCATTCGAGTACCTTACTCGCCGACACTAGACTAGACATAAACAATAATAATAAATATGTCTGAACTATGCAGGGCATAGTTTTTTTATAAAAATAATAACGAGGAAAGTCAAATGGCTGAAGAAAAAGAAAAAGATAATTCAACTCTGTATATCGGCGGTATCATTTTAATTGCAGTCGTAGGTGTTTTTATACTAAAAGGTAGAGAAACTGAGCACTTACAGTCTGGTGCATCTACTGAATCTACACAAGCTGCGTTTGAAGCAGCCAATGATAAACGTAAAACAATGAAAAATAATTTCAACTAGGCTTTAACGTACATTTAATTTATTTTTGTATTCGATGCATTAAAATGACTACCTTAATTACCCATTAAGGTAGCCGTTTTATCGCTTAGACCTACAGATAAACTAGCCTAATTAATGCTTTAAAAATTTTACATCCGCTAACTCTTTAGCTAACCCTTCTGAAATTTTTAATACAGCAAATAGCTCTTTTAAAGTCATCTTTTGCAACCCGTCCTCTGAACCATAGCGTAAAGCAAACAACTTATTCTGTCGTCCTTGAGGGTAAGAAGCTTTAATCTCAGCTATTTTTTGACTAATTAAATCTCTAGCCACTTTTATTGCTAATTCTTTTTTATCCAACTTAGGTTGTTGTTTTTTTACTGGATTGTCACTCGTCTTTGCAGAGCTAAGTGACTGACGTATGGCTGCTAAACGCTTACTTTTTCCTAAATCAACAACCAAATTTGCAGCTTCAATTTTTACTCTAGATTTGTCAGACATCATTTTTTAAACAGAAAAATTATTAGCTTGCCACTTGATTAGCGCATCTATATATAAGTCACCTTCAACAGCTCGTACTCTTGCACCTAAACTTTCAACACTATCATCAACTAAAACGGGCACTTGCTTTTGCAATAACACAGGCCCAGTATCGTAGTTTGCATCAATCACTTGAACGGATGCTCCACTATATTGCTCCCCCGCTTCTAAAACAGCTGCATGCACAAAATCACCATACATTTTATGGCCACCATGCTTTGGTAAAAGTGAAGGGTGAATATTTAGTATTTTCTGATTAAAGTGACTCAGCGTTTGCGGACCAATTTTTTTCATATACCCTGACAAAACGACGATATCCGTTGCTGCCGATGATAAAGCATATTGAATCGCTTGATCTTCATCATTAGGGTGAGTTTTAGCACTAATATGCAGAACCTCAACACCATTCTCAATACACCATGGATAAATCGCTGTTGTTTTATTATTGGTAATTAAAAGCCCTATTTCAAAGCCTTTTAAATATTGCTCTCTAATAGCTGTAATAATTTGTTTGGCTGAACTACCACCATGCGAAGCTAAAAAACTTATTTTCATTATTTACTCAAGTATAAAAATATTAATCTGTTACAAACTAGCCTTTTTATATTAACCTTTTATAGCAGACCAGGCCGCTAACTTAGCGTTATAACTCATCGCTGCAAAAGCAGGACTCGTTGAAGGTAGCTTTACATAATTCAATGTTTGAAAAGGAATTTCTAAGGTATGCCACACATGTGCTTTATACAGTTTTTCAGCGGTAGCACCATTAAAATAAATTTTGTGAATATGCTTATGTTTTTTAAAAAAATGCACAAAATCATTACAAACAACTGATTTTGTATCAATCGCTGAATCTAAACTTCCTCTACGAGTGCAAGATCTTAACACATCCCAAAGCGCAATTTTCTGCTCCACTAATATTTGCTGACCTTGCTGATAATTTACAATAGCCCCTTCATTAAAAAGTTCAGCAATAATAGGCCAGAAAGCATTTCTTCGGTGAGCATAATATTGCTGCCCGTGTATAGACGCAATACTTGGCATGCTCCCCAAAATTAGAATTTTCGCACTCCCATCACCCAATGCAGAAAAACCATTAATTGTCGCCATACCCTTATAAGACAAAAAAGAACCATAGTACCCTAATAAGCAGCAATAATTTCTGAATTAAACGCTTTTTTTTGCGATAATGCTCAGCCTTATTTTAAGTCAGTGAGCCGTCAGTCTAATATTTTTCTACATAAATTATCATTTTTATAGAAAAATAATTAACTCGGTCACAAACAAAAATCTCAGGCAAACATTCTCTTTTACCTTTAATTTTATTAAATACTATGTGGTTTAAAAATCTCGCTATTTACCGTTTAACTGAAACTTTTTCTTTATCTCCTACTGAACTTGAAGAAAAATTGGATAGCATGCGCTTTAAGCCTTGCGCAGGGCATGAAGAGTTCAGCTATGGTTGGACCTCCCCTTTAGGACGTAGCTCAGATCAGCTAGTTCATCAGTCGAATGGCTTTATGATGCTATGCGCGACTAAAGAAGAAAAAGTGTTACCGAGTAGCGTGATCAATGAAATGGTCGCCGATCAAATTTCTGCAAAAGAAGACCAAGAGGCACGCAAGCTTTCCAAAAAAGAACGTACCGACTTAAAAGATCAAGTTATTTTTGAACTACTACCTCGCGCTTTTTCTTTTTCTAAACGAACTTTTGCTTATATCGACCCTAAAGGTGGATGGTTAATCGTTGACTCAGCTTCAGCAAAAAAAGCAGAAGATTTGATCAGTTATTTACGTAAAAACTTAGGTTCTTTACCTTTAGTGCCCGTAAGTACAAAAGAAAAGCCAGTCAGTACCTTAACACAGTGGTTAGTCACTAATGATGCACCTGCCGATATACTTGTTGAGGATGAATGTGAGTTACGTGCACCTGAAGAATCAGGCGGTATTATTCGCTGTAAACGCCAAGATCTCGCCGCTCCTGAAATTAAAAATCATTTAGATACCGGCAAGCAAGTGATTAAATTAGCTATTAGCTGGTCTGACCGCCTATCATTTATTGTTGATGAAAATTTATCCATTAAACGCCTCAAATTCTTAGAACTTATCCAAGACCAAGTTGCCGATACTGAAAGTGATAGCGCTGAAGAACAATTTGATGTTGATTTTACAATCATGTCTCAAGAGCTCAGCGGTTTTTTACCTCGCCTTTTAGAGATTTTTGGCGGCGAAAACATTAGCTAATGTTTACTCAACTATTAAAAAAATCAGGACTTGCTAGCTTGCTTATTTTAGTGAGTCCTGTCGCTCTTAGTCTATCCTTTGTTTTGCCAAGCAACCCAGAGGATAGTTTAATTCGTGAGTTTGATGAGGGTTTTAATAAACAAACCATTGCTGCAGAAAGTGAAGACTTACTCGATATTGCTCGTCGTTTTGATTTAGGGCAAAATGAAATTATACGCTTAAACCCGACTGTAGATCGCTGGCTTCCAAAAGACGGAACCATCATTCACTTACAAAGTGAACGTCTACTGCCTAACACCCCTCGTCGTGGGCTAGTACTTAACCTACCTGAGTTTCGTATGTACTACTTCCCCAAAGTTAAACAAGATGAAAAACCCTACGTACTAACTTACCCCATGAGTATAGGGCGGCAAGACTGGGAAACACCCTTAGGGAAAACTCGTATTACAGGCAAAAAGAAAAACCCGACATGGACCCCACCAGAATCCATTAAAAAAGAACATGCAGAAAAAGGTGACCCTTTACCTAATGTAGTCCCCGCAGGCCCAGATAACCCGCTTGGTTTATTTGCTATGCGCTTAGGTATTCCTGGGTACCTAATACACAGTACTAATAAAGCTTATGGTGTGGGCATGCAAGTGAGTCACGGTTGTATCCGCATGTATCCTGAAGATATAGAAGGTTTTTTTCCGCTTATTAAAGTTGGCACACCCGTAAAAATTGTTCACCAGGCCATAAAAGTCGGTTGGTTTAGAAACTCTCTTTATATAGAAGTACACCCGCCTTTAGAAAACCATCAAGCAGATGATTTACTTGAACAAGCACTCGACTTAATTGAGTTAAATAATGCAGGGATATTACCGGTTCTTAACGGTAAAGCATTAAGCAGGGCCATAACAGAAAAACAAGGTCGACCTATTAAAGTGTTTACACGCCCTGAATTCTCTACAGTAGAATACTAAGCAATATTTTTTAGGCATAAAAAAAGCCCGGTTATAAAAAACCGAGCTTTTTAAATCTAGCTTAATCTAAAATTATTTCATCATTGCTTTATTAAGCATACGATCTAATTTCTTGTTTGTATCAGCAGCCGTGTCAGCAGCACGGTTTGCAGCTTCAGCAGCGGCAGCGGCGTCACTCGCTGCTTGATCAGCTTTAGTAGCAACAGCAGCAGATTGAGCTTTAACCGTCGCTACATCCGCTTGTAATTGGCCGTAATCAGATTGTAAAGCATCCATATCAGAATTAGTTGCACAACCAACCATTAAACTTGTACCTAAAACAACAGCTGAAACTTTTAATAATTTAATCATTTCTTATTACTTCCTTAAAGACAAAAAACATTAATCACTTACGCATTAGCACAAGCAGATAGAGAACTGAAAATACAAGAAATTGTAAACAGTTGCGAAATTTTATCCTGTTTTAAGTCAGATGCCAATTTATTTTATTTCAACACGCATCCCTAAAAACACCCACTTCGCCAAACGATCTATCTGTTTATTTGACACTGCGACACAGCCTTGCGTCCAATCAAAAACCCCCTGAACTTTTTGATTACCTCGACCCACCCCATGAATACCGATTTGGCCACCTAACACAGTATTTTGCGGAGGAAGGCGGTTCTGACGGTGTGCATTAATAATTAACCGATACTCTTCAACTGAAATTCTCTCACCATACAGCGCTAACCCCGCATCATTAACTGAGGGATAATTCAGCCCAAAAAACTTCCTAAAATGGCTTTTATCATTAGTATAAGCAATTTTATAACTACCCAGTGGGGTAATATTATCTCCTGTTTTTAACTTATATGAACCGCCCCCCTTACCTAAAGATATTTCTTCGAAGCTATCTAAAGTTTGCCGGCCTTGCTTTACATCAATTACTTTTCTCTGTGTATCCACTAACAACCAAAGCTCTTCTTGCGCAAAACACGACAAACAAAAGAACCAACAGAAAAAAAATAATAATTGTCGCATAAATGACCAAATTGCTAATGTATACTGGTAAGCTGATATTCATCTTACAGGGTTTTATTATGCAAATAAATACGATTCAAACACAGGCCTATTCAGACCAAAAACCAGGAACTTCAGGACTAAGAAAAAAAGTTACCGTATTTCAACAAGAAAATTATCTCGCTAATTTTGTACAGTCTATTTTTTCATCACTCGAAGCAAGCAATAATAAATCATTAGTCATCGGGGGCGACGGCCGCTACTTCAACCGAGATGCCACTCAAATTATTCTAAAAATTGCTGTTGCTAATGGCTTTACAAACTTCATCATTGGCCAAGGAGGGTTACTATCAACACCTGCGGCCTCACACCTAATTAGAAAATATAAAGCCTTGGGTGGATTAATTCTTTCCGCAAGTCATAACCCCGGCGGCCCAGATGAAGACTTTGGCATTAAGTACAATATTAGTAACGGCGGGCCCGCTCCCGAACAATATACCGATGCCTTTTTCAGCTACAGCAAAGCCATCTCTGAATACCAAACTGCTGAATTAGAAGATATTGACCTTGATACCCTCGGCGAACAGAAAATAGAAAACATCACTATTCGTATTATTGACCCTGTTGATGATTATGCTGAATTAATGGCCTCTCTGTTTGATTTTGATTTATTAAAACAAGTCATAAGCACAGAAAAATTAACCTTACGCTTTGATGCCATGCACGCTATTACTGGCCCCTATGCCACTCGTATATTGCAAGATATGCTAGGCGCTCCAGCTGGCTCAGTGATCAATGAAATTCCATTAGAAGATTTTGGCGGTCATCACCCTGACCCCAACTTAGCCCATGCAAAAGAATTAGCGGCCCTCATGTTTACTCCAGAAGCACCTGATTTTGCAGCCGCTTCCGATGGTGATGGTGACCGTAATATGGTCTTAGGTAGCAATATTTTTGTCACACCTAGCGACAGTCTTGCTATTTTAGCTGCAAATGCCCATCTCGTTCCTGGTTATGCCGATGGAATCAGTGGTGTTGCTCGCTCAATGCCAACCAGTCAAGCCGTTGACCGTGTCGCTGAAAAAATGGGACTTCCCTGCTTTGAAACACCGACAGGCTGGAAATTCTTCGGTAATTTATTAGACGCGGATAAAATCACACTTTGTGGTGAAGAGAGCTTTGGAACAGGTTCTAATCATGTTCGCGAAAAAGATGGCTTATGGGCAGTATTATTTTGGCTAAATGTCATTGCCAAAAAAGCACAGCCCGTTAACCAAATTGTGAGCGAACATTGGCAACAATATGGTCGTGATATTTACAGCCGCCACGATTATGAAGCGGTAGATACAGATATTGCTAACGGTATTATGGATCATTTACGCGCCCAACTCGGTACATTCAGTGGCCAATCTTTTGGTGTTTATACCGTCAAATATGCAGATGAATTCAGTTATACCGACCCTGTTGATAACAGCGTTAGCTCTCAACAAGGTATCCGCATAGGCTTTGAAAATGGCTCACGCGTTATTTTCCGTTTATCAGGTACCGGCACTGTAGGCGCAACGCTACGCATCTATGTAGAAAAATACGAAGCCGATGCCAACAATCACGACCAAGACCCACAAGATGCACTGGCTGAGTTAATAGAATTAGCTGAACAATTCTGTGAAATAAAAAAACGTACAGGTCGCACAGAGCCAACGGTTATTACTTAATTAAACCCCCATTTCAGTCTAGGTTGGCTTTTGAAAAACAAAAAATAACCTAGACTGTCAACACGACTCCAGCTGTAAACCGTAATAATCAATAGTGAAGCGTGAAAACTCCTAGCGCTTTCATTTAACTCAAGAGCCCCCCTTGCAGTTTCTAAGAAAAATTCAACAACTCACCTTGCTTGTCAAAAGCCAGGTATTTCGATAAATCAGCACCATTCTGTACTGCTTGCACCATTGCCTTCAATGGCTCTTCTGCTTCTTCAGCACTGGGGAAAGCAGCATTTCTACCCGCAAGACAGGCAACTAAAACAAGTTTCCAATCCTGGTCCATTTGTTCCGACTCTGTTATTAGCGCAGAAAAATCAGTTAATTCATCTAAATTTTTATCTACACACATAATGGCCTGTAACTCCCCGCCTTGTCCAGAATCAAACCTTTGTTTATCTTCATCCGTATATTCATCTGGTAATGATGCCTGTAAAAAAACAAACAAAAACCGCTGCGGTTCTCTTTGTTGTCGTCCAACAGTTAACAAGGATGCATAATCCGTTATTTCAGTCATAATATTTTTCTACTTTCAAGTTTAATAAATAGGCTCAGGTTAACATTATTTTAATAAGGCAACACCTATGAATGTACTACAGAGTTAATCTGCTATTTTTATCCAACCAAGTGGATGCACCCGTTTAATTTCTTATCAATTTAACCAAGCTCTTTCAAGAACAGATAGGTAGAATAATACTAACTTTAGTTCCTTTGCCGACAGTAGAATCAATACTAATTTTACCTTTATGCGCATCAATCAATTGATAAGCGACCGACAAACCTAAGCCTACTCCGTCTCCTATTGGCTTATTTGTAAAAAAAGGATCAAATACTTTGCCTTGTATCTCTTTTGGAATGCCTATTCCTGTATCTTCAATTTCTATACATACCCACTGATTTGAATTCATTGACGTCCTTATATAAATGGTTCCTTGACCATCTATCGACTCAATGGCATTAAGCACAATACCCATAAAAACTTGATTTAATTGCGCTGCATTGGCATTTATGGGTTGAACGCCAGAAAACTCTTTAACTATCGAGATTTCCTCGTTATATTTATCTTCCAAAATAGTCAGCGTGGCTTCTAATCCTTCTTCTATACATACGTTCTGAGTTTTTTGCTTATCAATTCCAGTAAACTCTCGTAAATTTTCAATAACGCCTTTAACTTTACTAGCTCCTTCCAGTGATTCTGTTAATAAGTCTTCTATATCTTCACGAATAAAATCAATATCTAACTCATCCTTCATTTTACTCAAGTTAGTTTTAGCTGGGGTATTGTCATTCAACTCATCACTCGCTTGATTAGCCGCACCAATATAAGCCCATAAATCACCTATATATTCATGTAAGGTGTTAAGGTTTGAATGAATATAACCAAGAGGGGTATTTATTTCATGAGCAACACCAGCGGCTAGCTGCCCTACTGCCACCATTTTTTCAGCTTGAATTAAATTGACCTGCGCCAGATTAAGCTCTTTATTTAAATGATTAACCTGTTTAAGTTGTTCACCCAATTGACTGTTCAGGTGTCGAATATCGATTTCAGCTTGCAATTGTTGCTGATACACTCGGGCATTCCCTATCGACAAAGCAATGACCGGGGCAATATTTCGTGCCAGATTTAGATAATGATTAAGGTATTGTGGGAACGCAACTTTATAAATACCAAATACACCGATTTTCTCACCCCCTCGTTCAATTAATAATTGAAACCCATTATTTGCTTTATCTAAAGTATAGTGCTGATCAACCGCTAATAGTTTTTTACGCTCAACAGCTTCATCAAGAATAGGTATAGTCACCTCTAACTTCCCGGCCACACCACTTTCTATGGCTAAATAACTGGCAGACCCAGGCTCACAAAACATATGAAAAAGTTCTAATACTTGCTTTATCACCTGTTTTTCTTCTTTTAAACTAGCCACTTGAGCGATTAAATCATTCACCATCGCATAATCAGCGAGCTGCTGGCTTTTATCAACAGTCACTTCAGCACGCCAACGCCCAATGACTTTAAACAACTGCTCAGACAAGTGCACTAAAGAAACATCGAGTGTCTCCCAAGGTAAATCAAGTTGCTGAGCAATGGCCGCCATGGTTGTTTCATCAGTCGTTATATCTGGGTGCGTAATTAAAACCAGCTTAGTCGTCGATTCTTTAAAAAAAGCTCGCTGCTGCTCATCACTAAAACCCCAGCTATTATTGACGGTATCCCAGTGCTTGAGCATCCCTGAAGTAAAAATATGCGCACCTTCATCGATTAGCGCCTGCATTAATCGCTCTGGTATTAGTAGCTGTAAACAATCCTCCAGCGGTTCAATATTAATATTTTCTGTCGTTAGCTTTTTAACAAGCGAGGTTAAACAAGCACTAGCAAACAGAGTCACGCTATTATGTTCAGATTGCTTAATTAAACTATTAAATAACTCTGTAGATCCGGAGAAATGGTCACAATTATTGCGATAAAAGACCAAAGAAACATCTTTCGCATGTTCTTGGTCCAGTAAATATTCAACTTCTTGCTGCAGATAATCACAAAAAAACAAACATAAGCGATCTTTCATGCTTCTACCCAAGCCAATGGGTAATGCCCCCAGCGCTCAACAGCATCAGCTATCGCCATTAAAACCTTATCGCCTACTTCCCAAGGTACTTCACCATGGTTTTCCGCCAATAAAAATCCACCGCCCACGGCAGCTTTTGCTATGGCGTCTTTTACCTTTTCTTCGGTTTCTGAAATAGTCCAGCGGCGCATTTCAATGGCATTTAAATTGCCCAGTAAAGTTACTTTATGACGGCTTATTTTTTTTAATTCTGCCAAATCTTCATCAATACTTATTCCGACTATCGCTGTTCCTGTTTTAATAATATCAGGCAAAATTTTCATACACCGTCCAGATGCCATATGGGTCGCAATAGGTGCATTAATCTTTGCCAATGTCTGTTGGGCAACCTTAAAGCCAGTTTTTAAATATAAATCAGGGGGAATCATTGATGTTGATGAAGCGGGGTCAAAATAACAAATAGCTGTTGCACCGGCTTCAATTTGTGCGCTGGCCCAACGCAGGCAGAACGCTTGATTAATAAGCATTAACTTTTCAAATGCTTCGGGTTGTTCATAAAGTAACTTGATATAAGCACTAAAACCCATTTGCATGATGGGTAAAGAAAAGGGCGACATTACCACGCCAATAATAGGAATACTGTCGCGGGCATGCGCTTTTAATAAACGTTGAGTCGTCAATATACGTTGTAAAACAGCAACGGACTCAATCTCAGGAACCTTTAATGTAGTGATATCATTCAGATCACGAATAATAGGGGCACCTGCATTAGGCGGGCCATCTTCAAAAAAAATACTGCGAGCACCGAAGGCTTCGAGTTCGGCGCCGGCATAATAAAAACTGCAATAGCAATCACTACGGTAACGACACTGCATTTGTATTTGTGCTTCAGCCACTCGCTCGGCATCGGAAAAATAGTTTTCAATTGAACAGTCACTAAATTTAGCCCCAGTCACTGAAAACAGTAACATTAAAGGCACCCTGTCAGGTTCTTGATGTGAGACCGAAGTTAAAACACGTTGCATCGAATTTAGCGTGTCCGACATAACAGCTCCTTTGTGTAGTCTTCCAATATAGGCAGTAATTGCCGGCTATTAATCGCTGTCGCATCAGCACCGACCTCTTGCCACAAATCAGTATCGAAACGAAAGGGAGCTCCGCCAACAATAATTTTTATATCAACGCCCCGCTCTTGCAATTGTTTTTTTACTTCACTGACTCGTAACGCTGAACGCAACATTAAAGTTGAAATTAATAAAATATCCACTTGTTCAAGCAGCACTTTAGCAACCAGTTCATCAACCGTGACACGACCATAATCTTTCATGTTATAACCGACACCTTTTAGTATTGAATAAATAATTTGTTTACCCAATAAGTGATAGTCTTCCAGAACCGCTATCGCTATTTTTACAGACGGCTGCTTGACATAATTCCCCCGAATACTGGTGCGCTCAATTAAATCTTCACAAATACGCGAACTCATATAAACCTGAGACATCGCGACATCACCACTTTCCCAGCCCTCACCAATTTTATCCATGGCCGGCACGATAATTTTTTCTACTAAATCCTGGGTTGATAAATCCGGAAAACTGGCAACTAAATCCTCTGCCTTTAATCTATCTGTCGATAATAAAGCCTGCTCTAAATCTTCAGAAAAACTTAAAAACTCGATCATACTTATTACTCTAATTTAAACTCGTAAGAAACCAATAAATCTCGTTACTACTTTAATTTTAGCCTAGTATATTACAGCCTCATTTTTTTTGATAAAACTTTCTATAGAACAACCCCTGAGCCAAATTGATAGTAAGTATTCAGAGCCCCCTAGTTTATATTCTCAAGCTGCTAGCCAGGTAGCTCCCTCTCCTGCTGGAGAGGGTCGGGGTGAGGAGAATAAAATTAAGGCTTTTCTTATTTCCCCCTCGTCCTTACCTTTTAATAAAAAATTTCTTGTTCAGCTTTCGTTCAGGCTTAGCGCGCTAAAGTGTCAACAACGGAAAAATTACTCCGTCATTGAATAGTACTTGGAGCAAGAACATGAACATAATAACTATATCAAAATCATCTGCATTAATTATCATCATGTTAATGTTAGCACCTGGCATGAGTATGGCTGAGTCACATGATCGTAGGTACCGTGATAATCAACATGCCTCTACAGAACGTCATCATATTAAGTCTCGCCATCAAAAGGTGCACCGCCACCACAATCATGAATACAAACACCCTAGAAGATTTCATCACAATCAGTCGCACCACAATAGATGGCATACTAAGAAGCATTATTACCGTCATCATGGTAACTATGCTTATAATCATAGATATCACAACGATAGACACTCATATAAACATTGGCGTAGAGAACAGCACAATAAAAACTATTACTATAAAAACAAACATAGCTATCATCGACCTGCTCGTTTTTCATTAGGAATTAACCGTGATAAGTTTAGTTTTCATGTTAGTAATTAAGCTTGTTATAGGCTTAAAAAGTAAGCATATTTATATTAGCTGCTCAAGTTTTGCCTCAGCTCTCGTTCAGTGTAAACTTTAATGATTGAAATAGTAGGCTTATATAATGAAAACCTTGAGCAAGAGTTTATGCATCCTATCTTTATTGATCTTAAGCCAGGCTATTGTCGCGGCTCCAGTCAATATCAGCCCACAGCAAGCAGTGCATATTGCACAACAAGCCAGTACGGGGCGAGTATTGGGTGTAAAGCGTAAAGGCGAACTCTATCGAGTAAAAACATTACTTCCTAATGGCGAAGTAAAAATCACTCGAATTAATGTCCACAACGGTCAAATAAAACCTAGGCGTTAATAATGCGAATATTATTAATTGAAGATGAGCCTGAGTTACAGTCGCACATTAAAAGGAATCTAGAACATGAAAACTATGTTGTAGATACAAGTGGTGATGGTAATGAAGGTTTCTTCTTTGCAACTGAATACCCTATTGATGTGGCTATTATTGACTTAGGTTTGCCAGGAATGAGCGGTATAGAAATTATCCAAAAATTGCGTCAACAAGGCTCCGTCTTACCTATACTTATTTTAACTGCGCGTAGCCGCTGGCAGGAAAAAGTAGAGGGGTTGGAAGCGGGAGCAGATGATTATTTAGTTAAACCTTTTCAAATGGAAGAGTTACTGGCTAGGCTAAAAGCTTTACTGCGTCGCTCTGCAGGGGCTGCAACGTCTGAACTGAATTGCCAAGGACTAAAGCTTAATTCAGACACGCAACAAGTTTGGTTAAATAATGCGTTATTAGATATAACGGCTTTTGAATATCAAATGCTTGATTACTTAATGCGCCATTCCAAAGAAGCTGTTTCTAAAACCCGCCTAGCTGATTATTTATACCCACATGATAATGACCGAGACAGCAATGTCATTGAGGTATTAATAGGCCGTTTACGTAAGAAGCTTGACCCCGATGGCAACCTGAAACCTATTGAAACGCTGCGTAACCGAGGTTACCGTTTTACACTTTTCGATAAATAACTCATGTCACTCAATACCCGGATTAGCCTGAGCGCAGCCATTGTTCTATTAAGCTTTATTTGCTTAACGGCTTTTGCCTTAGAGCGTGCTTTTTTTGAAAGCACAGAAAGCGCTTTACGTGACACGATGAACAGCCAACTCTATGCTTTAATGGCCGCCGCTGAAGTTGAGAATCAGCAAGTGATTATGCCTTCTAATGAGTTAGATGCCTTATTAGGCCTACCTGCTTCCGGTATTTATGCAACCATTAGTGATTCGACTGGTAGCATTTTATGGAGCTCTTCTTCATCACTCAGCATGACCCTACCCAATATCAAACAAGTATTACAACAAGGTGAAAGAGTATTTAACAAACTAAACCAAGATGAATCAACTTTTTACCATGCCGCTTATACCGTCTTGTGGCCTACAAATTCTGAAAGTATTAGCCTAACTTTTAATGTCATCACTGATTTACAATCGTTTAATAAACAAATTAACTACTACCGTATAACCTTATGGACTTGGTTACTTGCCATGGCTGTGTTGTTATTGTGTAGCCAAGCTATTATTTTACGCTGGGGGCTTGCGCCTTTACGTAAAGTAGCCAAAGAGCTTAATCAAATTGAAGCGGGGAAACAGCAAAAAATTGAATCAGAATACCCACAAGAAATTGAACGCCTAACAACGAATATTAATGCTTTACTAGAACAAGAGCGGCAACAAAAAATACGCTACCGTGATGCAATGGGAAATCTAGCACACAGCCTAAAAACACCCTTAGCTGTTTTACATTTATCCACCCAATCCGGCTCTAAAAATCAAAACAAAGAAGTAATACAAGAGCAACTCAATAGAATGGATGATATTGTTCAGTACCAATTACAGTGGGCGATCACTTCAGCCGATTCAAACCTAACTACATCCGTAAATTTTTTAAATACCGTCAATCGCTTATTAAATTCATTACAAAAAGTGTATGCAGACAAAGCTATCAATGTTGATATTGATGTACACAAAAGCTTACTATTTAAAGGTGATGAAGGTGATTTAATGGAAGTACTTGGTAACCTGCTGGACAATGCCTTTAAGTGGGCTAATCAACATATCAGCATAAAAGCAGAGCAACGAGGACAGCAATTAGTTATTCAGATTGATGATGATGGTATCGGTATTTCACCCGATAAAGTCGATGCATTATTACAACGGGGTATGCGTGCAGATCAATCTACCGCTGGACAGGGTATTGGGCTATCAATTGTTAGAAATATTGTGCAAGTCTATGGTGGAAAGCTAACTTTTGAAAAAAGCAGTTTAGGTGGAACTCAAGTGAGTGTCCGACTATAACGCTAAAAATAATCAAGGCGTTCGAATTAATTCGCTAACAGCCCCAAAAAAGTCTAGAAAAAGGTAAGCTTTAAAAGAGCACCAAAATTGAAGTTTTAGTACTCTTAGTAAAGTTAGCTAATTAGAATTGAATTGCGTTATACCCGTGCTTTGCTTTTTCTAACTCAGCAGCAGCGCCATCAAGATCAGACTTTTTTAATAGTTTTTTTGCTTTATTAAAATGAGCCGTTAACCTACCTATTTTTGCTGCATTTTGTTCGCTATTAAGTTCTTTTCTTGCACGTTTTGCTTTTTTATTATGTGCTAATGCTCCAGAAACATCATTTGCTTTAATGCTCTTAAGGGCTTCATCAATATGCGCTGTAATATTTTCAACAGCCGTGCTATTACGATCAGCAAATGCCATTGATGAAAAAGAACCGAATGAAACTGCAAGTAAAATTAGTATAAATAATTTTTTAAATGACTTCATGAATTTTATCCTCGTTTTAATTATTATTAGATAAGCATGTAATAATATATTCTTATATTACAATTACATGCGACTCCGATACTAACATTTTTACGTAAACTGTACGAGAAAGGATTTAGTCACTATTTAGAATATTCGCTCTTTCTTATAAAAGATCAGGGACAGTCAGCTTGATATGAGAATCACTATGGCTATGTAGGTTTTCATCTTCAATCCAGAATAAAAAAAGCCCAGCTCATGAGGTGTACAAAGTTCCGATGTCTCAGCTAACGCACTAATTTAATAGCTCGACCCACTGATGTCTATCGCGCGAATTTTATAAAAGCCATTATTTTTTAGATCGGCGTGTGCTGGATTTTCATTGGCAAAGGTACGCAATGCATACCCTACAAGATAGCTTAGTTCCCCATCAAAGCATAGGTATCTACACAAGTCTTAAAGCCTTCTCCAGAGGGAGAAGGTTGGATGAGGGGAAATAGATAAGTGCCTGATTTTATTCTCCTCACCCCTGCCCTCTCCAGCAGGAGAGGGAGTAATTGAGTCCTATAACTCATTGTATTTTAATTGTAAAAAGTTGTGTAGATGGCTATGCCATCAAAGAGTCAGCCAGCTTGATTTTTTTATTTATTACTCTTTACACAAAAAGATGAGGGACTTTGATCTCTAGACAAAAAAGGCACCCGAAGATGCCTTAATCCATTTAGAAATGCATGTAATGCTTTTTCAATGTTTTAGTGACTTGCCAAACACTTTTTAAGCCGTCTGGAAAGATAACATAATCACCAGGTACAATAGTAACGGGCTCGCCACCATCAGGAGTAACAACAATTTCACCCTCTAAAATGTATGAACGTTCGTTTTTATTGTCAAAATCAAGACGAAATTCAGAGACTGGACAATCCCAAATGTTCCAACTTGAAACGTCTAGTTCTTTTAAACGCTCTTCACTTAAGTTTTTTTCAATGATAATTTCTGGCATAACATTCCTACAATGTATGTTGTTAGTAAAATAGATACGAGATTCTAATCGCCGTTAAAGCGAGGTGCCATCACAAAACGTGAGGCACGAGGATAATAACAGAAACCACATTGAGACAGCGATGTAATTGGCTCAAAAACCAATAAAACAGCGAATCAAGCTCGATAGAAACTTCAAAGAACGTGCGCTCTGGAGTTATATTTATAAAGGTTGCAATGCGTACCCTACAAGATATTAGTGAAATCAAGGGGTCAGTCAGCTTGATATTATGGTCACACTATAAAGCCAAACATTCGCAATAACCCCATCAGATAAACATTTTAATAATATTAACAATTACCACAATTGACACAAAGACAGCTAAAAAACTTACTAATTTTAGGCGACCTTCGCTCTTGCCATTAACTGCAGGTTTAGCTGTGCTAACGCCTTTAATGTGTCCATTTATTGCCTGCATTTTCCCACCTTTTGACGTGATAATCTGGTAAGAAACAGTATCACCTATCTTTGGTTTACGACTTAAGCCTTTTAGTTCTGAGCTATGAATAAAAATATCACGCTTGCCTTTTGCTTGGCCAATAAGACCAAAGCCTTTATCTTTATTCCATTGGCGTAGTTTTCCAGTAAATACAGTATCGCTCATTCTGTTGCCTAATTTAGCTTGTTAAAGGGGCGCATTACGCAGCCTACAAAATAACTTTTAATTTAATATCACACCGAAAATAGAGGCCTTGATTTGTTAACTCCCCCAATCGAATGATTACTTTATTTTTCTCTTAGCTAGTTAAACCTAGCAATAAATCATTTTTGATATCATCAACATTTTCTAATCCGACAGAAATTCGTATTAGGCTATCTTTAATTCCAGCTTCTAACCTGACTTCAGGTGCTAAACGACCATGTGTGGTTGAGGCAGGATGAGTAATGGTTGTTTTTACATCCCCTAGATTTGCAGTAATTGATAACATTTTTGTACTATCAATTAATTTCCAAGCTTGATCTTTGCCCCCTTTTAATTCAAAACAGACCACGCCACCAAAATGACTTTGTTGCTTTTTAGCAAGTTCATGTTGTGCATGTGACTTTAAACCTGGGTAATGAACTTTTTCGACTGCTGGCTGAGCCTCTAGCCATTTTGCTAATTCAAACGCACTATCACAATGCGCTTTCATTCTAACGGCTAAAGTTTCCAGCCCAGATAAGAATATCCAAGCGTTAAAAGCGCTCATCGTGGCACCACCTGTTCTTAGGTAAGGGTAGATATGTTGCTCAATAATCTCTTCGCTGGCAATCACCGCGCCCCCTACGGCACGACCTTGTCCATCAATATATTTAGTTGCTGAATGTACGACAATATCAGCCCCTAATGCTATGGGTTGCTGCATGATGGGCGTACAAAAAACATTATCAACCACTAATAAGCAATCTTTTTTATGAGCAATTTCTGCTAAAGCTTGAATATCAACCAGTTCCATCATGGGGTTTGACGGTGTTTCAACAAAGAGAAATTGAGTGTTTGGCTGAATTGCAGCTTCCCAAGCCTCTAAATTACTTAACTCAACAAAACTGGTTTCAACACCAAATTTTGCAAAATAGTTTTGAAAGGTTAAAACCGTATTACCAAACACGCTACGAGAGCAAACGACGTGATCACCTGACTTAAGTAAGCTCATGCCCACAGCCATAATAGCGGCCATACCTGACGCAAAAGCCAAACAACGCTCCCCCTTCTCCATCACCGCTAAACGCTTTTGAAAAGTATCAACCGTTGGGTTAGTAAATCGTGAATAAATATTTCCCGGCTCTTTTCCTGTAAACCGTAAAGCAGCGGCTTCAGCACTATCAAAAACATAGCTCGATGTCATAAAAATAGGCATACTATGCTCACCTTCATGAGTGCGTTGCTGGCCTGCTCTAACTGCTTGAGTTTCTACCGAATAGTTATTCCAATCAAAATCTGTCATGTGTTTTATTGTTAATCCACTAAAATTGTTGCCGATGATTTTAACAAAATATTACCTTTGATCTAATATTAATCTCTTTAGCCTCTTATGAATAAAGCAATTAACTTAACTTTAGCCTCTGAAAACCTTGGTGAATTTTTACATAAAAATAATTCGAGTATTGTCACCGCAGAGTCATGCACGGGTGGTTGGCTAGCTCAAGTCATTACTGAAATAGCAGGAAGTTCAGCTTGGTTTGATCGAGGTTTTATTACCTATAGCAATCAATCAAAAATAGATATGCTGGGCGTAAATCCTGAAACATTAGCACAATATGGCGCTGTGAGTGCCGAAGTAGCGATGCAAATGACCGCAGGCGCATTACTTCACAGTCATGCTAAATATGCACTAGCAACCACTGGTATAGCCGGCCCAACAGGTGGTTCTATAGAAAAACCAGTCGGTAGTGTTTATATTGCTTGGCAACAAAAGCACCAACCCGCTCATGCCCTACTCGCTAATTTTAAGGGTGATCGAGAGCAAGTTCGTAAACAAACGGTTTACCAAGCATTAAACCTAATTCTTAGCTTAGAAAAAATATAGATAATCAGCATACTTTTATACATAACCGTATAATGCACCGCTTATAAATCCAAATAATATGGCTATGTCACCGTTACCTGTGGATTTTTAATTACTTTTGTTCTTAAAAGTCCTCTCCAAAAAGAGAGGGGCAATACTGTTGAATTAAAAAGGTAGCCTGTATGAAGCTTGCGCAATACAGGGTATGCAACGCACGACTTTCCCCGTATTACGTTCCTCCATACGGGCTACCAACGTCTTAAGTCAACAGCATTGCTAGCAAGGATGGGACTTAAGAACTCATTTTCCCACACTTAACAGTGACATAGCCAATAATATAGATAAGGTTGAGACCAATAATGATTGATTTAATTTTTGATATACTTCCACAGATCCATGGTGGCGGCCAAGAAGGCATCAGTCCTGCAAAAGGTTTAGAAGCATTTTTAACCTTCCTTGAAAAAATGACCACCTTAAGTCCTGCAGAAATTTTCAGAACCCTACTGCCCGGCATTGCTACGCTACCTAATATCCACCCTTTACTCGTCCACTTTCCAATCGTATTTTTTATTAGCTTTTTCTTTGCTGATGTATTGGGCGGTATGCTGCATAAAATACACTGGCGTAATTTTGCTACGGCAGCACTTTATCTAGGGACTGTCTCAGCTATGTTGACTGTCGCGGCAGGTCTTCAGGCCGCCTATTCAGTACCACACAATGATGCTAGCCATGCCGTCATGTTGCGCCACCAAAGCTTTGGAATTAGCGTACTGGTCTTAGCCGTACTTTTATCAATTCGTCGTTTTTTTGCTTCCGAAGATTTTTTGAGCAAACAAACCTATGGACATTACAGCTTATCAACACTGCTGGTTATTTTATTAAGCTTAGGCGCTGATTTAGGTGGGTTTATGGTTTACCATCACGGTGTTTCAGTGACACCTGTTATGCAACAGCAACAAATTTTATATGTCCCGGCTCCCGTACATAGCTATCAAGCACCAACACATAGCCACGATGGACACAGCCATTCGCATGCACATTAAATAATTAATCTGCTTTTCCATCATATTTATCAAAGATAAATAGCGACAAGTTACCTTATACGCCATAGGTATCTACACAAGTTTTAAAGCCTTCTCCGATTAATAGCTAAGTGGAGGTTCAAAAGAATCTGTAGTTCGTATGAAGCTTGCGTAATACGGGGTTTCGATGCGCTGTTTATCCCGTATTCCGTGTCTCCATACGGGCTACGGTTCTGATGCTACGCGCTCCTTGTTATATTTCATGAGAGTGAAAACATTCAATTGCTGCGTAACATGAATCACTAAAGCAAACAGCGTATTCTAATTGTCTCCCCACCCATCCCTCCACTGCCATTAAGTTAAGGAAAAAAGAATTTATTTTAATTTCTCCGCCCCCAACCCCCTCCATCAAGAGGGGGCTTAAGAGCAAGAAAAAATCACCCTTAAACCGCTTAACTTAATGGCAGTGACCCATCCCTCCCCAGCAAGGGAGGGCTTTTTTATGCCCAAGTTGTGTAGAGACCTATGCTTAATACGCGCCACTCTAATAGATGAACTCATCCTATTTATTAAGCATTTATAAAATAGATTTAGTTTTACACTTTCTCTACTTCAAGGTGCTTTAGCAGTGTGGTATCCTAAGCGATTTTATTGCTCCGACTTTATATATAAATGAGACGAACACGGGTTAAAATTTGCGGCTTCACCAATGCTGAACAAGCTGTCCACGCTGCTTATGCGGGCACAGATGCCATAGGCCTTGTGTTTTACCCCCCTAGCCCAAGAAACGTCTCAATCAATCAAGCTCAGGAAATTATTGCAGCATTACCTGCATTTACTTCTGTTGTCGCTTTATTTGTCGATGCAACTGAACAACAAATTAATGAAGTACTCGCGCATATGCCAATTGACCTACTACAATTTCATGGCAGTGAAAGCGCAACGGCTTGTCGGGTATATAACAAACCTTATATGAAAGCTATCCGGATGCAATCTGACACGGATATCGAAGCTTTGAGTACTGAATACCATGATGCTTCTGCCTTGTTATTAGATGCTTACCATGCTGACGCTAAAGGTGGAACAGGACAAAAATTCGATTGGGATTTAATTCCCAAACAAAGCCGCATCCCCATTATTCTTGCAGGTGGCTTAGATGCCTCTAATGCACGTGAAGCTATTACACAAGTTCAACCCTACGCTTTAGATGTGAGCAGTGGTGTTGAGGCCTCAAAAGGCATAAAAGATAATAATAAAATAAGCGCATTTTTAAACGAGGTTTACCAAAGTGACAGAAACAACTAATTCATACAACATGCCCGACGAACGAGGACATTTCGGTCCTTATGGCGGGTTATTTGTAGCTGAAACATTGATCCCGGCAGTAGAAGAACTGGATGCCGCTTACAAAAAATACATGGTTGATGCTGATTTCTTAGCTGAATTAGATAAAGACTTCCAACATTATGTAGGTCGCCCTTCTCCTTTGTATCATGCTGAACGCTGGAGCCGCGAACTAGGTGGCGCTCAAATCTACCTAAAACGTGAAGACTTAAATCACACGGGCGCACATAAAATCAACAATACTATTGGCCAAATATTATTAGCCAAGCGTATGGGTAAAACTCGTATCATTGCTGAAACAGGCGCTGGGCAACATGGCGTTGCTACGGCAACAGTTTGCGCTCGTTTGGGCTTAGAGTGCGTGGTTTACATGGGCGCTGTTGATGTTGCCAGACAAATTCAAAATGTGTACCGCATGGAGTTGCTGGGCGCTAAAGTTGTCTCCGTTGAGGCCGGCTCGAAAACATTAAAAGACGCACTCAATGAAGCCATTCGAGACTGGGTCACTAACGTTGACAATACATTTTATATTATTGGTACTGCTGCAGGCCCAGCTCCTTACCCTGCCATGGTTAGAGACTTTCAATCAATTATTGGTCGTGAAGCAAAACAACAATGCTTAACTCAGACAGGCAGGCTTCCTGATGCACTAGTCGCATGCATTGGTGGCGGCTCCAATGCCATTGGCCTATTCCACCCCTTCATTGATGATACTAGCGTCAAATTAATTGGTGTTGAAGCCGCTGGAGATGGCATAGAAACAGGTCGCCATTCTGCGCCTTTATGTGCAGGTCGCCCTGGTGTTTTACATGGTAACCGTACTTACTTGATGGAAGATGAGAATGGTGAAATCATTGAAACCCACTCAATTTCTGCTGGCTTAGATTATCCAGGCGTTGGCCCCGAGCATGCTTGGCTAAAAGATATAGGCCGTGCTGAATATGTCAGCATTACCGATACTGAAGCTTTAGACGGTTTTTACGCATTGACTAAAATGGAAGGTATCATCCCTGCATTAGAATCAAGTCATGCGATGGCTTATACGCAAAAATTAGCACCCACGATGTCAAAGGATGAAATAATTATTGTTAATTTATCTGGGCGCGGCGATAAAGATATGCACACTATCGCTACTCACGAAGGAGTTAAAATATGAGCCGTTTAGCCACTAAATTTGCCGAATTTAAAAAATCGGGGCATAAAGCGCTGATTCCTTTTATTACTGCTGGCGATCCAAATCCTGCTTTTACCGTGCCAATGATGCATGCAATGGTTGCTGCTGGTGCTGATATTATTGAATTAGGCATCCCTTTTTCTGACCCTATGGCTGATGGTCCCGTTATTCAACGAGCCAGCGAACGTGCTTTAGAACATAAAATGAGTTTACGTCGTACTTTGGAAATGGTGACTGAATTCAGAAATACTGACCAGACCACCCCCGTGGTACTTATGGGCTACGCTAACCCTGTTGAAGCCATGGGTTATGAAGCATTTGCAGATGCCGCCAAAAAAGCGAGTATTGATGGGGTATTAACTGTTGACCTACCTCCTGAAGAAGCAAAAGAATGCGCCAGCTTACTCAACGCACGTGATATTGATCAAATATTTTTATTAGCGCCTAATAGTAATAATGAGCGCATTAAAAAAATGGATTCTATTGGTAGTGGGTTCCTATATTATGTTTCAGTTAAAGGAGTGACAGGTGCGGGTCATTTAGATACAGCAGAAGTGGAGCGTAAGTTAATAGACATACGCGCTAACACTAACCTTCCTGTCGGCGTTGGGTTTGGCATCAAAGACGCACAAACTGCACAAACAATTTCTACTTTAGCTGATGCAGTTGTTGTCGGCAGTGCATTAATCAGTAAAATAGAGGCGAATTTAGATTCTCCTGAGCAAGCAAAACAAGAAATCACCGAACTATTAAAGTCCATGCGTACCGCTATGGATAATCAAGGTTAAAGACGGAGCACACAATGAGTTGGTTTGAAAAATTAGTCCCCTCTACCATTAAAAATGATTCTGACAGTAAAAAAACAGCTGTCCCTGAAGGTTTATGGAGCAAATGCTCTAGCTGTAATGCTATCTTGTACAACACTGAGCTTGAAAAAAACTTTAATGTTTGTCCTAAATGCGACCATCATATGCGTATAGGCGCACGTCGTCGTATTGATTTATTTCTTGACCCTGAAAATCGCGAAGAAATCAGTGCTCACTTAAAACCTGTTGATCCTTTAAAATTTAAAGACAGCAAGAAATACAAAGACCGTATTAGCCAAGCACAAAAGAAAACTAAAGAAAATGATGCTTTCGTGGTTATGAGCGGTGAATTACACAACCAACCTATTGTTGTTGCAGCCTTTGATTTTGGCTTTATGGGCGGCTCTATGGGTTCAGTGGTTGGAGAAAAGTTTGTCCGCGGCATTAACAAAAGTATTGAACTAGGTGCGCCTTTTGTGGTCTTCACAGCAAGTGGTGGCGCACGCATGCAAGAGTCATTATTTTCACTTTTTCAAATGTCCAAAACAAGTGCAGCACTCACTAAACTGGCTAAAGCAGGCATCCCCTATATCTCATTTATGACCGACCCAACAATGGGTGGAGTATCAGCAAGTTTAGCAATGCTGGGAGATGTTAATGTTGCAGAACCAAAAGCATTAATCGGTTTTGCTGGACCACGAGTCATTGAACAAACAGTACGTGAAAAATTGCCTGAAGGTTTCCAGCGCAGTGAATTTTTGTTAGAGCATGGCGCCATTGATATGATTGTTGATCGCCGTGAAATGCGTGAAGAAATCAATTCAGTATTGTCTATTTTGATGGCGAATCGAGCTGCATAATTATCCAATACAAAAAATTACCGCTCTTTCTTATCAAAGCGCGGTAATTTACTCTTTTACCGAATCCTAAAGCCAGCCTTGCTCTCATTTTTTTATTATGCACTTTGACACCCTAAACGCATGGTTAGATTGGCAAGAAAGCCTACACCCACAAAGCATAGATCTAGGCTTAGATAGAGCAACAGAAGTATTTAATCGGCTAAACGCTTACAAAAAGCCTATTACAATTACGGTTGCTGGTACTAATGGCAAAGGGTCTAGCATTGCCTTTCTAGAAGCTATTTATCGAGCACAAGGTTTACGCGTTGGTGCTTATACCTCTCCGCACATACTCAAATATAACGAACGTATAAAAATTGATGGTACACCTGTCAGCGATGAGCAAATCTGTGCTGCTTTTGAACGCATAGAAGCCGTCCGTGATAACGTCTCATTAAGCTATTTTGAATTTGCGACTTTAGCTGCTCTAGATATTTTTTCACGCGCGAATCTAGATATTCAATTATTAGAAGTAGGGCTTGGCGGTCGCTTAGATGCAGTCAATATTATTGACCCAGATGTCGCTATAGTCACCAGCATCTGTATAGATCACACTTCGTGGTTGGGCAATACTCGTGATGCAATTGCCATTGAAAAGGCAGGAATTTTTCGAAAAGGCATACCTGCAATTATTGGTGATATTAACCCACCCCCATCATTACTTGAATGTGCGCATAAGGTTAATGCACAACTACAGCGTATTGGGCACGAATTCTCTTATAATAACAATCCACAAGACTCCAACAACTGGAGCTGGAAAAATAAGTCAGGTCGTTTTGCAGAACTCCCCCCCCCTAAATTGAAGGGTACTCACCAATACAGAAATGCTTCTGCAGTGATTGCTGCAATCCAAAGTCTACAGAATAAAATCCCCGTTTCTGAACAAGCGATTCAACAGGGCTTAAAGACGGTTAATTTATCTGGAAGGTTTCAACTTATTCAAAGTAATCCAGCCGTATTATTAGATGTTAGCCATAACCACCAAGCGGCACTTACTCTTGTTGAATATTTACAAACAGAATATAAGGACACTGCTGTTCATGCTGTTTTTACTATGATGGGAGATAAAGATTTACCTGGCGTTATTAAACTAATGCAACCTTGCATTAAACACTGGTATATTTCTCCTTTAAATAATCCACGTACAAGCAGCGAAACTGATTTAAAAAAAGCATTCGCACTATGTAATAACACTCAAGTAAGTTTTGGCTTTACAGATTTTCTAAGTGCATTTAACCAAGCCCAAAATGAAGCAATAAAAGATAATGGGCTTATTTTAGTTTTTGGCTCCTTTTTCCTAGTCTCCGAATACCTATCATGCCTTAGCCCCCAACAGGGAGAACCTTTATGAATGAGATATTAAAACAAAGAATTGTCGGTGCTATCGTAATTACCGCGTTAGCAGCCATTTTTGTACCTATGCTTTTTGATGACCCTGTTTCAGATGCCGATAGCTTTAGTAATGAACTTTCATTACCTCAACAACCTGCTAATAATACGGATGAATTGTTAAAATCTATCCCCAAAACAAGTCGTGAAGTTTTATCTCGCCCCAAACCTGCTCAAATTGATTTACAAGCCCAAACAATCAAAGAAACGATTAAAAAAACTAACTTTAAAAGCTTTATTATTCAAGTAGGAAGCTTTAGCCAACAAGCTAATGCAAATGAATTCCGCAATAAACTGCGTCGGCAAAAATTTAGTGCTTATGTTGACTCTATTAGCAATAAAGATGGGAAACTATATCGCTTACGGGTTGGCCCAGAATTAGGTAAAAAAATTGCTCAAAAAACTCAAAAGCGTCTAGAATCACTTTATAAAGTACAAACACTTCTAGTGGAAGAGTAACAACATAATGATGATGATTTGGATCGACTACGCCATTATTGGTTTAATCAGTATTTCCCTTATTATTGGGCTATTTCGTGGTTTAGTTCGTGAAGCCCTTGCTTTAGTGACGTGGGGCTTAGCATTTTGGGTCGGCTTAACCTTTAGCTCACCTTTCGCAAACCTTCTAAAAAGCGCAATTACAATTGAAAGCGCTAGAATTGCAGTCGCCTTTGCCGTACTTTTTTTTCTTACATTAATTGTAGGCGCCATTATCAATCATTTACTTAGTGCTTTAATCCGTAAAACTGGATTGACAGGTACTGACCGTTTAGCAGGCTTACTTTTTGGAATTGGCCGTGGTGCCATCATTGTTGTAATTTTAGTTATGTTAGCAGGCTTAACGCCTTTACCTGACAGCAGCTGGTGGAAAGAATCCCAGCTTATCCCCCACTTTCAATCCCTTGCTGTCTGGCTACAAACCAATATGCCGGATAGTATGGCTGGCTATTTAAAATACAAATAAAGCCTTATTCATTCAATACCTTCGCCAAAATGAAAATCGACCCATTTTGGTAAGTTTTTCAGCCTGTAAGTGTTTGATTCGCATAGAGTGAAAAAAGCTATTTTAAGCTTAAATCAAAATTGGCGAAGGTGTTGTCATTAACCTCAATTTATAAACCCCAGGAAATCAAATGTGTGGTATTGCGGGAATCGTTTCCCATAAAAATGTAAACCAAGATCTTTATGACGCGCTCACTGTACTTCAACACAGGGGACAAGATGCGGCAGGTATTGTGACATGTGAAAATGGACGTTTACATTTACGTAAAGATAACGGCTTAACCCGTGACGTCTTTACCACAGAACAAATGATGAAGCTAAAAGGGAATATGGGGATTGCACATATCCGCTACCCGACAGCTGGGTGTTCAAATTCTGCAGAAGCGCAGCCTTTTTATGTAAACTCCCCATTTGGTGTAACTCTCGCTCATAATGGTAATTTAACCAACACTGAAAAGCTTAAAAAAGAACTTTTCATTGAAGACCAGCGTCACTTAAATACCGATTCTGATTCAGAAGTATTACTGAATATTTTTGCCCATGAATTACAGCAAATTGGTAAATTACAACTCAATAAGGATGATATCTTCAATGCCGTCAAAGGCGTACATCGCCGCTGTAAAGGTGCTTATGCTGTCGTCGTGATGATCCCAAATATCGGCATGGTTGGCTTTAGAGACCCTCATGGTATTCGCCCTATTGTATTTGGTGAGCGTAAATCAGAGCAAGGCACTGAATTTATGATTGCTTCTGAAAGTGTTGCACTAGATGCTTTAGGTTATGATTTAACACGCGATATTAAACCAGGTGAAGCTGTTTTTATTGAAAAATCAGGCACTCTATACACCCAACAATGCGCGGAAAATATTGACCATTGCCCATGTATTTTTGAATATGTTTATTTTGCTCGCCCAGACTCTATTATTGATAATATTTCTGTCTATAAAGCTCGTCTACGTATGGGTGAAAAACTCGCGACTAAAGTACTCAATGAATGGCCTGACCATGATATAGACGTGGTTATCCCGATTCCTGATACGAGCCGAACTTCAGCCCTAGAAATGGCTAACAAGTTAGGTGTTAAATTTCGCGAAGGTTTTATCAAAAATCGCTATATCGGTCGTACCTTTATTATGCCTGGCCAACAAATGCGTAAGAAATCCGTCCGCCAAAAACTCAATGCGATTGGCTTGGAATTCGAAGGAAAAAATGTACTTCTAGTTGATGACTCTATCGTCCGTGGCACAACCTCTGAACAAATCATTCAAATGGCTCGTGATGCCGGCGCCAAAAAAGTTTATTTTGCTTCTGCAGCTCCAGCAGTACGCTATCCTAATGTTTATGGCATCGACATGCCAGCAGCACATGAACTCATTGCTCATAAGCGCACGGAAGAAGAAATAGGAAAGGAAATTGGTGCTGATAAAATGATTTATCAAGACCTTGAAGATCTTATTGATGCAGTGCGCAAAGGCAATACAACAATCAATCACTTTGATACTTCCTGCTTTGACCATAAATATATCACCGGTGATATTGATGATGCCTATCTGCAGAATATAGAAGCATTACGTAATGACTCAGCTCAAGCCACGAGTAATAACGGCTCATCAATTATCGACATGCATAATTCAAATTAAATAGACACTCGACTATTTATCCACATAAAACAGAAAGGACACTAAAAATTACTATTTTGTAATTTTAGTGCCTTTCGTGGAAAAAATAATTTTGATAAGGGCGGCGACAAGAAATTGCCCTCACCTTTAAAATTCTATAAATCTATCTGCCACTAACATTGCTTCAACCCATAAACCTAAGCCAGCAATACGAAAACCTTCCGCCACATCATTATCTAATTTCCCCTGCCGCTTTGCTTCTCCAGACTCTAACAGCCCACGCCGTTGCGCTGCCGAAATACAGACTACTAAATCTAGCTCATACTCATTAGCTAATTGTGTCCACCGTGCAACGGTCTGAAGCTCATCATCAGGGGGGGTAGCATACCGAAAGGCATGATAAACCCCTTCTTGATAAAAAAAAATGCGTACCATATCGTGCCCCATTTCTAGAGCCGTTTTAATAAATTGATAGGCCGTCTCACTACTACTAGATTGATAAGGACTAGAATTAATTTGAATTGCGTATTTCATCCACAAAAAATAATGATGTAACAAGAAAGATAGAACAACATTCAGTACAATGACCTTTTGCTCCCCCTGAAATTAGTGTACCGAGTATAGCACTCCATGAAACTAAATAATAAATGCCTTATTGCTGGATTTCTATTGCTCATTATTTTTATAAATAATAGCCATTCAAATGAGTTAATTTTGCCTGATATGGGCGATTCAACAGGTACTTTAATTTCCCCACTACAAGAAAAAGCGCTCGGTGAGTCTTTTTTTCGCAGCATTCGCTCGCAACTAGACATTAGCTATGACCCCGACATTCAAAACTACATTCAATACATTGGTCAAACCTTAGTTGCTAATAGTGACAGCCCGACTCAAGAATTCTATTTTTTTGTCGTGCTGTCGGATGACATTAACGCATTTGCAGGCCCAGGCGGATTCATCGGCATTAATTCGGGTTTGATTTTAAGTAGCGCCTCCGAAAGTGAACTGGCCTCTGTCATGGCTCATGAGATTGCACACGTTACCCAGCGTCATATTTACCGCGCGTATGAAGCAAGTAGCCGCTTATCATTACCCGCTGCCGCTGCAATGATTGCTGCAATAATTGTCGCCACTCAAGCCCCAGATGTTGGCATTGGCGCACTCTCTGCTATCCAAGCCGGCAGCATACAAATGCAAATTGACTTTACTCGCTCCAATGAACAAGAGGCTGATAGAATTGGCCTAAAAACCTTAGAGCGCGCGAAATTTGATCCGCGGAGTATGCCAACTTTTTTTGAAAAGCTCCAACAAGCCAGTAAATATTATGGCGCTGGAGCCCCTGAATTTCTACGAACTCACCCTATCACAACATCACGTATTGCAGATACCCGTGGTCGTGCCGAAGCGTATCCATACCGGCAAGTTGCCAATTCACAAGCTTACCGGCTCATAAAAGCAAAACTTAGAGTATCGTCTGCACAAAATGACTTAAAAGATGTCTATAATTTTTTCCAAGCACGTGCCAACCAAGGCACACCTAAACAGCGTGCAGCAATGCAGTATGGCCTTGGAATTATCTACCTAAAACAACAAAAATTTGATCGTGCCGAAAACACATTTAAAAAACTAAATACGCTTTTTCCAAATCAAATGCAATACCTTACAGCCCTAGCGCAAACCGCAATAGAAAAGCGGGACCTAGAAATGGCTAAGAAATTGTACATAAAGCTACAACAAAAATTTCCTAAAAATCCAGATTTTAACTTTGAATATATTGCATTATTACTAAAATCAAAACACACCCAACAAGCCCTGCAACACCTGAAGCTAACCAACTACGAAACAAGGCAACATCCTCGCTATTTTTTGCTTTTAGCTCAAGCCCATGGAGATTTAGGCAATCAGGTAAATTTACACCGATACATGGCTGAATATTATTATGCTATCGGCCAAACCGGTGCGGCGATCATGCAAATTAAGTTAGCAAAAAAATCCAAAGGCCTTAATTTCTATCTAACATCAATACTAGAGGACCGCTTAAACTTTTTTATTGCTGACCTGCAAGCATTGAAAGAACTTCAAGAATAGAGTGATCTCAACTAAAAATGGACCGCTATATATATAGTGATCAACTAACTCATGTGTTATACCAATCCCAATAAGTTCACTCTCTATTTCTTCTCCTGCTGGAGAAGGCTAGGATGAGGAGATTAAAATAAAAACTTATTGGGATTGGGATTAGTTATCGGGCAGGCTCCTACTCACTCTATTTAAATTTTAATTCAGCTTGCATTCTCAACTTGAAACAAAAATATTTTTACAGTGCAACCTCTTTTTTATGCCTTCTATATACGACATCACCCAGTACACCAAAAACCCTATAAAACTGCTTACTCTTAGCCTCCTACTCGCTTTCACCTATGGCTGCAGCACACCTTCTATAAAATTTCATAATAAAGCTTCTGAACAACATTTTAGTGCTGAACGAATAAGTACTCCTTTATTTGAGCATATTATTTACACTAACCAAGCCACTCAAACAAACACTCAACATTCTTTACATGTTTACCTAGATGGCGACGGGAGCCCATGGTTAAGTAACCATTGGATAGCGAAAGATCCAACCTCTAGAAATCCAATGATTTTAGAACTAATGGCAATGGATAGTAACGCTAGCATCCTTCTAGGTCGTCCTTGTTATCACGGGTTAGCGAATACAAAAAAGTGTCACCCTCAATATTGGACATCACACCGCTATTCATACGAAGTTGTTCAGTCCATGCGTATTGCCTTGAAAAAATGGTTAATTGCACACCCTCACATTCAAAAAATTAATTTTATTGGCTTCAGTGGTGGGGGTGGTTTAGCCGCTTTACTGACGCCTTATTTTCCGCAAACTACACAGTTAATAACATTAGCTGCTAACCTCAGCATTGACGCTTGGACGACTCAACACAACTACACTCCCTTAATTGGCTCATTAAACCCCATTGAGCAAAAACAGCTTAATTCTCAAATTCAACAAACCCATATTGTTGGCGCTCAAGATAAAAATATCCCTATCTCCCTAGTAAACTCCTATGTAAAAAAACAAGAATCTGCTAAGCTCCTAATCATTGAATCGCAAGCACATTGTTGCTGGAATAATCACTGGCAATCAATCCTCAACAACTTGGTTAAATAACAGCATAATAAGGAAGAAACATGCTTATAAAATCCTACCCTTTTGCTTTTTTAATTCCATTATTAACATCACTCACTTTATATTCTTGTAGCGCGCAACGCCCACCATCAACAGGTGGGCACGACCAAACAAGTAAAGCAGATAGTTTATTTATTATTGACTGCCTACTGCCTGGTCAAGTCAGACAATTAGGGCGAAGCGCTATGTACCTTACCGCTCGTCGCCCCATCAAAACAACGGCTTCTGAATGCGAAATTCGTGGCGGAGAATATGTTGCTTACGACCGCGCTGATTTTAAGACCTCACTAAAAATTTGGTTACCACAAGCTAAGGCAGGTAACGCAGAAGCCCAAGCTTATGTGGGTGAAATCTTTGAAAAAGGCTTAGGCATTCCACCTAATTTTAATACGGCTAGACAGTGGTATGAAAAAGCGGCAGCTCAAGGTAATACCAAAGCCCAGTTAAATCTTGGCTATTTATATGAAAAAGGACTAGGCGTTCCCAAAAACTTACCTGAAGCAATGCGTTGGTACGAAAAAGCATCCGGCTTAGAGGGTTCGAGTATTCCATACTCTGCAACCATAAATAGCTCATCAGGGAGTAATGAACTGCAAGAAGAGGTTAAACTCTTAAAAGCAGCACTCACGAATAGCCAACAAGAAACTAAACGCATTAACCAACAGTTCATTCAATCCGAACAAAAATTTACTCGACAACAGATTGCTTTGGATCAATCACAAAGCACTTTAGATACTTATAAAAACCAACTTTCTAATGCTATTAGGACTAATGATTCCTCTTATATAGCTGTACTACAAACAAGTATTGCTAAAAAAGAAATGCTGATTAAGCAACAAAATGACCAATTAGCTATCACTCAAACAAAATATAATAAAAAACTGGCTCTACTCAACACCCAATTAGCGAACACCCAAAAACGTGCTCAACAAATAAATAATGAACTGACTAAACATCAAGCCTCAACTAACACAGCGCAATCTCAATTATTAAACGCCGAATCGCTACTTGCAAAAACTGAAGCACGTTTATTAACATTACAACAACAATCTCAACATGAACTACAAACTATTCGCTCAGAAAAATTAAATTTAGGCGAACAACTTCAAACTGAAATGTCTCAAACTGAGCACAACCTTGAGCTTACTCAACAACAACTTATCCAGCAACAAAAAGATAAGCTCAAACAAGCAATGCTATTATCTCAATTACAACAGGAAAATCAGCGCTACAATCAACATATCACTCAATTAAAAGAAGAAATAAAAAATGTAAATACCTCTAAAGACAGAGCTGAAATCATTAATGCAGAACTTTTAGTTTATAAAGGTGTTGTTGAAAGTTCCCAACAACAAGTTGCTTCAATGCAAAAGCAACTAAAAGTGACCAAAAATCAGCTCACAGCCTTAACTAAAAACTCAAAAATGGCGTTAACGGCTGCACTTGCTGATACATCAAATACTCAACAAAAAATTCAACAACAACAACACGCACTTATATCAGCAGAACAAAGAATTAAGGAATATGAGGATAAATGGTTACGTCAACAAACACTTACACAGCAACTCCTCAGTGAAAAGAAAAGTTATCAAACAAAAATCAAAAAACTAAGTAATTCAGTTAACTTAGCCAGTAGATCAAGTAAGCTTTCAATTGAAATCATCGATCCTCCTTTTACCTTAGTTCGCGGCACTCCAACCATTACACTTAGATCAGTCGTTAAAGAGAGAGAAATATTTGGTAAAGTAAATACTTCAAAGGGTTTACTCTCTTTACTTGTTAACGACAATAAAACAACAATTGATCAACAAGGAATATTTAAAACAGGTATAAGCCTCACTCAGGATGACACTCCTGTTAGTATTGTTGCCATCGATAAATCGGGAAAGCGTGCCAATTTAGATTTTATACTGTCATTAAATAAAGCCAAGAAAGCGGTTGAAAAAACAGCATTCAATAAGAAATCAGAACAACAAGAATCTTGGGGCTCTTTAGATTTTGGACGCTATCACGCATTAATTATTGGCAATAACCGTTACCAGAAAGTTCCCTCCCTTGATACTCCAATTAATGATGCTGAAGCGGTTGCCAAAGTCCTAAAAGAAAAATATGCATTCGATAGCATTACCTTATTAAAAAACGCCACCCGCTACCAAACACTTTCAGCTTTAAATAAATTACGGGCAGACTTATCGGAAGACGACAACTTACTAATCTACTATGCAGGACATGGCGAATTAGATAAAGCAAATATGCGAGGTCATTGGCTCCCTGTTGATGCTGATGCCGATAATACTGCAAATTGGATTTCTACTGTCGCGATTACCGATATTCTTAATGCCATGTCAGCGAAGCATGTATTAATTGTCTCTGACTCATGTTATTCCGGAGCAATGACTCGCTCATCACTTGCTAGAATTGATGCGGGCGTTTCCAGCTCTAAAAGGAAAGAATGGTTAAAAGCTATGCTTAAAACACGCTCTCGCACCGTCTTAACCTCAGGTGGGTTACAGCCTGTTATGGATGGCGGTGGAGGTAACCACTCAGTTTTTGCTAAAGCCTTTATTGATGCATTACAAAATAATACAGGGTTACTAGAAGGGCAAAATTTATACCGTGAAGTATCTGGAGGAATTATTAGTGTCGCCTCTAAATATGGAATAGAGCAGGTTCCTGAGTACGCCCCAATCCGTCACGCGGGGCATGAGTCAGGAGAGTTTTTTTTAATTCCTAAAAGTTAACCCATCTGCTCAAAATCATCTCTGATTTTAAGCATAGGACTTAAGGGGGACACTGCCATTAAGTTAAGCGGTTTAAGGGTGATTTTTCTTGCTCTTAAGCCCCCTCTTGATGGAGGGGGTTGGGGGC
>ENA-ORXI01000285-ORXI01000285.1-sediment-metagenome-genome-assembly--contig:-NODE-285-length-41026-cov-11.021515_pt1 | contig 41026 bp, 25 predicted proteins | sample MGYA00237861_ERZ511468 | MGnify/ENA primary metagenome ERZ511468 (study PRJEB26299, sample SAMN06266213) | sediment metagenome | isolation source: Hudson Canyon methane seep mesocosm | place... | reverse complement strand
CTCCACTACCATTACTCTTAAACTTGATGGTAGTGGAGCTTTAAAGCGGGTAAGTTCATTCTTTTAAGGTTCCTTATAACAAGTTAAAGACCTGGCATGATTAATGTTTTTGTGGCGCAATCAAGCCCCCGTTTAATTTCTACAAGCATTCATCTGAACCAACTTGAGTAACGAAGTCAAATGAGTAACAAATTTTTTTGGATTGCTTAGTAGCAGGTTCTAAGGTAGCAACTTTTACTTTTTTCTTCTGCAAGGCGATGGCTCCAATTAATAATAAAAAAACAATAATAAACAAGACAAAACCTTTTCTTTTAAAATTATCATTTTGATACTGTTTTGTTTTCTCTGTAGATAGACCATTATTAGAATGATTCTTTACCGTTACATTAGACTTTTTGTCATCAACTTTCACTGCTACTGTTGCTCTACCCCTACCTATATCGGGTTTTTTATGAGAGCTATTTTTCATCTCTTCAAACGTATTTATGGCCTCTGCCTGAACATGAAGTTTTTTAATAAAAATCTGAACATCAGACACAAGGTTTTTAAATTCAACTGCATTAAGGTCATCTGTCCAGTTTATAAAATCAGCCATTTGCAATGCGCGATATACCAGAGGCGGTTTACTACCATCAATATTAATCGGAAATATTTTATCCTGCTGTTGAGCTTCAGCGGCTTCGGCACGAACCCATTGCGATTTAACAGATGCTTTTGACCAAAGAACTATCACGCATTTAGCTTTATCCAAAGCTTCTTCAATCACAATTTCATAGCTCTTACCAATGGGGATTGATCGATCCCACCAAACTGACCAACCCTGAGATTCAAGTGCAATAGCTAATCTTGCAGTATATTCTTTATCTTCAGTTGAATAACTAATAAAAATATCACTCATGCTTGAAAACAAAACTTAATATTAAAGTGAACAAAAGGGTTAAGTCATGGCTCTTGCCTTTGTTTGTTATTTTACTCACTAGACTACAGTCCAATCACTAACCTGATCGTTTGAATAATCACCTAACAGATCGAAACCAGCGGCTCCTGCTGTTTGATCACGCAGAAGTACTCCGCCTCCTGAACCGTGGCCCATTAAGAAATTGGGCGGTACCAGTTCAACCACATGCCAACCCTCACAAGGTGCTGCAGAATAATGTGGGTGGTTACCAATTCGGTCTCGTTTATCTTTCCATATGGTCAATGACTCATCAGGATCAAACCCATCCATTCCAAGCGGGTTAATGAATAATCGTAAGGATTTACCTTGATAGACCAGAAGTTCGCCATCTCGATGCTCTCTTCGCCATCTACCTTGATTGCCTTGAATATCTTGAAAGTATAAGGATGAGGCTTGTCCATCCCTTTTTGTTGAAAATTTATAATTTGTAAATTTAAACAGCTCTAGGTATTTGTTGGAAAGCATTGTTATTAACTCCAAATGTAAGAAGAAATATGGCCTGTATAATAAGTGCAAGCTAACGAGCGACCTAATTAACGCGTTTATGTATGCCAGCTGGGAATGAACTTATGAGCTGAAAATCCTCAGTAGGATAGCCTGTCTTATTCATTTAGATTTTGAATAAGTATAACTACTAGCTGGGGGCAATTGCAATACCGCGTGTAGGTGTGAAGAACAATCATGTGTGTACGGCCTAGCACTGCCTATTACCCATAAATCAAACGGGATCATGTCATTCAGTATCCTGCAGAGAGAAACCCTCACACATTATTTGAAATGCAGTATAGCCTTGCCATAGTATTTGATGACCAGGAGGCGGATCTTTTTTCCGGGCAAGATATCCTCCCATCATTGCGGCCAGCTTGACTGCATCACCCAATAACAAGGGGTGCTTCAATCTTTTTTTTAGCATAGGCGCGTAGAGTTCGGCATTCAACCTCTGAGAACAGAATGTCGGCGGTAAGCTCAGGCATTTCTCTACCCAGCAGGGTCATCAACATGATTCGCCAGGCAATCACCAAATTAATACCAATAGCGCGGCGTAAACGCTCAGCGGTTTCATGTGCAAGGTCATCAATGCGACAACCTGACTTAAGCACTCGATGCCAGTCTTCAATGCGCCAGCGTAGTGTATACCAACGCAAATAGCGTTCAGCATCCCCTGTCGAAGTGATGGTGATGGTGGTAAGCAAAAACCACTCAACCGCTTTGGTGTTAGGAGGTGGATTTTCCTCCAATGCATGGACGATAAAGAGAGTAACGGGATCTTTATCTGAATAATACTCAGGAGGTGGGCGTTGGATTTTCAGAGTACGTACGGCCAGATCAGCACGTCGTCCTAATCTGGCCGCCCGAGCCTTAGTCATTTGTATTTTTGTTCCTGCGCACTTAAACACTTTGAAAACCAGGGGGCAAAAGAGGATGATATTGCCCTTTTGGATTGGGCTTGTCAGTACAGTATCCATCGACTTGTTTTGCAACAGGCAGTGTAAGCGAATATTATTAGTCAAGCTAAAGCTGATTTAATTAATCAGGCAGGGCTAGCGAGACTTAATGCAATAAAAGTTGATGAGTTTTCTCAACAACAGTTAGCGGGTATGAATCAATAGCGGTAGATTGGGTTTAATTTACTTACGTTTAAATTTTAACAGAGGGTATTAGCATGAGCTGGAGAGAACGGACACATGAAGACACTTATAGTGATGAAGAAGTTGAACAACGACTAAAAGATGAGTTGCCACATTGGTATCTGGAAAAAGGTTGGATCCGACGAAAATATAAAACCAGTGGCTGGAAGGGGACATTGATGGTTGTTAATACCGTGGGTCATCTTGCAGAAGCAGCCTTTCATCATCCTGACTTAACGGTATCTTATGCCTTTGTAGTTGTAAAATTAATGAATCATGCGGCTAAGGGGATAACGAATAAAGATTTTGAATTAGCCACTAAGATTGAAGACGTTATTATGTGGCAACCTGGTAATGCTGAAGGGGCGTTGGTAGGTACACCTGATGATCCACGGTTTAAATATATTAAATATGATTGAATTTGAAGAGTACTCTTTTTTTTCATTGGCTCAAACTCTGTTTTTCTAGCAGAGGATAGATGAACGATACGAAGGGAGGCTAAAAGCCTCCCTTCCGTACTTCAGTCGTTTCTACTATGAACGAGTACAGCTTGTTCTTTTTTAAAGCTGTTTGCTTTTTTCAAGGCGGTTGAATATAAGTAGCCAGCCTCTGGTTTGTGGTAATAATGCTTTTTATGCAGTCTTTTAATTAACACAATCAAGTTTTACAGATCTGATCTTGTGATAAAAATTGAATTCACCAAAGCTATGTATTTTGGTATTAGAGTTGAAAATAAGTTCTGAGTCTTCCAGAATATCTTGCTTTGTGATACCAAGTGATTTCATTAATACAGGATGATTTGCCATTTCCTTTAATGTTAATTTGAAGTTTTTGTTTTCAAATAATGTCAGTCTGGTTTTTGGTCCAACAATAATGCTTTCAATTTGTTTATCCCAGTTTTTTCCTTTTATAGAGACCAGGTTTTTTAATTTTGTTGATCCTGAAAGTCGGAATGTGTCACCTTTATAGTGCGGCTGTTCAAAAAAATCAGCCCAGCATTCAGTGCTTTTAGCTATTACGCTGGTACTACAGCTAAATAACATTAATAAGATAAATAATGACTTAAAACCTTGGAGTTGATATTTATTCTGGTTCATTGCTATATCCTCTTTATTGTTTTTATAAACATGGGGTTTGTTTCAATGACAACATAGAGTGAAATTTTATTTGCTTTATCACCAGTCCTGATACCAGTATTCTGGTAATGAGAAAAAATAATATGGCTATTAACAAAGCACAGCTTAGCAAAAAAACTGGCCCATCTTGTTCCCATGCTCCCGCGTGGGAATACATACCTGCCTAGGCTTACAGCACGGTATGCGTTCCCACCGAATACGCTGGGAACGAGAAAGCTGTGGTTTGTTCACAGGCATAAAAATAATAATAAGCAGTCACTTGTTATTAGTCATAGACAGCTATCTTGTTGACCTAATTTCTTAAAATTTCACTCAGTATCAATTTAATAGAGAGTAACGGGGGGTAAAGGTTTCATTTAAATTTAAAGAAAAACGAAAGCAAACTGATTATCATCTGTAATATCCTTACCACTGTCTGCCGCACGGCCATTAAGCTAATAGAAATACAGCATAGGGCGCAGTGCTTTAGAGCTTGTGAAAGTATTATCTTTTTTCATCTCCCTAATGCAGTGGTAGAAAAGAATATGGCTAGAAACTGGGAGTTTTCGATACTCTTATAGCAAAAAAAACCAGCTGACCTTTGGCAGGGCAGCTCAGAAGATAAAGGGCAGAGCAGAACCCAACATGACTTGAAGTCTACGCTGGGTTTCGCTATCGCCCATATCCAAGCTATGCGCTGATTCTCTCCAGCAGGTTAAACCAAAACTCGCTCGATGCCGCCTTTGGAAGCCTTTTTGATATATTGTTTCATCCAGTCATCACCTAACACATGCTTGGCAATTTCCACCACTATATAATCGACTTCCAGATTATCAATATCGCCTTGATAACGCTCTAGGCCCTGTACACAGGATGGACAGGAAGTCAGCATTTTAATTGGCTGCTTTGTGTCTTCTCCTCGGACTTTCAAGCTATCCGCTTGTAGTTCTTCTGCTTTGCGGAAACGTATCTGGGTGGAGATATCGGGACGACCGACTGCCAAGGTGCCGGATTCGCCGCAACAACGCTCAGATTTATTAACCTCTTTACCCATCAGGCTATTAACTGTCTTCATCGGGTCTTGCTGCTTCAACGGGCTATGGCAAGGGTCATGATAAAGATATTGCTGACCGCCAACATCATCCAGTTTGACGCCTTTTTCCAGCAGATATTCATGAATATCGATCATTCGGCATCCAGGGAAAATTTTGTCGAACTCATAACTTTCCAGTTGATCCATACAGGTCCCACAACTGACCACGATGGTTTTGATATCCAGGTAATTCAAGGTATTGGCTACACGGTGGAACAAAATCCGATTATCGGTGCTAATTTCCTCTGCTTTATCAAACTGTCCTGCCGCTCGCTGCGGAAAACCACAACATAAATAACCTGGTGGCAAGACAGTTTGCACGCCTATTTCGTACAGCATTGCCTGAGTCGCCAGTCCCACCTGCGAGAACAGACGTTCAGAGCCACAGCCTGGAAAATAAAAGACCGCTTCGGAATCAATCCGGGTTTTTTGATGATCTCGAATAATCGGCACAATACTATCACTTTCTATGCCTAACAAGGCTCTAGCCGTTTTGCTGGGTAATTTGCCCGGCATTTTACGGTTAGTAAAATGCAGTACATACTCCTTCATTTCAGGCTTTCCGATAGAAGACGGGGGATGAACCAGTTGAGATTTCGTCCAGGGCCGCAGAAAAATATTGCCTAGTCGTTGTGCTTTGTATGACCACTCGATTAGCAGTTTACGCATCAGTTTGACACTACTGGGCCGGCCAGTAGACAAAAAGGCAATTGCTAAGGTTTTAACCGGATTAAAACTTTGTTTTCCCATTTTGCGCAGCAAATTACGCATATTCATCGATACATCGCCAAAATCTATATCCACAGGACAAGGGTTATAACATTTATGGCAGATAGTACAGTGATCTGAGACATCCTCAAATTCTTTCCAATGAGTAATTGAAATACCTCGCCGGGTTTGTTCCTCATATAAAAATGCCTCAATCAATAATGAGGTGGCAAGAATTTTGTTCCGGGGCGAGTAAAGTAAATTGGCTCGCGGCACATGGGTTGAGCACACTGGCTTACATTTACCACAACGCAGACAGTCTTTAACCGAATCGGAAATCGCCCCAATTTCACTTTGCTGCATAATCAGCGATTCATAACCCATCAGGCTGAAAGAGGTGGTATAAGCCGCACGCAAATCAGCCCCTGGCATTAGCTTACCGCGATTAAAATGGCCTTCAGGGTCAATTTCACGTTTATAAGCATGAAAACTGGCCAGTTCCTGTTCACTAAGGAACTCATATTTGGTAATGCCGATGCCGTGTTCACCAGAAATAACCCCTCCCAAAGAACGAGCCAGATGCATAATCCTTTCTACCGCCTGATTAGCGGTCTGCAACATCTGATAGTTATCTGAATTGACTGGCAAGTTGGTATGTACATTACCATCGCCCGCATGCATGTGCAGTGCAACAAACACTCGACTGCGCAGAACTTGCTTATGAATGGCCTCAACGCCTTCAATAATCAGCCGGAAATTATCACCTTCAAATACTTCCTGCAACTCAGGCAGCAATTCATTTTTCCACGACACGCGTACCGAGTGATCCTGCAAACGATGGAATAAGGTCGGTTGTTCTGCTCGATTTGTCAGTTCCTGATAGGCTATACCTAGTTTGCTCATCGAGCTATCGGCTTGTGACAAAGCCAGATCCAGATTGTGATACAACCATTCCCAGCGCTCTTTTACTGCACTGATATAAGTCAATGCAGAATCACGCCGATCGCCTAGTAGTTCTTTTTTATTGACGCTGTCTTCATATTCACGCAGCGGTAAATCGCCTTGAAAATACTTAAATAGTTCATCACATAATTGCAGTTTATTGCGCAAAGACAGTTCAATGTTGATGCGTTCTATGCCATCACAATAATCGCCCATCCGTGGCAACGGAATCACCACGTCTTCATTAATTTTAAAGGCATTGGTATGCTTGGCGATGGCGGCAGTACGCGAACGATCCAGCCAGAATGTTTTACGTGCTTCCGGACTGACAGCAACGAATCCTTCGGCATTTCGGGCATTACACAAACGGATAACTTCGGAAGTAGCCAGTGCCACCTGTTTTTCATCATCGCCAACGATATCTCCGATCAGCACCATTTTTGGCCGACCTAAATGTTTGGCTTTACTGGCATAGCCGACAGCTTTCACATAGCGTTCATCCAGATGTTCAAGACCTGCCAGCATGACTCGGTCATTCCCTTCTTTAGGCAGAGCCGCCAGATAATCACGAATTTCGACAATGGCAGGGACTGCTTCACGTACTTGTCCATAAAACTCCAGACAAACAGTGCGAGCGTGAGCAGGCATCTTATGCAAAATCCAGGTTGCTGAGGTGATAATGCCGTCACAACCTTCTTTTTGTATGCCAGGCAAACCACCCAGAAATTTATCGGTTACGTCCTTGCCCAGCTCACCTTTACGAAACTGAGAACCTTTCATCGGCAAAATATCTTCTGATAAAAGATTCTGACCAGTGATATCAAACCGTTTCAGACTGAATTCCACCTGATCCTGATCATGAATTTTACCCAGATTATGGTTTAATCGTTCAACCTGTAACCAGTTGCCATCAGGCATCACCATCCGCCAGGAAGCCAGGTTATCCAGAGCTGTTCCCCAAAGTACAGCTTTTTTACCACCCGCATTCATCGCCACATTACCACCTATACAGGAGGCATCGGCAGAAGTTGGATCACAGGCAAAAACTAAGCCTGCATCCTCGGCAAGATTCATTGCTCGACGAGTCACAACGCCGGCACCAGTGAACAAAGTGGCATAAGGTTGCTCCACACCGGGCAATTGAGAATCCATTTCTACCGCACCGACATCCAGTAACTTTTCGGTATTAATCACCGCCGAATAAGGTGTTAATGGCACTGCTCCACCGGTATATCCGGTACCACCGCCACGAGGAATAATCGTTAATCCCAGTTTAATGCAATCACGTACTAAGTTACCGACTTCTTTTTCATTACGTGGGTAAAGTACCAGAAAAGGGTATTCCACCCGCCAGTCAGTTGCATCGGTAACATGTGATACCCGGGCAAAACCGTCAAAACAAATATTATCTTTGCGGGTATGTTTAGATAAAACAGATAAGGCTTTACGACGCAATTTACTGGTTTTCTCAAAATGCGCTTCAAACTCATCAACTGCCTTATGCGCAGCTTCTATCAGTAGCGATACTCGTCTACCCCTATCTGAATCCTGTGCCTTGGATTCAGATAGGCGTTTTTCCATCTGCTTTAATCGATGGCGCAAAGCCACCAGCAATGCCTTACGACGTTTACGGTTATCCAGTAAATCATCTTCCAGATAGGGGTTTCGTTGTACAACCCAGATATCCCCGAGCACTTCAAATAACATACGAGCTGAAACGCCTGTCACCCTTTCACTGCGCAAAGAAGTTAATACCTGCCAGTTATCTTCACCTAATAAACGGCTAACAATTTCATGGTCGGAAAAAGAGGTGTAGTTATAAGGGATTTCGCGCAACCTGGCAGTTGGCGCTTTGGTAGAACTTTGAGGGGAGATGGCGTCCACGAATATTTTAGAATAATGAAAATAAACCATCTATTCTAACATTCGTGACAGATAGATTAAAGCTGAAAGCTTATTCAAAAGACTCAGATAGACTCTGGGCAATCATTTTCATGGTTTAAATCCATATTTTTTGCTGATTACGTACGAGTCTCAGCTATGTTATAAAAACACCGTTTCAACTGTTATACGTGATCTCGGCAGGGATTTAGATGATATGTTCGAGCATAATGCCCTTTAGGTATGGCGTGGACCTGGCGTGCTGTAGATGGCGGAAGCTCATGGGTAATCAGCATCCTAAACCGTGGCGGTCACCCAGTTAGGAGTAATAATTAATACCACGTCAATCGTCATACTGGCAGGGATCGCTAGTATCCAGAGCACATGTAGGTGATTCGGTCACTCAACGATGAGCACCGTTAACATCCTTGTCACTGGATCTCGGCCTCCATGCCAAGATGACGCTTTCTGAAGGAAGGGCTAAGTATAACAATAAGTTAAATTAATCTTTGTTTCTTAGAAAGAAAAATTATAAAGCAGTTACCAGAAAGGAACATATTCACAGCTGCTTAGCGCTGCAGAAAATATAGCCGCTAGTGAAATACCTGTCTGCTCTATGTTAGTCCCGCAGACTATGAAATAATTATCATAACTTTGTTATTTTCCGTAGTAGGCATGATGATTAATTCTGATAAACGTTGGCAATTTTGGGTGGATAGAGGCGGTACTTTTACCGATGTGGTTGCTCGCAAACCTGATGGTCAATTGCTTACTTGCAAATTACTGTCTGAAAACCCTGAACAGTACAATGATGCCGCACTGGAAGCTATGCGTCAGTTGCTCGGTGGAGAGTTAGAGGGTGAAAATATTTCTGCCGTTAAAATGGGTACCACTGTCGGTACCAATGCATTATTAGAACGTAAAGGTGAGCCTACTGCCTTGTTAATGACTTCAGGTTTTAAGGATTGCTTGCGTATAGGCTACCAGAACCGCCCCGATATTTTCGCCTTAAATATTCAATTGCCCGAGTTACTTTATACTGAGGTAGTGGAAATTTCTGAACGCGTTAATGTCAATGGCAACATTCTAAGGCCATTAAATACGCTTCTGGCTAAACATTCTTTACAAAAGCTATACGATAAAGGCCTACGCTCTGTAGCGATTGTATTGATGCATGCCTGGCGTTATCCCCGCCATGAATTGGAATTGGCTGAACTGGCGAAAGATATTGGTTTTGCGCAGATATCTATATCTCATCAAGTCAGTCCTTTTATGAAAATCGTTAGTCGTGGTGATACCACCGTAGTTGATGCCTATTTATCGCCTATTCTAAGGCGCTATGTTGCTCAGGTTTCCGAGGGCCTGGCGGCTAAAAATCCACCACGATTAATGTTTATGCAATCTAATGGCGGACTGGCTGATGCACATAGCTTTCAAGGTAAAGATAGTATTTTATCCGGGCCTGCAGGGGGGATCGTTGGGGCAATTGCCACGGCTGAACGTGCAGGTTTTAATAAAATCATTGCATTTGATATGGGCGGTACTTCAACCGATGTAGCCCATTACTGCGGTGAGTTAGAGCGCAGTTTTGAAACTGAAGTGGCAGGGATTCGCATGCGAGTTCCCATGATGAATATACATACCGTAGCAGCTGGTGGTGGCTCATTACTGTCTTTCGATGGCATGCGCTACCGGGTTGGACCTGAATCCGCAGGTGCAAATCCTGGGCCAGCAGCCTATAGACGGGGAGGTGGTTTAACCGTCACCGATGCCAATGTGATGTTGGGAAAACTGCCATTATTTCCTAAAGTATTTGGTGAAAACGGTGATTTATCTTTAGACAGCGAACGAGTAAAGCAACTGTTCAGCGAACTGGCACTGGAGATTAAACAAAAAACTTCTGCTGCGCCCAGTCCAGAACAAGTTGCCGAAGGTTTTTTAACGATTGCTGTAGAAAATATGGCAACGGCGATTAAAAAAATCTCAGTCCAAAAAGGCTATAACGTATCTGAATATACGCTCTGTTGTTATGGAGCAGCAGGGGCGCAACATGCCTGTAAAGTGGCCGATAGACTCGGTATGACAACGGTGATGTTACACCCTTTTGCGGGCGTATTGTCAGCTTATGGTATGGGCTTGGCAGATTTTCGTTTGTTACAAGATAAGGCGCTGGAATTACCCTGGGAGCAAGCCACTGCAGAACAGCTTAAAACAAGCTTTGCTGAATTAAAGCAACAAGGTGAAACAGAAATACGCCTACAAGCGCAGGATTCTCAGCCCATTAGTTTTATTTGTCAGTTGTATTTGCGTTATTTAGGGACTGATACGGCCTTGGCCGTGATGTATGCAGATAAAGAGATTATGCGCAAAGAATTTGAAGCGAATTATCAGCAACAATTTGGCTTTAGATACCGAGACAAAGCCATCATTATTGAGTCATTATTGGTTGAAGTGATTGCCAGCAATCAATTGCTTGAGAATGTTGTAAAGGCAAGCTCTCATCACAAAGGACTGCCTGTACAGCGGCTACCGATGTTTAGTAATAATGATTTTCATGATACGCCCATTTATCAGCGTTCTGAATTGGCTAAAGGCCAAATTATTATCGGTGCGGCGATTATTATTGAACCCACTTCAACCATTATTATTGAACCTGATTGGCAAGCTCAAGTCAGTCCTAATCAGGATTTAATCCTGACTCGGCTGAAACCATTACAGCAACAAAATGCGATTGGAACGCAAGTTGACCCGGTCATGCTGGAGATCTTCAATAAACTGTTTATGTCGATTGCCGAACAAATGGGATTTGTGCTGCAAAAAACCGCATATTCCGTGAATATTAAAGAACGGCTGGATTTTTCCTGCGCTTTATTTAATAAACAAGGCGAACTAATCGCTAATGCCCCTCATATACCCGTGCATTTAGGCTCTATGGATGCTGCGGTTCAAGCTTTGCTCAAAGCAGAAACAATCAAACCAGGCGAAGTGTATTTATTAAATTCACCGTACCAAGGTGGCACACATTTACCCGATATTACGGTGGTAAGTCCTGTTTATTCTGAACAGAATAAATTATTATTCTTTGTTGCTTCCAGAGGGCACCATGCTGATGTGGGGGGGATTACTGCCGCTTCAATGCCCGCATACAGTCAACATATCAATGAAGAAGGGTTGATAAGTGCAGGCTTGAGAATTGTGCAAGACAATGCTTTCCTAGAATCAGTCGTTCGAGACTGGTTACAATCTTCTGATTATCCTGCACGTAATAGTGATCAAAATATCGCAGACCTGCAAGCGCAAATTGCGGCGAATAATAAAGGCATCGTAGAACTAAAAAACATGGTTGCGCATTATTCCCTGGCTACGGTGCAAAATTATATGCAATATATACAAGATAATGCAGCCGAAACGGTACGCCGCTTATTACCTGGCTTATCTAGCGGGCATTTTGAACAGCTATTGGATAATGATGCAAAGATAGTGGTTAAGATAGATATTAACCCCAAACTACAAACTGCTAAAATTGATTTTACAGGGACCAGCCCACAATTAAATAATAATTTCAATGCCCCCTCAGCTGTCTGTAAAGCCGCCGTATTGTATGTTTTTAGAACGCTGGTGAATGATGATATCCCTTTAAATGCAGGCTGTTTACAACCGCTGGAGATTATTATTCCAGAAGGCTGTCTATTAAACCCTAAATATCCTGCTGCGGTAGTTGCTGGTAATGTTGAGACTTCTCAGCATATTGTTGATGCTTTATATGGTGCACTTGGTGTATTAGCGGCTTCTCAAGGCACGATGAATAATCTGACTTTTGGTAATGATGATTATCAATATTACGAGACAATCTGTGGTGGGGCAGGGGCAGGGCCATCATTTAACGGCTGCGATGCGGTTCAAACACATATGACGAATTCTCGCATTACCGATCCTGAGGTATTGGAATGGCGTTTCCCAGTGTTACTGGAGCAGTTTTCTATACGACAAAATACGGGTGGAAAAGGCAAATACCGAGGAGGGAACGGGGTTATAAGAACAATTAAATTTCTTAGTCCGATGACAGCAAGCATACTTTCCAGTCATCGAATTAAACCGCCGTTTGGTTTGCACGGTGGTTGCTTTGGTGCTGTAGGTGAAAATAAATTAATTCGTTTTAATGGAGAAGTTATTAAATTACAGGGCTGTGCTCAAATCTCAGTGCAAGCAGGTGATTGCATAGAAATTAAAACCCCTGCAGGGGGAGGCTACGGTTTTATTTAATGATTAATACAGGAGTATAAATTTTACTGCTAAATTTGTGTCATTTAGTCGCTTGAGGGGCTTTTAGATAGCTGATACGAATTATCTTTCTTTACGACGGGCAAAACCCAATACAGCAATACCACTAGTCAAGAAAAGTAATGAACCTGGTAATGGAACAGTTGTTGGAGCACCTCCAAAAGAAGCCAGAGAGTCAAAAGTTGCATCAACCGCTTTATTATTATGAATAAATAATTCGATGCTGTTCACATCCGCTAGATTGTTAAAAAGTGTATGAGAGAAAACCACATCACTCACTGCATTAACAAACTGCTTAGATGAGACACCATCGACAGTTAAAGTAACGTCCACACCCCCCTGATCAATTGAAAGCAGACTAAGAACGAAAGCATTGTGGTATGAAGTCTTATCAACTTCATTAGCCGTAAAGTCAAAACCAGATGCATTATAGTATGAGCTTTTTGTATCTGCCCCTGTTTTGGCACCAGTATTAATTACAAGCCTTTCGTTATCAACAAAAGTTGATATCACTCCACGTATATTCCTGGGTTTATTAATTTCTAAAAAACGGGAATCTGAAAAAACTGATCCTGATAGAGGAGAAGTTGTTTTACTATTCAATGCCCCTGCCGAAATTACCCCTGTGCTATTAGAAAAATCATCTATTACATATGAAGCCTGAGCACCATTAATAATTGATAACCCAAAAATTGTAATCACTATATTCAATATTTTATTTTTCATTTTATAATTCTTCATTTTTCTTAATATGGTTTTCGTAATAAAGGAACCAAATTTATTTAACAAGTGCTGCGTTAAAATTATACGACTAGTCCTTTACGACGACATCTACTCATAACACCTAAACCTATAATTAATAGCGATATTAAGCCTGGTTCAGGTACGTTCGCATTAGGCGTTAGACTTTGACGGCCAAAAGAATGAAAAGAATCAAACAAGGCATCAACCTCAATATTGTTATGAATGAATAATTTAATATTTTTTACAGAAGACAGATTACCAAAAAGTGAATGTGCAAATAGAATATCACCAGCTTCATTTACTGATTGAGATGACACAATTCCATCAACAGTTAAAGAAATATCAATATTATCGTGGTCAATTGAAAACAAACTAACCACAAAAACATTGAACAAAGAATTGGCCTGTGTCTCAGCTTTTGTAAAATCAAAACCTTCTGTATTGTTATAGCTAATATTTGTATCTGAGCTGGTACCAAACCCAGTATTAAGTTCCAGTTGACCATCGTAGATTGACACATCGGCAGTAGAGGTTCCAACACCAGCAGGATTCTTTTCAGTCACTAGAGTACGCTGCTCAGAAAAATCAGAACTTGAACCAAGGGAATTTGTTTCACTACCTGGGGAAATTATTTCTGCGGTCTCGACTGTGAAATCATCGATCATTAAAGCCGCTTGAGAACTAAAGGGAAGGTTTAATAGGCATATAGCCATAACCATTTGATAAATTTTTTTATTCAAAATAATCCTCACTTAAAAACATAAAGTCATTCCGTAACACTACGGTTAAGTGCAACTCAGCCATCTCTTTTCAAATAGAGATCTGAAGCTTTCCGGCCCTACTTCACAATAGGTGAGGCAAATGAAACTATTGGATGGTTTCAACAAGGTATAAGCTATTATTGTGCCAACTATTTAAGTGGCTGATTTTAAATGAGTTAAACTGTAATCGTGATTAAACTACTGACAAGGGTGTCAGTTAAGCTGTCAGTTTTGACATGTCAGTGAATAGAGCTGACAGGAAGACATTACAGAAAAACAGTTATCTGACGTAATTCAAATAGATATTGTCTTTTGAGAGAGTACCCAACTATGTAGCGGAAGCGTGTAGGTAATCAGGTAAGATTATGGATGTTCATCAAGGTGTAAAATACTAGCTGGTTCACCATGAGTCTTCGCCAAGTTAAGGTAAATGAGCAGCAACACTCTATAACGCATCATTCCCGAAGTCTTGTATCGGGAATCTACTCAGTGTGAATTTAGATTACTGATAACAGAATGCAGGAATGACGAGGCATTTAGTTGGCAAGTTTTAAATGGCGGAAGCTCTTGGGTAACCAGGAAATACTAAGGAAATTGTCATACTCAGAGGAAATATCAGTAGACAGAATACATACATGACTGTGCTTCGATAAGTTAACAATGACCACTGTTAAAATTTAAAGAAAGAAATCCTGGGGGCTTGCCCCCGAGTCAGGCTAACAGTTAAAACTCGGTCCGCTTGCGGCCGAGTTTTTTATCATCCTTGTCCACTGGGGCTCGTCATCCATACCAGGAAAACGTTTTTCAAGACGTTTGAATTTAATAACTGAAATTAACTTTTGTTACTTAGATGGAAAAAAATTACTCAATTGAATAACTGAGCAATCCAAAAAAATTAAAACTTCCATGAATATCCAATTTCAATAGCATTTTGATACATTGAAACCGAACCAGGCACACCAAATGCTGTTTGAGAGGTACTCATGGTTTCTTTAAACGCATGTTGATAAGCAAAGTTCCATTCACTACTTTTATCTGGGCTATAACTGATACCAAAAGTTGCATGCTTGGTATTTACAGCGGGTGAAATAATATTAAACAATAACTGGTCCGGTTCAAAAGGGCGGTCATTCCAGCTGTATCCAGCACTTACACTCCAATTACTATTGTATTGATATTTTAATCCTAAACGGTATACGTTAATATCCTGCCAGCCAAAACCTAGTCCGTTATTTTTTCCGAGAAAACTTTGTCCGGCCGGGATACTTGGTCCAACAGCAGGGCCATTATTGGATATCGAATTAACGCTACCATAAAATATTCTTTGGTAGTCAAAGCTCATTAATAACGCTGAAACAGGACGGAAGGCTATGCCTGCGGTCAAGTTTGCCGGAATATCAAAACCGCCTTGTTCAGCAAATAAATCACTGTATTTATGGAATTCGGTCATGTAAATGGGACTGGCTCCAGCCAAACCCAAGGTTACTTTTGGATGAATTTTTCCTAACCAGCCCACACGAACACCAGCACCATAGGAAAAATCATAACCTGTATCCGTTAAATCAGTAGAGCCTGGTGTGGTAAAACTCTGGAAATTTCCTAAGCCTTTAGCTTTGAAATATTGCACACCTAGCAATGCAGAAATACCAATGCTATGATTTTCTGTCAGCTTATAACTTAAGGTGGGTGCAAATACAGCCTGGCCCATATCAATCATTAATTCGCCTGTATTAGCGGTCCCTGTGGTAGTGCCTTCAGCAACTGAAGCAGCATTGGGTCCTTCTCTTAAGACTGCAAAAGTTTCATCATAAAGATTGCGGGAATAAGTAGTATTCATTCCGCCATTACCATAGACAGACAGCCCCCAGCTCAATTTATCATTGATTTTAGAACTGATACCCCCATTGGGAATAACAAAAAAATCACGGCTACTTTTTTGTTTGACTTCAAAGTTTCCACCTATAGATCGAGGGTCTAAAGAAGCTTCTCTGATTGGGCTGAATAACATTAAAGAAATATCGGTACGTTCACCGATAACAGCCATACCAGCAGGGTTTACGGCTGAAATTGTGGCATCTTGGGGAGCAGCAACAACTGCACCAGCCATTGCTGTTGACTTTGGGCCATATGCCAGGGAAAAATAGCCTGTTGTAGCAAATGAAGTCTGAGTTGTTGCTAGTAAAAATAAACTAGCTCCTTTAATTAATATTGATTTTGATTTCACTGTCATAGATAGGCTAGAAGTGTTATTAAGGTATCCGTACATGGTACGGTATTGCTTGTAAACAATGAACACAGTACATATAAGCGGGAAAGATTAAAGTATTTAATAGACTCAGGCAATTATATATCACTTTATTCAGGTTCAGTGTATGAATAAATCAAAACTGATTAATAGTGGATGCACACTTAAAGGTCTCCAATAAAAAAACACGTCATTGTCAATATTTTTTACAAAATGCTAATCGTCTTTAAATTACATATTTGAATGGAAAATAAATAACTTTAAATACAACTGCTTACTAGGTGGCTAAGCCATTGGCATAAATACTGTATATAAATTTGGGTAAGTATTAAATCATTATCTTTAACTAGCGAATATTCGAATTAATACTTCTTTATATATTTTGCTTCCTTTTTAAGGAGAAATAAAATGACACAGCTAACCCAGGAACGTATTATCTTTGTTGAACAGTTGCATGCTATGTTTTTTATAAAGAAGGGGTATGGGGCATTTGCCTTCATAACTATTGGAGATGCCATGTTATTATTTGATCAATATTTAGACTCCAATCAATCAGCTGATAAAATAATTAAAAATTACGTAAATTCCATATAACGCCCGTCATATAGGCTTATAACGAATATCACTATGATTTACATCAAGATAAAGTGTACGAGCAATGGTTTAATTTATCTTGATGTATGTCGTGGAAGCAGTCCATGTCAGTTATTTCTCCTTTGATATAGAAAAGGGGGAACTCTTTAAGTTTTGTTATCCTCAACAAATGAAAACTCAAGCCAGTCTTTTTTATTACATCAAGACTCATACCAATCCAGAAATATATCAGTGTAGTTGAGGATTTGTTTAAATCTAAAGTGAGCTGTCAGCTTTTTTTACAGTAGATAAGGATTGTGTGAGGGATAGGGTACTCAATTCTTAATGATCACTCAAGTTTTCGGCGTATAAATCATCCCAGCTACTCATTCCTGTCAGCTTTGTAAGTGGAGGGGGGGAAGGACTAAATAATGATGTGATATAAAAGGTGATTGTCCATTTATTTTACAAACCAAAGTAGAGAAGCCAACACACTCAAACAAGTATAATTAATTGTGTATACTTAAGCTTTTAAAACCAAGGACTACTATGCTTACCTTATATACTCTTTTTAGGCACATTTCAGGGCTGGCTCTTATATTTTTTATTGTCAGTTTAATTTTAGTTATAACCGACCTTGAAAATATCACCAGTGTTGCCTATCAAGTATGGCTGACTAAGTTGCTTCTAATTACTGGATTCTTTTTTATTAATAAATGGTGTGTCAGAAAGATTACTGATTTAAAAAGCGTACCGCAGAGCTAAAATCACTTTGCAAAGAACATTTTCTACAGATCTCAGACATTTTAATAGTAGGGTACTGGTTAACTAAATTGTGGTTATACTTTTTCCTGATTAGGTATGAGTCTCAGCCATTTTAAAACAACAGTAAGAGATAAATAGCTTCTCCCTGTACTTCGTGGTTGATATATCATTAATAAGCTAGAATTATTATTCAACTGAGGTTTTCCAGATACGTAGAGACGTAGCATGCTACGTCTCTACAAAATGTCTGACTCTACGTTTTAAACAAAAAGAGACAGGGTTAGGCACGAGTCTCAGATGTTTTAGAACACCAGTAATGCAAGCTTCACACTCCATCTCGGTAAAGAATGTCTTGATCCAGACATTAAAGGGTTGTATAAAAAGGTTGAAGCTTGTGGGTAATCGGCTTGCTATGCGCCTGTTTCCACCCCACTGAATACAAACAAAAATCCTGCCCAAATATCGGACAATTATTTCTTTCCAGCTCTCTTATCCTCTTTATCTGAATGGAATTGTCGGTCTAGATATTCTCCTTAATAAGGAAATTTTAGCTATAATTAAGATGCCTAATCGAACAGGGTTTATCAATATTTATAATGAGGAGTAGGGGTGAAATGACTAAGATTTTAGCTTTTGCAGGCAGTAGCAGAAAACAGTCGATTAATAAAAAATTAGTGAAAATTGCTGCCACTGCGGCAGAGAATGCCGGAGCAATAGTCACCGTTATTGATTTGGCTGATTATCCTATGCCATTGTTTAATCAGGATTTAGAAGCAGAGCAAGGTATGCCTGAAAAGGCGCGTGAGTTTAAACAATTGTTGATTGAACATGATGGCTTTTTAATTGCCTCTCCAGAATACAACAGTGCTTTTAGTCCTTTATTAAAAAATGTTATAGATTGGGCTTCTCGTGCAGAATCAAAAGATGAACCTCCTCTGCAGGCTTATAAAGGTAAGTTTGTTTCTATCATGGCTGCTTCACCAGGTGCCTTAGGGGGACTACGAGGTCTGGTTTTTTTAAGAATGTTATTAGGCAATATTGGTGTTATTGTATTACCCGAACAGCAGGCTATAGCTCAGGCATTTAAAGCATTTTCGAATGATGGAGGATTGATTGACAATGCACAGCATCAGGCAGTTGAAAGGCTAGGGGTTAATTTAGTTAAGAGTATTAATAAATAAACTTTATTATCAAGGACATATAAATGAGTTATAACCATCAAATTGATGTATCAGATTTATCTATATTATTAGTTGAACCCTCCAAAATGCAGTCAAAGGTGATTACCCAGCATTTAAAAGAAGAGGGGATTGTCAATATTGATAGCGTACATTCTGGAACAGAAGCTATTAATGAATTGATTAAATACCAGCCTGATTTGATTATTAGCAGTATGTATTTGCCTGATATGACCGCAACTGAGTTGGTTGTGCAAGTAAAAACCTCTGAAAAATTTTCCAATATCTCCTTCATGTTGATCTCAAGTGAAACCAGGGTTTCGGCTTTAGAGCCCATTCGCCAGGCAGGTGTGGTGGCAATTTTACCTAAGCCATTTAATCATGTAGACCTTAAGCGGGCATTGCGGAATACTATCGAGTTTATTGACCCGGAAGAAATATCCCTTGAACATTATGATATTGAGTCAATCAAAGTATTGCTGGTGGATGATAGTCCTATGGCTAGAAAACATGTCATACGAGTGCTAAATAATATGGGCATTACTCACATCACTGAAGCTAAAGATGGAAAAGAGGCTCGTGATATTTTCAGTTGGGCAGAAGATGGATTTGATTTGGTGGTCACTGATTTAAATATGCCAGAAATGAATGGTGAGGAACTTATTCAATACATCAGAACAGAAATGGATAATACTTTTATCCCTATTTTAATGGTGACCAGCGAAGACAATGAAACTCGCTTAAATAATGTTCAACAGGCGGGAGTTTCAGGCATTTTAGATAAGCCATTTGATCCTCATACAGTGAGGGAGATGTTATTTAGAGTGTTAGATGAGGTTTAATGCTATCCATGGCTATTATAAAATAGGCCGTGACTAAAGTAGTTTTAGTCACGGCAAGTCGTAAGCTATCTGTTGTTTACCCACGAAATAAAATCATCCGTTAGCATAGGTTGAGCAATAAACTCTCCTTGTGCAATATGGCATCCCATCGTCCGTAGTTTATCCATGATTTCTTGTGAGTCCACACCTTCAGCCGCAGTTTTTAGGTTAAGTTCTTTGGCCAGTAGAATACAAATTCTTACAATGGCGCTGGCGTCTGGATCTGTGGCTAGACGACTAATAAAATGCCGGTCTATTTTTAGTTCGGTAAAGGGTGCTTGATAGAGTTTGACTAAAGATGAGTAGCCGGTGCCAAAATCATCAATGGATAATGCAAAGCCCTTCATTCTTAATCGATTTAGAATATCTAATGAGTCAGAGACTTTATCCATTAAAGCAGATTCTGTAATTTCTAAAACAATAGAACCAGGGTCAATATTGTTGCTTTTAATTAGAGCCTCTAACTTTTCAGGCATGGATAGGTCGCTAATATTTTGTGCCGACAAGTTAATGGATATCTTAATATCTAAGTTATTGGCAAGTACCTTCTTATACTCTTTAATTGCAAGCATAAGTATTTCTTCAGTTAGCAAATTCATCAGTTGGTGCTTTTCTGCCAGCGGAATAAAATACTCGGGTAACAGTAAGCCCCTAGTGGGATGTTGCCAGCGTACCAGTACCTCAGCACCCTTTAAATCAGAACTGTTGATACAAATTTGAGGTTGAAAATAAACCTCAAGCTGGTGTTTACGCAGGGCTAGTTTTAATTCTTCAATGGTTGCATTTTCAGGATTACTTTCAATGTCTGGAGGGGTATTATCTTGTTGTGAAAATGATTCTATACACTCAGCATGTGTTTGTTTAAGTAAAGCAATAAATTCTTTGGCTTTAAACGGCTTGGAAAGCGTACTGACAACGTTTAATTGCTTGGTCTCAGCAAGTTGTTTTGCTGAATGCAATACCCGCTCATCAAAACCACTGACTAAAATAAAATAAGGTTTAATATTTTGTGTAGCAAGTTCCCGCATAATTTCAATACCATCTTTATCTGGCATTTGTAAGTCGAGAATAACAATATCATTAGCGGTGACAGGCGCACTTAAAAATTCGATACTGGAGGTAAATATATTTGTCTCAAGTTCGATGGTTTTGGCCATTGCCTGCATTAAATTCGCTTGTTGATCATCATCATCAACAATAAAAATTTTGCATTGGCTACATTCTGATAAAGGCATGTTTTGTTATTTTATTTAGTTATCGGTAACAAGTAACCATCTAATAACAGGCGGATACTTGTGAGTAATTCTTTGGAGCTATAGGGCTTGTGTAGCATATTCTGTCTCAAGTGCAAGTCAGACTCTGTATGTCTGTTGTCACTAAAACCACTGGCCAGTTGTATCTTAACTGAAGGATATAATTTTGAGACTTGTCTGGCAAGCTGGTAGCCATCCATATTCGGCATGATAACATCACTTAGCATAAGGTCAATAGCTTGAGATGCCAAAATTTTTAGTCCCTCTTCACCAGAACAGGCTGTAATAACAGAATAGCCAAAATGGCTTAAGATTTGTCTGGCAAGTTCTCGTAATGCAGGTTCATCGTCAACCACCAGAATTTGTTCATGGCCAGTCAACTGAGGTGCTGACTGGCTATCAAATGATTTGCTGGCTTTTTGGGTTTCAGTATGACGTGGAAAATATAAACTAAATTCAGAGCCTTCACCCAGCTGGGTATATAAATTAATGACACCACTGGATCGTTCGGTAAAAGCAAAGACCTGGCTCAGACCTAAGCCATTCCCTGCTTCACCTTTAGTGGTAAAAAAAGGGTCAAATACATGTGCTTTAGTCTCATTATCCATGCCACAGCCAGTATCTGTGATACAAATTTTTAAATAATCATTGGCCGTTAAGCCGAGTAATTTTGCTTCATCTCTGGAAATATAAGTATTCGAGGTTTCAATGGTTAAGGTGCCGCCTTCAGGCATGGCATATTTTGCATTGATACACAGGTTTAAAATAGCATCTTCCAGCTCGTGAATATCTAACCAGACAGGCCAGGCGTGTTGATATAAATTATAGTTAAGCTTGATTGAAGCGGTTAAGGATTTTGCTAGCATATCTTTTAAATCAACTAGCGCCTTGTTGATATTGCAACTACTTGGATTACTGCTTTCAGATTTTGAAAAAGTAAGCATTTTTCTAGACAAAACTCTGCCACGTTCTCCTGCTCGTATGATTTCTGAAATGTAATTTTCAGTATCAGTGACCCCTTCACATTTCATTTCCAATAATTCGGCATAACCTAAAATAACGCCCAGCATATTATTGTAATCATGTGCGATACCTCCCACTAGCTTACCTAAAGCATCCATTTTCTGGCTGCGTTTAGAATGTTCCTCTGCTAATCGTCTACGTGTGGCGTCGCGGGCCTCTGCAACTAAAAAATTAACTTTACCATGTTGGTCAAAAACGGGATGCACACTAAAATCAACCCAGATTTTATGATTTTCTAAGGCAAATTCAACTTCTCTTTCAACATATTCACCTTTAGCGGCTAATTGACAATCAACACGAATCTGCTGTTGTGCTGCTTCATTGTAGGAAAACCAGGGGCAATCCCATATTTTTTTACCCAGTACATCATCTTGCGTCAAACCAGCAAGTGATAGTGGTCTTGAACTTGCAAAGTCTAAAGTACCATCAGGTAAAGCAATGTTGACCATTGTCAGTAAACCATCTAATACTTGTTGGGTTTTCTTTTGGCTATTTTCTAAATTAGCCAGCAGGTATGTGGTTTTTTCTGCAAGCTGGTTAAAACTATTGCCTATATGATTGAGCTCATCTTGAGTTTTAAGATGAATTCTTTGCTGTAAATCGCCATCAGCAAAAGCATGCAGTGAGCGTGTTAAAGATTGCACACTGCCGCGCATGGAATAATAAATTCCAATCACAAAATACAACACCAGCAATAATAAGATTAAGGAAATACTGATACTAATATAGAGTCTGTTTTTTGCTAGTTGTAATCGATTGTTAGTAATTTCTTTTGTTGTCGGTAATAGAATTTGGTACATATTGCCATAACTGGTATCAATGGCCTTAGTTACTTGAGCAAAATAATCTTCTGGTTTGGTGTGAAAAATTTCACCTAATAAATCGTATTGAACCAGGTTAATAATTTGTTGAGCTGACTCGGTAATATGTTCTGAAGCAAGTAAAAGTTGGGGACTGATATTATGATTAAAGTTAGCTGTTTTATTCAGGTTAACGGTTAATTGTCTAAGGGAAACCTCTAACTTGGCAATCAAAATAATCAACTCAATTCTTTGATATTCTGAGGCATATTTTTTTACTAATATACTGGTCCCGAAATCCCGTATTTCAGCCAGTTGCTCCATTGCTTTGGGTAACTTATTAACACTGGTGTCAATTAAATAGAAAGAATCTATTTCTGTACTAAAGGTCAAGGCATATTCATCAGCAAGCGTGACTTTAAAAAACTCTAATTGTTCGATTAACTGGGTGTGTTTAGTAAAGTTTCCGGCGATGGAAAGTTCAAGTCCATTATTGACTAAAGTCTTCCAGTTGTTGTTAATTGAGCCCCAGGTAATATTGTTTGTTAAAGGGGCGGGGACGTATATTTCAATGTTGTGAAGGTTTGTAAAAACTTCAGTTTCCTTGTCTTCACGCATTGCTAACATGGCTTGGTTGCCACCCAAAAAACCGGCTGATAAACCACGATGTTGTTGTATGGTTTGAATGGCCTTGGAAATAGGGGTAAGAATCCTTAGGCCTTGTAGTTGTTGTTGAGAGTTGCTTACGACCTGATTCAGCCCCAGAAATAAGCTGTAGATCAATATACCAATAGCAATCAGTGAAATGACCCCTAAAAAGGCGAATTTTCTCCTGTAATTGAATTGGTTCATTAAAGAAATTGCAGGGGTAAATAATGTCTTCATTTAGTCAAAACCTGTGGTATCAGATGATGGGTTGTATTTTCTAACCGCCTAATAAAGTAACAAGGCTTATTTATCTATCTGGAAGTGATATAGTCTGGCTATATTAACGTACTTTGGGGTATTCAGTGATTAGTAATCAGTCAACTTATAACATTCAGCAGAAACTGGGTGAAAGTATGCATGCTGAAGTTTATAAAGCCACTACTATGGGGGCAGCAAGCAAGCAGCCATTAGTTCTAAAAAATATCAAAGCTCAGTTTTGTAATGCTGAGTTAATAGATTATCTGCAACAGCAGATTGATCAGTTAAATGAGCTTGAATTAGCTAATACCATTATCCCTGAAATTTATGCCCCCAACAGTGAAGTTATTTATTTGACTCAGCCCTGGATTGCTTGTTGTACATTAAGGCAATGGCTGAAACAACGAAAACAAATTAACATTGATGAAATACTTGAAATTATTATTTCAATTGCGGAACAACTTGAGAAAAGGCATCAGGCAGGACATATTCATAAAAGTGTCAAACCGAATAATGTTGTACTGGCTACAGAGTCTTTGCAAGCACGTTTGATTGATGATGTACGGATACTGGATATTAATCAAATCAGTCATTTTATTTATCAGGATAGTTTTCGTACCCAGACATTACCTTATTTATCTCCCGAACAAACCGGTCGTATAAAGCATACTGTCAATTATTCTACTGACCTCTACTCTTTAGGTATGGTTCTTTTCGAATGCTTAACAGGACGGCCGCCTTTTCTATTTGCTGATCCGATAGCGATAATCCATTCGCACTTGGCTGAAACACCGCCATTAGTACAGTCTATCAATATAGAGATTCCAGAAATACTCTGTAAAATCACCTCTGAATTATTAGAAAAAGCCCCTGAAAAAAGGTATCAGACAGCAACCGGCTTAGTTCATGATTTACAATTATGCCTAAATGACTGGAAAGCGCATAAACATATAGCACGATTTACCCTCAAACAACATGACTTTAGTAACCGTATTACTATTCCTTCACTTATGGTTGGACGGGAGAAAGAAAAGAGCCAATTGCTAGATGAACATCAAAAATCCTGTACGGGTTTATTTAGGTCTGCACTTATATCTGGGCTGTCAGGGATAGGTAAAACACGTTTGATTCAAGAATTACAGCTACCCATTATTAAGCATAAAGGTTACTTTACTTCCGGTAAATTTGATCAGTTTAAAAAACATATCCCCTATAGTACGCTGATTCAGGCATTAACTAACCTAGTTAGAGTGTATTTAACAGAAGACAATAAGCGCATTGAGTATTGGCGACAAAGAATAACGCATCAATTAGGTGAACACGGTAAATTGATGACAGACCTGGTACCTGAGCTGGAACTTATTATTGGCAAGCAAGCTGATGTTATTAAATTACCGCCTATCGAAGCACGAAACAGATTTAATGATGTGACAGGCAAGTTTATTGCCTGTTTGGCTACAAAAGATCATCCACTTACATTGTTTATTGACGATTTACAATGGTGTGATGGTGCAACATTTGATTTATTGCAACGTTTGTTTGATAACGCCCAGGAATACCCTTATTTGTATTGGATAGGTGCCTATAGGCACAATGAGGTTGATAGTTCTCATCGACTGCGTTATTTAATAGACAGAATAAAGACAAAGACCCACAGCCCTTTAGTTGAAATTCAATTAAATGCATTGAAACATGCAGATGTTAATCAGATGACTGCGTATATATTGAATACCTATCCCAGCCGAACGACCCTGTTGTCTGAAATTATTTATCAGACTTCAGCAGGAAACCCGTTGTTTGTAAATGAGAGTTTGCGCTGGTTGCATAGTTATAAACATTTGCACCTGGCAATAGATGGCACCTGGGCCTGGGATAATGATCAGCTGAGGCATACCAATATCCCAGAAACAGCACTGGATTTATTTACCGATAAAATTGCTAAACAAAGTGATGATGTTCGTTATTTATTAGGGGTCTCAGCCTGTTTAGGTGCCAGTTTTGGGGCCAAAGAATTGGCCTTGGTTATGGATACACCTTTGCCTATTTTATTTCAAAGCTTAAGCGATGCCTTTGCTGGTAATATTTTAATGCGTGAAAAAGAACAGATATATTTTTTTCATGATCAGGTGCAAGCGGCGGCTGAAAGTTTTCTGGATGACACAAAAAAACAGCAGGTACATAAAAAAATTGCTACTGCATTTATTGCTGCAATTCCAGAGCACAGTAATATAGAGCTGTTACCTAATTTATTTTCGATTGTTGAGCATTTACAATTAGGTAGGGAGCTCAATCAAACGGATGAATCAAAAAAACAAGAGGCCGAGTTTAACTATTATGCGGGTAAAGCGGCCATGCAGGCATTGGCGATGGAAAATGCAAATTTTTTCTTTCATCAAAGTTTGCAACTGTTTCCTAACCATTCATGGGATCTTTATTATGACTTTTTATTTTCATTACATAAATATTTAGCGCGTACTGAAATGGCTTTAGGTAACCAGCCAGCCTCCGAAAAAATATTAAAAACCTTACTTGATGAATCTAAAAATGATTTAGATAGAATTGATTGCCTGTATGAACAAACCACAGGATTATCTTCAATGGGTAGGTTTAAACAGGCGATAGATGTGGGTAATCGAGGCTTAAGTTTTTTTAATAGGCAAATTCCTGAGGATGATGAATTGGCATTAAAAAGATCGGCTGAAATTATTGACCAGATTCATCGGGACGATAGTAATATTTGGCAACAAATCTTAACAATCACACCCAGTGGGGATAGAGCAACCAAGATAGAAACAGGTATTTACAGTGAGTTAATACCAGATTATTACCTTTCAGGTATGGTTCCTCAGTTGTATTTGTCAGCCATACAATCAACTCAAAACTGTTTGTCTGGAGGCGTAGATGAAACAGTTATTTATGGTTTTTCTATGGTGGGTTTGTATTTACAGCGTAAAGGACAATATGAAAGGTCTTTTAATTATGAAGATTTAGGTCTGGCTTTATCTGATCGTTACCCAGATACCTTTGGTGCGACAAAAGGAATTAACGGTATTTTATGGACCAATATGCATAATCGTCGAAATTCTGAATATATTATTGAACAATGCCAGAAAAATATTCACCGCGGTAAAAATTGTGGCGATTTATATAACGCAGGTTTATCTTATGGCCCTTATATTTGGCATTTAATTACCCAGGGACAGGATCTTATTAAAGTGTCTGAAGTTGCCGATGAGTGCTGGCATTTTTCCAGGAAATTTAATTTGTCACTGTCTTTAGGGCTGGCACAAAGTGCGATAGCAGGCTGGTCTAATTTGATGGTGACGGGAGAGCAAAGCTTTAATCCGGTACAGATGAAAGAAAAGCTGGAACTTTGGGAGCACGACAAGCATGTAGTCTCTATAGGTGGTTATTTTACCCTTAAAGGTATTAGTCAGTATTATTTAGGTGATTATCTTGCTGCTGAGCAAGCATTGAGGCAGGCGCAGCCTTATTTGCGCGGCTTAAGTGATAATATACTGAATAGATTATGGTATGTGTTTTGGTTTGTTAATGCCTTAAGATTGCATCAAAATATAGTGGCTGATGATCTTGTTGAATTAAAGTCGTGCCTTAAACAGGTAAAAACCTGGTCGACTTTTGGGCCGATCTTAAAGCCCTATTTTTTACTGATGAAAATGGAAAACAGTCTTCATCAAAATGATTCAAGTAACTTTCGTCGTTATGCTTTTGATGCCATAGATTTAGCGGTTAAAAATAAGTTTACTTTGCTGGAAGCCTATATAAACGAAAGGTTGGGCAGAAATTATATTGAACAACAACATGAGCATGCAAATTACCATTTGACTCGGGCGGTAACACTTTATCGATCATGTGGCGCGCAGGTAAAAGAGAAACAGCTTAGTGAACAGTTTTCTTTAACCGCGAGTAAAAAGCAGGCTCAAGCTGAACAACCCTTGGCAGAAAGGCTGGATGTCAATTTCCTACTGGATGCGACACGAAGTATTACTCAGCAACTGGATTTTAATTTATTACTCAGTACCATTTTACAAGCCGTAATGGAAAGGTTGGGGGCAAAAACGGCTTATTTAATTATTGCTGAAAAACAGCAATTAGAGGTTGTGGCGAGAGGAGATAAGCAGGATCAGGTTGAAGTTAAGATTAAAAACCATCAACAAATAGAAACTGAAAATTTGTGCATGGCTATAGTCAATTATGTTTTTCGTACGGCACAAATGCTGGTTTTAAAAAATGCCAGTGAAGAAAGTGACTTTAGTACCGATGTTACAGTAGAAAAACAACAGCTTAAGTCAATTCTTTGTATGCCTATAGTATTAAAAAAAGAAGTCTTAGGGGTGTTATATTTAGAAAATAAATTAATGCCTTCCGTTTTTACTCATGAACAAATTGAACTGACTAAATTATTAACAGCCCAGGCAGCGGTGGCACTACAAAACACCCAGCTGGTTAAGGATATGCAGCAAAATCAACAGCAAATTGAATCATTAAATACCACGCTTGAGCAGCGGGTAGAGGAAAGAACAGCAGAATTAAACCGGGTAAATGAAGAATTAAATAACTTCGCTTATGTCGTTTCTCATGATTTGAAAGCCCCTTTACGAGCTATTAATCAATTATCTGGCTGGGTTACTGAGGATTATGCGTCATCATTTGATGATGACGGTAAAGAACAAATGGCTTTAATCTGCAGTCGTGCCAAACGAATGCATGAGATGATTGATGGTATTCTGCAATATTCCCGCATAGGCCGTGTTAAAGTAAATGTCGAAGACGTTGACCTTCTTGAATTAATTAATGATGTCATACACTTGCTTGCTCCACCTGCTAATATGGAGGTAAAACTTATGAGCTCATTTCCTGTCATTAAGGGAGAAAGACTTAGACTTCATCAGGTTTTTCAAAATTTAATTGATAATGCTATAAAATATAGTGATAAGGCTGCTGGATTGATTGAACTTTGTTGTGTTGAACAAGCCAAATATTGGGAAATACAAATTAAGGACAATGGCCCAGGCATTGCTAAAAAATATCAGGAAAAAATATTTCAATTATTCCAAACCTTGAAACCTAAAGATCAAGCAGAGAGTACAGGCATCGGATTAAGTTTAATCGAAAAGACTGTGACTCATTGGGGTGGGAACATTTGGATAGAGTCGGAAGAGGGTAATGGCAGTACCTTTATTTTCACCATCCCTAAAACTGAACAGTAGAAAAACTTTCATATAACAATAATAAAAAATGAATACTATACAACCGATTTTACTAATCGAAGATGACCAAGTTGATGTAATGACCGTTAAACGGGGGTTTAAAGAGCTTGGTGTGTTAAATACGCTGGTAACAACTAATAATGGAGAGGAGGCGCTTGATTATTTAGCTAACCCTGAGCAGGGACTGCCTTGCGTGATACTGTTAGATATTAATATGCCTAAAATGAATGGACATGAATTTTTAGAGCATTTAAATAAACATGCTGTATTCAAGAATATACCTGTCATTATGTTAACTTCCTCAAAAGAACAGCAGGATGTGGATAATAGCTTTGAGCAAGGGATATCGGGATACATATTAAAACCCGTTGATTATCAGCAATTTCTTTTCTCAATACAGGTTCTAAGTCCTTTCTGGACGCTTAAGGAGTAACAAATTTGAATCGGGTGCGGCTATTACTGGTTGAAGATGATCTAACTGATCAGCTTGGTTTTAAGCGATTTGTCAAAAAACAGGGATTAGATTATGACTATGAAATATCAGGATCTGTCACTGACGCAATCACAAAGTTAGCAAGTAATAACTATGATGTTGTTATTGCTGATCATGCTTTAGGTGATGGCACTGCTTTTGATTTATTCGAATATATACCTGATACTACGGCTGTTATTTTTGTTACCGGCAATGATAATGTCAATATTGCGGTCAAGGCATTAAAAACAGGTGCATCTGACTATTTGGCAAAAGATATTGATGGTCAATACCTGGATTTATTGCCCCATATTATTGATGGCGTACTTAAATCTAAAGCAGATGAAATTGAACTAGACAATCATCGTAACCATTTAGAAAAAATGGTGAGGGAGAGAACAATTGAATTACACAAGGAAATTGAGCAAAGAAAAATAATCGAACAGCAATTACGATTACTTGCTGTTTCGTTTGAAACCCATGAAGCGCTAGTTATTACGGATAGTCGGGCAAATGTTCTGCGTGTCAACAAGGCTTTTACTTCCCTAACAGGCTATTCAGCTGAAGAAATGCTTGGTGAAAATATGAGTATTTTAAAATCGGATATTCAAGACCCTGCATTTTATTCCCAGCTTTGGAAGGAATTACTTGTAACTGGGAGGTTTGAAGGGGAGGTCTGGAATAGCCGGAAATCAGGTGAAATTTACCCTGAATGGTTAACTATAACAGCCATTATTGATGGTGCCGGTAAAATCACTCATTATGTTGGGAATTTAGCAGATATATCTAAACAAAAAAAAGCTGAAGCCGAAATTAAAAAATTAGCTTTTTATGATCCATTAACAGGTTTAGCAAATAGGCGATTATTACTTGATAGGATAGATCAAGAATGTGCGGTCGCTAAACGACATGGTTGCTTTGGTGCAATTATTTTTATTGACCTGGATGATTTTAAACCTTTAAACGATACCTTTGGGCATAATGTTGGTGATGAATTATTAATTCAGGTGGCTAAGCGATTGATAGGCGCTTTACGTGAAGAGGATACAGCTGCTCGCTTCGGGGGGGATGAGTTTATTGTGTTAATACATGCTAACGAACCAACATTTGAAAGAGCCCAAAAAAATGCTAAAACGATAGCAACTAAAATACAAGCTGTGCTCAATTTGGCTTATTTTTTGTGTGAGCAACAACATGTATTTACTTCAAGTATTGGTATTGCGGTGTTTCCAAAAGATATTTCAGGTGCTGAAAATATTATTAATCAGGCCGATAAGGCTATGTACGAATCCAAGAAAAAAGGTAAAAATACAATCTGTGTTTTCCCAAAATAAAACTTCCCTACTCAAGTTTCAACAATATTCACAGCTTTTTCTATAAGGCGTTTATTTTCTTATTAAGTTCTGCTATTGCTAAATGTTAAGTTATAAGCAGGTAATCATATTAAAAAGCATATTAATAAGCTATGATGACTTAATACATGCCTTACAGCATCATTCTAAAATATAACAAAGAAATTAAATGGTCTCGGATTCTGATCAAGAAAACAAATATACTGCAAAGGTAGATCCTTATGCTCAGCGCGAAGCTGAAAAATATGAGAACCCTATCCCAAGTCGCGAACTCATTCTTCAGTTGATTGAAGAAGCAGGTGAGCCTCTGCGGCGGCAACAAATTGCTAGACAATTTGGACTTGATTCAGCTGATAATCTGGAAGCCTTACGGCGACGTTTACGTGCCATGGAAAGGGATGGTCAATTATTATTTAATCGCAGGCAAAAATATTGTTTGATTAACAGTAAGGATTTAATTGCAGGCAGGGTTCTGGGACATGCCGATGGTTTTGGCTTTGTTAAACCTGATGATGGCTCAGCTGATTTATTTCTATCGCCCAGAGAAATGAAATCATTAATGCATAATGATCGTGCAGTTGTTCGTATTGCAGGTCTGGATAGAAAAGGCCGCCGTGAAGGTGCTGTGGTTGAGATTCTTGAACGGAATACTCAGCATGTAGTGGGGCGTTTAATTATAGAAAGAGGGCTAACTTTTGTTGCCCCAGATAATAATAAAATCACTCAGGATATATCCATTCCCAAGGATGAGGTGGGTAAAGCCCAAAAGGGTGAAATAGTCGTTGCTGAAATAATTCAACACCCGACTAATCATCGTCAAGCTATAGGCCGTATTGTTGAAGTGCTGGGTAAGCATATGGCGCCAGGTATGGAAATTGAGATGGCCTTGCGTTCACATGATTTGCCTTTTCAATGGTCAGAAGAGTTATTACAAGAAATTAAACACTTAACTAAAGAAGTACCTGAACAAGCCAAGGAAAACAGGACTGACATTAGAGAGCTTCCTTTAGTGACAATAGATGGGGAAGATGCACGCGATTTTGATGACGCGGTGTATTGTAAGAAAACCCCTAAAGGCTGGAAATTATTAGTTGCAATTGCTGATGTATCTCATTATGTGCAGGTGAATACCGTGCTGGATACTGAGGCAAAAAACAGAAGTACCTCGGTGTATTTTCCAGAGCAAGTGATTCCCATGCTACCGGAAGTTTTATCCAATGGGCTTTGTTCTCTTAATCCTGATGTAGATCGCTTATGTATGGTGTGTGAACTGTATATTAACGAACAGGGAGAAGTCATCCGCTCTGGCTTTTTTAATGCCGTTATGCGATCTCATGCCAGACTAACTTATACCAATGTAGCAAAGATTCTGGTTGATGGACATAAAACGCTGACTAAAAAATATGCCAGTTTAGTCCCACAATTAGAAGAACTTTATAATCTCTATAAAGTCATGCGTAAACAGCGTGAAGTGCGTGGCGCGATGGATTTTGATACTCAGGATACGCAAATTCTATTTGGTGAAGATAGAAAGATAGAAAAAATCATTCCGACGCAACGCAATGATGCGCATAAGCTGATTGAAGAATTCATGATTACGGCCAATATGGCAGCAGCACGATTTCTTATTCGTAAAAAAATGCCTCATTTATTGCGAGTACATGAAGGGCCGGGGACAGAGAAGCTATTAAACCTTAAAAGTTTTTTAAATGAATTAGGCCTGGTTTTAAGTGGTGGAGACAAACCGACGCCATTAGATTATATGCAGTTGATTGATTCGGTCCAGGGTAGGGCTGATGCACATTTAATCCAGACAGTGTTATTACGCTCCATGTCTCAGGCGGTATATAGCCCTGAAACTAAAGGTCATTTTGGCCTGGCATTAGACTCATACGCACATTTTACCTCTCCAATCAGACGTTATCCTGATTTACTGGTTCATAGAGCAATCAAACATTGTTTAGAAAATAAGCCAGTAAAAAGTTTTTACTATGGCATGCCAGATATGGTGCTACTTGGGGAGCATTGTTCTACAAATGAACGCAGAGCCGATGAAGCAACCCGAGATGTTGTTAACTGGTTGAAATGTGAATACATGCAGGATAAAGTCGGGGAAAGCTTTAAAGGCATTATTACAGCGGTGACAGGTTTTGGTTTTTTTGTTGAATTAGATAAAGTCTATGTTGAAGGACTGGTACATATCACTAACCTGCCACAGGACTATTTTCATTTTGATGCTAAAACGCATCAGTTAAAGGGTGAGCGAACAGGTAAACGCTTTCGTTTAGGTGATAAAGTTAAAGTGACGGTGGCCAGAGTCGATTTAGATGAGAAGAAAATTGACTTTGATTTGGAAGGTCACTCTCGGACGAATAGAGCGACCCCCACCAATAAATCAGCTAACAAGCCTAAAGGTAATATAAAAAAGGATGCTGATAAGAAAAAATCAAAAGCTAAGGTGAAATCAAAGTTTAAGCCCAAAGCAAAGGCTAAATCTTCAGCAAGTAATAATAAAACAGAAAAAAGAAAACCCGTCAAAGCGAAAGCAAAAACAAAAGCAAAAGCAAAGAATACAAGCAAAAGGAAAGATAGTTAGAAATGAATGTAACCAAAATATTTGGTATCCACGCGGTACAAGCTGCTCTGGATTTTTCTGCTGATAAAATACAGCATGTCTGGGTTGATAATCAGCGACAAGATAAACGATTGCAACCTCTGCTTAATCAATTAAAGTCCTTACACCTTTCTATTGATAAAGCAGATAGAAAACGCCTGGATAAAATGACAGATGGTAAAAACCATCAAGGTATCGTCGCTGAAGTTGAAATGCCAGGTGTTCATTCGGAAGATGAGCTTAAACATATAGTCAATAACATGACTGATGTGCCTTTATTTTTGGTTTTAGATCAGGTGCAAGACCCTCATAACCTGGGCGCTTGCCTACGTTCAGCTGATGCTGCCGGTGTACACGGTATTATCATAACCAAAGATAATTCAGCAAGTATTACGCCGACGGTATGTAAAGTAGCGAGTGGCGCAGCTGAAACAGTGCCTGTTTATCAAGTGACCAATCTATCCAGGACATTACGTTGGTTAAAAGATCAAAATATCTGGATCATGGGCTCAACAGGGGATACCGAGCAATCTATTTTTAAAGCTGACCTAAGCATTCCATTGGCTATCGTGATGGGAACAGAAGGCACCGGAATGAGACGTTTAACACAAGAGCAATGTGACTTTCTGGTCAAAATACCTATGGTAGGGCAAGTCGAAAGTTTAAATGTTTCGGTTGCTGCAGGTATTATGATTTATGAAGCATTTAAACAGAGGATAGCTAAATAAAATGGATGAAGCAGATACATCTTTGGCTGCATACGAAACGCTAGATAAGAGCATGCCTTCTATCGGTTTTTTAAGCCGAAAAAAACGCGTTATAGCTTTTATAAAAGTAACCAAAAAAGCCCAGCAGATGCTGGATGATCAAGAAATTAGCGATGATAATGCGCTTTACTTACTTTCCATTCTTGCTCGAAAAAAACAAGACTTTCAAAAGTCAGCGATGATGACTGCATTAAATTTAGCCAATATAGACGGCAAATTAATATCTGCAATCGGTTTTAAATATGCCAACCAAATGCGCTGTAATTTACAAATGCTGCCTGTTGATGACCCGCATTAGCTAATTTATTTTCTACAAAGATGTAAACCCTTGCATTTTTGCTCTCTCAGGAGCCTGTCCAAGTACTTTGACAACTTTAAATAAATAACAGAGTAACCGTAGGATGGGCAAGGGTTCTTTCGTGCCCATCTTTTATGTCGTAAGATTGAAGGGCGATGCTATCGCTTTGCCCATCCTACAAGATAACCGCTTATTTTTTTAAATTTTCCTGAGACGTAGAGACGTAGCATGCTACGTCTCTACAAAATGTCTGACTCTAGGTTTTTAAACAAAAAGATACAGGGTTAGGTACAAGTCTCAGAGAAGGGTTGTATAAAAAGGCTGAAGCTAGTAGGTAATCAGGTAAATTTTTATCCCTTAACTTAATGGCAGTGACGCTCTGCGTGGGAACTATTAATTAACTACCCATCAAACCAAGGTTGGTAGAGCAGTGAAGAAAACAGTAAAACTTTTGCAACAGTTATTTATGATAAAGTATGGCAAAGGTTTATAAAGGTAGTTATAAGTAAGCAATGTCTGTAAAACCGTCAAAATCACTGCTTTTAGTGGCTATATTTATCCCTCTAATATCAGCATGTACTGCAACAATCAAGGATTTTAACAGTCCTGTTATCCCCACAGAAAAATTCTCACAAACGGGTACGCAAGCGATTACTGATAAATGGTGGCTGGCATTTGAAGATTCGACACTGAATAATCTGCTTAATCAGGCACTCAATCAGAATTTTAGTTTACGCGCTAGCTATGACAGGCTGGCACAAGCCCGGGCGATTGCAAAAAAATCCGGCGCAGAACTGATACCGCAATTAAATGGCTCATTTGGCGCGACACGTGTTATCTCAGAAACCTCAACAGGGCGTAATACCCTAGATGAATTCTCTGCAGGCTTTGCCGCCAGTTATGAACTGGATTTATGGGGACGTATCCGCTCTGGGATGCATGCGGCTGAACTGGATCAGCAGGCAACACAAAACGATATAGATATCGCCGCCATCTCATTAAGCGCAGAAGTTAGCAGCAGCTGGTATAAGCTGATTGAGCAACGCTTGCAATTAGAATTGCTGGATAAACAGATTAAAATTAATCAGGATAATGTCGATATACTACTTACTCGATTTAATCTTGGGCAGGCAAGGGCAGCGGATGTGTTTCAGCAAAAACAACTACTGCAATCCAATATAGGCGACAAGGCCATTGTAATAGCCAATATTAAACGTTTTGAGTATCAATTGACGACCCTTTTAGGAAAACCAGTAAATAGCCTAAAGCTAGCAAAAAACAAAACATTTCCGACACTGCCCGAGAAACCGGTAACTGGCTTAAGCAGTGAACTGATACAGCGGCGTCCAGATATTCAAAAAGCGTATTTCAAAGTTCAGGCTGCTGATCAACGTATCGCTTCAGCCATTGCAGACCGTTTTCCTAAAATCAGTTTGTCTGCCAGCATTAATAGCAGTACACCCGATTTACATAATCTATTTAACAACTGGCTAGCAACTTTAGCCGGCAATCTGGTTTTGCCTATCATCGATGGAAACAGGCGTATTGCTGAAGTTGAGCGAAACCAAGCTGTTTTTTCCGAGTCAGTGAATCAATATGCTGCCGTTATCCTGACCGCCATAGAAGAAGTGGAGACGGCTCTGATTCAGGAACAGCAACAATTGAAATTGTTAGTCAGTGTGGAGCAGCAATTAAAGTTTTCTCGCTTAGCGCTGGAGCAGATACAGCTACGATATCAATATGGCGGAATGGATTTTTTACGCGTTTTATCAGCCCGTCTGAGTATGCAAACATTGGAACGATCCCGTATTCGTGCTGAACGAGAGTTGATTGATTTTCGGATTAATCTCTATAAAGCCTTGGCAGGTGGCTGGGCATTAAAAGCACCTGTTCCTTATAGCCCTGAACATATGATTAAAGAAAAACTATGAAGACTGAAGGGATGGCAGAATTTTTCCGAAAAAACCGACTCACGCTGATGATTGCATTGATTATTATCAGTGTAGCAGGCAGTTTATCGGCTTATTGGCTTTTAAACCAACCCAGAGCACCGCGAGTTAATCTTAAGGTCGCTGCGCCGCAGGTAATGACTTTATCCGTTAATATTATCGATCACCCTACTACGATTTATGCCATGGGCAATGTTATTCCCTCGCAAAGCGTTAACCTGACTTCACGTATCAGCGGTATGGTGACTGAAATAGGGGATAATTTTATTGAAGGGGGTCTGTTAAAAAAAGGCGAGAAAATTGTTCAACTGGATCCAACCGATTTTAAGTTGATTATTCAGCAAAAACAAAGTGATTTAGCGCAAGCAGAATTTAACCTCAAATTAGAGCAAGGCCAGCAAGCGATAGCAAAACGTGAGTTTGCAATGCTGGGGGGGAATTTGAGTAAACAGGAAATGGAGTTGGTATTACGTAAACCCCATTTAAACGCAGCAGCGAATAAAGTACTGGCAGCAAAAGCAATTCTGCAACAAGCAAAATTAGATTTAAAACGTACTCTGACTGTTTCACCTTTTGATGCCATTATCTTACAACGTAATGCCAATATCGGTTCCTGGATATCCACTTTTTCAACCGGCACACCGCTGGTAAAACTGGTGGGTATTGACAGTTTTTGGGTTGATACTTCCTTAGCGATGGATAAATTGAAGTGGTTGTCTATTCCGGGGATTAATGATGAACCTGCTTCCACGGTTAAAATTAGTTATGACAGTGCCTGGGGGAAGGGCATTTATCGAACAGGAACAGTTAAGCGTTTAAAGGCTGAAGTGGAGGCCTCGGGACGTATGGCTAAATTGATCATCGAAGTGAAGGACCCTCTGAGTCAGCAAGCCGAAAATAAAAATGCTCCACCTATGGTGCTGGGAACCTTTGTGCGTGTGGCTATTACGGGGCGTATACTGCATGATGTGGTTGCCATACCAGAAAGTAGCTTACATGAGGGCCGGTTTCTGTGGCTGGTTGATCAGCGGCAGACGTTGATGATCAAAGAAGTTCAGCCAGTATGGACTGAACAAGACACGATCTATATTAATAAACAACAATTGCCAGAGAATGTAGAAGTTATTACTAGCAATCTTTCTACCCCAGTCAATGGTATGAAAGTTCGTACTGTTAAAGCCCCTTAATCTTAAGTTACTAACTGTATGCAAACGTCAGCTTCATTTTCTGTTAAAGGGCCTATAGAGTGGATGGTTAAAAATGCCGTTTCGGCTAATTTAATCATGCTTGCCTGTATTTTTGGTGGTTATTTATTTATTCAAAATATTAAGCAGGAAGTGTTTCCACAATTTCAAATTGATGCCGTTAAAATTAGTGTAGCTTACCCCGGTGCCAGCCCTGAAGAAATTGAAACAGGGATTATTCTGGCAATTGAAGATGCTATTAGCGGTGTAGATGGCATAGATGAAATTCGCTCATCTGCACAGGAAAATATGGCCTCTGTTTTTGTCGATGCCATGAATGGAGTCGATACCCAAATACTGGCACAGGATTTACAGCAACAGATAGACCGTATTACCACTTTCCCAGAAGATGCGGAAGCACCCCAGATAACAGTACTTAGTATACGCCGTAGGGGACTGACATTGGCGCTGTATGGTGAGACCAGTGAACGCGTTTTGCATGAAATCGCAGAGCAATTTCGTGATCGCCTGATACAGGATGAGGAGATTACCCAGGTTGAACTGAATGGGGTAAGACCGCTGGAAATTAGTATAGAAGTCAACAAGGAAAACTTAAGACGTTATCATTTAACCATTGGTGAAATCGCTCAACGAATAGGCAAGGCGAGTATTGAATTACCCGGGGGAAGTATCAAAACCGAGTCAGGTGAAATCCTGATACGGATGAAAACACGTAAAGATTATGGGCAGGACTTTGCCCGCATTCCTATTATTACCACGGCCGATGGCACTGAAGTTTTGTTAGCAGAAATAGCCAGTATTACAGATGGCTATGAAGATAACGATTATTCAGCAACATATAATGGTAAACCAGCAGTACTGTTACAGGTCTACAGTGTAGGCGAGCAAACACCGATACAGATTTCTCAGGCGGTTCAAGGGTATATTCAGCAAATTAATCAGCAGCTACCTAAAGGCATAAAAGCTGAAGTATTGCATGACAGCTCCAAAGTGTATCAGCAAAGAATAGACTTGCTGTTAAGAAACAGTGCCATGGGGCTGATATTGGTTTTTATTACCTTGTCTCTGTTTCTGGAATTACGCCTGGCTTTCTGGGTGATGATGGGCATTCCGATTGCTTTTTTAGGCTCATTTTTAATCCTGCCATCACTGGGTGTTACGCTCAATATGATTTCCCTGTTTGCCTTTATCATCGCGCTAGGTATCGTCGTTGATGACGCCATTATTATTGGTGAAAATATATATCATTATCGACAAGAGGGCCTCCCTCCCATGCAGGCGGCTATTAAAGGTACTCAAGAAATGGCTGTACCGGTTACCTTTAGTATTTTGACCAATATTGCGACCTTTATGCCTTTGTTTTTTATGCCTGGGGTGATGGGGAAAATATTTTTTATGATTCCCGCCGTGGTGATCACCGTATTTTTGCTCTCACTAGCGGAAAGTCTATTTATACTACCTAATCATCTAGCTCATCTTGGACCTATCAAGCATAACGGGATACAAGCCTGGATTCATCAGAAACAACAGGTTTTTAGTCATGCTTTCAGATATTGGGTCAATCATCGTTATGGTGATTTTCTGGAAAGCGTGCTGAATCATCGTTATCTGACCATGGTCGCCGCCTTTTCATTACTTGCTTTGACCTTGTCTTATGCCGGTAGCGGACGCATGGGTATGACCATGTTTCCTAAAACAGAATCGGACTTTGCTAAAGTAACAGTGAATTTACCTTATGGATCAGCCATTGACAAAACAAACAAGGTGGCTGAAGAATTGGTCAAGGTAGCGACTCAGATTGCTCAGGACAGTGGGCAGGCGGATCAATTAGTTAAAGGGATATTTGCTGATATAGGGATTACAGGCAGCCATAAAGCAGTAATCACTGTTTATCTGACTGAGCCTCATATTCGTAACAAAATCATGAGTACCGAACAATTTGCCAAAAAATGGCGAACATTAGCAGGCGATATAGCGGGTGTCGATACCTTAATCTTTGAATCCGATGCAGGAGGACCAGGCGCTGGATCAGCCATCACCATCGAATTAAATCATAGCGATCTTGATGTGCTGGAAACAGCCAGTAAACAACTCGCCGATGCACTGCGTGCTTACCCCATGGTCAAAGATGTTGATGATGGATTTAGTTTAGGCAAACAACAATATGATTTTAGTTTGATTGCAGAAGGTAAAAGTTTAGGTCTGGATGAATTAACCGTTGGGCGCCAGGTGCGGGATGCATTTTATGGGGCAGAAGTGCTACGTCAACAACGTGGGCGTAATGAGGTTAAAGTCATGGTTCGACTCCCCAAATCAGAACGTTCTTCCACGATGGATATGAATAATTTTTTACTGTGGACAGATAATAATACTGAAATCCCCGTAAATGAAGTGGTCAAGATTCAAAAAGGCCATGCTTATACTGAAATAAATCGGCGTAATGGCAGGCGAAATGTGCAGGTTAAAGCCGATGTGACACCTAGAAATAAAGCGGGTGAAATTATTAATGATCTGGAAACCACCGAACTGGCCCAGATTGTTAAACAATATCCTGGCTTACAGTATAGCTTTCAGGGGCGGCAGGCAGATATGGCCGAAAGTGTTGGCAGTTTGAAGCTGAGCTTTGTTTTTGCCTTGTTGGCAATCTATGCCATGCTGGCCATACCATTCCAAAGTTATATTTTGCCATTAATCGTTATTATTAGTATTCCATTTGGCATCATTGGTGCAATTTTTGGTCATTTAATAATGGGCTATGGACTCAGTATTTTGAGTATGCTGGGTATAGTCGCACTCTCGGGAATTGTAGTGAATGACTCACTGGTACTAATCAACCATGCGAACCACTTACGCACGGTACACCCTGAAAAGACAGCGGCAAATGTTATTAAAATGGCCAGTATCCAGCGTTTTAGACCGATTATACTGACCACCATGACCACTTTTTTTGGTCTGATGCCAATGATACTGGAAACCTCCCGTCAGGCTAAAATACTGATCCCTATGGCTATATCGATTGGTTTTGGAATTGTTTTTGCCACTTTAATTACCCTCATCCTAATTCCATCGCTTTATCTGGTGGTAGATGATTTGCATAAAAAACCTTAACTATTAAGAGTTGTAGGGTATCCCTAAGTGTTGAAAAAGGAAAAAAGGATTTATTTTAACTTCTCCTCTCGGCAATAGCTCCATCACGGCAGGCATCCACTTATTGCAATTAACGTTTGTTTGATAAAGAATGCTTTATCTTACGTACACCTGATTACGTATGAGTCTCAGATATTTTAAAACAACAGTAAGAGATAAATAGCTTCTCCGTGTACTTCTAAGCTAGAATTGATTATTCAACTGAGGTTTTCCAGATACGTAGAGACGTAGCATGCTACGTCTCTACAAAATGTCT
>ENA-ORXI01000283-ORXI01000283.1-sediment-metagenome-genome-assembly--contig:-NODE-283-length-41229-cov-6.570811_pt1 | contig 41229 bp, 46 predicted proteins | sample MGYA00237861_ERZ511468 | MGnify/ENA primary metagenome ERZ511468 (study PRJEB26299, sample SAMN06266213) | sediment metagenome | isolation source: Hudson Canyon methane seep mesocosm | place: USA:Hudson... | reverse complement strand
TAGGATAAAACATGATTGAAGATATTAAAAAAGACGCAGCAGATAGAATGCAAAAGAGTGTTGTTGCATTAACTAATGCCATGGCAAAAATTCGTGCTGGACGCGCTCATACAAGTCTTCTAGATCAAGTGACGGTGCCATACTATGGCTCTGATGTTGCTCTTAGCCAAGTGGCTAATGTGGGTATCGAAGATTCAAGAACATTAACGGTCACACCATGGGAAAAACCTATGTTGTCGGTTGTTGAAAAAGCGATTATGACGTCTGATTTAGGTGTTAATCCTAGCAGTGCTGGTATGACAATCCGTATTCCAATTCCACCATTAACGGAAGAGCGTCGTCGTGACTTGGTTAAAGTTGCTCGTAATGAAGCGGAAGGCGCACGTATTGCAGTACGTAATATTCGCCGTGATGCAAATAGCACGCTTAAAGATTTGCTGAAAGAAAAAGAAATTTCAGAAGATGAAGAACGCGGTGCTGAAGAAAATATCCAAAAACTAACGGATGCTACGATTAAGCAAGTTGAGGATGTTTTAAAAGATAAAGAAGCCGATTTAATGGAAGTATAAGTAGAGCCTTCTACTTTTATTCCAGATGACTGCGGACAATACGCCAGTACCACAACATATTGCCATCATTATGGATGGTAATGGTCGTTGGGCTAAACAGCGATATCAACCTCGGTTTATGGGCCATCGTGCTGGTGTGAAAACAGTTGAAGAGATTGTTAAACACTGTGCTGAATTGGGTGTTAGTGTCTTAAGTCTCTTTGCTTTTAGTAGTGAAAACTGGAAACGCCCAAGCAAAGAAGTTAGCCTGTTAATGGAATTGTTTGCTTTATCTTTAAAGCAGCAATCAAAACGATTACATAAAAATAATATCCGTTTACTCATTATTGGTGATGTCAGTAAATTTCCTGCAAGTTTACAAAAACAAATCACACAAGCAGAGCAGTTAACAGAAAAAAATACCGGCCTTACCATTAATATTGCTGCTAATTACGGTGGTCATTGGGATATTGCACACTCTGTCAGAGCCTTAGCTGAGAAAGTAAAGTCAGGTGAACTTGAACCTGATGATATTACTGAGGAGAGTATTTCTGAAGGACTCTCTACATCCTCTCTACCTGAGCCTGATTTGTTCATTCGCACGGGTGGCGAGCAACGCGTGAGTAATTTTATGTTGTGGCAGTTGGCATATACAGAATTTTATTTCACCGACACCCTATGGCCTGACTTCGATAGCGATAAGCTGGATCAGGCAATATCATCATTTTTCCAACGTGAACGACGTTTCGGAAAAACCTCAGAACAGATTAAGGAGGATGAGAATGCTTAAGCAACGCCTAATAACGGCAGCAGTACTAATTCCTCTTGTTGTATTGAGCATTTTATACTTATCAACGTCAACGATGCAGTGGTTATTAGCTATAGTGGCTGGACTTGCTGCGTGGGAATGGTTCTCAATTATCGGTTTTTCAAGTCAAAGAAAAATGTTCTTTGCATTGCTTGTATTAGTCTTTTCGGCTGTTCTTCTGTCATTGCTACCTATAACACTATTATTAACGGCTGGCATTGTGATCTGGGCTTTGATTCTATTACTAGTCAGTTACTTCGCTCATAAAAACTTATCAAATACATTTCAGCATATATTTAAACATGCAGTTCTAGCACTCATCATGGCTGCGCTTGTCCTTGCACTGTTTTGGAATAGTGCTGTTTTACTACATGCTTCATCAGAAATCGGACCTCAACAATTATTATATGCCATGGTGTTGGTGTGGTTGGCAGATACCGGTGGCTATTTTGCTGGTAAACGATGGGGAAGTAGAAAACTGGCATCTGCGATTAGCCCTAACAAAACATGGGAAGGTGTTGCAGGAGCGGTTGTTCTTGGTTCGGTATGGGCAGTAATTGGATTTTATTTTGAGTTAGCCGGTTCATTAGGAGTTATTACGTGGTTATTGCTTTCGGCAGCGACATTATTAATTTCAATTGTTGGCGACTTATTTGAAAGTTTATTTAAGCGATGCTATCAAGTAAAAGACAGTGGTAATTTATTACCAGGTCATGGCGGTATGTTAGACCGTATCGATAGTTTAATAGCTGCAGTGCCAGTATTTACAGCTGGATTATATCTTTTAGGAGCATTTTAAGTGCAAGCAGTAACACTTCTGGGTTCAACAGGGTCAATAGGTGTTAGTACACTTAATGTTTTAGCGCAGCATCCTGAAAAATACAGTGTGTATGCCTTAACGGCAAACCGTTCCGTAGATAGTTTATTTGAACAGTGTCAGCAGTTTGAGCCTGAAATAGCGGTTATGTTAGACGAATCATCTGCTCAGCAATTAGCTGAAAAAATAAAGTCAGCCGGTTTAAATACTCACGTTTTATCGGGTGCAAAGGCATTGGTTCAAGTTGCCGAGAGTGAACAGACAGATTATGTAATGGCTGCTATTGTGGGCGCTGCTGGATTATTGCCTACATTAGCTGCTGCTCGTTCAGGCAAGCATATTCTATTAGCGAATAAAGAAGCCTTAGTCATGAGTGGTGGCTTGTTTATGCGTGAAGTTGAAGCCAATGGTGCAACATTGCTTCCCGTAGATAGTGAGCATAATGCAATTTGGCAGTGTTTACCGGTTGGTGAACAGCAGCAACATCATTTTCAGGGTAAGGGTGTTCGCCGTATTATTCTGACTGCATCGGGCGGTCCCTTCAGAGATTATGATTTAGCTGATCTTGAAGGTGTCACGCCGGAACAGGCTGTAGCTCATCCTAATTGGTCGATGGGTCAAAAAATCTCTGTTGATTCGGCAACGATGATGAACAAAGGTTTAGAAGTTATCGAGGCACATTGGTTATTTGGTCTGCCTACTGAGCAGATAGATGTGCTTTTGCATCGCCAAAGTATCATCCATTCAATGGTCGATTATGTTGACGGTTCAGTGCTTGCCCAAATGGGTAACCCTGATATGAGAACACCTATCGCTAATGCCTTAGCGTGGCCAAATAGAATTGATTCTGGTGTTAAACCATTAGATCTAGTTGAAGTAGGCCGTTTAGACTTTGCGGTGGCTGATCATCAGCACTTTCCTTGTCTAGCATTAGCTTATCAAGCTTTAGAAGCTGGTGGAACAAGCACTGCCATTTTAAATGCAGCGAATGAAATTGCTGTTGAGGCATTTTTGAATAAGCAAATTAAATTTACTCAAATTCCTAAAATCATTGAGCATGTATTAGAGCAAGTGCCTGCAAGTGCTGGTGATACGCTCGAACAAGTATTAGACGATGACTTAAAGGCGCGCCAAGCAGCACAAGAGCTTGTAAAGTAAAATGCAATCGCTATTATTTTTAATAGTAACCCTCGCGATACTTGTTGTTGTACATGAATTTGGACACTTTTGGGTTGCACGCCGCTGTGGTGTCAAGGTGCTTAAATTTTCCGTAGGTTTTGGTAAGCCGCTTTGGAGTCGCTTGGGCAAAGATGGCACGGAATATATCGTGGCTGCAATCCCGCTTGGTGGTTATGTCAAAATGGTCGATGAGCGTGAAGGTGACGTGGCTGATGAGGATTTGGACAAGGCCTTTAATCGTAAACCCTTGCGCGCTAGAGTAGCGATTGTTGCTGCTGGACCTATTGCAAACCTATTGTTTGCTGTTATTGCCTATTGGTTTATTTTTGTTCTAGGTACGTCTGGGTTAAGACCAATCATAGAGGAAGTTACTCCCAATACACCTGCAGCGTATGCTCAGTTCTTATCAGGAGATGAAGTCAAAGCTGTCAATGGACGTGCAACATCTACATGGTCAAGTACATATCGAGCACTAGCCAGAGTCGCTGAAACAGGCGGTGTGGCAGATGTAACCGTTAATGTTGGAGGCGTCGAAGTACTGCGACAGTTGAAGGTGGATCACTATGACTTCTCATCAAGTCAATCAGCATCACTGTTGCAACAATTAGGTATCGTCCCAGTTCGTATAACGTTACGACCGGTTATTGGTACTGTTGTAAAAAATAATGCGGCTGATAAGTCAGGTTTAATTGCTGGGGACATCATTGTTTCAGTTGACGACAGTCCAATAGAAAGTTGGCGTCAATTCGTTGCTATTATTCAATCAAATCCAAATACCTTATTAACCGTTATTGTTGAACGAGATGGTGAAAATAAGAATTTGTTATTAACGCCTAGTTCTTCTGAGAATGAGGTAGGGAAAATAGGTGCGGGCGTTGATAGTCGTCACAGCGTTATCTCGAAAGAGTTACAAGCGGTGGAACGATATGGTTGGGGAGAGGCTGTAGGGAAAGCATGTTATGAAACATGGTTCTTTTCAATAGCCACATTAAAAAGCCTAGCAGGAATGCTAACAGGAGAGGTTTCAAGTAAAAATATCGGTGGACCAATCACTATTGCACAGTTTGCCGGCTCGTCAGCAGATCGTGGTTTAATTTCGTTTATCAGCTTTTTGGCCATGATCAGTATTAGTCTTGGCCTGTTAAATTTACTTCCCATACCCATCCTAGATGGGGGGCACTTAGCATTGTATTTAATCGAATGGTTAAAAGGCTCTCCATTATCAGATAAGCTACAATTTCAAATCCAGAAAGTGGGAATTATTCTACTTTTAATGTTAATGTTTTTAGCCTTTTTCAATGACTTATCAAGACTGTTTGGATAATGGCCGTAATGCAGGTAAACTAGCATTCTTTTCGCTTAAACGTATATAACGAAGAACTAATGAATAAACTACTTAAGATCATCATTTTACTATTACTTTCTGGGGCTGTGCTTGCTGAAAGTTTTATTATAAAAGACATTCGAGTTGAAGGTTTGCAGCGCATTTCAGTCGGCACTGTATTTAATTTGTTATCCGTCAAAGTTGGTGACGAGATGAGCCAGAAAGGTGCCAAGAGCATTATTCGTTCATTATACAAGTCTAAATATTTTAATGACGTTGGTGTGGAGCATGAAAATGGCATATTGGTCATTAAAGTGGCTGAACGTCCCGCGGTTTCGAGTATTGAGTTTGTTGGAAATAAAGATTTAGACAGTGACCAATTACTGAAGTCTCTGCAACAAATAGGCTTTTCTGAAGGCCAAGTATTTGAACAGGCCATGTTAGAACGTGTAGAGCTTGAGCTTGAGCGCATGTACTACAGTCGTGGTAAATATGGCGTTACGATTGAGTCTGAAGTGACACCATTATCACGTAACCGCGTTGCGATTAGAATTACAATGGCAGAAGGTGTTGTCGCTACCATTAGCAGTATCAATATTGTTGGTAATACATCATTTGATGAAGATGAATTGCTGGAAGACTTCAAATCTACAACCGGAAATATGTTGTCAGCATTTACTAAAGACAACCAATACTCTCGTCAAAAATTATCTGCAGATTTAGAAACCTTACGTTCTTTCTATTTGAATAGAGGTTATGTTGCTTTTTCTGTTGAATCAACCCAAGTGTCTATTACCGATGATAAGAAACAAATGTTTATCACCATTAATATCTTGGAGGGCGAACGCTATAAAATAAAAGAAGTTCGTTTGGCCGGTGACTTAATTGTTGATGAAAATGAATTGTTTGAGTTAGTGACAATTAAAAAAGATGCTGTTTTTTCACGCAAAGAGATTACGCGTAGTACAGAACGTTTAACAGATCGCTTGGGTAATGATGGTTATGCTTTTGCAAATGTTAACTCAGTTCCTAATATTGATTATGACAATAACGAAGTTACATTAACGTTTTTTGTTGATCCAGGTCGACGAGCATATGTGCGTCGAATTACTATTGCTGGAAATAGCAAAACACGTGATGAAGTATTGCGTCGCGAACTTCGTCAACAAGAATCATCTTGGATTTCGACAGGAAAAGTTGAGCAATCACGAGGCCGAATTAAGCGTCTTGGTTATTTTGAAGATGTGAACGTAGAGACAGTACCTGTTCCTGGTACGTCAGATCAAGTTGATTTAGATTTTAATGTAACTGAAATGGCATCGGGTAGTTTATCTGCTGGTATGGGGTTCTCACAGTCTGACGGTTTGATTTTAAATGCGAATATTAGCCAGAAGAACTTTTTAGGTAGTGGTAAACATATAAACTTTGGTTTTAATAATAGTAGTGTTAACACTGTTTATAGCATTGGTTACACTGACCCATTTGCAACTGTTGATGGCATTAGCCAAGGTTTCAATGCTTTTTATCGAAAAACAGATGCAAATGAAGCTGATATAGCGAGTTACAGTACTGATAACTTTGGTGGGGGAATGAATTTTGGTATTCCTATTTCTGAAAATAATCGAGTAAGATTGTCTTTTGGTTATGAGAATACAGAATTGAATATATCTGGAATAACCAATGTAAATCAAAGTTTATCTGCATGTAAGGCCAAAACAGGCACGATTGATTCATACTGTGAATTTGTTGATGCTGAAGGAGATTCTTTTAATACATTTACAGTTTCTCTAGGCTGGTCAAGTGATTCTAGAGATAGTTCGGTCTTGCCGACGAGAGGTACATCACAAAGTTTGACTGCTGATGTAGCCGTTCCAGGTGGTTCATTACAGTATTACAAAGTGAAGTATAAACATGACTGGTACACACCAATTACACCGTCAATCACATTATCGTTAGGTGGTAATGTTGGTTATGCTGATGGCTATGGTGATACATCAACACTACCATTCTTTAAAAACTTTTATGCAGGTGGTATACGAAGCGTACGTGGTTTCCAATCTAATACGCTGGGTGTTAAGGATGAGGGTCAAGCTTTAGGTGGTAATTTCTTAGTTGCTGGTGGTGCTGAAGTTATTTTCCCTTTACCCTTTTTGAAAAAAACATTGAGGTCAGTTCGTTTGAGCGTATTCACGGATGTGGGTAATGTCTACGCAGATAATCAAGACTTTGAAACTGATTTATTACGTTATTCAGCAGGTGTCTCGGCAATATGGATTTCACCTTTTGGTGCGATGACTGTAAGTCTTGCAGAACCATTTAATGAGCAAGATGATGATGAAACAGAAAGCTTCCAATTCTCATTAGGTTCGACATTTTAATTAGATTTCATCTGGAGATGAATGTGAAAAAAGTAAATATTTTAGGTTTGATTTTTGTTGCAGCGATGGCTGTACTTCCTGCACAAGCTGCAGAGCTCAAGATTGGTGTCGTTAATGCTGGTGCCGTTCTGGAAAAGTCACCACAGAAATTAGAAGCACTAGCAAGACTTGAGAAAGAATTTTCATCACGCAGTAAAGAAATCACGAAAAAGCAAAAAGCAGTTGTTTCTAAAAGAGATAAATTGGCAAAAGATGGTGCCATTTTAGGTGCTGATGAACGTAAAACTAAAGAACGTTCATTGTTGAGCGAACAGCGCGAATTAAAACGTTTGCAAGATGAATATAGTGAAGACCTTTCTATTCGTCGTAATGAAGAGTTGCGTAAATTAGAGAAGGAAATTGCTCTCACAATTGTTAATTTAGCTAAAAAAGAATCTTATGATCTTGTTGTGTACCAAGGTGTTATTTTTGCAAGTGAAAAAGTAGATATGACAGCTAAAGTATTAGATTTACTAAAAGCTAAATCTAAATAAATAACGAGATAGGCTAAGTAGACGTGTGGACTCTAGCTGATATTGCAAAGCATATTGGCGCTACCGTTCAAGGTGATGCGCTATATGAAGTCTCTAGCATTGCAACCTTGCAAAGCGGTCAAAGTGGACAGCTTAGTTTTTTATCAAATAAAAAGTATAAGAAGTACTTAGCTGATACACATGCTGGTGCAGTTATTGTTAGTGAAGATATGGCTCCATATGTTCCTCAGCATGCTTTGATTGTTGCTGACCCATACGTTGCCTATGCCAAAGCAGCTGCACTATTACACCCTGTAAAATTAGCACCCGAAGGCGTTCATCCAAGTGCATCAATCGCTTCGGACTCCATCGTTCATCCAAGTGCATCAATTGCTGCTCAGGTGGTTATTGCTTCGGGCGTGAGTATTGCTGAAGGCGTTGTTATTGGACCTGGCTGCGTTATTTTAGATAATGTGTCTATCGGTGAATCAACAAGACTGACTGCGAATATTACGCTTTGTGAAGGCGTTAAAATTGGTAAGCGGGGCATCATTCATCCTGGTGTTGTTATTGGTGCAGATGGGTTTGGTATCGCCAATGACAAAGGGAAATGGATCAATGTTCCGCAGGTTGGAAGTGTTCTAATTGGTGATGATGTCGATATCGGCGCTAACACGACAATTGATCGTGGTGCCATTGATGATACGACTATCGCTGATGGTGTGAAGTTAGATAATCAAATTCAAATTGGCCATAACGTTGTAATTGGTGAAAATACGGTTATTGCGGGTTGTGTGGGTATTGCTGGTAGCACGGTTGTCGGTAAAAATTGTGTTATAGGTGGTGGAGCGGGGGTGAGCGGACATCTTCAGATAGCAGATGGTGTTATGCTAACAGGGATGACAATGGTAACGAAGTCTATTAAACAGGCGGGTAGTTATTCATCCGGAATTCCATCTGAAGATACTCATAAATGGCATAAGAATGTTATTCGTTATCGTCAGATGGATAAGTTAATCGAACGTGTGAAACAGTTAGAAAACAGCACAAAAAGCGAATAAAATTGAGGTCTGGCTTTACCTAGATAAGTGGCCACAGTAAGATAGAGTCATTCATTTAGATTTATACTACGAACACCGAAAAGGATACAACCATTGAACACTATTGATATACATGAAATTCAACGCCTGTTACCTCACCGTTATCCTTTCTTGTTAATCGATCGCGTGATTGATTTTACACCGGGTGAATCGTTGGTTGGAATTAAAAATATAACATTTAATGAGCCTCAGTTTACGGGACATTTTCCTCAACGTGTCATTATGCCGGGGGTATTAATCCTTGAAGCATTAGCTCAAGCAACTGGCCTTTTGGCATTTAAAAGTGTTGCCGATTTACGTTCTGACAACGCGTTGTATTATCTCGCAGGAATTGATAATGCAAGGTTCAAAAAACCTGTTGAACCGGGCGACCAATTGAAGCTAACTGTTAAGCTTGTAAAAAGTAAGCGTAATTTATGGAAATTTAGCGGCGAAGCCTCTGTTGATGGTGAAGTTGTGGTGAGCGCAGATATTATGTGTGTTGACCAAGAAATGCCAAAATGATCCATAGCACGGCGATTATTGATCCCTCTGCTGTTATTGCTGATGATGTTAGTATCGGACCTTATACAATCATTGGGGCTAATGTAGAGCTAGGCTCTGGCTGCGAGATTGGTCCACATGTTGTTATTAATGGGCCGACAAAGATGGGGTCAGGAAACAAGGTTTTCCAATTTTCATCTATTGGTGAAGAGCCTCAAGATAAGAAATATGCTAACGAAGCAACACTTCTAGAGATTGGCAATAACAACCTTATTCGCGAAAACGTCACCATTAACCGTGGTACTGTTCAAGGTGGTGGCATTACAAAGATTGGCAATGATAACTGGATCATGGCCTATGTTCATATTGCTCATGATTGTATTGTTGGCAATGAGAATATTCTTGCTAACAATGCCTCATTAGCGGGCCATGTCATCATTGATGATTATGTTATTTTAGGTGGTTTCACCTTAGTAAGTCAGTTCAACAAAATGGGTTCTTACTCTTTTAGTGCTATGGGAAGTGTCATTTCTCGTAATGTACCGCCCTATGTACTGGTTTCCGGTCATATGGCAAAACCTGTTGGAGTTAATGTTGAAGGTTTACGTCGTAGGCAGTTTTCTGAACTACAGCTTAAAAATGTAAGGCAAGCCTATAAGACTATTTATCGTTCAGGTTTACGGATAGAAGATGCAGAATTAAAACTTGCTGAAATGGTACAGGATGATGCTGAATTAGATATTCTAATTGATTACTTGAAGAATCAAGAGGGTGGAATTATCCGCTAGAATTTAGAGCAAGTCATAGCGAAATAAAAAAGGGCACTTTCTATTTAAGAAAGTGCCCTTTTTGTTTTAGTCGTTAGCAGGTGTAGAGCTGATTCTATGAATCGTTAAGTCAGCACCATTGTATTCTTCTTCTTGTGTTAAACGTAAGCCCATAACTTTCTTCAGTAGGCCATACACAATATAACCACCAATAAAGGCGATAGAGACACCAAGCAGGGTTCCTAGGAGCTGTGATGTTAGACTAACGCCGCCTAATCCACCAAGAGCAAGCTGACCAAAGATACCGGCAGCGATACCGCCCCAAACGCCACATAGGCCATGTAGAGGCCATACACCAAGAACATCATCAATCTTCCATTTGTTCTGCGTTAGGGTAAACATATACACAAATAGACCACCGGCAATACCACCTGTGACTAATGCACCAAGTGGGTGCATGACGTCTGAACCCGCGCAAATAGCCACTAAACCAGCAAGTGGACCATTATGTACAAAACCAGGATCATTTTTACTGACTAGGCAGGCAACAATAGTACCGCCAACCATCGCCATTAATGAGTTCACTGCTACAAGTCCACTGATACCATCAATTTCTTGTGCGGACATAACATTAAAACCAAACCAACCTACGGTGAGGATCCAAGCTCCTAGTGCTAGAAATGGAATGTTTGATGGTGGGTGAGCATATACTTCACCACCCTTACCATAACGTCCATGACGTGGTCCTAGGTGTAAGACCGCTGCAAGCGCAATCCAACCACCGACTGCATGAACAACAATTGAGCCTGCAAAATCATGAAATCCAGCACCAAAGCTTGATTCTAACCAAGCTTGAAAACCAAATAGTCCATTCCAGCTAATACCTTCGAAGAGTGGATATATAAACCCAGCTAGAAAAAAGGTAGCAATAAGTTGAGGATTAAATTTAGAACGTTCTGCAATACCACCAGATACGATGGCAGGAATTGCTGCTGCAAAGGTGAGTAAGAAGAAGAATTTTACAAGCGCATAACCATTACTTTCTAATAAAGAAGGTCCGGCTTGCATGAAGTCAATACCGTAAGCAATGCTATAACCGATAAAAAAGTAGGCAATGGTTGAAATAGCAAAATCCATAATGATTTTAACTAGCGCATTGACCTGGTTCTTTTTGCGAACCGTACCAACCTCTAAAAAGGCAAAGCCGGCATGCATGGCGAGCACCATAATGGCACCAAGGAGTATGAATAGAACATCAGTTGAACTCTGCACGGAGCTCTCCTTTAATAAATTAAAAAATGTGATAAATCAGTGCAATAGTTGCACCAAAAGAGATAAGTCTAATTTAAACAAAGAGATAATAGAATTGCAAACACGCATAAACCACTATTGCTGAACCACTGTGGTGCATTTGTATTTTGCGCGCACCAATGTGGTTCTTTTTCTGTGGGGATGGTGTCTTATCCCTATTAGTAGCAGATTAACGTATAATTAGCGGTTTTCGAAATTAATGTACATTTAAGCTCAATTGTAGCGACAACCGAGGACCGATAGTAAGATGGATATCTATGCATCAGATGAAGAGAAAGGCGAAGAGATAAAACAGTGGTGGCGGGATAATGGTCGTTCCGTTATTTTAAGCTGTGTTGTAGGTTTGGCGGTGATTTTTTCAGGCCGCTATTGGATCAGCCATCAGCAGACTTTAACATCAAATGCTTCATTGACATATCAGCAGGTGGCTATTGCTATCGCTGATGATAAAATGTCACTAGCAGAAGACAAAACACAGCAGCTGTTTAGTGAGTTCTCTAGCACTCCTTATGCTATTTTTGCTGCCTTTGAAATGGCTGCCCAGGCTGTTGATGCCAAAGATACTGCTTCTGCAAAATCATATTTAGAGTGGATAATTGGAAACTCAGATCTCTCTGCTCACACTGAGTTGGCTACATTACGCTTAGCACAGCTGTTGATGACGGAAGAAAATTATGAGCAGTCTTTAGCATTGATTGAACAATCAGAATCTGTCGCTTTTGCCTCATTATTTTCAGAGTTACGAGGCGATGTTCTTGTGGCCCAAGGTAATGCTGCTGATGCAAGAGCAGCATATCAAGAAGCCCTCGCTGATGTATCGCAAGGCGAGCCTAGACAAGGAATTCTTCAATTCAAGCTAAACGATGTGGCTAAATAAGATGGTGGGTACTATTTCCCGTTTTGTTATTGGGTCTATGTTGTTTCTAACGCTGACAGCGTGTGGCACAGTCAGTGAATGGTTAGAAGATGATACATATGAGGCACCTCCAACAGAATTAACTGAATTTACGTCAGAATTTGAACCAGAACGTGTTTGGTCGACCAATTCAGGTGAAGGTACAGGAAATGACTATAGTGATTTAGCGGCTTGGCTTCAAAGCGACATGGTTATTACCATTGATTTTGAAGGTGAAGTGAATAGCTACAAAGATCAAAGCGGTAAGTTATTGTGGAGCACTGACCTTGATGTACATGTTATGTCGGGTGTAGGCGGTGGTGATGGTCTTGTCATTGTTGGTAGCAAAGAAGGTGAGATTATAGCCTTGGATGAAATGACGGGTGCCTTAAAGTGGAAAAAGAAATTAACAAGTGAAGTGCTCGCGCCCCCTAAGGTTGCAATGGATGTCGTTGTGGCACGAACAGCTGATGGCCGTATAACTGGTCTATCAGTAACGGATGGGCAAGTATTGTGGAACTATCAACGTGCCGTACCTCTACTTAGCTTACGTGGAGCAAGTGAACCTGTTATTGCTGACGATAAAGTTATTGCAGGCTATGCAAATGGAAAGTTAGTCGCATTATCTATCTCTGATGGTAGTGTTATTTGGGAAAAAAGTGTTGCTGTACCAAGAGGAAGAACTGAATTGGACCGACTGGTTGATATTGACTCTGCACCTGTAGTTCAAGATGGTGTGGTTTATGTAGTTGCTTACCATGGTCGCCTAGCAGGACTGTCTTTAGAGTCGGGTAGAATGCTTTGGGCTCGTGAAATGTCTTCTCGTTCTGGTCTCGATGTTGAAAGTGGCAACTCTGTTTATGTAAGCGATGATAGTGACTATGTGTGGGCATTACAGGATGGTTCTGGCGATGCACTTTGGCGTCAAACTCGTTTGTTACGTAGGAAAGTAACTGCTCCAGTGATTGTGGGTAACCATATCATTGTCGGTGATTTTGAAGGATACGTTCACTGGCTTTCTCGTGAGGATGGACATTTTGTGGCACGCGCTCACGTGGCGGATGATGCAATTCGTAGCAAGCCTGTTATCAAAGGTGACTTGGTATTTATTACAGCCACTGACGGCACATTAACTGCGTTCCGGATTAAATAATATGAAACCTGTAATCGCTCTAGTCGGCCGCCCTAATGTGGGTAAATCGACATTGTTTAATCGTTTAACACGTAGTCGTGATGCGCTTGTTGCTGACTTCTCTGGCCTCACTAGAGACCGAATTTATGGCACAGTGACAAGTAATGATTGTGACTTTATTGTTATTGACACGGGCGGGTTAACTGCACAGTCTGATGATATGGCTGATCTGATGAAAAAACAGGCGGATTTAGCAATAGAAGAGGCTGATTTAGTCTTTTTCTTAGTTGATGGCCGTGCTGGTCTTGTTGCTGATGATCAAGCCGTTGCCCAAAAACTTCGCACAATAAGCAAGCCCACTATTCTGATTGTAAACAAGTCAGAAGGTGAACAAAAAGAAATGATGGCTGCTGAATTTTATGCACTTGGACTGGGTGAACCACAAGTTATTTCTGCTTCACAAGGTCGAGGCATTACTAATTTGTTATCAAGGCTAGAAGATGAAGTACCAGCTGTTATTGCTGCAGAAGTAGAGGATGATGACGAAGAGAGTCAATCTGATAATACTATACGCTTAGCTGTTCTCGGACGTCCAAATGTAGGTAAGTCAACACTTATAAATCGAATTATGGGTGAAGACCGTGTTGTTGCCTTTGATGAGCCAGGAACCACACGAGACAGTATCCATATTCCTTTCGAAAAGGATGGCACAGACTATACATTGATTGATACGGCGGGTGTTCGACGTCGTTCAAAAGTATCTGAAATGTTAGAGAAGTTTAGTATTGTAAAAACATTACAAGCATTGGAAGATGCCAATGTTGTATTGCTTGTTTTAGATGCGCATGAAGGCATTGTGGAGCAAGACCTTCATCTGGCTGGGCTAATAATTCAAAGTGGGCGAGCAGTTGTTATTGCTGTGAACAAGTGGGATGGGTTAGACAAAGAAGAGCGAGAATGGGTGACATCCAATGTTGAACGCCGATTACCCTTTTTAAACTTTGCCAATACACACTTCATTTCAGCATTGCATGGTAGTGGTGTAGGTTTGTTGTTTAAATCCGTTAAACAAGCATATCAATCAGCAATGTCACAAATTCCAACACCAAGACTCACGCGAGTTATGGAAGATGCTGTATCTGATCATCAGCCACCGTTAGTACATGGCCGTAGAATTAAGTTCCGTTATGCGCATTTGGGTGGGAAAAATCCACCGCGTATCATTATTCATGGTAATCAGACTGCTTCAACTCCAAATAGCTATAAACGTTATTTAGAGAATACCTTTCGTGATGTATTAAAACTGCATGGAACGCCGATTGTTATTGAATTTAAACAGGGCGATAACCCGTTTAAAGTTAATAAAAAGAGAACGTCGGGGCAGGGAACTAAACACGTAAAAGATGCTAAACATAGAAAGTAATTTATAAAATACCTTCATCGTCTCCCATTAAATTGTCGAGCGATGTTAAGTGACCACGTATTTTTTCTCGTTTAGATAGCTTTTCTCGGGCAGCAAGGGGTAGGTCTGTAAATAAGATAACTTTTTGATCAATAAGTGTATTAATTAGATCTTCAAGTACTCGAACAAGGGCTGTATCTGATGTTGAAAGCGCGGTTTTAACTTCGGTACTATTTGTCGAATGTGTTAAATAAGCGATGAACTCAGGATTGTCGACAGCTATATATTCCTGAGTTTCCTCGGTAGCCTCCTCTGAGATTGAGTCAATCTTACCAAGCGTATTTCGGTGAACATATGGCATTGTTATAACCTGAATTTAAGAGTTTTATCGTTTAACTATATTACTAAATAGACATAAAATATAGCTATATTGTATTTGAAACTAAGATATTAATGGAGCGATAAAGTCGCTCGGTCTGAATTGAAACTTAGCAATTTAAGACAATGGTAGTATGATTCTGTTTTAGATGTATCATTATGAGAATTATAAATTTTGTGAGATAGTTCACGTTTTGTAATAGTTGCATATTAATTGCTGACCACTTTAGGACAACGTTGCTCGCATGGCCCAAGATACTAGATCATCAGAAGAAAATAAGGTGCAATGGGCTGCCGAGAATAGTCAGCAGACATTAGATGACCCATTACTAAGTTGTTTAACTATTCTTAGTAAGCTGCTGCATAAACCTCATAGCGCAGAATCCTTAATAGCAGGTCTTCCTTTAGTTGATAATAAGCTAACCCCTAAGCTATTTTCTCGTGCTGCTGAGCGAGCAGGATTATCATCAAAAGTTGTTAAGCGCCCTATTCAAAAGATTTCAAATCTTGTGCTTCCAGCTGTACTGCTATTGAAAAATAGCATGGCCTGTATTGTTTTAGAATTTAACGCTGAATCTGTGAAGGTGATTTTCCCTGAGTCGGGGGAGGGAGAGTCGACTATATCCTTTGCAGAGTTACAGGAACAATACACGGGCTACGCTATTTTTATTAAAGCTGTCCATCACTTTGATGATCGCACAGAAAAAACAACCATCCCTCGTACCAAACACTGGTTTTGGGGAACTATACTACGGTTCTGGCCAATTTATGGTGAGGTTTTCCTCGCTTCTATTTTAGTGAACTCATTTGCGTTAGCCTCACCATTATTCGTCATGAACGTCTATGATCGTGTTGTGCCTAACCATGCGATAGAAACCTTATGGGTATTGGCCATTGGTGTTGCTACAGTGTTTGTCTTTGACTTGCTACTAAGAACATTGCGTGGCTATTTTATTGATATGGCCGGTAAAAAAGCAGATGTTATATTATCAGCAACAATCTTTGAAAAAGTGCTGGGCATTAAAATGGCGTCACGTTCTAATTCTGTTGGTTCATTTGCAAACAGCATGCAGGAGTTTGAGTCATTTAGAGAGTTCTTTACGTCGACCACACTGACGACGTTGATTGATCTGCCATTTTCTTTCTTATTTATATTTGTTATCTGGACGATTGCCGGTGAGTTGGCTTATGTACCACTGCTTGCTATTCCGTTAGCCGTTATAGTTAGCCTCATTATCCAAGTACCTTTAGGACGCACTATTCAACAGCTATTTCGTCATTCGGGACAGAAAAGTGCCACCTTAATTGAAACGCTGACTGGACTTGAAACGATTAAAAGTATTGGTGCTGAGTCACCTATCCAGAGAAAATGGGAGCAAACAATTGGCTCTATTTCTAAATATAGCCAACGATCTCGAATTTTATCATCAACAGCAGTGAACTTTACCGCATTCTTACAGCAGATGGCATCTGTAAGTATTGTTGTCTTTGGTGTTTATAAAATATCTGAGGGTGATATTACCATGGGTGCACTGATTGCAAGTACGATTCTGACAGGCCGAGCATTAGCACCTTTAGGCCAAGTGGCCGGAATATTAACGCGTTATCATCAGTCAAAAGCAGCATTAAGTTCTCTTAATCATTTGATGAGTCTGCCTGTTGAGCGTCCATCAGGTCGAGAGTTTTTACATCGCCCAGACTTTAAAGGAGCGGTAACATTCAAAAATGTATCTTTCCGCTATCCTGAGCAACCCGTAGATGCTATATCAGACATATCTTTTAGCATTAAACCCGGAGAGAAAGTTGCCTTTATTGGTCGAATCGGTTCAGGAAAAAGTTCTATTGAGAAATTGATATTGGGCTTATATGAACCGTCTGATGGTGCCATTATGTTAGATGGTACGGATATTAGGCAAGTTGATCCTGTTGATCTTCGTCGTAATGTTGGTTACGCACCACAAGATGTCGTGCTGTTTTTCGGGAGTATTCGAGATAACATTGCCATGGGGGCCCCATTTGCTGATGATGCTGCCATTCTTAAAGCGGCTGATATTGCAGGTGTTACTGAGTTTGTGAATCGCCACCCTGCAGGCTTTGACTTGCCTGTTGGAGAGCGTGGAGAAGGTTTGTCTGGTGGGCAGCGTCAAAGCGTTGCTGTCGCTCGAGCATTATTACTCGATCCACCTGTTCTAGTATTGGATGAACCGACTAATGCAATGGATAACAGTACTGAAGACCAATTTAAGGCAAAATTAAGTGCTGAGTTGGAGGGGAAAACATTGCTTTTGGTAACGCACAAAGCATCACTGTTGAGCTTGGTCGATAGGATTATTGTCATGGACCAAGGGAATTTACTTGCTGATGGTCCACGAGACCAGATATTAGCAGCGCTTAAGAAAGGCCATATTAAAGTGTCAAAAGGATAAGTAAGATGGCGTGGTTAAAACGGACTCATCCAGATGATGCTGAATTCATGTCAGAAGTAAGTGCTGCGACATTGGAATCAGCACATCGTGTCGGCCATTCATTGCTTGTTTTAACGGCGATATTCTTTCTTGCTGCCGCATGGTGGGCCTATGAAACCACACTCGATGAAGTGACTCGCGGTGATGGCAAAGTTGTGCCGTCAAGTAAGATTCAAGTTATTCAAAATTTAGAAGGTGGAATATTATCTGAAGTGCTTGTTGCTGAAGGTGAAACGGTTGAAAAAGGCCAGGTCCTGCTGAAGATAGATGACACTCGTTTTTCATCCTCATTTCGAGAAACTGAACTTAAATATTATGAATTATTAGCACGTAGCACGCGTCTAAAAGCAGAAAGTCAGGATCTTAAGTTTGTTGTTCCTCCTGAAGTTTCTGAAGCTGACCCAGTACTGGCTGAGAATGAAATGGCACTTTATAAGACTCGTCAATTAGAATTGGATTCAGCAATAAATGTTTTAAAACAACAAAAAGCACAGCGACAGCAAGAGCTAGTTGAGCGCCGTGCACGACAGACTCAATTACAACAAAGTTATGAATTAAGTGACAAAGAACTAAAAATGTCAGAGCCTTTGGTGGATGCTGGTGTTTTGTCAGAAGTAGAGATTTTACGGTTGAAACGTTCAGTTAATGATTTGTTTGGTGAAATGGAGGCTAATCGCCTTGCTATACCAAGAATTCAATCAGCATTAAATGAAGCAAGGCAAAAGATTGCCGAGCAAGGTGTTCAATTTAGAACGGATGCTGCGGGTCAGTTTTCAGAAGTGAATGCTGAACTTGCTAGGACTAAAGAAACCGTATTCTCACTTGAAGATCGTGTCACAAGAACACAGGTGCGTTCTCCTGTTAAAGGTACCATTAAGCAATTAAAGATTAATACCAAGGGCGGTATTATTCAGCCCGGTATGGATTTACTTGAAATCGTCCCGATTGAAGATAATTTACTTATTGAAGCGAAAATAAGACCTGCAGATATTGCTTTTTTAAGGCCAGGTCAAGAAGCAATGATCAAACTCACTGCCTATGACTTTTCAATTTATGGTGGATTGCCAGCAAAGCTTGAACGGATCAGTGCTGATACAATTACAAATGAGAAAGATGAGAGTTTTTACTTAATTTATTTAAGAACAGATAAAAACTATATTGATAGTAGTAAGGGTATGTTAAATATTATCCCTGGCATGACGACGAGTGTTGATATATTAACGGGTAAGAAAACGGTATTAGATTATTTATTAAAACCAATTCTTAAGGCTAAAAATGAGGCATTAAGAGAAAGATGACAGACGTGTTGAAAACTACTATTGAGCTTATTATTTCGGATGAAATATTATCTCAATCAGCCAAAAATGCAGTATCGGAATCATACAATATAGTTAGCTGTACCGAAATTGATGATTATATATCCAGTCACACAGTGGACAATATCAGTTTGATTGTTTGCCAGATGAGTGTGCTTGGGGATGACTCAGCGAAAACAATTGCTACGATTAAATCGGTTAATCCCAATGCACGAATTATAATAATTGGCTTTTCGTGTGCGAGCGATGAGCAAATAGCATTGCTGAAGCATGGCGCGCGAGGCTATTTTGATGCTTCATCATCTCTTGGTCGGTTGAATGAGGCTATTGAATGTGTTTTACACGGAGAAGTTTGGATTGAGCGACATGTGATTTCAGGATTAATTGATGAACTCACTCATACTCCAGAAATTAGTAATGAACAGCGTCAAGCGGTATTGACGTTGTCACCAAAAGAATTAGAAGTTGCCCAGTTAGTGAGTCATGGTGCAACAAATAAAATGATAGCAAAGAATATGGCAATAACAGAACGCACAGTGAAAGCACATTTGACGACTATTTTTCAGAAAATGAATCTCACAGATCGACTATCATTAGCAATATTTTTTCGTGATTTACGAGCTTAGTTAAGTTAATACAATGGCTTAACGGGATTCCCTTTAGTGGTTTGTGAGAAAGTGTGCTAAAGTGTGATTTATACCGCAGTTTAGCAATGATTTAAGGATTGGTGAGGAAGTTTAGATGAAAATTAAAAAGATAAGTATGGGGATTATTGTATCTCTCATTGCGTCTACATCATCGTGGGCTACAACACTACAAGAAACGGTAGATGTTACGATCAAAACTAATCCTGATGTATTGGCCGCTAGTAATGAGCGAAATGCGGTTTCTAAAGAGATTCGTCAAGCACGAGCTGGTTATTTACCGACAGTTGATTTAGCGCTAGGAACTGGCTATGAATCAACGGATAGCCCAAGTACACGAGCAATATCTCATGAAAACGTACATATGAATCGTAATGAGGCTAGCCTTAATTTACGTCAAATGTTGTTTGATGGCATGCAAACAAAAAATGAAGTTCTTCGTCATACAGCACGAACAAATTCTCGCGCTTACAGTGTATTTGGTGCAGCAGAAAATACTGGACTTGAAGCGGTTGAAGCCTATTTAAATGTACTTCGTAGACAACGCTTAGTTGAATTAACAGACACTAATTTAGAAGCACATGAGCGTACACACGATCAAATTAAGTTACGTAGTGAACGAGGCGTAGGTCGAAAGGCTGACATGGACCAAAGCCAAGGTCGAGTAGCACTCGCTAGAGCCAATCAGATTGCAGAGCAAAGTAACCTTCGTGATGCAGAAACGAATTATCTACGGATTGTCGGTGTGAAATCTGAGAGTTTATCTGAACCTGAGTCACCAATTAGCTTGCTTCCAGAAACATTAGATGAAGCAATTAGTATTGCCATTGAAAATCACCCAACACTCAAATCAGCAAATTCTGATGTTGATTCAGCAAATTCACAGCACGATACTGCTGCAGCTGTTTTTTATCCGCGAGTAGATTTTGAGTTAGGTACAACGGCTGATAACAACCTTGATGGTGTGAAGGGGCATAATAATGATGTGACGGCTATGTTCCGTTTACGTTATAACTTATTAAATGGCGGAAAAGATAAGGCGCGTCGTGAAGAGACTGCCTATTTGATTAGTCAAGCAGCAGAGATTCGTAACAATACCTTCCGTCAAGTTGAGCAAAGTGTACGATTGTCATGGAATGCATTAGAAACGGTAAATCGCCAAATGAGTTACTTTCAATTGCATGTTGATTCAAGTGAAAACTCTCAAAGTGCCTATCAGCAACAATTTAGTTTAGGTCAGCGCACATTACTTGATTTATTAGATTCTGAAAATGAAGTTTTTGTTGCTCGCCAAGCCTTGGTTAATGCACAATATGATCAGTTATTTGCTTTATATCGGGTACTTAATAGCACGGGAAGTTTATTAAGTAGTCTGAAAGTGGCATTGCCAGAGGGTAGTGCTTTGGTTGGAGAGCAATAGTTTAATTTATCGACTTTACTAAGATAAAAAGTATAAATCTAGCCATGAACTTTAATTTTCGTGGCTTTTTTTTATCAGGCAGTAGCATGATTTTTTCTTGTTTTTATCTGGTCGTGATATTATGAGCTATTGGAAATTAAGAGGCGTTCATAAGAAAATTCATGAGTAATCAATCATCATATACATACGAAGAACTTTTGCAGTGCGGTCGTGGCGAGATGTTCGGCCCGGGCAATGCACAATTACCTACACCAAACATGTTGATGATGGATCGCATCACACATATTTCAAATGAAGGTGGTAAATACGGTAAAGGCGAAGTCATTGCTGAATTAGATATTACTCCAGATTTATGGTTTTTTGATTGTCATTTTCCTGGTGATCCGGTTATGCCTGGCTGTTTAGGTCTTGATGCTATGTGGCAGTTGGTTGGGTTTTTCTTGGGTTGGGATGGTAATCCTGGTCGAGGTCGTGCTTTAGGTTCTGGTGAAGTTAAATTTTCTGGACAAGTATTACCAACAGCAAAAAAAGTAACATATAAATTAGACTTGAAACGTGTGATTGCACGTAAATTAGTTTTGGCTATTGCAGATGGAACAGTCTCTGTCGATGGTCGCGAAATATATTCAGCAAAAGATCTACGTGTAGGTTTATTTACATCTACTGAAAACTTTTAGGAAATTAGCAATGAAACGTGTAGTTGTCACAGGATTAGGTATTACATCATGTTTGGGATTGGATGCTGAAACGGTTACTGAATCACTGCGTTTAGGGCGGTCAGGGATCCGTTTTAAGCAAGAATATGCTGACATGGGCTTTAGAAGCCATGTTGCCGGTAGCGTTGATATTGATTTTAAAGAACATATTGATCGTAAAACATTACGTTTTATGGGCGATGCAGCAGCATATGCTTATATCTCTATGAAGCAAGCTATCGCTGATTCAGGTTTGACTGATGATCAAGTGTCTAATATTCGTACTGGCCTTGTAATGGGCTCTGGTGGCGCATCAGCAGCAAATCAAGTCGAAGCTGCTGATATCTTACGAGCAAAAGGTATTCGTCGTGTAGGACCTTATCGTGTCACTCAAGTCATGGGTAGTACAACCTCCGCTTGTTTAGCAACACCATTTAAGATTAAAGGTGTGAATTACTCCATGTCGTCTGCCTGTGCAACAAGTGCACACTGTATTGGTAATGCGATGGAACAAATTCAACTTGGTAAACAAGATATTGTATTTGCAGGTGGTGCTGAAGAAGAGCATTGGACAATGAGTTCGTTGTTTGATGCAATGGGTGCATTATCAAGTAAATACAATGATACGCCAGACAAGGCTTCTCGCGCATACGATGCTGACCGTGATGGATTTGTTATCGCAGGTGGTGGTGGTGTCATCGTACTAGAAGAATATGAGCATGCGAAAGCGCGTGGTGCAAAAATCTATGCTGAATTGACAGGTTATGCTGCGACATCAGATGGCTACGATATGGTTGCACCGTCAGGCGAAGGTGCGATACGTTGTATGCAGCTTGCATCATCAACTGTTGATGCGCCAATTGATTATATTAATGCACATGGTACAAGTACGCCGGTTGGTGACTTAGCAGAGCTTGGTGCCGTTAAGAAAGCCTTTGGTGATAATGCACCATTGGTCGGTTCAACGAAATCATTATCAGGCCATTCATTAGGTGCGGCTGGTGTACAAGAAGCTATCTACTGTTTATTGATGATGGAAAATGATTTTATTGCTGCATCAGCCAATATTGAAAACTTAGATCCTGAAGCTCAAGGTGTTCCAATTATTCGTGAGCGTAAGGATAATGCGGGTCTGAAAACGATTATGTCGAATAGTTTTGGCTTTGGTGGTACTAACGCAAGTTTAGTATTTGAGAAGTTATCTGATTAATTTCAGTTAGTTTTTTACATAAGCCAAACAATTAGGCCACCTTTATTAGGTGGCCTTTTTATTTAATCTAGATCGTCATCGGTGACAACACCACGCTTACCGGATAATGATTCTTGAATAAGCGTAATCAGTTTTGCTTTTTTTTCTGGATCATCCAGATGTTTAGAACTAAAGGTAATGCCGTGTTTTCCAGCATATTGCTGCACCAGCATGACTAAAACAGTTTCATCTTCCACAAAATTTCTCCAATTGTCATAAAATGACATCATTATACTCAATCTATAAACGATTCATTTCATGAAATTACATTATCAGACATTTGGTTCAGGTAGGCCTTTAGTTATCTTGCATGGCTTATTTGGTTCGGCAGATAATTGGCGAGGTTTAGCGAAAAATTTAGCTGAATATGCATACGTCATAACGGTTGATTTACGTAATCATGGACGCTCACCTCATAGTTTAGAGCAATCATATGAATTGATGGCAGAAGACTTGAGGGAACTCTTGAATGAATTAGACTTAAACGCTATTGACCTTATTGGTCATTCGGTAGGGGGAAAGGTGGCGATGACATTTGCTCAGAATTACCCAGAGTTACTTCATCAGTTAGTCGTGGTGGATATCGCGCCTCGCGCCTATTCTGATGAGCATAGTAAAATATTTGATGCCTTATTAGCACTGGACTTATTGAGCTATTCAAGCCGGAGTGAAGTGGACAGGGCGTTAAGTGTAACGTTACCAAACAAGGCTGTTAGACAGTTCTTGCTAATGAATTTAGCACTTGAAGATGGGCTATTAAATTGGCGAATAAATTTACCAACATTGTCTGAGAGTTACCCTAAATTACTTCACTCTGTATGCGACAATAAGATCATTGATATACCGACATGTTTTATTCGGGGTGGAGGTTCTACTTATGTCGGTGATGATGATGTTGATTTAATAAAGACTATTTTCCCCGACTCAGAACTCTATACCATTGAACGAGCTGGCCATTGGGTTCATGCTGAAGCCCCAGAATTATTTCAAAGTAAAATAATAGAGTTTTTTAATTATGATTAAGCCCGAATTGTTAGAACGTTTAATAGAATTTCGTCGGGAGCGTGATTGGGAGCAATTCCATACCCCAAAAGAACTCGCAATATCATTATCAATTGAAGCATCAGAGCTACTTGAGTGGTTTCAGTGGAAAAATGATGAGGAGATTGCTGCAAAGCTAAACTCAAATAAGCGCGAAGCTTTGGAAGGTGAAGTGGCTGATGTGGTTGCCTATTTAAGTTACCTTTGCCACGATCTTGGTATCGATATAGATGCTGCTGTTGAGGCCAAAATAAAGAAAAATGCACAAAAATATCCCATTGAGAAAGTAAAAGGAAGATCAGATAAATACACGGAGTATTAATATTTATATTTGTTTATCTTTAGAGGCTGAAATAGTGATACAGTGCGAGTATATAACTAATATTAGGGTATAACTGATTCATGAACTCGATTGTTTTTCTTATCCAATGTTCGGACCAAAAAGGTCTTGTTGCAGGAATTACTGGTTTCTTTTCTGAGCGTGGTTTTAATATCTTACATTGCCAGCAATATACTGATGTACAAGATGGCCAGTATTTCATGCGAATAAAACTAGAAGATAATGGTGATTTAGAACATTCAGATCTAGAGCAGCAGTTTACTGAGTTTGCGGTATCTTTGCAGCTTACATGGTCTGTTCGTTACTCAAATAAGCCTTATCGAGTCGCATTGTTAGTGACACGAGCATCTCATTGCCCTTATGACCTTTTATCTCGTGAATTAGAAGGTGAGTTGAAGTGTGAGATCCCCGTTGTTATCGGCAATCATAATGACTTATCTGCTATGGCAAAGCAGTTTAATAAACCTTTTTATCACTTACCGATTACGAAAGAGACTAAACCTCAGCAAGAGTCTCAAATTAATGCATTACTTGAAGAGTATGATATCGACTTAGTTGTGATGGCGCGTTATATGCAAATTTTGTCTGAAGCATTTGTTGAGCAACACGCAGGTCGAGTCATTAATATTCATCATGGTTTTTTACCAGCCTTTCAAGGTGCGAAACCTTATCATCAAGCTTATGACCGTGGCGTTAAAATTATTGGCGCCACTTCGCACTATGCCACAGCTGATCTTGATGAAGGACCCATTATTGACCAAGGTGTTGAACGTGTTATGCATGACAATAGTCCTGAAGATTTAGTGATGATTGGTAAAGATATTGAACGCTTAGTACTAGCGAAAGCCGTTAAGGCACATATTGAACATAGAATTATTATTTCAGGTCGTCGAACAATCGTATTTTCAGAAGGGGCTTAATACGCCAAATATTGTCAGCACTGTGCCTTCATAGTGTTCATTCATAACTGTTGTAAATGGATAAGGATAGCTCATGTCAAGTCAGGTCCAATCACTAGGTGAAGCGTTAAAGAAGCTTATTAACACGGGTGGCATTGAAGTACCCATGCTGCCAGAAATTGCTAATAAGGCATTAATATTAGCCCAGAACCCAGATTCTGATGCCAGTGAAATGGCCAGCTTGATACAAAGTGATCAATCATTAGCGGCACATGTTATGCGTATTGCTAATTCAGTTGCTTTTACACCCTTATCAAATTTAGTGTCATTACAACAGGCAATAGCACGTTTAGGAATGGGAACGATTAGTGAAATAGCACTGACTGCTGCGATTGGTGCCAAAATGTTTAATACACCAGGTTATGAAGATTATGTGGCCGGAATTTGGCAGCATGCACTAGCAAGTTCATTGTGGTCTAAAGAAATTGCTCGCCATGGTAGAAGCAATGTAGAAGTTGCATTTCTTGCTGGCCTACTACACTCCATAGGTCGCCCTGCTGTATTACAAGCGATATTAGAACTGGCTGAGCAGCAAAATATCACGCTAACTCAAGGTGATGTTAAGCATTTAGAAAATAGTTATTGTCAGCAGGTGAGTCAAGCCGTAGTGCACTCATGGAAAATGCCAACATTAGTGATTGAAGCCGTTAGCACGTATACGGACCAAAATAGTGATTTACCACTCGGTTTACAAGCAGCCCAAATTACGGTCGGTGCACGCTTTGCTACACATATGCTAAAACCAGAGAACTTAGATAAAGAAATCTTATTGACCTTGCCTGCTCTTTCTACATTGAATTTATATCAAGATGAAGTTGAAGTCTTACTTGAGCAAACTGAAGCAGTGAAAGCACGCTTAGAAGGATTATCATCATGAGTAATGAAGAGTTTGATTACGATGTTGTGGTTGTTGGCAGTGGGCCTGCAGGGCAAAAAGCAGCTGTTCAGGCGGCCAAATCTGGCCAACGTGTTGCAATTGTAGAACGTGATAGTTTATTTGGGGGAGCGTGCGTTCACCGTGGCACTATTCCATCTAAAACATTGCGTGAAAATGCACTTCGTGTAAAACATATGCGCCAAAACGCTGCCTTGGCTGACTTTGAGCTGGGTGAAGATACAGAAATGCACACACTCATCAATCGATTAGATGAAGTGCTCAAGTCGCACGATGATTATATGCGAAAGCAGATGGATAGAAATAAGGTTATTCGTATTCATGGGCGTGCTAGTTTTCTTGATAAGCATATGATTCAAATTACTAAAGTTGGTGGTGATACTGACAAGCTGAGAGTTAATACGGTTATTATCGCAGCAGGCTCCTACCCTCGTAAGCCAGATAATATTCCTATTGATCACGAACATATTTTTGATAGTGATTCTATTTTATCAATGTTGTATTTACCATCGAGTCTAACTGTTTTAGGTGGCGGCGTTATTGCCAGTGAATATGCATCGATATTTCAGGCATTAGGTGTGAAAGTAACGATGATAGATCGTTATCCAACACCACTTGGTTTCTTAGATAGTGATATGACAGATACCTTTGTTCATGCCTTTGAAAACATGGGTGGGACTTGGATGGGTAGTCAGAATGTTGAAAAAGTCTATTGGGATGGTGTGAGTGATGTTGTTACGGAATGTGCTGATGGCACCATTATTCGTAGCCAGAAGTTATTGTGTGCAGCAGGGCGTTTAGCCAATGTGGCTGAATTAAAGCTTGAGAATGCTGGTTTAGCATTGAATGAGCGTGGTTTGATCAGTGTTGACGATAATTTGTGTACAGAAGTCTCTAATATCTACGCTGCAGGCGATGTCATCGGTCCTCCTTCATTAGCATCCGCATCGATGGAGCAAGGTCGTCGTGCTACGTGTAACGCGTTAGGAATTGAAATAGGCACCATGAGTCAGCTTATTCCTGCAGGGATCTATTCAATCCCTGAATTGTCATCAGTAGGTCTCACAGAGAAGCAAGCGATAGAAAAACATGGTCACATCTTGGTAGGGACAGCTCAGTTCTCTGAAGTTGCACGTGGTCAGATTTCAGGAAACACTGAAGGAATGCTGAAGATTGTAACGGATGAAGAAGGCAAGAAAATTTTAGGTATTATGCTTGCAGGTGAAGGTTCAACAGAAGTCGTACATATTGGACATATGGCAATGTTATGCGATGCTGATGTCGATATCTTTGTTGAAAGCACATTCAACTTCCCAACATTAGCTGAAGCTTATCGTATTGCTGCGTTAGAGATCTTAGCCCAGCGCCCAGACTCTGACAGTTAGTACGATATTATGAAAACAGTCATGATAACGGGTGCTAGCTCGGGTTTTGGAGAAGCATGTGCACGTTTATTTTCAGCTGAGGGTTGGAAAGTCATTATTACAGGTCGCAGACAAAAGCGACTCGATTCACTACAAAATGAGCTGGGTGGAAGTGACAATGTCCACAGTTGTTGTTTTGATATCACTGATCGTAATGCTGTTGAAAGTGCCTTTAATACTTTACCGGAGTCTTTTACTGAGATAGATGTATTGGTTAATAATGCTGGCTTAGCATTAGGTCTAGAGCCTGCTTATAAAACTGAACTAGATGATTGGGAAAAGATGGTAGATACCAATATCAAAGGCTTGATGTATTGCACACGCACCGCACTGCCTATGATGAAGCAGCGAGGGCAGGGCTATATTATTAATATCGGCTCGATTGCTGGCAACTGGCCTTATCCTGGCGGCAATGTGTATTGTGCAAGTAAAGCATTTGTCAGACAGTTTTCATTAGCATTGCGTGCAGATTTATTAGGAACGGGTATTCGTATTACGAATATTGAACCTGGCAATGCAGAAACTGAGTTTTCAATGGTGAGATTTAAAGATGATGAGCAGCGTGCAGATAATGTGTATCAAAACACGCAAGCATTAACAGCAGCTGATATTGCGAATACTATTTTGTGGTTAGCTAATACACCAGCACATGTGAATGTTACGACGATGGAAATTATGCCAACGGATCAGGCAACAGGGCCATTAGCTGTTTATCGAGAAGACAAATAAAAACCGCACTAAAGAAGTGCGGTTTTTAGTGTAAAACAAATGATGTCTTTTAAGAGAACATCCAGCCAGTTGGGTTTGGATGTGCTTGCTGTGCATCTAATGACTTCATGCCCTTAACACTTCGAATAATTATCCATACCACGGTGAACAATATAATAAACCAACCGATGATAATGACTGATAATAAACCACCAACAAATAAATAAAGTAAGCCAATCCAGAATGTGCGAATTTGGAATTGGTAATGAGTTTGTTGCCATTCCGGGGCATCAGCTTTGTTGACATAAGCCATTACTACGCCAATAAGGCCTAGAAATGGAATAATGACATTAGCCATAAATAAGATATAGATTAGTTTGGGTGTAGTCGTGCTTACTGCTGTTTCAGACATGAAAAGTCCTTTTAGTGAACGTTAATGAAAGCGATACTTTAGCAGAAATTTCTTATTTGTAATAAATTGAATTTCTCGATTGTTCTAATGTGCAAATAACTGCCTGAGTAGCGCTTCATAAATATCAGATAAAGTATCAAGATCTGCAACCGAAACACATTCATTAATCTGATGAATTGTGGCATTTAAAGGGCCCAGTTCAATCACTTGTGCACCCGTTGGGGCGATAAAACGACCGTCTGATGTGCCGCCTGATGTTGATAGTTCTGTGTCGTAGCCTGTCGTTGATTTAATCGCTTGCTTGACTGCATCAACTAATGCACCACTCGCAGTACGAAAAGGCTTGCCTGATAACTCCCAACGTAAATCATAATTGAGATTATGCTGTTCTAGAATTGCTTCTACTCGCTGTTGTAGCTGTTCATGAGTAACTTCGGTTGAGTAGCGAAAGTTAAATACAAGTTCAGCTGTTCCTGGAATAACATTTGTTACACCTGTACCAGAATTAAGATTTGATACTTGGAAGCTTGTAGGCGGGAAGTCGTCATTACCTTGATCCCATTCAACACCACATAATTCAGTTAGCGCAGGAGCTAGTGTATGGATTGGATTTTCAGCAAGCTGAGGGTAAGCAATATGACCTTGTTTACCTTTTACGGTTAAACGGCCATTAAGCGAGCCTCTACGGCCGTTCTTAACTACATCACCAACTTTACTCGTGCTTGTTGGTTCCCCTACAAGGCACCAATCAATTTTTTCCCCACGCGCTTCCAGTGTTTCAATGACTTTAACTGTTCCACCCGTTGCAGGACCTTCTTCATCACTAGTGATAAGAAATGCAATACTGCCCTGATGGTCTTTGTGATTAGCAATAAAACGTTCACAGGCTGTGACAAAGGCAGCAATACTTCCTTTCATATCCGCTGTACCACGACCATATAACAAACCATCACGAACTGTGGGTTCAAATGGCGGTGATGTCCACTTATCTTCAGGGCCTGTAGGTACGACATCTGTATGGCCTGCAAAAGCGAAAACAGGCCCTTGAGTACCACGACGAGCCCAAATATTATCAGTCCAATCACCTTCTTGGCCAAACCTTAAATATTCAATAGTGAAACCTATTGCAGCTAGACGGTCAGCGAGTAATTCCTGACAACCAAAATCGTTAGGTGTTACGCTTGGGCGACGAATAAGATCGTTAGTGAGTTCAAGTGTTGCAGACATAGATGACTCTTTATTATTTGGCAAAATAAGCGGCATAGTCCGCTTCTTTGAATCCGACCTTACAAGTAGAGCTGTCAGAAAGGACTGGACGTTTAATGAGTGTTGGGTTTTCTAGCATTAACTCAATAGCAGTTGTTTGATCGAGCTGTTCTTTACGCGGATCATCTAGTTTGCGCCATGTTGTTCCACGCTTATTGAGTAACACTTCCCATGATACTGACTCTAACCAGCGATTAATTGTCGCTTCATCAAGGCCATCTGAACGAAAGTCATGAAATTGAAAATCAATATCATTCGCTTCACACCAACGACGCGCTTTTCTGACCGTGTCACAGTTTTTTATACCGTATAAAATCATAGTTATATATTTTTGATGAGATCTGATATTCGATGTGCAGCATTAATGCATTCTTCTATAGGTGCCACTAATGCCATACGAATACGGTTTGAACCAGGGTTTGAGCTGTCATTATCTCGGGCTAGGAAGCTGCCTGGTAGGACGGTAACATTCTTCTCATCAAAGAGTCGACGAGCAAACTCAGTATCAGAAATTGGTGTTTCGGCCCAAAGGTAGAAGCCAGCTTCTGGTAAGCTAACATTCATTACTGGAGATAAAATAGCGAGTACGGCTTTAAACTTTTCACGGTAAAGCTGTCGGTTGTATGCAACATGTTCTTCATCACCCCATGCAACAATCGATGCTGATTGTGTTGCTGGTGGCATTGCGCAGCCATGATAAGTACGGTAGCGAAGGAAGTCTTTCAATACAGTCGCATCACCGGCAACAAAACCTGAACGTAAGCCCGGAGCATTTGATCGTTTTGATAAGCTATGAAATACAACACAACGACTTGAATTTGAATACCCTGCTGCAATTGCAGCTTCCAGCAAGCCTACCGGTGCTTTGTCATCATCAAAGTAAATCTCGGAATAACATTCATCCGAAGCAATGATGAAGTCATGCTTATGTGCCAATTCAATGAGGCTTGTTAATGTAGCTTGGTCAATAACTGCACCTGTTGGATTTCCTGGGCTACATAAATAGAGAAGCTGGCAACGATTCCACACTTCGGCACTCACTGATGAAAAGTCTGGTACGAAGTTAGTGTCGGCAGTACAGTTTAAAAAATAAGGATGTGCCCCTGCTAAAATCGCTGCGCCTTCATATATTTGATAGAAAGGGTTTGGCATAACAACGAGGGGAGCGCTTGCTGTACGGTCAATGACTGCTTGAGCAAAAGCAAATAAGGCTTCACGTGTGCCATTAACGGGTAGCACTTGTGTCGCTGCATCAATCTGACCTTTGAGTTTAAAGCGATTATCTAACCAAGCGGCAATAGTATGGCGCAGCTCTATTGTACCTACCGTTGTTGGGTAGCTTGATAAACCATGACAATGTTCAATAACCGCTTCAGTAATGAATCCTGGTGTTGGATGCTTGGGCTCACCAATAGACAGTGCTATGTGCTGTAAATCAGAAGGTGGCGTGCATCCAGTTTTAAGCTGGGCAAGCTTTTCAAATGGATAGGGGTGCAAGTGAGCCAGATCTGGATTCATATCAATACCACTATAAATAAAGAAGGCTATTATAGCGGCTTATTGTGATGGATCAAAAACTAAACAACACATCATTGCTAGTGAACATGGTATAAGATTCTGCTATGAATACATCAAAACCATCACATCACCGTTTAGCTATTGCCTGCTTATTATTTTCAGCCAGTATGTGGGGCTTAATCTGGTACCCGATCAGACTGCTTGAAGATGCAGGAATGTCAGCTGTTTGGAGTTCTTTAGTCATGTATTTGGCAGCAGGATTACTCGTTATTCCTGTGTTATGGCGGCAACATCACACTATATCGCAACATTTTAAAGATTTAATAATATTAGCTGTTGCTGCAGGTGTGACCAATGTGACATTTCTCGTTGCTTTAACAGAAGGTGAAGTAATGCGAGTCATGCTGCTCTTTTATCTTTCACCTTTGTGGACGGTATTATTAGGCCGTTGGTGGCTAAAAGAAAAATTATCATTAGCAGCAATTATGATGTTACTTATTGCCATGTCAGGCTCTATAGTGATGTTATGGAATAAGGACATTGGCTGGCCTTGGCCACATGGATTAGCTGATTGGTTAGCACTCACAGCAAGTATTGCTTTCTCTATTAATAATGTCCAAGCTAGAAAGTTAGGCACAGTCTCCATGAGTGTTAAAACGAGTATTGTCTGGTGGGGAGTTGTCATTACATCAGTATTAGTATTGCTGGCGCAACAGTCACCCGTACCTGATGTATCGATGAATATATGGTTAGGAGCATGGTTATTAGGTTGGATTGCTATTGTAGCCATGACCGTCGCAGTGCTATACGGTGTTGCTAGCATGCCCGTATATAAATCATCTGTCATTATGCTGTTTGAATTAGTTGTTGCTGCCATCGCGACTTGGTGGCTGACTAATGAGGCAATGTCACAACAAGAGTGGTTAGGCGGCGGTTTAATACTATTAGCAGCGTATGGTGTCGCAAGAACAGAAATGAAGAGTGATTAAAATTTAAATCCCTCAAAGTAATATTTAGATAGCTATTTATAGGTAAATGATCATGATTAAATCAATTGCTCATGCAAGTTTTTTGATAGAAGATGTTCAACGCTCACTAGACTTTTATTGTGGCATATTACAAATCCACCACAATACAAACCGTCCTAACTTTCCTTTTGATGGTGTATGGTTAGATCTTAATGCAGAAGGTCAGCAATTACATCTGATGAAACTACCGAACCCAGATTCAATGGATGGAAGACCAGAACATGGTGGCAAAGATCGACATGTTGCTTTGGTCGTTGATAATTTGGATGAACTAGCTACAAGATTAGAGGCTGAGGGAATAGAGCTTTCACGTAGTAAGTCAGGTAGGGCGGCATTTTTTTGTAGAGATCCTGATGGTAATGCACTTGAATTTTCAGAAGACTTTACACCTGCAAAATCTTGATTAAATTACTCATAAAATAGACTATCAATAACTTACAGAGTTACTCACAATTCCTGTGGATAACTCTGTGGTTAAGTGTATAGAAAATCGCTAAGTCATTATTCTGTAACATTCCTACACGGATTGGTTAAAAAGTAACCAGCGATTAAAATATGTTATAAATCATGGTCTTATAAATGTTATTTGATAGATCAATGACTTAGCTTGTGTTGTTGTTATGGTTTAGCAACAAACAATCATAAAAGTGAATAACTCTACATCAGCTAAGTGATTGAAACCCAGTTTTAGCTTGACTTACGAGATTTTATGACCATTAGTTAAGCGTGTATTGGAGGGCGTAACTGCGTCAACATTGCTGCAAATACAATCAAAGGATAGTTGATACAAAGACCTAAGTAATTTCATGAGCTCGAAAACGATTCATTCGGTGAACCCTATTCAGGGTAATAGGGGACCTTTGGCGTAGTGTTTGAAAGTTTTGTTAGGCACTAAAGTGGATTTTACATTTCAGCGTCATATATTTCACGGTTAAGTGCATGTGATAATTTGGCGCATAATTTAGTACACCAAGCAAGCCATATTATTTGATTTACCTTACCACTAATAACTAGACCGCTTGGTTCTACAGAAGCAGAAATAAATTCACTATCTTCTTCTGTTCCATACCAGTAGGCTTGTTCATTATTATCAAGCCAACCATCCATGCTTTTATAAACGGCACTCACTTCTTCCCATTCCTGTTCGGATAGATTGTTTGGTAGATTTAAAGTAATACTTAATTCCATTTTCTTAAGTTCTCGATTTGGGTGTGACACACGTGGCTTTTGAACGTCGCTTAGCCCACATGTTAGACCGTTATACATTTTGCCAATTTGATACATAGAGTTCGACACCCTTCTGGCCAGCCAAACTTAACAAAGTAGGACTAAAAGTTGCACAGCTTCCCTCGATGTTTAAGCGGATACTTATATCAAGATCTAGTTTTTCAATTTCCTTTAAGGTTGAATTTGATAGTACCGAAAGTACATCTTTAATTTCTTTTTCGATACATCCATCATTAAAATCACCTATGTACACCTGTATGCTATTGCCATCCTTGGCTTTTCCTTCAAGACTATATTTTTTAAGAATCCCATCACTATTAAGTAAAGATATTATTTTGTTCTCTTCTTTACCTGGGGTTAGATGATGTATGTGTAAGTATGTTTTCATTTACGTATAACAATCATAGCAAGGGACGAGTGGCTTTATTGTGTGGCCAAGCGAGCACCTTGGTTTGTTTGTTAGAGGGGCGGGGCTTTGTGTTCGATGCTGACGAACCAGCAGAACTTTGGGTTTGTATTTTGAGCTTCATGCTTTGGCTATCTCCATATTTGAATATTGACCTGATTCCAATTATTCAGTTCTTTATTCTTTCAACTGAATATGTCTTCAGTTGCTTAGCTTTCATGCTATTTCATTACTTAAGGGTTTACAGTTTGCTTGGTTTCAATCATAACTGCTTTTTAGGGTTTTGCACACTAATGTTTAAGCTAAGACGCGCGTGGATTTTGTGAACAGTGTTTTATTATACAAGCTCATAATTTATAACAATAAACTAGCATTTCAATATTACAACAATTAAAAGATGAAGTAATAAATACACCCCAAGACAAAGCTGTATTGATGCGAAAGTTAAGATATTTAATGGTATAAAATGTTTTACAACCAATAAAAACCTACTCACGCACAGGCTGCATTTTACTCGCTAAATTTGAGGCAGCGTACCTTTAGGCATTACAGACTGTTTAATAAAATGTAGGAAATTAACATCAATTAATAGAACGTAACCACGCATAAAAACCCTAATTGTTTTGTATGACTTAACTAGTTTATAAGTTAGAAATGGATTAATTAAAGTTATAAATATCTCCTTTTGTTCCAGTCCTATTGGAGTATTGAATATTTATGGTCATGAAGATATAGTTAAGACAATTAAAGGAATATGTTTTGTACTTAATGGCAGAAACGTATGGAGATGAACCATGCAGCAGCTGACAATCGTTTAGCTCAACATCACCATAAGTATAAAGCTAAACAACACTATTCAAATCGACGAGCAGCATGCCCTGTCTATTGAATTAGTAATAAGGATATACAATGACTAATGAAAAGCCAGCATTAGCAAGTAACTTTCAAGATTTCTTTACAATTGAAATTGCAAGGACTACTACGCAAAAACGACAAGTATATGGAATTCGATATAGAGTTTATTGTGATGAGTTTGGTTATGAGTCAGTTGATGAGTTTCCTGATGGTGAAGAATCGGATGAGTATGATGAATTTTCTTTACATTGTTTGATTATTCATAAAAAGAGTGGTCTGCCTGCTGGCTGTGTACGACTTGTTCCTGCTTATAATGATCAAAACCAACCCATTTTATTGCCCTTGGAACATCATTGTCATGACAGTCTTGATCATGAATATATAAAGGGGCTAAATTTAGATAGAAATACAGTGTGTGAGATTTCTCGTTTAGCTGTAGACAGTCTTTTTAGGAGACGTACAGGAGAGGATATAACTCGGTTTGGTGAGGTTCACGGTTTAGACTGTACTAAGCAAGAGCAGCGTACTTTTTCATTAATTGCTATTGCAGCTTTTTTAGCTGCGACTGCACTTACTGAGATTAATGGTAAAACAAGTGTGTTTGCATTGATGGAGCCTTTTCTGCCAAGAATGGTGAAACGATCTGGAATTGATTTTATTAAAATAGGATCGGATACTGATTATAAAGGTATTAGAGCACCTTATTTTATACAAACTCACTCAGCCTTGGAACATATGCATCAAGATTTGAGAGAGTTATATTTATGGATATATAAACAGATTGAAAATCAATAACTGTTTATTCAGCATGGAAGAGCGCAGTGAATAAAGTCATAATAAATCAAATACTAGAATCAGCTGTAAGAGCACCATCTGGGGATAATGTACAACCTTGGGAATTTAAAGTAGCAAAGGATTTTACAAGAATTGAGCTATACAATTTGCCAGAAAAAGATAATTCTTATTATAACTTTAACCAAATGGCATCATATATTGCACATGGTGCAGTAATAGAAAATATCGTAATTTCCTCCAATCATTTTGGTTATGAAGCAGATGTTATGTTGTTTCCTGATGAAAATGAAACAAACCTTGTTGCAACTATCTTGTTATCAGTTGGAGAAAAAAAAGATACGCCACTGTATAAGGCTATTTTTGAACGCTGCACCAACCGATTTCAATTTAAACTCACTCCAGTGACAGAAGAAATTATTGAAGGGCTATCTGCGAGTGTAAAAAATATTGATGGTATATCTATAAGTCTAGCCTTTGAAAAAAATGAAATTAATAAGCTTTCAAAAGAACTGATGGTGAATGATCGCTTAGTGTTTGAACGCAAAGAAATTCATCGTTTTTTATTCGACAAAATTCGATGGAATAAAAAACAAATTGAAGGGACTTTGGATGGTATGCCGGTCGATACATTGGGATTAAATCCAATGGAAAAACTAACATTTCCATTAATGCGTTTTTGGGGCTTTGTGAAAATGGCCAATTATATTGGCTTATCTAGAATCATTGGTCTTAAATGTTGGTGGAATTGTCGTACATCCTCCTTGCTTGGAATGATTAGTGTGAAAGGGAATGATAAAGTCGCTTTTGTACAAGGTGGACGTGCAGTTCAGCGAGTTTGGTTGTCCACAACTACCCAGGGCTTAGCTTTGCAGCCGATAATTGGTCTGACATTGTTGATTTATCGATTTAAATTAAATAAGTTAATTAATTTTTCAGATAAACATAAAAAAATTGTCCAGCAAAAATCCATTGTATTACCCGAGCTATTCAACATTAACGAACATGAAACATTGATCATGGGCTTTCGGATAGGTAAATCAGGTCAAGTGTTTGATAAAACAAAAAGAAGAAGTGTAAAAATATAACTTAAAGTGATCAAGCATCCATGGAGAGAAAAATGCGTAAAATTTCATTATCACAAATTGTTGTTTTTATCGTTCTATTTGCCACTATTATCAGTCTAGGGCTTGGAGGTACCTGGTTGTTATTTGGGCAACTGGAACTGGGTGATTTCAGAGGCATTGCGTTGGTGTTGAGTGCTGGGATTCTTTGTTTTATTTTTGCATTAATTGTTTATAGATTATTCCTGTGGAAATTTCCCTTGGAAGCAGGCGATATCAAGAAGGATTCAAAAAAAGAATTTATATACCATGTTTATCTTCTTTTCTTTTTACTCGTTTTTTATCCTGTTATGCGAAGTGGTTTTACCCCTCTGCCAGTAATGCGACTTATTTACCTTATGTTGGGAGCTAAGTTGGGTGACAATACATATAGCTCAGGCATTATTTTAGATCCATTGTTTGTTGAAGTTGGAAATAATACTTTAATAGGACAATATGCATTAATTGTTCCCCATGCACTTGAAAATGAAAGGCTAGGACATTACAAGGTGACTATTGGAAACAATGTCACTATTGGTGCTCATGCTGTAGTAATGGCTAATGTAACTATTGAAGATAATGCGCTGGTGGCAACGGGCGCTATTGTAACTAAAGGGACGTATATCTCTGCTGGAGAGGTATGGGCTGGGGTGCCTGCTAAGTGTATTAAGAAAAGCCAGATAGAGGGAGCATAATGCAAGTAGCTAAGAAATTGCGTGAGATCCCATCTATCCCCGTTTATTCAGGGGATGTAGAAAGTCAGCAATCTCTTTTGAATTATTTGCTAAAAGCAGGCAAGCAAGCGCCTTCATGGTATAACTCTCAGCCGTGGGAGCTAAAGGCTGGCGAAAATTATATCGATGTTTTTCTTGATCCAACGGCTGATACATCGCTTTATGATTGGGACAATGCTAACTCAACCATGGCGTGTGGAGCCGTTTTACACAATATATATATTGCAGCAGTCGCAAGAGGGCTGTCACCACAGATATTAAAGCAACCGAATGCATCTCAGCCATTATGGATGGGAAGAGTTGTTCTAGACTTTAATCAGGTAACGGAAAGCTTAAATCAACATGATTTACTGTTAGAACGGTCTATTTGGCTTAGGCACACTAATACACTTTTATATAAAAATGATGAATTAGAAAAATCGCAACAGCAAACTTTGGCAAATACACTCAACAACCATCCCGATACTTCTTTGCATTTCATTACATCCGATATCGATAAACAACGCCTTTTTGAAGCCATTAGTTTGACAGAAGAAATTAGGTTTTCCAGACAGGATTTGCATGACTATTTACATAGTATGATTCGCTGGACAGAAAAGGATGAGCAACTATATAAGACTGGATATACATTACCTAGCATGGGCATTTGTGGTGTTGGAAAGTTTGTTTTTCAGGCCACAAAGTCATGGCCTATTATGCGGTTTCTAAACCGTTTTGGCTCGGCAGCAAACTTGGCTAAGCGGGCTAGTGAAGGGGTAACGCATTGTTCAGCAGTAGGGCTTATTACCATGAGTGCAAGTGGTGACACAGATAATGATTATTTAGAGGCAGGGCAAGCAATGGAAAGTGTGTGGTTGGCTGCTAATAAGTTGGGGCTGGATTTGCATCCTTTTAATACGTTGTTAATGTTTTCTTTTGCTTTAAAGCAAGACCCTTCTCTTTTTTCTAAGAGTGAAGGGGAGAAAATTGAACAAACAATGCAGCTCGTTCAGGGTGTTTATGACTCGGTGAACTGGGAAAGGGACGAGGTAGCCGTATTTTTGTTCCGTATTGGTAAGGGTGAGGCTGTTTCTGGATATAGTCTACGTAAATAGCATGTATTAAGAATAATTTAATAATTTGGATTATGATGACATCACAGACAAAACAGGTTCTTTTTTTTGCCGAAGCAGTGACGCTTGCACATGTAGCGCGGTGTGTTTCAATTGCCAATGAACTGCATAAAGTGGGAGCTTATACTCTGACTTTAGCGGCAGATGATCGGTATGAGGAGATATTAGGGGCTCTTCCTTTTAACAGGGTTCCTCTTAACACTATATCCAGTAGTTACTTTGCAAAGAAAATAGCAGGTGGTTTTCCAATTTATAATGTTGAAACACTGACAAAATATGTAATGGAAGACTTGAGTATTATTGATGAAATCAAGCCAGATTTTATTATTGGTGATTTTCGTCTTTCTTTGGCCATTAGCTGTCGAATAAAAAAAATTCCATATGCCACCATTACAAATGCGTACTGGAGCCCTTACGCCGATATTTCTATTCCTATTCCAGAAATGCCACTCACGAAATTGTTCGGTATCGCGCTGGCACAAAAAATGTTTGATCTGCTTAGGCCGCAGGTTTTTAAATTACATGCATATGCATTTAATAAAGTGTGTAAAAAATTCCGACAGCCAACCTTAGGTTCTGATTTGCGTGAGGTATATACACATGCTGATTATACACTTTATGCTGATATTGAATCGTTTGTACCGATGAAAACTTTACCTGAGAATCATATTTTTATAGGTCCAGTGTTATGGTCAGCAGAGGTGGGATTGCCTAGCTGGTGGACGGAATTACCAACACATAAGCCAATCATTTTTATTACTTTAGGTAGTTCAGGCGAAAGCTCATTATTACCCATGCTACTAAGCTCATTAAGTAAGATGGATGTCACCGTCTTGTGTGTTACAGCAAAAAAAACGAGCATTAAGTCAAGCTACGATAATGTGTTTATTGCAGATTTTATCCCAGCTGAACTCGCTGTAAAAAAAGCTGACATCGTGATTTGTAATGGCGGCAGCCCGATGGTTTATCAGAGTATCACCGAGAATAAATTTGTAATTGGACTTCCAAGTAATTTGGATCAGTATCTTATGATGACACTTGCTCATAATGCAGGACTGGGCCTGTTGATTCGTTCGGGAAAAGTGACCGCGAGTCAAATAGAAGATGCGGTTAATTATGGATTACAGCATAAGAAGAACTATAAGCATAAGCTTGATTGCTCTTTGGCTATAAATAAAATAACTGAACTTATTGATTCTGCAAATCAAACAACTTAGTTAAAACTATATTGTAACGCTTGAAAATATTTATAAAACGCAGGAGATTTAAAATGATTGATGATATGACCGTAAAGAATTAGATATTGATGCAGCTGCTTCATTACCCGTAGAACGCGTTATTAATTTTATCAGAGCACATTATTGAATAGCGAGACAAGCGGTTGTGATAATGGGGGGAGGGGACCACTTGACTCTGGTTATTCTGGTCTTTATTTTTCCAACTGAACATTTTTCAGTTGTCTCACTTTCAATGCCATTGCATTGAGTCAAATAGATTTTATTTTCTGAATGACTTGTTAGCTGTTTTTGTATACAACACTTCTGTGTGCAACTTTTACGACCAAAATGATAAGTTCAGAATCTTGAATTTCATAGATAATACGGTAAACACCTTGCCTTACACGATAACACTCTTGCCCAGAGAGTTTGATACAGCCTTCTGCTCTTGGGTCTGAGCATAATAATTCTGTGCATTTTAATATGCGCTTGATATCCTTTTGGGGAATGTGTCGAAGGTCTTTTGCTACTGATTTTTTAAAGACAAGGCTATATTTTGCCATGTAACTTTAAATCCTCCAGTAACTCGTCGTAACTCAATGTCGCTTCGTCAGCCCTTTGTGTAAATGCATTTATATCTTCTTGATCTTCACTCAATGCAACACGAACAGCTTCGTTTACAAGATCTGATACCGATTGATGGGTAATTGCAGCCTTAATTCTTAATGCTTGGTGAATCTCTGTTTCAAAGTAAACAGTAGACCTTTTTGATAACTCGCTCATATTCTTTCTCCTCGCTCACGCCAATGATAGCGCTATAACGTTGTAACGTCAAAGCGTTTCTACGGTATGTTAATGGTCTATGTTCACTTGTCTTGTTATATCGTTTATGCATCATTTTCCTATTAACTCTCCGTTTGGGGTGATTATAAAATCATTGCTTAATGGGCATGAATGATCTTAAGGCATAGTTGTTTATGGCGCCGATTATTCGAAAACCCCCATCTTTTTTGTCATCCCATACTGCTTGAATTTTCAATTGATATTTTGTTCCTGATGCTGTTATCACCTCCGAGGTATTTTGTTCATTCAACAGATATTGTAAGCCTCTATAGGTCTTAGTTTTATACCTAGCAAGTCGTGTATTAAGTATTTCTTTTGCTTCATATTTATTCATTTGTAAAACTAACGTCGTTAGTCAGCAGGGTTTTTCCGCCGTGACATGGCTGCAAAATTCCCGACTGAATTGGCCTTGTTATGAGCTTATGGCGTATCGAAACAAGTAAAAGAATCACTGTTTATTTTACCCTCTTTATTTAATTCAAATTTCAAAAATCGGCTGCTACACTCGCTCTCTTGCCATGGTTTG
>ENA-ORXI01000281-ORXI01000281.1-sediment-metagenome-genome-assembly--contig:-NODE-281-length-41281-cov-25.073391_pt1 | contig 41281 bp, 43 predicted proteins | sample MGYA00237861_ERZ511468 | MGnify/ENA primary metagenome ERZ511468 (study PRJEB26299, sample SAMN06266213) | sediment metagenome | isolation source: Hudson Canyon methane seep mesocosm | place... | reverse complement strand
CGCATCGAAACCCCGTATTACGCAAGCTTCATACGGGCTACAGATTCTTTTGAACCTCCACTTACCTAGTAATCGGAAAAGGCTTTTAAAAACAAAAAAATTAAACAATCCACATGTAATGGTGACATAGCGTAAGTTTTTATATAATGCAGAGTAAAGCCGCCTATTTTTTCAACCCTCTGCGTAACATTAGTTACATTTTTGCGTAACCCACCCTACCCCGTTATTCTAATATCTTGATATTACTCCTAAAAAATAGGGTCTTTATTCTCCCCATCTACAAAAAAATTAGTATGTCAGAACAAAGGGAACTGTTAACATTCAAATATTTGATAACAACAAGCTAATGATAGAAATTACAATAACGACTCCAGCGTTATTATTTCCAGCCATTTCAGTTTTATTTTTGGCTTATGCAAACCGTTATTTAGCCATTGCTAAAAGAACCCGTGAACTACATAGCTTGTACAATGAAACACAAAATGTTTTTTTAAAAGAACAAGTCAGTAGCTTACGAAAACGTATCAATTTAATTATTGCCATGCAGCTATTGGCTGTTACTGGAATTGTCTTTTGCGTGATTACCATCGGCTTAATTTTTATTGGCTACCCCATTCTCGCTAGTTATATTTTTCTATCGGCAATGTTGCTTATCGTTTTATCCTTATTAGTCTCTATTTGGGAATTACTCATTTCCACACAGGCACTTAATATTGAATTAGAAAATATCATTGAAGGTAAAATAAATTGCGACATTTAGCTTCTGCCTAAATAATGGCCTGTACATGAACCTATTCAGATTATTTAACAAAAAAACTTTTCCGCACGGTATTCATCCTGAAGAATACAAAGCTGAAACGAACAAAAAACCAACGCGCCGCCTCCCCTTTGCGCCTGAAATCATTGTCTTGCTCGCGCAAAATATTGGTAAGCCTGCAAAAGCCATCGTATTTAAAGGCCAAAAAGTCACTCGCGGGGAAATCATTGCGGAAGCAGATGGCTTTATGTCGGTTCCTATTCATGCGCCAGTAACAGGTACTGTCAAAGCTATTGATATTGTAAACAGCGCTAGAGGCGGCAAAGAGAACGCCATTATTATTAGTACCTCACCGAGTTCAGGGCAGGTGATTTCAGATGCTAATTCTCCTCAAAACTATTTAAAACTGCCAAGGGAAGAATTAATTCAAGCGGTTAAAAATACTGGAATTGTCGGCTTAGGTGGAGCGGCCTTCCCCACTCATGTAAAAATGAGCATCCCTAAAGACCGTAAGATTCATACCATCTTGGTAAATGGTTGTGAGTGTGAGCCTTTTCTAACTACTGACCATCGAGTCATGCTAGAAAAAGTTGAACAATTAATGTTAGGCATACGCATCGCCATGAAATGCGTTGATGCCCCTAAAACTATTATTGGCATAGAAAATAATAAACTCGATGTTTTAGAGGCTATCACCCCACATTTACCTAAAGACGGCTCTATTACTGCTGTAGCTATTAAGACTAAGTATCCGCAAGGAGCTGAAAAAATGCTTGCTTACTCGCTATTAGGTATTGAAATCCCTTCAGGTGGCTTGCCTTCTGAGGCTGGCTTAGCTATTTTTAATGTGGCGACCTTAGCTGAAATTGGTGCTTTATTACCTAAAGGACAGGGTTTAATTGAACGCATCATTACCATTACAGGTGATGACTTAAAAAAAACCGGGAATTACCTTGCCCCTCTCGGCACCCCTATTCGTGCCATTTTAGATTATGCAGGTATTACCGGGGATGAGGTTGAATTGATTTTAGGTGGCCCTATGATGGGCACACCTGTGCGCTCATTGGATGTCCCTATTACTAAAGGCACCGGTGGCTTACTGGTCTTAGATAAACGCGCCACTAAACAGGCTGATATTTTACCGTGTATAAAGTGCACTCAATGTCTACAAGCCTGCCCCATTCGTTTAAATCCATCTGAATTAGGACAACTAGCCGCAAAGCGTCGCTATGATGTTATGGAAGAAGACTATCACTTGAATGACTGTTTTGAGTGCGGCGCATGCAGCTATGTCTGCCCTTCCAATATTCCACTGGTACAATATTTTAGAATTGCAAAAACTTTAAACCGCGAAAGGCATTTACAAGATGGCTAAATCTCCTTTAAAAATTGACCTACGAACTTCGCCATATATTCGTAAAGCGCCTAGTGTGCCGCAAATTATGCGTAATGTGGTCTATGCTTTATTACCACTTGCTGCTTATGCGGTTTACCAATTTGGGCTCAGTGCTCTGGTGTTAATGTCTACCACGATATTAGCTTGCGTCGGTACCGAGGCTTTGTTTAATAAATTATCTGATAAAAAATCTACCGTCACTGATTTTAGTGCCATAGTAACCGGCTTATTATTAGGTATGACTTTACCGGCTGGATTTCCTTTATGGATGGGAGCGGTTGCTGGCTTTACTGCCATTGCCATGGGGAAAACTCTTTTTGGTGGCTTAGGCTTTAATGTTTTTAACCCTGCCTTAGTAGGTCGTGCTTTTATACAAGCGGCATTCCCGGTATCTATCACCACTTGGACACCTGCATTAGCGACTGACCGTTTTATTGAGTTCATCCCCTCTACTTTAGCTTTACCTTTTATGAAACCATTGCCTACAGCTGAGTGGTCTACTCAAGTCGCTATTGATGGATTTACCGGTGCCACGCCTTTAGCGTTAATGAAATTCCAGGGTATTTTTACTGATAGCTATGATTTATTTTTAGGCACCGTTGCAGGCTCTACAGGTGAAACCTCCAGCTTACTTATTTTAATTTGTGGTGCTTATTTAGCCGCCAGAAAAATGCTTGATTGGCGTATTCCTGCCGCAGTCTTATTTGGCGCCGCAGTAACCTCTGAATTATTCTATTTTATGGACCCCAGTCATTACCCTAGCCCTAGCTTTATGTTATTTTCTGGCGGCTTAATGTTTGCTGCTGTCTTTATGGCAAGTGATATGGTCGCCTCCCCTGTCACCCCTTTAGGCATTTTTGTCTTTGGTTGTTTAGTCGGCTTTCTAACTATTATTATTCGTTTATTCGGCGGTTTAACCGAAGCCGTTATGTACGCTATTTTATTCGCCAATGCCGCAACCCCACTGATTGAGTCTTACACTCAACCGCGTATTTATGGTGAACGTAGTAAAACAGAGAAAAAATCATGAGCACACCAGAAAATCAAGTTCCTGAATTACCCTCCAGTGCAAAATTAATTAGCACCCTTGGTATCGTTGCCATGATTTCTGGTTTATTAGTGGTCGGTATTTATGAATATACAAAACCTATCATTGCAGAAAACCAACGCCTTGCAACTGAACGCGCCATTTTCAAAGTATTACCCAAAGCAAGCAGCCGTCTAACTTTTCAAGTCACGGGTAACAGTTTAAAACTGAGCGATGATAAATCAGAAGGACCTTTAATTTACGCAGGTTACGATAAAAATAATCAACTTGTTGGTGTGGCCTTAAATGCGGCGGCACAAGGTTATCAAGATACCATTAAATTACTCTATGGCTATCAACCAGAGACAGGTTGTATTACGGGGTTTGATGTTTTAAAAAGCACAGAAACTCCGGGTTTTGGCACCAAGATTACAACTGACGCTGGTTTTTTAGCTAACTTTAATTGTTTAGAAGCTAAAGTGAATGTAGAGCAGTCGGGATTAGAAAATGAAATAAAAACAGTCCGTCATGGTAGCAAAACTCAAGCATGGGAAGTCGATGCGATTTCAGGCTCTACTATTACCTCAAATGCGATTGGGCGTATGCTGAACCAAAGTGGGCAGGCGCTGCATCCCTCTATAATAAAATATTTAAAGGTGCTAAAAAATACAAAAACTAAACTAAACCAACTCTAATATACATACGTATATTTGCCTTAAATATTAATCACTATTCAGCACATTTAAACATGATAATTATCGCTTCATGTAGGATGGGTAGAATGAAGTGCCTGTTGTTTAGGCACGTAATAAAACCCATCAATACCGCATATAATGATGGGTTTCGCAAAAAACGCTCTACCCATCCTACGTAAACTATAATATAAAATGTTAAGATAATTCTGATTGATTCCCAATCAGTTTATCTAACACCTAGCTACATAGGAATTAAGTTATGAATCCTAACTTAGACAATGAAGAACAAACACCTAAAGCAAAAAGCGCTATAAAACATTACAATCAATTTGTAGAAGAAAACCGTCTATTTTCTGATAATTTAAAATTATTCTAAGAAATTAACTTTTATTAAGGAACAGTTGCTTCCCCCTATCCTTTATCATTCTGAAATTATTTCAGTACTAGATTTTAGGTTCTTTTGATAAAACGAAATCACCACCATGACTACACCTACCAAAAAAGAAACCCCACTCACCCTTGATGTCTTTACATCAGGCATCTGGAAAGATAACCCTGTTTTCGTGATGATGCTGGGGCTTTGCCCTGTGCTGGCCGTTACCAACTCAGTCGTTAATTCACTGGCAATGGGTATCGCCAGTATTTTTGTTTTAGTGTGCTCTAATGCTTTAGTTTCTGCACTGCGTAGCTTTATCCCTAAGCAAGTGCGTATCACCACTTATATTATTATCATTGCGACCTTTGTAACCCTAGTGGACTATATGATCCAAGCCATTAGCTTAGATTTATATAATCGCCTCGGTGCATTTATTCAGCTCATTGTAGTGAACTGTCTTATTTTAGGTCGTGCTGAAGCCTATGCTTCTAAAAATGGTGTCGTTAAATCTGTGGTCAGCGCGCTAGGTATGGGGCTTGGATTTACTTTAGCTTTAGTGATGTTGGGAGGTGTCCGTGAGCTTTTAGGTGCTGGCCAGTTATTAGGTTATCAAGTTTTTAGCACTCAATTTGAACCTTGGGTGGTGATGATCTTACCTCCTGGTGGCTTTATTGTTTTAGGTTGCTGGTTATTACTGATCAACTACATTGAACAGCGTAAAGCAAAAAAAATAATCGCTAAAGAAAGCGCTTCCCATTGCACAGTCAATTCATAAAGAATTCTATATGACCACTCAATCACTGACAGCGTACCGTAACCCTATCATTATTATTGTTCTTGCTGGAGTTCTCTGGTTTGCCATGCTCGGCTACCGTGATTTAATTGACCCCGATGAAGGCCGTTATGCCGAGGTAGCTCGCGAAATGCTAAGTACCGGCGATTGGGTTACTCCCCGCGTTAATGGCTATAAATTTTTTGATAAGCCACCGCTACAATATTGGGGCTCTGCAATCAGCATGGCACTATTAGGCGAAACAAATACCGCGGGTAGACTCTGGAGTGCCCTGACTGGTTTTTTTGGTGCGCTATGGATGGGCTTTGTTGCTTTTCGTTTATATGGAAAACAGGCGGCTCACTATACCTTCCTCATGCTAGTCAGCTCCTTTTTATATTTTGGTATGGGCCATGCCAATGTTTTAGATATGGGAGTCGGTGCATTTTTATCACTCGCCATGGGCGCACTCGCACTCGGACAACAAAATCGTAACACCGCTAACAAAGGCGAAGGCTGGATGCTATTAGCTTGGGCAGGGCTTGCCGGCGCAGTACTCAGTAAAGGTCTCATTGGAATCGTTTTTCCGGGCGCCGCTATTGTCTTTTATAGTCTTTGGCAGCGTGACTGGGCCTTATGGAAAAATCTATTCATCATTAAAGGTCTCTGCCTGTTTCTGTTATTAGTACTGCCCTGGTTTATTTTGGTCAGCCAAGCTAATGAGCAGTTTTTACAGTTCTTCTTTATCCACGAGCATTATGAACGTTTTACCTCTGACGTACACGACAGGAACCAACCTTGGTGGTACTTTGCTGTTGTTGTAGCCGTTGGATTTTTACCTTGGATTGCCAATATAGGCAGCGCTATTTTTAAGCCTGAATTCTCATGGAAAGTCGTTAATAAAGGTGAGTTTGAAGCTTCTCGTTTATTTTGGGTTTATGCGATCTTTATCTTCTTATTTTTCTCACGTTCACACTCTAAATTAGTCCCTTATATTGTGCCTATTTTTCCTTTCCTAGCAATATTAGCCGGAGAAAAATTAGCGAAGCACAAACAAAGTTTACGTACCATTATCACAACCAGTGTTTTAGCAATCGTAGTCGCTATTGTGGCATGGAAGATTATTGGTGCGGCAAGACCCCATAAACCAATAGAAATATTTTTAGAATTTAGGCTTTGGTTAATAGGTGCTTCAATTAGTTTGGCTATTGCTAGCTTTGTTGCATTTTACTATCGCCAAAAACAGCAGGTTGTTTTTAGTATTATTGCGGCGGGTGCATTAGTTGCTTTTAGCTTAGGTTCATCAGGTTTTCAAAGTCATGGTGGTATACGCTCAGCTCACAAAATGGCAGATGCAATTCAAGCTTATTCAACGGATGAAGGCCTCCCCATTTATGCAGTAAAAAATATTGATTACTCACTTATTTATTATTTAAAACGCACCATTACCCTAGTGGAATATAAAGGTAATATGGAATTTGGTATCGGTCGTGAAGTAAAGGACTGGATAGCAAATGAAGAAGTATTCTTGCCTATCTGGCATAACTCCAAACAGGCCATTGCTGTCATGAGCAAGAATACTTACCAATCATGGCTAGACAAAAAAATCCCTATGAAAGTCATTTACCAAGACCCTCGTCGTTATGCGGTAACAAGGAATTAACATGCAAAAAAATAAAGAATTGTTATCTATTATCATTCCCTTCTACAACGAACAAGAAGTGATAGAGGAATGCCAGAAACGCTTATCGAGTGCAGTAGAAAAAATCGATATGGCTGTAGAAATGATTTATATCAATGATGGTAGCCAAGATAATAGTTTAGCCATTTTAGCGGAGATGATGGAGTCAGACTCACGCATTAAAATACTCGATCTCAGCCGTAACTTTGGTAAAGAAACGGCCATGACTGCAGGTATTGACGAAGCCAAGGGTGATGCGGTCATTGTGATTGATGCTGACTTGCAAGACCCGCCAGAGCTCATGGCCGAAATGGTCGAAAAATGGCGTGAAGGCTATGATGTAGTTTATGCAAAGCGCGTTGAGCGAAAAGGTGAAAGCTTTATGAAAAAGCTCACTGCAGGACTATTCTATAAATTAATCAATAAAATTAGTGATACCGAAATCCCCGAAAATGTAGGCGACTTTCGCCTAATGAGTCGCCAAGCGGTTGATGCTTTAAACCAAGTCCGTGAACGCAAACGCTTTATGAAAGGTTTATTTGCGTGGATCGGTTTTTCACAAATAGCCATTGAATACAGTAGAGACCCCCGCTTTGCTGGCGAAACTAACTGGAATTATAAAAAACTTCTTAAGTTTGCAGTAGAAGGCATTTCATCGTTTACCCAAGAACCTTTAAGGCTAGCCACCTACGCAGGATTTATGACCGCCTTTGGTGCTTTTGTTTTAGGCTTATATTTTATAATTAAAACGCTCATTTTTGGTGAAGCCACGCAAGGTTTCCCAACCCTAATCACGGTTATTCTATTTTTCTCAGGTGTACAACTATTATCTATTGGCATCCTAGGTGAATATATCGGACACATGTTTATCGAATCAAAACAAAGACCTCTATATTTTATTAAAAAAACATACTCTAAATCAGATGACTAGCGCACTTAGTAAATTTTCTTTAGGCATTATTTTTGTAGCGATTTTCCTGCGCCTATTAGGTATTATCGAATATCCATTACATGACCCGACTGAAGCGCGTTATGCAGAAATTCCACGCCTCATTATTGAAACCGGCAACTGGATTATGCCGCCTTTTAATTATGACGTCCCTTTTTGGGGAAAACCCCCGCTGACCTTCTGGCTAACCGCTATTTCATTTGAGCTATTTGGTTACAGTAATTTTGCCGCACGTTTACCTGTTTTTTTATTAGCCGCTGTTATTTTATGGCTGACTTATGCTTTTGCTAAAACATTACAAAGCACTGAAAAAGCCGCATTTAGCCTACTTATTTTAATCACAACAGCCCTCTTCTTTATTGCTAGTGGCGCGGTAATGACTGATATAGCACTATGCCTTTGTGTCAGTTTATCTATGATCAGCTTTTGGCAGGCACTACATCATGAAGAAACACAAACCGCTAAAAAATGGAGTTATTTATTCTTTGTTGGACTAGGTTTTGGTTTACTTGTAAAAGGCCCAATTGTCGGTGTGCTGGTTTTATTACCCCTTATTGCTTGGACGATATTAGAAAAACAATACCTCGCTGCTTGGCAAAAAATCCCTTGGTTTAAAGGCTCAGCACTCATGCTACTGATTGCCGTGCCTTGGTACATTATTGCTGAAATTGATAGCCCTGGCTTTCTTAACTATTTCTTAGTGGGCGAACATTACAAACGCTTTGTCGATGCCGGCTGGCATGGTGATTTATACGGGGTTGCACACAAACACCCGCGTGGTAAAATTTGGCTTTTATGGTTATTTGCTAGTTTTCCTTGGTCATTTATCTTTCTAGGGAGCCTTTTGACCTGGCCTTTGCGTAAAAACAAACAAAGCCAATTCACACAAGTAAGCAAAAAACCTTGGTTTAGTTATATCGTCCTGTGGACGATTACACCGATGGTCTTTTTTAGCTTATCAGGCAATATCCTCTACACCTATGTACTACCTGGGTTACCCGCCTTTGCTATTTTGACCACAGAAATTTTATGCTTACGTTTTAGTATTCAATCGATCAAACAAAGTAAATGGCAATATGCAGGCGCAATTCTCCCAACCGTAGCGATACTTTTTTTAGCATTATTATGGACTTCACCTGAAAAACTAAACTTTGAGAAAAATCAGCAATATTTAGTGGATATCTATCAACAATCAAAAAGCTCAGATAACAGCCAATTATTTTATACCGGTGAACGCTTATTCTCTATCGACTTCCACACCCAAGGTCAAGCTGAGCGTATTGATTTACAAAGTTCATGGTCAAAAATTTCTGACAACGCCAGTCAAGATTACTTAATTATTCCGCAGGATTGGCTACAACATTTACCTAATGAAAAGCTCAAACAATTTTCTGTACTCGCCAAGTACCGTAAATATGCGCTACTACAGGAACTGAAATAAACCTTATGAGTTCAGATAAATCCGATCACATAATTTACACCTTTCTACGCTATTTAGTCTCGGGTGGGCTAGCAACTGGTGTTCACTTTGCGGTACTCATTGCATTGATTGAATATCAACTAACCACACCCGTCCAAGCAACTATGATCGGTGCGGCCTGTGGCTTTATTGTCAATTACAATATTCAATTTCACTGGACATTTAAAGTCACGGGTTCGCATAAACGATTTTTCACTCGCTACCTGTTCATAAGCGCGCTTATGTTTGGCCTTAATGCACAAATATTTTGGGCTGCGACTTTACCTGAGTCATTAAGCTACTTAAAGCTTATCCCTTTTCCTGAGCAGCTTATGACTCAACCCAAAAATATTTCTTATTGGTATGCACAGATTATTGCCACTGGGATTGTCTTTTTCTGTAATTTTCTAGCTAACCGCTTTTTTACCTTCAAACCCATTAAGCAAGTAAAACCTGTACAATAATCCGACACCGTTTCACAAGGTAAGTCACCATGAATCCAGAATCTCTCAGTTTTATATTCCTCAGCGCATTTTTAATTAACAACTTTGTGCTCGCCATGTTCCTAGGCTTATGCCCTTTCGTCGGCGTTTCCGCAAAACGTGATACCGCCTTCAATATGAGCTTAGCAACCACCTTCGTGATGTTTGTAAGCTCTACTTGCTCTTATGGTATCAACCTAATACTTACGGCCTTCGATTTAGAATTCTTACGTTTAATTAGCTATATCGCGTTAATTGCTTCATCGGTGCAATTAGTCGAAATGATACTCAAGAAATTTAGTCCAGCACTGTTTCGTGCCTTGGGTATATTCCTACCCTTAATTACCACAAACTGCGCTATTTTAGGCGTGGCCTTATTTCAAACCTCGCGGGAATATGACTTCCTACAGTCTGTATCCTTCAGCCTAGGTGCTGGCGCTGGCTTTGGTTTAGCGATTATATTAATGGCTGGCTTAAGAGAAAAACTAGAACTTTCTAACTTACCGAATATTACCCAAGCAGCCGCATTAAGCATGATGCTTGCAGGTATCTTATCACTTACATTTATGGGCTTTGCTGGCCTTGGCACTACAACCGCCTAATTCAAAGAGGCATCAGATATGATCAACTTTCTAATCGCAATGGCCGTCATTTTTAGCCTAATGATGGGCTGGATATTTATTCAACAAGCTGCCCGAAAATATGCCGCCAAACACCCCGAATTTGGTGAAGCAAAAGAAGAAGGCTTAGGCTGTGGTAAAAACTGTGGCTGTAAGGGCGGAGTGTGTGAAAAGTAGCCGACCAATTCAACGTACAACAACCATTACGTAGGGTATGCACTGCATACCTTCTAGCTTAAAGGTACGCACTGCGTACCCTACTAAAATATTCCGTGTTAAATAAAAGTCACTTTAATAATCGCCACGGTTCACATATTAGCCTTCCCCACTAACCACTACGGCTTAAAGCGGATATATTTCCTATACGGTGAGCCATGCTTCCAGGTAAACGCTTCTGTGTAGTAATGCATTAGTGAAAAATAGCCAATCAGACCTAGCGTAATTGCTTTTCTAATTTCCATACCAAAGAAAAATTGCGTCATCGCATTAAACCATTGATCCCCATAAACCTGTAACACATAGGTTAAAGCCAGTGAGAGCACAGGTAACACTATAAATACATTTAGCCTTACCTTGCGCGCCCAACGATAGATAAAGTTCTGTGGCTGTTCTTTATGCTTATTAACATCATGAGCGACATAAAAAATATACGCGGTTGCATCATGCACTAAACGTGGAATTAATACGGCTAAAAAATAATATTCCTGCACATAAAAATAATAACTACTAATCACTAAAAAAGAATTCGCCCAAATAAAGAATACGCCAAAACGTGTTTTGACATAACGCTGGCATAAAATGGTGCTTAGGAATAAAGAAACGACTAAAGCCGAGGCTAGCTGCTTAACCCATTCAGCATATTGCGGCGTTAGGCTTTCTTGTAAAAAAATGCCTAAATAAACACTAATACCCGCAGCGACACTTAACCATAGCAATAAATAAAATGCCCAACTGGGTAATTGATAGATTGCTCGACCAACGCCGTGCTGTTGCTTTAATACATGATAAACGGTCCATGATGTCACCAATACATAAAGCACCCAATAAGAAACTAACTGACTGGCTATAGTAAAAAATATCATAAGAGCCAGGGTCATCAGGAGGATTTTTTTCTGATAAAACTGGAAGTACTCTTTATTGGAAGTCATCAATATAGTACTGGCAAGAATATGCGGCGTCCCAAAGATAACCTGAAATAATAAAAAATGGCTGGGGCGACTCGGTAAAAACTCTAAAAAAATACCGTCCAACACAAAAACATCCATTAACTGCAAAAGAAAGCATAAAGGAATAATTGTATATAAAGCTAATAACAGCTTAAACGATACCGCAAGTGCAGCATTACCTGTTTGGGTCTGAGTTGTAGTCATGGTGTAATTTATTATTATTGTTATTATTTAGTGATAACGGTACACTGTTTTGCCCTAACATTTCAAGCCCTACCACTCTATGCCCTTTAGCCTGCACCCAGCCCTAAAAAAAGATTGTATTGAATTAGGTCATTTAAAGTTATGCAAAATCCTGCTAATGAATGACAGCCAATTTCCGTGGTTAATTCTAGTACCTACCATTGAAAATCTGACTGAAATACATCAATTATCGAGTGATAACCAACAACTCTTGATGCAAGAGTCCTGCAAGGTAGCAAAGCTTTTAGCTGAGCATTTTAATGCGGATAAAATGAATATTGCTGCGCTCGGCAATATGGTTCCACAATTACATATTCACCATGTGGTTCGCTTTCAAAACGATAAGGCTTGGCCAGCACCTATTTGGGGGAAGTTTGATGCTCAACCCTATTCAGAACAAGATTTAACTAAATTAGAGCAAGAACTTAAGCCATTACTTTTTGTTTAGGGTATTGTTTTATTTCGCTCTTCTTCGTGTTTAAAAAGGTTTTTAGACTCTTTATTATATAAGTACTTAAGTGTATTTAATTTAACTTTTTTGTAGGATAGGTAGAATGAAGTGCCTACTTTTTAGGCGCGTAATGAAACCCATCAATACCATGTAGAATGATGGGTTTCGCAAAAAACGCTCTACCCATCCTACGTAAAATTGTAATATAAAATGTTAAAATAATTTTAGTTGATTATTTAGTGCTTGAATCAAGCATTAAAAATGCTGCCATATCTTCGTTCTGAACACGGTCATAAATATCTTCTACAGACAAAGTTAAACCAATTGATTCAAATATAACCTCATCCCCTAAAAAATAGTGTTTTGGCAGCCAATTCTCATCTCTTCGTAACACTTGAAGGTCAACAATATCTTGCTCAACAATGACATATTCTTGCACGCTAGAAATATTAATATAAGACATCAGTTTAATAGTCTCATCCGTTCTTCGTGTTGACTTAGAGAGCACTTCAACAACGATGATAGGCGATTCAGTATAATAATCATTCTCTATTTTATCATCACAAACCACCATCACATCAGGGTAAAAAAAACTCGCCCCTACTTTCACTTTCATATCGGAGCTGAAGGTTTCACAAGGGTTCCCTTTTAAATGGTTCCTAAATTCAGCATAAATATTGCCTGAAAGGCGCTCATGATTTTTGCTAGCCCCCGCCATGGCATAAACCTTGCCATTAACCAACTCATGCTTAGTATCTCGTATTAATTCACTCTGTAAATAACTCTGTATTTCAATAAAATTATTTTCATTTTTAGCTAACATTCAAATACCCAGTTAATAAAATACTTCGTAAAACCCCTTACTATCTCAACCTACGTACCATTACTGAACTAAAAACTCTGTAAAAAATAGGTCTCTCAATCCATCACTGTTTTTTGCTTGTTTATCAAGCGTTTCTTCCACCACTTTTAAAGCATCAACTCTAAGTTGCTCTCGCTCCTTCATAGTCTGTAGACCTTCTGCTGATCTCCCACTAAATGTCATAATTAAAGCATGTCTTATTGCCGGCAAATGTTTTTTGACTTTTTCTATAGGTTTTTCACCTTCAATCATTAACTGTATATCAACACGCATATACTTTTTTGGTTCTGCTAAATTAATCATAAATTTAGGTGACACTGCCAAATATTCCACGACTAGCTCTTCTTCATCATCCCCTGCAAAAGCATAATTTGGAATACATAAAAAACTTAGTAACAACAAAAAAATACGCACATCATTCTCCAATTTCATTAAATGGTACAAGTAATATATCGATTATTTAATTCGTCCTTAAGTATAGCAATATTTATAAAAATGATTTTTATAGTCTTTCTACTTCAGCCCGCCTTAAGCTATTAATTAACACATCTCGGTAATAACGAATTCTATCAATATATTTCACTGGCTCAGCACCTCGTGCATAGCCATATTTTAAATTCTTATAGTACTGTTTTTGACTTAATAATGGCAATACTTCCTTCATGTCATGCCAAGTACTAGGGCTTTTCCCTAGTTGCCTCGCTAAAGCTCGAGCATCAAGTAAATGTGCAAAACCAACATTATAAGCCGCTAGAGCAAACCAAACTTTATCTTTTTCAGCCACATCTTCGGGAATTTTCTTAAGCATTTTATCAAGGTACTTCGCGCCTCCTTGAATACTTTGTACCGGGTCAGTACGAGTCTTTACACCCATTGCTTTTGCTGTATTTTGAGTTAACATCATTAAGCCACGAACACCAGTATGACTTTTTGCTTTAGCATTCCAACCAGACTCTTGGTAAGACTGTGCTGCTAACAAAGTCCAAGATAAATTATACTTTTCTGCTTCCTTTTGAAAGCTTTTTTGATACCGAGGTAAGCGCTTCCCTATTCTCTCTATAAAGACATAGTTATTATAGTAATCAAAAATATCTACATAGCCATAATAGCGCTCTTTAATAATGCTCAATACTGAATTTTTTTCAATTTGAACAAACCAATCTTCGACATACTTTTTAAAATACTGAGAGCCCCCTGGTAATAACCAGGCTAATTCTTGCTCTGCAGACAGAGCAAAAGCCACCATCAAGTTTGGATAATAACGGCGATTCAAAGACATAATATTTGAATCAACAACCGTGCAGTCAACCACTCTATTCTCAACCTGCTCTAACACCTGCTCCGTTGATAGCTCACTCGTCTCACCCCATTTTAATTCGGGAAAGTTAACCTTTTCTCGATTTAAAGACTCAAGGTAACTACTTTCAGAAATCACTAAAACTGTTTTTCCTACCAGTTCTGCGGCATTTTTTGGTATATCACTTTTACGATGACACACAACTTGCTGCTGAATAGTCTTATACCCTGGGCCAAAGACTTGGCTAAGATTTCTATTATCTGTTCGTGTTAAACCAGCTGCCGCTATATGTCCCGCCCCTAGATTAACTGCAGAAATTATCTCTTCAATGTTTTCATAAACTTTATACTCTACTTCTACATTCAGCGAGTCAGCCAAAGCTTTACTTAAATCATATTCAAACCCTGCCGGTGCACCTTCTGCATTAAGGTAATAAGTGCTTGGAGCATTACGAGTTAAGACAATTAACTTTCCCTGCTTACGAATATCTTTGATAACTGGGTCACTCTCGGTGCAGGCTGTTAATAAAAAAAGAGAGGCACAAAGAAGCAGTAAAGTTTTTTTCATAGAAAATTTCATTTTTAATTGAATTTATGTAGTCCATTAAGCAAAGCCCTGTGCGTCATTTCATCCACAGCAAATAAGCGAGCTATCAAAATTAGAACGTTCATTATCCCTGCAAATTAATTCATTTCCTACTTATACTTCATAGGTTCATAACGGCACTACGTATAAACTGCCCTCAAGAACTAAGATTGTTTATAATATTTAGCACTTACCAGAAATTCATTAGACTCATTAGTAATATTGACTCTAAAACGACAGACCCTAAAATGAAAAAACAGCTCGCCATCGGCCCAGTTATGATTGATATAGAGGCAACCAGCCTCAGTCAATATGATAAAGAAAAAATTGCTCACCCTAATACGGGGGCTATTATCTTATTTGCACGAAACTATGAATCTCCCGAGCAAGTTAACGAACTAAACCAACAAATAAAATCAGCTAGAAATGGCCCTATCCTCATTGCTGTCGACCAAGAAGGCGGCCGCGTGCAACGTTGTCAAAATGGTTTTACACGCCTCCCCCCTGCAGCGGCATACGCAACACAACCCAGCTTAACTCAAGATGCAGGGTGGTTAATGGCAGCTGAGTTACTCGCTCTTGGTGTTGATTTTAGCTTTGCCCCCGTTTTAGATATTGATTGTGGTGTCAGTGAAATTATTGGCAACCGATCGTTTTCACAAGACCTTGAGCAAGCCTGCCATCTGGCGAGTGAATATAGAAAAGGCATGCGTAGCGCCGGTATGGCCGCAATTGGTAAGCACTTTCCTGGTCATGGCGCTGTCGCTTTAGACTCTCACTTAACTTTGCCTATTGATACGCGCAATTTTGATAGCATTGTTAATAAAGATATTTTACCGTTTAAGCAACTCATCAAGGAAGGCTTAGAAGGGATTATGCCTGCCCATGTTGTTTACCCTGAAATTGATGAATTACCTGCTGGGTTTTCTTCCATTTGGATTTCAGAAATTTTACGCCAACAGTTAGGCTTTAATGGCACTGTTTTCAGTGATGATTTAAGTATGGAAGGTGCCAGCTCTGTGGGTGATTTCTCTGAACGAGCAAAGCTAGCTTTCCAAGCGGGCTGTGATATGGTTTTAGTTTGTAATAATGCCATCGCCGCCGAACAAGTTTTAGAGTCAACCCCGATAACAAGTAACACGCAACGAGAACAGCGTTTATTGGCGATGTTAGGAAAACCTACACTAGATCATAAAGAACTAAAAAACAGCCAAAAATGGAAAACAGTCAGCCAACAAATTACTAACCTGTGTGAATCTTATGCTAAATGAAATTGAACAAGTACAAAAAAATGCACATTTACTGCATTCAGAGTCTGAGGTGGAAGCAGCCATTGAGGGAATGGCAAAACAAATCAATGCATCTCTAGCATCGACTAACCCGATTATTCTTTGCGTCATGAATGGCGGTATTGTCACTACTGGAAAATTAATGACTCAGCTTAATTTTCCACTCACACTTGATGCGGTTAATGTAAGTCGTTATGGCGAACAAACTCATGGCAGTGAAATTAACTGGCTACAAAAACCCTGTAACTCACTTAAAGACCGAACTGTACTGATTGTTGATGATATTCTCGATGAAGGCCTTACCTTAGAAGCCATTTATCAATACTGCCAGGAACAAGGTGCAAAACAAATCTACAGTGCCGTTTTAATTGATAAAAAAATCAACAAAAGCAAACCGATAAAAGCTGATTTTGTCGGCCTAGAAGTAGCTAATCACTATTTATATGGCTATGGCATGGACTACAAAGGCTACTTACGTAATGCAGCTGGCATTTATGCTTGCGCTTAATTAATACGCTAACAAAGTAAAATGGGCACGATAGAAACTTTTGCCCACTCACAAAACATTAACCTGGCGACTACAATCTCAAGCACATGAAAACAACTGCAATTATTGGTGGCTCAGGCCTGAGCCAAATAGAGTCTATCAACATCACTGATCAGCGCACTTATAACACCCCCTACGGCAGCCCATCAGCACCCTGTATTATTGGCAACCTAAACGGTAAAGAGCTGATCTTTCTAGCTCGACATGGCAATCCTCATAGCATTGCACCCCATAAAATTAATTACCGCGCCAATCTCTGGGCATTAAAAGAAGCAGGTGCCGAGCAGATTATTGCTGTCACAGCCGTCGGTGGTATTACTCCGGAAATGTACCCTGCTCGTATTGCAATTCCTACGCAAATCATTGATTACAGTTATGGCCGTGAGCATACTTTCTTAGCTGAAGACTCTGCCCCAGTTGAACATATAGATTTCAGCTATCCCTATACAGAAACCTTACGTCAACAGCTTATTAAAAGTGCAGAATCTCTTAAGCTAAATATTCAAGCAGAAGGTATTTATGGCTGTACACAAGGGCCACGCTTAGAAACTGCCGCTGAAATTGCACGCATGCAACGTGATGGCTGTGATTTAGTCGGTATGACCGGCATGCCTGAAGCGGCATTGGCAAGAGAGTTAGAAATCCCTTATGCCAATTGCTCAGTCATCGCTAATTGGGCAGCAGGAAAATCAACAGGTGAAATAACGATGCCAGAAATTATAAAAAACTTAGAGCAAGGCATGGCTGACGCAGAACAGTTATTGCATCACTTTTTATCAAACCCGTCTTAATCAAGGAAAACGCATGACTCATAGCATGACGGCTTTTGCCAATAGTGAAATAGAATTTGAAAATCTGACTATAAACTGTGAATTACGCTCAGTTAATCACCGCTATTGTGATATCAGCTTAAAAATACCCGAACGTTTTCGTTTTTCTGAAGCCGATATACGTCAGGCGATCAGTCGCAAAATAAAGCGCGGAAAAATAGACTGCAGCCTTAGCTATAAAAAACACGGCTTAGCCCAACAAAGTCAGTCTATTGATATGCAGGCCGTTCAATCTTTATTGACAACCACTCAATCTATTGAGCAGTTAATGGATAATCCACGTCCTTTTTCAGCGCTTGAAATCTTAGCATTTCCTGGCATTCAAATAGAAAAGCAAAGTGATAAAGCCGCACTACAGCAAGCCTTACAGCAACTTATTCAACAGGCTACAAATAATTTACTCGAAGCAAGGCAACGCGAAGGCACACAGTTAGCTCAAATGATTCATACTCGCTGTACAAAATTGCAAGGGTTTGTACAGCAAGCACAAAGCCGCATGCCGGTTGTATTAAGCCAATTACGTACAAAATTTAAAACTCATATCACAGAATTAGTCACCGACCCTGACTATGATCGCATCGAACAAGAAATGGTTTTATTAACCCAAAAATTGGATGTTGACGAAGAATTAGACCGCCTTGATACGCATATTGCTGAAGTCTTACGTATTTTAGAACAAGATGAACCTGTAGGCCGCCGTTTAGATTTTCTTATGCAAGAGATGAACCGAGAAGCTAATACTCTAGGGTCCAAATCAGCAGACAAAGAAATGACCGCAATTTCTATCGAGCTTAAAGTACTCATTGAGCAAATGCGTGAGCAGGTACAAAATATAGAGTAAGGGAGATAGAAAGTTTAATCTCCCAAAATTAGACGACTAATTTAACTAACGACAAACATTGTGTAGGGTATGCACTGCATACCTTCCGGTACTTAAAGGTACGCAATGCGTACCCTACTGAAATTCCCTGTGTTAAATAAAAGTCAGAACCACTTAGAAAAACCGTTGAAGCTTGCGTAATACAGGACACTAAACTCTTAAGTCAGTCTATACAATTTAGGACAAAAAAATTAATGCCTGACAATATGTACACTTCAATAAACTTAATGTATTGTTCCTGATCCTATCGTCACAAACCTAAGGCTACAAAAAATTCAAAATATCGAATGAGAAAAAACCATGAATAAAGGCAAACTATATATCATCTCAGCTCCCTCTGGAGCAGGTAAAACCAGCTTAATCAAAAAGCTTATTCCAATAACAGACAAGCTAGTTGTCTCTGTTTCTCACACGACTCGGGCACAGCGCCCTGGAGAAACAGAGGGTGTTGATTATTTTTTTACATCTGTAGATAGCTTCAAAATGCAGATTAATCAACAAGGGTTTCTTGAATATGCGCAGGTTTTTGATAACTTTTATGGTACGTCTCAAAAATCAGTTACAGATAATCTAAAGCAAGGCAATGATGTTATTTTAGAAATTGACTGGCAAGGTGCAGAGCAAATTCGGCACCTATTACCTGATGCAATTTCTATTTTTATCCTGCCACCGTCTACAGAAGTTCTACGTCAACGTTTACAAGGGCGCGGCCAAGATAGCAAAGAAATCATTGATCGTCGTATGCAAGATGCTGTCACTGAAATGAGCCATTTTTCAGAGTATGATTATTTAGTGGTTAATGATGTTTTCAACACCGCGCTTACAGAGCTAAAATCAATCATCTTAGCAAACCGTTTAAACATTGAGCACCAACAACAGCACCTAGAAAAGCTATTAATTGACTTATTAAACTAAGCGTCCATGAAGCTTGATAGGAAAGGTATGAAACAATACTTTGTGCTATTTTCTTACCTCAATAACTAAAGCATCCATTCCGTTCTCTTTTAAACGAGAAACAATAGCATCTACTGAAGCAGTTCGCTGATAAGGTCCCATTTTTACGCGATACCAAATAACTGACTTTACAGGTGCTTTCTCAATATTAGGTGAAAATCCCATTAAAGTAAGTTTTGCTTTTAAGCTGTCTGCATCAGCATTATGTCGAAATGCTCCGGCTTGCACTGAATACTGCACCCCCGCCTTTACCTTACCCACTCGCTCTTCTCGTTTACGCGTTTTTAATTCGTAATCAGGCACTACAAATTCTTTTTCTGGTAAGACTCGGTAGAAATCAAATTGTACTTCTTCTTTTTGTTTAACGGCTGCTTTTTTAGCAACAGGCTTAATAACCTTTAAAGGCGTCTTTTTAAGCTCAATCCTTCTTACTTCTTGCCTGATGGGTTTAACGGACTTAACTTCCTTCGCTGGATCACCCGATATAGAGACTTGATATAAAAAATAAGCAAAAATACCCACAAGCACAAAAACCAATAGCCAGCGCCATACTGAAACTTGCTCCACTTCTGGGGCCCGTACTTTTGCTCTTGGTTTAACTTGCTTTTTACGTGGGCTTGGTTTCTTGGCAGGCTTATTATTAGCCCGTCCATTTTTTCGGGGCAAACCAGCTCGATGCTTATAGTCTTGAGGCATTACATTGATTCCGGTGTATTAATCCTTAGTAAGTTTAGACCATTAGCCAAAACTTGTCGCACCGCACAACTTAAATTTAATCTCGCATTACGTACTGCCACATCATCAACTATAAATTGATGTGCGTTGTAATAGCTATGAAACTCAGCGGCTAACTCACGTAAATAATTAATTAATAAATGCGGTTCATACTGTAAGGCTGCTTTCTCTAAAAGCTCAGGGTAACGCGCCAAACTACTGACTAGATTTATCTCTTGTGGCTCTACTAACTTACCAAGGCTCGCATCCCCTAATGAAATATCACGCGGTAACTCTTTTTCATCTAACTGCCTTAAAACACTACAGACCCGAGCATGCGCATATTGCACATAAAACACTGGATTCTCATTCGTTTTAGAGGTTGCAAGTTTCAAATCAAAATCCATGTGCTGTTCAGACTTACGCATCACATAGAAAAAACGTGCAGCATCTAAACCTACTTCACTACGTAATTGACGCAAAGTAACAAAAGACCCTGAGCGAGTGGACATTTGTACTTGCTCATCACCCCGATAAAGTACGGCAAACTGAACCAATAAAACGGTTAACTTTTCCGTGTCGGCTCCTAAAGCCTGCATCGCTGCTTTAACACGAGGAATATAGCCATGATGATCAGCACCCCAGATATTAATAATCTGATCAAAACCACGATCAAGCTTATTCATATGATAAGCAATATCTGATGCAAAGTAAGTACTCTGGCCATTATCTCTAACAACAACCCGATCCTTTTCATCGCCTAATTTACTCGAAGCAAACCAAGTAGCCCCTGATTTTTCATAAAGATGGCCCGCGTCATCTAAACGCTTTAACGCCTCATCAATAGAACCATCATCCATTAACTGCCGTTCTGAAAACCACTCTTGATAATCGACCCCAAATTCACCTAAATCTTGGCGAATATCATCTAGAATTTCATTTAAACCTGACTGAAAAACAGAACAGTACTCTTTCTCTCCTAACAGCGTTTTAGCACGAAGAATCAAAGCATCAATATGCTCATCTTTATTACCACCTTGTGGCTCATCTGCTGGAATATCTTCAAAAACTAAATTAATCGGATGGCGGTACTCATTATTTGCTTTACGGTGAATATTCGCTGCTATCTCACGAATATAGTCCCCTCGGTAACCATTACTTGGAAATACAAAGACTTCGCCACACTCTTCCAAATAACGTAACCAAACACTTGCAGCCAAAATATCCATTTGACGCCCAGCATCATTAACGTAATATTCGCGCTGTACATCAAAACCAACAGCAGCTAACAAATCCGCCACCGCTGAGCCATACGCGGCTCCCCGGCCATGACCGACATGTAAGGGCCCTGTTGGGTTTGCTGAGACAAATTCTACTTGAACCTTTTTACCTGCTCCAACTTGGCTTAAGCCAAACTGCTCACCTTGCTCATGAATTTCAACAATGACTTGATATTGCGCATTAGGGTCAATAAAGAAATTAATAAAGCCAGGACCGGCAATTTCTATTTTTGTGACGGCAGAATCGGTGGGGATATTTTCGACAATTTTTTCTGCTAATTGACGCGGATTCATTTTGGCTGATTTAGCCAACATTAATGACAAGTTAGATGCAAAATCACCATGTTGTTGATCACGCGCACGTTCAATAATGATATTCGGGTTTAGATCTTGCTCTAAAAGACCCTGTATTTTTAATGCTTCAACAGCGTTTAATAAGAGTGACTCTAACTTCTTTTTCATGCGTTTAGGGATAAATAGGTGAATTCGAAAAAATCACTCATTATCCCTGAAATTAAACATGGGTGGAAGTTAAAAAAAACCTAATTCATTAAAGGAAAATACTAGACATATTTACGTATAAGGCTTACATACGACACACAAGCTAAAAACTGAACATGTCACAAACTAAACCTCTACCGCCCTAATAGTTAATTTGGCTCCCATTTTAAAGCGGGACAACATTATAAAATGTAGGATGGGCAAAGGAGGTACGACGTGCCCATCAAAAACATCGCGCTAAATTGATGGGCACGGATAAAGCCCCTTTGCCCATCCTACTTCTGTCCCCTCTTAAATGTGTAGCCGTTAATTTGTAACTGCAGCAGCCAAAAACAAACCTTTTTCTTTTGCCCCGAGCTCATCAATCGCCTCTTGAGCAAGCGCTTGCAACCTTGTATCGGCAAGTATCTGAGACTCACGAACCGGAACATTTAGTGCGCGATTAAAATGTTTAAGCGCCTGCCCCTGCTTGCCTTGCGCAACCAGAAAGTCAGCATAAAAATAATTAGCATCAATCGTATTTGCATTAATCGCTAACGCATTTTCTAAAAGCTGCTGCGCTTTATCGTCATCACCATAGGCAATTGGCCATGCAGGCACCCTATAGTACAGAGTACCTAAAGTTACATATGCTGCACCCTGTAAAGCATTAGGGTTTAACTTTATGGCTTGTAATAATAAATCTCGTGCCTCATGAATAGCATCAAGAGCATCTAAGGGCGCAACATTTTCGGCATTTGTCGCCACAACAATTGCTTTCTGAATAATAAGCTCTGCTTGTTTCGGATGCTCAACTTGAAAAGTCTCAACTGTTGCAAGTAAGTGAGAAAATTCCATTTCTTGTTGCTCTTTTGCAACACTATATCGAATACGTGCCCATTCTGATTCAATTGACTGAACCGCAGACGCCAAGTCTACTGCCTCTACATAACCAGGCAATAAATTTAAAACAACAATAAGGAAGTAAGTAACTATATTTTTCATGAATGATAATATAGTTACTTATTATCATTTTTGCAACAATTGTTGCAAAAAAACTACACTTACCAGTTTTTATAAGGCTTCTTTGACAGCTGGTTATTGTAGTAACGTATATCCTCTGTCACGTCTTGCCCCACCCAGCTCGGCCTGTCAAAAGCCTCATCAACAGATGAAAGCTCAATTTCCGCTACAATCAAGCCAGCATTCTCGCCTTCAAATTCATCAACCTCCCAAGTGTGTTGACCAATAACAACAAGGTGTCGTTTTTTTTCCACTAAAGGCTTATGACATAAAGTTGTTAATAACTCATGCGCATCATTAGGGGGAATATCATATTCATACTCTTGTCGTTGCGAACCTATTGTGGCACTTTTTATATTTATCTTAGCGGTGTCATCACTGACCCTTACTCTCACTGAGCTATGCTCATCGCTATTTAAATAGCCTTGCCTATAGTTAATTGTTTTTGTGACTAATGCACGCCAACTATCATCAACCAACAAAAACTTACGTTCAATCTCAATCGCCATTATTCTGTTTCCTTAATTGTAACCATTAGGGTTTTGACTTTGCCAGTGCCATGTATCCTGAACCATATCGTCTAAACTTTTTTCTGTTTTCCAATTTAACTCACGCAATGCCAACCGAGGATCAGCATAATATTCAGCCAAATCTCCAGCACGACGATCAACAATTTTGTAGTTAATTGCCTTTCCTGATGCCACCTCAAATGCAGCAATTAGTTGCAAAACACTAATGCCTTTTCCTGCACCTAAGTTATAAGCTTTACAACTTGGCTTTGAGTCATCAGCACCCAACGCTTGTAAAGCTGCCAAATGCCCTGCCACTAAATCAAGCACATGAATATAATCCCGAACCCCTGTACCATCAGGCGTTGGGTAATCTCCACCAAATACGGATAATTGCTCCAATTTACCCACAGCCACTTGAGAGACATAGGGCACTAAATTATTGGGAATACCATTCGGGTCTTCACCTATCAAACCACTTTGATGTGCACCTATAGGGTTAAAATACCGTAACAACATAATATCCCAAGGACTACTTGTTGCGCTCAACTCATCTGCAGCCGATAAGTCCTTTAAAATTTCTTCAACCATCGCCTTAGACTTACCATAAGGATTCGTTGCACCATATACGGGTAACTGCTCATTATATTTCACAGTATCGGGCTCACCATAAACGGTTGCCGATGAACTAAAAATAATTTTTTTAACGGAAAATTCCTGCATCACTTCTGTTAAAACCAAAGTACCGTAAACATTATTTTGATAATACAAAATAGGCTTTGCACATGATTCACCTACGGCTTTTAAACCTGCAAAATGCATAACCGCATAAATACTGTGTTCAGAAAAAATAGCCGTTAAAGCTTGTTTATCACGAATATCTGCCTGTATAAAATCAAGAGATTTTCCAGTAATTGTTTCTACACGAGCTAAGGACTCCGCATGGCTATTTACTAAATTATCTACAACAACCACATCATAGCCAGCCTCTAATAATGCAACACAAGCATGGCTACCTATGTAGCCAGCACCACCCGTCACTAAAATTTTCTGAGTATTCATCTAAGAAATTCCATTGTTAAGTATTTATCGAGAATAAAGTCTATGTCACCGTTCAGTGTAGAAAATAAATTAGCTCTTAAAGCCCTCCCTTGCTGGGGAAGGTTGGGTGGGGAGACGTTAAAATAAGTTTTTATTGCTTATCTTAACGGCTTACAGAGGTATGAAAAGGTCCTGACAACATACTTATTATTTCCCCTCATCCAACCTTCTCCCTCTGGAGAAGGCTTTAAGACTTGTGTAGCTACCTATACTCCCTTTGGAGAGGGCCCTTAAGAACAAAAATAATTAAAAAATCCACATATAACGGTGACATAGCCGAAATAAAACTATCGAAAGATAATAAAGCGTAATTATCACATATTGCTTCATATCAGACATAAATTCATTAGCTTTAAACACTACTCTAAAATTAATTGCCTATATTCGCCTAAGCAAATATAATAGCAAAATGACTACCGATACCCTAGCCAATCTATTTAAAGCGCTTTCCGAGCCTATCCGCTTAAGGATTCTGAGCTTATTACTAGAAAACGGAGAGTTATGCGTCTGTGATTTAGTGAATACCTTACAGCTACCGCAAAGCGTTACTTCACGTCACTTAGCCTATTTGCGTAATAATGACTTAGTTAAAGCCAGAAGAGAAGGCGTTTGGATGTATTATCAACTCACTCAATACGCACTATCAGATCTACAGCCACTACTGGCTTTTATTCAAAGCAGTATTGCTGATAATCACGAAATACAATCTGACTTAGCAAATATAAGTAAAACCAGTGATTGCCAAAACGAACAAATAAAATAGTTCAAGCAATCAATAGAAACCAATTGTAACTATACATATTTGCTTTCCCATATATATTTTAAAGAGAATATCATGACAATTAAAGTAGCAATTAATGGCTTTGGCCGCATGGGTAGACTAGCATTCCGCGCCGCTTGGGATTGGCCTGAATTTGAAATCGTACATATCAATGAAAATGCTGGCGATGCTGCGGCCGCGGCTCATTTACTTAATTTTGACTCCGTCCATGGGCGCTGGAATCACAATGCAAGCAGTGAGGACAAACACCTTATTATTGATAATAAAAAAATCAGCTATTCACAAAATACAGCCATTGAAGATACTCCCTGGCATAAATTAGGTGTAGATATCGTCGTTGAATGTACCGGCACCTTCAAGTCAAAACAAGCGCTCGCACCCTACCTAGCTCAAGGCGTAAAAAAAGTAGTGGTTTCTGCTCCAGTAAAAGATGGTACTTTAAATATCGTCATGGGCGTCAATGACCATCTATACAAGCCTTCTGAACATCAAATTGTTACCGCCGCCTCTTGCACGACTAATTGCATTGCCCCCGTCGTTAAAGTTATTCATGAAAATTTTGGCATTAAACATGGCTCAATCACAACGATTCATGACATTACCAACACGCAAAGTATTCTAGATGAATATCATAAAGATTTACGCCGCGCACGTGCTAGCGGGCTTTCTTTAATTCCCACTAGCACAGGCTCCGCTACTGCAATAACTGAGATTTTTCCAGAATTAAAAGGCAAGCTAAATGGCTTGGCAGTACGCGTGCCTTTAACTAACGGATCATTAACTGACTGCGTATTTGAAGTAAATAAAAACGTAGATATTGGTACTGTAAATAAAGCATTAGAGTCGTCTGCCAATACAGAGCTAAAAGGTGTTTTAGGTTTTGAAACTAGACCCCTAGTTTCCGCTGATTACACTAACGACACCCACTCCGGCACAGTCGATGCCTTATCAACAATGGTCATAAATGGTACCCAAGTAAAAATACTCATTTGGTATGACAATGAAATTGGCTATGTACACCGCATGATGGAGTTAACAAAAAAACTTGCTCAATCTCTCTAAGACTCAAGTATGAATACTCCTGCACAACAGTATATGGTAGTTACTGCAAATTATTGGGCATTCACCTTAACCGATGGCGCACTAAGAATGTTAGTGATTTTATACTTCCATCAATTAGGTTACAGCCCTCTCGAAGTTGCCAGTTTATTTTTACTCTATGAATTTTGTGGCGTCATCACTAACTTAATTGGTGGGTGGCTTGCTACTCACATGGGGCTAAACACCTCGATGCATTTAGGGCTTTCACTACAAATTTTAGCTTTATGCATGCTATTAATCGAGCCTTCGCAGCTGAGTGTTTTTTATGTCATGGTAGCTCAAGCAGTTTCTGGCATAGCTAAAGACCTCAATAAAATGAGCGCCAAAAGCAGCATTAAGCTCTTAGTACCCAGTAATGCACAAGGTAAACTCTACCAGTGGATAGCCTTACTAACGGGCTCTAAAAATACGTTAAAAGGCATTGGTTTTTTTCTGGGCGCGAGCTTATTAACAACATTAGGCTTTAGAGCTGCTGTTGCAAGTATGGCTGCCAGCTTAGTGATTGTTCTCATTTTAAGTTATTTGTTATTACAAAAAGACCTAGGAAAAACCAAATATAAGGCAAAATTCACTGATATTTTTTCTACAAGTTCAGCCGTCAATTATCTATCTGCTGCTCGATTTTTTCTATTTGGCTCACGCGACATTTGGTTTGTAATCGCTCTTCCTGTTTACCTTCAGGACAAACTACAATGGTCACACACTGAAACAGGTACTTTATTGGCCGCCTGGGTAATTGCTTATGGTTTTATTCAATCAGCAGCGCCTTTAATAACAGGCGCTCGGAAAGGAAAAATACCAGGACGAAATACAGCCACCCTTTGGGCAATCTTATTAGCACTTATCCCGTTCTCTCTCTCCGCTGTACTCTACCAAGATTGGCAAGCTGAAAATGTTCTGGTTATTGGCCTATTAATTTTCGGGGCAGTATTCGCCGTTAATTCTGCCGTACATTCCTACCTAATTGTTGCTTACGCCAAAGAAGATGGCGTTTCCTTGGACGTAGGGTTTTATTATATGGCGAATGCCTTAGGCCGATTAGTCGGCACTCTTTTATCAGGCTGGATTTATCAATCATCCGGTTTAATAGCCTGCCTTCTTGTTTCTGGCATATTTATTATTGCAACTAGCTTAATCTCTACGGCACTTCCACAACAACACTAATCATTAAAATTAACTATTAGGCCCTTCCCTCAGCGAAACTTTTTCAGCAACTAAGATAACCACTAGGCTCAGAAAGCCCCAGATATCTGGAATCATAGATCCATCTGCTTGTACGCTAAACACCATAGCAATCAGCAAACTCACAAAACCTAAAATTGAAACAGTGCCCCGTATATTTTTAGGTTGCTCCCCTTCATTATTTAATTCCACGCCCTTCTCCTATTAAATTTCAGTTGCAATATTATATCTACTTTATGGGGCTATATATACGTACTTCTCTAGCAATAAAAATCACATAACACTTAGAGTCACGTACTTCCTATTGCTCACGCGCCTAATAAACCGGCTCTTGATAAAATAACAAAATCATTCCGATTTGGAAAAAAGCAAAAACAGAGACAAAGCCAGCAATACTTTTTCCTGGGTTATCTAGCTTAAGCTCTAACCATCGGCCTACTGCCATAATAAGCGCAAATAAGCCCATAAAGGTATGACCAATCTGAATCAGGAATGCGCTCTTAGCTTGAAATCCAACATGCGAATGAGTCAACAACATCAAGCCCCCTACTGCACATAACAGAGGAAATACATAAGGCAATTTGCTATTAGGGTTTTTCGTCATTCTTGCACGTAACTCCATCGTTCCTAATAAGAAAACTAATAAAGTTGCAATACGATGCTGTAAAATCTCACCATTTTCAAGCATACTCTCCCAAAAACCCATCGTCCCATTAGGCCAAGTTTCTGCATCAGAGCGTAATAAAATAAAAATTCCTAGGCCAAAAAAACCAACCGGCCAGTACCTCGCCCAAACAAAGGCTCTTTTATAAGAAAGCATTGCCAATAAACTCATCGCCGTGACAAAAACACCCGCAATATTATGATTGTAATCTGACCACGCGGTTGCAGCCGCTGAAGGTGTTTGGTCAATAATGGCAGTTCGCCCTGCTTCCCCTGCTAATAAAGCCGCATGACTCGGTGAACTTAAACGCGGAATACGTGGAGAAAAAGTATTTAATGCTTCCATCCATGTCGCCGTTAACCCAGGAATATCAATAGCGGGGGGCTGAGAAGCTAAACTGGCGGCCGTAAATAATAGGGTAATTAAAACTAAGGTCTCCGCCTCAATATAATAGGGCACTCGATTAAATAAAGTATGCGAGTTAGCTGATAATTTATACGCTAAAACAGCACGACGATTTAACCAAGCAAAACCAAGTGCCAGCAAGAGTAAGAGAATTTTCACCAATAAAATATTGCCATACCCTGTTCCAAAAAAACCATCTACCGTCGTGATATAGCCAATTGCCATTGGCACACCAGAAATCAAAATTCCAGCAACAGCTATCATTCCCACTTTAGAAAAACGATGTAAATACTCAGCCCACAAACCTTCAGGGATTAACTTTTCTCGCGTTAACTTCCAAACTAACAATAACTGAAAGACACCACCCACCCAAATAGCTGCGGTTACTTGGTGCGCCGTCGTTAAAGCCATCAATAAAACACGGTCTTCAAAACGACCTGCCGCATGAACCAACCAAGCACCTGAAATAATAAAAAATAATGCTAACCCGGCCGCGCCTAACCAGTAAGCTTTATTACTAGAATGTTTACGCAAATAAATATAACTATATATCGCAAAGAATAAAACTAGGCCCATACGAGTAAGCCCACCAATAAACTGCGTGGTTGCTGCAAATTCAGGAAATGGCCAACGCCCTAGAATAGAGGTCATTAACCAAATTTTTAAAATAATTTTAATTAACTGCACTAACGCCAAAGCAAACGCGCCTTTATAAATTAAAGCCACCGTCCTTTCAGTTAAAAATTTATTTTGACCTGTTTTGTCTGTCCAAGGTTGAGTTACAAATACCCCCCATACCAGCCCACCCACAGCAAAGGCATAACAAATAAGATCCAACCCACCAATAATAGAGTCTAGGAAATCAGCAATACCTTCCATTTTAGTCCCCTTTAAGGCTTTACAGTAAAGTGAATTATATCATCCGTAATATGCCCATCAGCTGCAAACACCTTGTAATGCAAAGCATACTTACCTGCCTCTAAAGCTGGCATTTCAATATAGACAACGCCAGCATTATCGCCTGCACGTAAAGGTAAAGCCTCTTCAATATCTCCAGTGCGTACTAGAAATATTTGAGATAAGCCCACCTCAACACTGGAATTAAAATTTAACTTAACTTGGCTCGCTTGATGCGCATTGACTGTTTCCATTTTTAATGAATATTCAGTGACAACAGCATGCGCATATAACTGCCCTGAACTCATAACCATAAAAAAAACAGAGGAATATAAAAAAAGCTTAACTCGACTTATCATAATTGACCATTTAAAAATGCAATCTCAGAACTTATGCCAACCCCAATAACTTTTTTTAATCTCCTCATCCTAACCTTCTCCAGCAAGAGAAGGAATAGAGAGTGAATTTATTGGGGTTGGTATTACTCAATTAGTGTATTTTATAACTGAATATAAACCAAATAAAGCGTAACGTGTATCACGTTGTCTCAGCATAAAAAACTATTCAATCGCTTGGCTTTGGCTATTCAATAACTCATACATCCAAGGCCAATTCACCGCCAGTCCTTCTCCTGCGAATACTGCCCATAAACCAAAAATAGAAGCCAAGGAAACAAAAACAGCAACACTAATTTTCATCCAGCTATACGGCCTTCCGCCTTGCACTTCAGCTGTTCTCGCATTAACTACATACTGATAAGTTTTCTTCTTAAAGCGATAAGCCGATGTCCAAGTGGGCAACAATATATGTTTAAATGTTGGATCTCTATAGTCCGTACTGACACTATGAATGCGCTGTTGATCTCCCCCTATATCTCGCTTAATCGTCTGCCTAATAACTTCATTCATTCGCTGCTTTGCCTGTCCATACCCTTGGCGCAAAGTTAACTGATAGTTTTCCGTTTTAAACCCATGTAAAAACTTATCATTATAAGGCTGTAAATTTTGTAAATCCCACGGCTCTAATTCAAGCAAATGTTTTTTCGGTAATGAACGTGTAGCTGGAATTAAAATATCATCAAACGCATCAAATACAGTACCTCCCGCCGGATACCAACGTACCCGCACCTGAGATGAGGATTCACCTTTTGAATTTGTTCTGGTCACCGTATACTCATCGCCACGCTCACCCCTATACTGGGTCTGAGTAAAACAGTCATAAGTCCAAAAGGGTAAATAAATTCCCTGTAATTTTTTCTTTGCTCGTGCAAAGCGCTTTAGTTTATTCGGTGCAAACCACAGTGAATTAATCCACTTTTTAAATGCCTCAGAAGCTTCACGTTCTGTAATGGCAAAGGGTAATAAATAATGTGGCTTATGTAGGCGCTTGACCTTACCTTGCTGAATAACTAAAGGCGTGCCACAAAAAGGACAGTCCTTAGATGTTAAATTCTGTCCTAATGTCGTTTCCGCGGAACAACCCGCACACTTTACTACGGCTGTTTTAACGGTTTCTTCTTGATTAAAAACTTCACGTTCATAACTGTCAATATCAAATTCTTGAATAGTCTGGTTTTGCTTTTCAGGACTATTAATTTTATTTTCAAAATTACAATATGAACACACAAGGCTGTGTGTACCCGGCTTAAAAGTTAAACTCGCATTACAATTCTCACAAACTATATTCTGTACTTTATTATCAACCATCACAGGTACCTTTTAATCTTTTGAATAACAAAACTTCAAGTTTTTAATCGTTGCTCTTGGTATGGTTTCTCATTTTTCTTAAAAAATAAAACCACGAGTATCAACTGAAAATCAAAAAGGCCAGCCTCTATCGAAAAGACTCCCTTACTCTAATCATCACTCCCTCAAAGGGCATAGCTATCTACACAACTTTTTACAATTAAAATACAATGAGTTATAGCACTCAATGACTCCCTCTCCTGATGGAGAGGACTTAAGTCAACAGCATTGCCGCCTACCCTCAGTTTGATCGAACACGCTCATGATGCTGTGACAATAAATAATCGGTAAAAGTACGTAACTGCTGTAATTTCTGACTGTAGGGCAGTAACCGGCGTGCGTTATAAAGCTGTTGATTCGCAGATAACAACTGCTTTCGCGCCAATAATTCAAGCACATCTCGATAATATACCTGCATTAAATAATCGCGGAACTTTAAGGCTAAGCCTGATTTCTTTAAGCTCAATGCCAATATAACAGCCGCGATACTTTGTTCGCCTTCTTTATTTGCCCAGTGTTGCACTGCTTGAGCTAAAGAGCATTCCGCGGCTTGTTCTGTAGCAATCAACGCACTTAAATCCGCCTGACAACGCGGGCATATAACATTTTCTTTTAAGCGCGCATTACAACAAGGGCAACGCTCCATTAAGATTCCAAATAATAAATAATATCGTTTAATTGTGCGCTAGGTTCCTCTAGGCCAGCAATATCTTGCGCCTCGATACAGTTTATTAACGTCTCAATTACGTCCACCATATCTTCTCTATCTTCTGTAGAAACTTGCTCAAACAGTCCTTCTGCTTTGGCAATCAACTCACGCGCGGCACTAATTTCTGGCACATCCGCACTTACCTCTACCTCTGTAGCTAGGTCATCCACAATACGCGGATCCATTTGTCCAAATAAAGAAGTAATCCGTTGTGTAGCATTATCTAAAGAGTCGCCCTCAAACTGAGACAAGGCATTTTTTATGGTAATAGATTTTTCTAGGCCTGTTTCTTTTTCAACCGCTGAAACATGCAACAAACCATTCAAATCCAAACCTAAAGTCAAAGTAATCACATTACCCGCTGCGATATCAAGTAAGCCCTCAACACGAAACTCACCTACTTTGACATTATTCAAAGCATCATGGTCTTCGCCCTGATAAACATTTATTTCAACCGTATCTTGACCATCATAGCTAGTCGAAAAAGCTTCCGTTTTACGGTTCGGTAAAACGCTATTTTTATGAATAATTGGCACATACATAAACGGGTATGGCTGACCATCTAAAGTTCCAATAGCACTAGTACCATAAGTATAAGGCGTCACATCCACCAAAACTGTATCGACTTCTTCACCGGCAATCATTGCCGCTTGTATCGCAGCCCCCATAGCAACACATAGATCAGGATCTACCTCACTATGCGGCTCAAAACCAAATTCATTAAATAATCGCTCACGAACACAAGGAGTACGAGTAGAACCACCCACTAAAATAATTTCATCAATTTCCGTAGCGGTTAACTTCGCGCCTTTTAAAGCAATATGCGTCGCATCTATGGTCGCGTTAATATAGTCCTCAATCATTTCCTCGTAAGCCATTCTAGACAACTCAAGAGAAAGATGCACTGCCGCCCCTTCATGCTCTAATAAATACTCTTCATCAATTTGCGCATAAGGCTGGTCGGATAATAAAAATTTAGCTTCTTCTGCTGCACGCGTAAGGCGCGCCATCGCTTTACTATGGCTACGCACATCAACACCATGTTCTGTTTGTAACTGCTCAATCAGATAATCAATAATTTGTTGATCAAAATCATCGCCACCTAGATGATTATCACCATGACTGGACAGTACTTCAACCACCCCATCTTGCATATTCACCACAGAAACATCAAAGGTTCCACCTCCCAAATCATAGACTAAAACCTGCTTAGCTTCAGCTTGTAGAGAACCATAAGCCAGTGCGGCTGCAGTCGGCTCATTAATCATGCGTACCACTTCCAAGCCGGCAATTTCTCCAGCTTCCCGCGTTGCTTGACGCTGTGCATCAGAAAAATAAGCCGGCACAGTAATGACGGCTTTACTCACTGCTTGTCCTAAGTGTTGCTCAGCTATGGTTTTTAAACGCATCAGAATAATTGCTGAAATTTCTTGAGGTCTATAAGCCTGATCCGCTAAAACGACTTGTGTATCTTCGCCCATTAAACGCTTAATCGATTTAATAGTACGCTCTGGATAAGCCAAGTATTGATTACGCGCTGTTGCACCTACAATCACTTGCCCAGCATCATCAACACCCACAAATGAGGCGAGCATTTTTTTGTCACCCTCCGCAATAATGGTAACTTTGCCTTGCTCAATAATGGCTACTTCTGAGTTCGTTGTCCCTAAATCTATACCAATAATAATGTCATTCATTTGCTTATCCATGATTAATTTTGTTAACTTTGACTTCCGCCAAGCGCAAGACTTGATCTTTAAATAAAAAGCCTTTACGTAATTCTTGTAATACCACGCCATTGTCTTGGCTTAGGTCTTGTTCTGTTTCTACAGCATTCATAGTCACAGGATCAAGCCGCTTGCCAAGACAATCAATGATGCGCACTTGATGCTCCAATAAAAGCTGTTCAAAACGCTTAAGCGTCATCACTTGACCCTCTTTAAAACGCTCAATAAAATGCACATCTTTTGGTCGCGACTTTTTAAATAGCTGTTTAACGGGCTGATAATTTTGCAAAACCTCAACGCCGGTATGCAAGCGATCATACATATCCACCATCTGTAATAGCATGGTACGCATCAATTTCTCTTGCTGTTGCTCTAAACGCAGCCCATAAGCAAGCAACTCAGCCGCTAAAACTTTATTATCTTCTTCTACGATAGTCAGGGCAGAACTTAAGGTATCTAAAGTATTTTTAAATTGCCTCGCTTCTGCTTTAACTTCCGTTTTTAAGCTCGTCATTTCACTCAGTAAGCTATGTAAATCAGGCACCCCCTGAGTCACAAAATCATCTGCCTGACTTTGCTCCAAATACTTTTGAAAATCTTCTAATAATTCGTTTTTCTGTAGTTCAGTTGTCATTATTCTTTAAAGGTAGTCATCGCATCATCAACACTAGCCGTTAGTAGTTGAGTCAATAAATCCGCATTAATCGGGGTATTTTTGTCAGTCGCTAATGCTTGGTCAATTAACGTATCGAAACTCATATCAGGTAGTGTAAATACAGCATAGCCGACTCGACTTTTATGGTCTTTAATTGCACTATAGGCTGCATGGATAGCTTGGAATCTTTCCTGATCTCGGTCTGGCGGATTATCTTTTACGAGGCGCAAATAAGCCTGTTTAATCTCAGCATCATCAGCCGTCACCGCTACATCTAAAATTTTATAAGCGCTATTCACAATATAACTCCACTAAAAAGAAAAAGAAGGCGCATTTTTACCCACGCCAAAACAATCCAATACATCTTGAATACTCACATCAATATTAATACCCAATTTTTCTGCACTTTTCACGACCATCAGAGCAGAAAATAAATCAGGGTCTTGCATAATCGCTAACATAATATTTTCATCATTTCCCATTGTCTCCATAATCTCTAACACCACCTGATCAATACTGGTTTCTTTAGATAAGGATTCAATGGTTTTATTCAGATCCATTAATACCGCATCTGGAATATCACCAAACAACGACTCCATAAGATCGACATCCTCCTCTTCCTCGTCACCCATACCAAACAAGTTATCAAGAAAGCCCATGCTACGCTGCGGATGTGCTTGGTAATAGCGGTCTAATAGCTTCTCCAACAATATGCCCACCTGAAAATCTTTATTCTGCATGGCTTGCTCATGATAATGCTGCAAACTCATGACCTCCCTAAACTCGCAATCTTCGGGCTTACCATTATTATTCGCATAAACACGATAATACATCCAGATCGGCTTTTTCCATTGATCGAAAGCGAGTTTTGAACAATGACGTAATAATTCAAAATGCTGAAGTTTTTCTAATACTTTACATAAATTGAGCAACACCGCTTCATCATATTCCTGCTCTGTTAATGATTTTTTAAGAGGTCCTTTAATTTTTTCTAAAGCCTTATGGATTTGCGCCTCGTTATCAGACTCTAAAGCCAATTGCTCTAATAACTGTAGAAACTGAGCAAACTCAGATACCGAAAGTAAATGATCTTTTGCCGCAGGCAACACGCGTAACACCGTAGCAACAGGTAAACCCATGGATAATGCTTCCCAGCTTGCATGAAAATGTCCATTGACAGGATCTGCATATAATTGAGCAAAAGCATCGGCAATTAACTGCAAGCCTTGTTCTTTGTCTTCATGAGCAAAACAAAAGAATGCGCGTATAAGTTGCGTTTTCTTCGCGTATGCTTTGCCAATATTTAATGCTTCAAGCCGCTTAATTTCTTTACCAACTAAAGGGTAAGATCTCTCCCGCATCAATCGTCGTGTATGAGCTAAATGACTAGCAAACAAAGTCTGTTTTGCAAACGTATTCAACGGGTCAATTTTTAATATTTTGTTCGCATATTGACTCGCTTTTTTATAGGTTTTATTCGCTGTCGCTTCTTGCACTGCACGCGCCAAAACATCAATATCTTGCGGAAATTTCTCCAGCGTTTTCGCCAACCATTGCTTATAGTCCTTAGCCGCTTCTGATTGCTGGTAAAAGTCTAAAATCTGTAAATAAATATCACGATCTTCTGCATCATATTGCAAACTTTCAATTAATAAATCAGTTTGCTCCCGCGGCTCTTCACGTCGACTAAGGTGGCGTAGAATCATAGCGATTTTCAAATCATTTTCTGGCTTATTTGGATCATATAATGCTTTAACACACAGTCGCCAATGATATTCCGCATCGTAAATATTACCTTCCCGCTCACATAATAATGCGCTAACCCGATTTTCTTCATACTCATCGGCTGCGCCAAAATTTTTCTTAAAATCTTTATGCCCTGCAGAGTACACACTCAAAAGCTGTTGGCAATAATTTTGCGCTACTCCAGCACCCAATAAGGATTGATATTGAATTGCTATATTAAACTTTACCTTATCTGATAAATGCTCATGCTGACGCATCAAATGCTCCAGAAACTCGCACTGTTGCTTATTAAACCCTTTAATATGATTAATAATATTGCGTTGACTATAATTTAAGCCCAACAACGCATCAAATAACTCCGCTCCTTCCAAAAGGGTTGCTTCTAATAGCCGAACTACACTGGCATAAGCAGAATCAGCAGATACCCTTGCTAACAAAGCTTGCACTTGAATCTCTGAGCCAGGTAAAACCAATAAGGCTTGTAATAGACTACGTAAGTCCCTAAAGGCAGAGCGATAAGGAATCTGCTTTAAAAGTTCCGTTAATTTTACTTCATCCTTTTGTTCGTAAGCCTGCACAGCTGTTTTTATCAAGTGATAATGTGCAACAAAGGCAGACTCTTGAGGCAAGTCATTAATAATCTCTGGAGATTCAGTCAGCGCCAGCAACCCTAATAAAGAAGCTAACCCTGGGTAATCTTTATCCACTTGTTGTATGGATAATTGCTGAAGGTTTTTTTGAATACCAGCTTTATTTTTACTCAAAATAAGCCAAGTAATGTATTGATCATAAGCGTCATAAGGCGCGCGTGCATACTGACAGTGATTGTCCCACAGCACTACCGCTTCTTTAAACATCCCTTTCTCTGCTAACGCAACGGCTCGCTGCACATAGCAGTAAGCTAAAGGGCCATGCCATTGCTCATTACCAGAAAGTTGTAATAACTTTTTATACAGTTCACTGGCCTTTTTATACTTACCACTCTCAAGGCTTTCCTGAGCTTGTTTTTCAAGACTCTCAGGCGTTATTGGAGCCGCGGTTCTTTTTTTATTCATAAGCGTTGTAACTCTACCTTAAGCAAAATATGGAATCAGGTAATTATAGCCCATCAGATAGTAAAAAATAATACTCCACTAAAAAACCATAAAGGCCCAGTCTTAACCGAGCCTGATCCTTTTGGTTTTCAGGCTCCGTCTTAACTCCCTAAGTCCCACAAAATGTCTGCCTAACAATTTCATGCTCCTCGGGAGCTTGCATATAAACTTCTTGTCCCCGTTGAAATTCATAAGGATTCTGGAGTACTTGGTGCAGTTTATGAAATACGGAAAAATCATCCTCATCTTCCGCCGCTCTAATAGCCGCCTCCACCTGATGATTTCGAGGAATATAAACGGGATTAACCGCGCGCATATTTTTCCGCCTAAGATCATTCGAGATATTTTCTTTAGCCAAGCGATGACGCCATTTTTTCACCCACTGATTAAACCCTTCATCCTCCACAAACAAGGGTTGAATTAAACTATCCTGTGCCTCTGAATCAAAATCTAATTGCGATAAATAATAAAACGTTAAAGTAAAGTCTGCACGGTTGCTAGCCATAATATCCAATAACTCATCAACCAGTTCTTTATCCCCTACCTGCTCGATAGATAAGCCAAGCTTATCTCGCATCCCTGTTAACCAGTACTGCTCATAAAGCGGCATATACTTTTCTAAAGCCTGTTTAGCAATGTCTACTGCAGGCTCAACGTCATCCGCTAATAAGGGTACCAATGATTCTGCTAATCGCGTTAAATTCCATAACCCAATCGCTGGCTGATTATAGTAGGCATAGCGTCCTTCTCGGTCAATAGAACTGAATACTTTATTATGTGAAAAAGCATCCATAAATGCACAGGGACCATAATCAATGGTCTCACCAGCAATAGACATATTATCTGTATTCATTACCCCATGAATAAAACCAAAACTCATCCACTTAGCGATTAGCGCAGCTTGCCGCTCAATCACTGCATTTAACAAGGCAAGGTAAGGACTTTCATCTTCTCGCACAAAAGGGTAGTCACTTTCAATGACATAATCAGCTAATTGCCTAATGGATTCGCCTTCACCACGGGATGCAAAATACTGAAATGTCCCTACACGCACAAAACTAGTCGCAATTCGCGTAATAACACCCCCCGGTAATAACTGCTGCCGTACGACTTGCTCGCCCGTTGTGACTGCCGCTAAAGCACGCGTTGTAGGAACACCCAGTTTAGCCATCGCTTCGCTCAACAAATATTCGCGAAGTACTGGCCCCAAAGCAGAACGCCCATCTCCGTTACGTGAAAAAAAAGTGCGCCCAGAACCTTTTAATTGCACACTCAAAGACCGGCCATCAATCGTCTCAATTTCACCTAACAATAAAGCACGGCCATCTCCAAGTTGAGGACTAAAATAACCAAATTGATGCCCGGAATAGGCCATTGCTAATGGTTCAGCCCCAGCAGCCATTAAGTTACCTGAGAAAAGAGATGCTTTATCTCCTAAATTAAAATCTGTTTCTAAAAGATCAAGCTCTGTCGCTAAGCCTTCATTGAAAATAATCAATGTAGGGTCAGCACTTTGCACTGGAAGAGTACTTACATAGAAGCCATCTCCCAGCTTAATATAACGATTATTAAAGTGTGTTTTATTCAATAGCATTTTCTCAAAAAATAACCTTTCAAAATTTTAATGGTACTTGGCTTTGACTGCTTAATCTCTTAACAGAAAAACCTCTCGCTCTAAAAAGCTCTGGCACTAACCCTTTTTAGGAGGAGCACTTCTGATTTTGGTATATCGTATACGCGTACCATGCTCAAGGGACAAGAGAATCTCTTCAGCCCGTATTTGAGCGGGAAAATACGTACCTGATATTTTGGCACTATGAATGCTTGCCCCCGCTAGACTCTTACACCTAGAAAAATCAACACCCCGAATATCTGCTTGTCTGAAATAACAATCAGTAAAGTCTAAATTATCTGCAATTAAACCAACAAGATTCACATGCCGGAAATCACACCCTCTTAAATTAGCGATCTGCCCCTCCGAAATCTTCTGGTTAAATTCTGTAACTTTGTCGTCTCTCAATAATCGATAAAGTGGATCGCTGGAAATTTGAGGAGCAGCCATAATGTCTTTTCCTAATTAAATAATAAATTAACTCTAGGTAATATAACCTATATAACCTACATAACAAGCAATCAAACCAGCCACCCAAAACGAAACTAAATGGTTTTCTTAAGACCTCCACCATACAACCTTCTTCCATTCCCAATGCAATCACTGATGACGGCAGTCATATTATTTACTACAAGGTGTTAGCTTTTGAGTATTTCTGATAGAAATTTGTTTATAATCAAACCTAACACGCCTCCCCTCTCCATTAATCCTATAAAAAACTTAATTATCATCAATGACTGAAACTACACGCCTTGATAAACACTTAGTTAGCCTTATTCACTGTTCACGCGGTGAAGCACAAAAATATATTGAAGGGGGCTGGGTTTTAGTAAATGGGGAAGTAGTGGATTTGCCACAATTCCAAGTACTAGATCAAACTGTCGAGCTTCACTCAGAGGCAAATTTAACAGCAGTACAACCTCGCACCATGCTATTACATCTACCCGCAGAATTTGATACTAACAACCCAACAGCGCCTTTAAAGTTAATTACCGCTGAAAGCCATTGGGCAGATGATAAATCTAATATTCGCCTATTAAAACGCCATTTTTCACGCCTAACACCTACAGTGCCAATTGAATCAGGTGCCTCAGGTTTAATGATTTTCTCTCAAGATGGAAAAGTAGTTAGAAAATTGGTGGAAGATGCTAAAACTAATGAACAAGAATATATCGTAGAGGTATCTGGCACTATTGCTGAAGATGGATTAAAAAAACTCAATAATAAAATGCAGCGCGATGGCTGGGCATTACCCCTGACTAAAGTCAGCTGGCAAAATGAAACACACTTACGTTTTGCACTCAAGAATGTACATGCAGGGCAGATTGATTTTATGTGTACCAGTGTTGGACTTTCTATCGTTACAATGAAGCGCCTGCGTATAGGTCGTGTTTCTATGGGAAAAATAAATCCAGGGGAATGGCGCTATTTACCAGAAGGAACGTGGTTTTAGAGGCACAGACAGACAAAAAACTACCTCCCTGACTCCAAACTACTCTGTGCTAAGCAGCCAGCATAATTAATTTAACATTTCTGTAGGTTTGTTGTATTCGCAGCTGTAGCGCGCCCTGCAAGGTGTGCATATTGTAAAATAATGTGAGCTCAATTTCACACAAGCACTGCCAGATACCTCGTATTTCGCAACCACCATAACGGGTAACAATAAATTTTATTGTGACCCGCCGAGGTTATACTGCATGGTCAGAGTCTTGCTAATTTACCAAGATATTGAGCAAACTGCACTGATGCCCAGCCTCTTAATGCTATTTCTACACTTAATGCAAAAGATACAAAGCCAACCGAAGCGCCCATTGGCCATTGGAACCACGCAATCATACCAAGTAATAAAGAAATCCCACCACCAATCATCATTGATTGCGTATTAAACAGCTCATCCATATAAGCGCTAATCATCCTAAATAAGCCTTTAATCATTAGAAAAGCTGCAATTAATATAGATAAGTTAGCGGCACTGTAACTAAGCCCAAAAAATAAGATCATTCCGAAAATAATATCTAGCAGTGCAATTTGTAAATTAACTAAAAATCGAGGCGTATGCTTAGAGGTGTAAGTATCAAAGGCCTCAATAAGTCCCACTAATATTAAAACTAATGAAGCCATTGGCAACCAAGAATTTCTGGAAGATAACATGCCAACATCTGCATTAAGGATAGAGCCAATCGATATTAAAGTCCCAACAACGAGCATAATATATCCACGTATAGAAATTAAATTTTTATGCGGTATAAATTGGCTATATTCAGATTCTTGGTGATTTTGATCCATGCCGGCTCTCATTGATAAATTAAAACAACCTAAAGTCTAGCATGCTTGATTTCAGGTTCTTAATATTTATTCAGATTTATAACTTACAAGCTCTGAGCTTTCCATTGGTAAGTATTCAGAGCCTCCTAGTTTATATTCTCAAGCTGCTGCTAGTCAGGTAGCTCCCTCTCCTGCTGCATAGGTATCTACACAACTTTGGCATAAAAAAGCCCTCCCTTGCTGGGGAGGGTTGGGTCACTGCCATTAAGTTAA